>Ga0209680_1000397_pt1 | contig 11742 bp, 10 predicted proteins | sample WorMetLIZISLAND1_FD_187413 | JGI IMG/M metagenome (GOLD analysis project Ga0209680, IMG submission 187413) | Marine gutless worms symbiont microbial communities from Max Planck institute for Marine Microbiology, Germany - Olavius loisae LIZARD... ... | reverse complement strand
CGTCATCTCGTCGAGTGCTTCATCGGCAAGATTAAGCATTTCCGCAGACTGTTCTCTCGATTCGACAAACTCCAAAACCGCTTCTTATCGTTCCTGCAATTCGTCAGCACCATCATATGGTTGCGGTAAATTCGTCAACAGAACCTAATAGGTCATTCAAATAGTGTTAACTGGATTAATCGGCCGTCATCGGGTGATGTTGATTCAGCAACATAAGCGACCCGTCGATATTCCAAAGCATCCGTAATCGCTAGATCGTCAGTCGGCTAATGGTCAGCATTGCCGCAGTTTTGAACGAATTGCGCGCGACGTATTCTCGATTTGGCCAGAATCTTATCGCGATGATATCTACTTTACCGGTCCCAGATCGTGATTTCCTCGGTCGATCGGAAATAACCGACGCATTACACGCTAATTTCGTCAATCGTGCATACTTCAACACACGGTGAACCCGCGGCACGTTTGGTCAATATCGGTTCACTCAATCCCAGAGCTTAATGTTCTTTATCATATCATCATTTCCTCGGCTTGATGTTTGCTAGAGCATTTTAGGTTTTGTTTGAATCGGAAGGGGATTCCCCTTTTCTCTGATTTGTGATTCAAGATGGATGCTGGGTAAGGAGGCCAGCATCCATGCCAAGACCTTATTCCAATGATCTTCGAGAGCGAGTTGTTTCAGCGGTTGGGGCTGGCGAGTCCTGCCGTTCGGTTGCCGAGCGTTTTGGTGTATCGGTTTCGTCTGTTGTGAAGTGGTCGCAACGCCGCCGGGCGACGGGCAGTGTTGCGCCGGACCGGATGGGCGGCTATCGCCGTCGGGTTCTTGAGCCGTACCGCGACTTTATTGTTGCGGAGATTTCTCGGACGTCGCACCTGACGTTGCATGGTCTGAGGGATCTTTTAGCGGCACGCGGGATCGAGGTTTCGCACCATACGGTGTGGACGTTTCTACGGCGCGAGGGCCTGAGCTTCAAAAAAAACACTGTTCGCTCTTGAGCGAGCCCGCGCGGCGGTTGTCCGCAAGCGGCAACGCTGGAAGGCGTGGCAGGGCCGGTTTGATCCGCAGCGTCTGGTGTTTATTGACGAGACCTGGATTAAGACCAACATGGCGCCGTTTCGTGGCTGGGGGCCGAGAGGCAAACGCCTGAAGGCGTTCGCGCCGCACGGCCATTGGCGCACCATGACCTTCCTGGCCGCCTTGCGCTGCGACCGGCTGACCGCGCCTTGTGTCTTCGATGGCCCTATTAACGGGGTATGCTTTCTGGCTTACGTGGAACAGCAGCTGGTGCAGACCCTGCGTCCCGGAGACATCGTCATCATGGACAATCTCGGCAGCCACAAATCAAAGGCCGTCCGCAACGCCATTCGGGCCACCGGCGCCAGGCTTTGGTTCTTGCCGCCTTACAGCCCAGACCTGAACCCCATCGAACAGGCCTTCGCCAAAATCAAACACTGGATGCGCATGGCTCAGAAGCGCAACAAGGAAGAAACTTGGCGCCATGTCGGACACATCGCTGGAACCTTCTCACCCAACGAATGCGCAAGCTACTTCAGAAACGCCGGATACGCTTCAAACTAAGTATGAAAGACTCTAAACGACACTCTGGTGGCGCTCAATGCAGGTCCAGAGAACATCGTCTGGATCCTGTTTCCACCAATTCTGTGCCGAAAAAATCTCGACCTCACAGGGACCGTCGTAACCGGCGGCTTCGACCTGTTTGCGGATCCCGCGGATGTCGATGATACCATCGCCCATCATTCCACGGTCGAGTAACATATCCGTCGTCGGCACCAGCCAATCGCAGACGTGAAAAGCAAGAATGCGGTTGTTCCGGCCGGCCCTTTCGATCTGCGTCTCCAGGTCCGGATCCCACCAAACGTGGTAGACGTCGATGGCGACACCGACCCCATCGCCCAGACGCTCGCAGATATCAAGGGCTTGGCCGAGCGTGTTCACACAGGCCCGGTCGGCGGCATACATGGGATGCAACGGCTCGATCGCAAGCGGCATGTCATGATTCCGTGCGTATTCCAACGTCGCCCCAATACCGTCCTCGACCTGCCGGCGCGCGTCGCCCAAGTCCTTGGAGCCCGGCGGCATGCCGCCGACGACCAGGACCAGGCAATCGGCGCCGAGCGTTACCGCTTCGTCGACGGCGCGCTGGTTGTCCTCGATATTGGCTTGGCGCCCAGCCACGTCGGCGGCCGGAAACATGCCACCGCGGCAGACACCGGAAACCCGAAGACCGGCGTCCCTTATACGCCTTGCCGCCTCGTCCAGGCCGCACTCGGCGATCTGGTCGCGACAGGGCGCGATACCTACGATTCCATGGCGGGCACAGCCCTCGATGATCTGTTTCAGGTTCCACTGCTCGCGCACGGTCGCCGTGTTGAGGGACAGGTTGGCCTTGTCGTTCGAAAGATCACGCATGGCTCAACCGACAATTCCGTTGACGGAGAGGACCGTCTTCATGCGATCCGCTGCCATTTCCGGGTCGACCAACAGCCCGGCCTTGTCTGCGAGTCGGAACAGTTCGGCCATATGCTGCAGAGACCGCGCGCTCTCCTGGCCGCCGATCATGGTGAAATGGTCCTGGTGGCCGTTGAGATAGGCCATGAAGACGACGCCGGTCTTGTAGAACCGCGTCGGCGCCTTGAAGATGTGGCGCGACAACGGCACCGTCGGCGCCAGGATTTCGTGATAGGCTCCCATGTCCTGGCGGGCCATGGCCTGCAGGGCGGCGCTGGCAGCCGGCGCGATGGCGTCGAAGATGCCGAGCAGCGCGTGGGAATAGCCCTCCTCGTCGCCGGCGATCAAGTCCGGATAGTTGAAATCATCGCCCGTATACATCAAGACGCCTTCGGGCAGGCGGCGGCGCATGACGATTTCCTTCTCGTCGTCGAGCAGCGAGATCTTAATGCCGTCGACTTTCTCGGCGTTGGCCTCGATGACGGCGAGGCAAGTGTCCATGGCCGCCATGTGGTTCGCGTCGCCCCAGTAGCCCGCGAGCGCCGGATCGAACATCTCGCCCAGCCAATGGAGGATCGCCGGCTCCTTGAGCTGGCCGAGGATGCGGGAATAGACGGTGACGTAATCTTCCGGCGCCTCGGCAACGGCAGCGAGCGCCCGGCTCGCCATCAGGATGATCCGCCCTCCGGCCGCCTCGACCGCTTCCGCCTGCTGCTCGTAGGCGCGGATCACATCGTCGATGCGGAGCGCTGGATCGGGGGGCAGGTGATCGGTGCCGACTCCGCAGGCGATCACCGCGGTTCCGTCGAAGCCTTCCGCCGCCCTGACCGAGCGCCGGATCAATTCGAGCGAGGCGTTCCAGTCGAGGCCCATGCCGCGCTGTGCCGTATCCATGGCCTCGGCGACACCGAGCCCCAGCTTCCACAGGTGCTGCCGGTAGGCGAGGGTGGCGTCCCAGTCGATGGCCGTGTCGATCCAGGGGTCGCGCTCGGTCAGCGGTTCGTTGACGACATGGGCCGCGGCAAAGGCGATTCGAGGCAAATCGTTCGTCTCGTCGTTGGCGAAATCGCGGGGCTGGGAAGTGGCATAGGGTTCGAGGGTGCCGCCAGGCACCGGAAGATTGAGCTGGGCCATCAGTCAAACCATTCGTCTTGTTCATCGAAAGGGGGTACGGGGATATTGAGAATGCGCATCTTTCCGATGGCACGATGGCGACATCCCGGCTTGATGAGCACAGCCGTATGGGGTTTCAAGGGAACCCGGTCGCCGTCCAGTTCCATCTCGCCCTCGCCTTCGAGGACAAAATAGATTTCCGTCATCTTCTTGTGATAGTGGGTGTCGGCATCCTCGTGGATATCGGTCACGTGCAGGCTGGCGGCCCGATTGTCGGGGTCGTCCGTGAAGGCGCGCCGGGCAATACCGCAGGGACAAGGCACGCCCTCGACCTCATCCATGCGGGCAACGGAATAGCGCTTTCCAGCCATGATCAATCCCCTATTCGGCGGCGTCTCAGGCGTCCAATGGCGGTACGTCGAACCAGCGCCGTTCCTGCCAGCTCTTGATGCCGAGTTCCGCCAGTTGCACGCCCTTGGCGCCTTCCAGTAGCGTGTAGCTCCAGGGCGCGTCTTCGGCGACATGGCGGATGAACTCCTGCCACTGGACCTTGAAGCCGTTGTCATAGATTTGGTTGTCGGGCACTTCGGCCCAGTCTTCGTAGAAGTTCATCTTATGAGGTTCGTCCGGATTCCACACCGGTTTCGGCGTGTTGACACGGGCCTGCGACCAGCACTTGTGCAGGCAGGCCACAGCCGAGCCGAGTGTGCCGTCGACCTGAAAAGTGGCGAGGTCGTCGCGGCGCACGCGCACGCACCAGGAGCTGTTGATATGGGCGACGATGCCACCGTCCAACTGGAAGGTTGCATAGGCCGCATCGTCGGCGTCGGCATCGTAGTGTTCACCGTTTTCGTCCCAGCGATCGGGGATGTGGGTGGCACCCAGGCAGCTCACCGCATTGACCGGGGCGACGACATTGTCCAGGACGTAGCGCCAGTGGCACAGCATGTCGGTGATGATCGACCCGCCGTCGGCCCTGCGGTAGTTCCAACTCGGTCGCTGGGCCGGCTGCCAATCGCCCTCGAACACCCAGTAGCCGAACTCGCCGCGCACCGAAAGAATGCGGCCGAAGAACCCGGAGTCCCTGAGAGCGCGGAGCTTCAGCAACCCGGGCAATGATAGCTTGTCGTGGACGATGCCGTTTTTGGCGCCCTTTGCTTCGGCGTAACGCGCGATCGCCAACGCCTCGTCGAAGCTCTCGGAAGACGGTTTCTCACAATAGACGTGCTTGCCGGCGTCGATCGCCTTTCTGAGCAGTCCGGCCCGCATCTGGGTCGTGCCGGCGTCGAAAAAGACGGTGTCGTCGCCGTTGGCGAGCGCGCCGTCGAGATCGTCCGTCCATCGCGCGACGCCGTGCGCCTTGGCCAAGCGTTCGATCTTTTCGGCGTTGCGTCCGACCAGGATCGGATCGGGCATGACCCTGTCGCCGTTGGAAAGCACCACGCCGCCCTCGTCACGGATAGCCAGGATCGAGCGGATAAGGTGCTGGTTCATGCCCATACGTCCGGTGACGCCGTGCATGATCAGGCCTAAACGTTGTTCAATCATGGTTTCCCATCTCTCCAGTTTCCCCCGCCCGTTCGGGCGTTTTCATTTCACTCATGTTGTCCCAGTCGGGCTCGACGGACGTGCCGAACCCGGCGCCCCGCAACGACGCGATCTCGAACCGGCCGCCCCGGATCGCCGCACAGACGCGCCCGCCGATGCGTTGATAAAGGTCCGGATGGGCGGCCAGGAACCGGTCCTGCTCCGCATCCGTGGCGCCGGCCATGCCGTTGACGTAGTGATGCCCGTTGCGCTCGACGTGAGGAATTCCCAGGAGCGCCACCAGCACCAGGTCCTGTTGCACGGCGACGCCGGCCTGGCACGTCAGGTCTTCGGCGCTCATGAAATAGGGCCGCCCGTCGTCGGCCGACCATTTACGGCATCGAGCCAGGTTGATCAGCGACTTGTAGAAGCCCTTGCAGTTTTTGCTCGATACACCCGTGTAACCCCGGTCCCGGGCCACCGCGAAAGCCGCCAGATCGCCATCCGACTCGTCGATGATGACCGGGAAATGCCCATCCAGACTTGCGATATCCGTCTCCAGGGCATGGTCCCGGTGGATCGGCTGTTCGACGAATAGGATCGAGGAAACCAAACGGGCCAGATCGCCTTCAGAGGCCATGGCGTCGAAGAGAGCCAACGCGCCGTCGACGTCGCGGTACTGTTCATTGCCGTCGAGGGTTACGCGATAAGGGTCGGGTGCGCGGTCGAGGACGTCGGCAATGCGGGACAATCGCTCGACGTCGTTCTCGATGTCGCCGCCGACCTTGATCTTGAAATAGCGGTGACCGTAACGCGCGATGACCTCCTCCAGGGTCTCCGGGAGACCGTCGCCCACCCATTCGCCCGCTGTCTGATCCTCGGCCGTCAGGGGATCGACGAGGCCGACCGTATGGCGGGCGTCGAGGCTATCGAGAGGAGCCAGACCGGCCAGGAATCCATCGAAGTCGAAGCCCGCGAACTCGGGAAGCAGACGGTCCGGCGCCATGCCGGGGAGGTTGACCCGGGCGGCGTCGGCGAAACTCAGGTCATCGAGACGGCAGACGGCGTCGAGAACGGCACGGTCGATCAGTGCCGGTCCGAATCCGGCGGCCAAAGGATTCAGGCCCCGAGACGCACAGGTCTCGATATGGCTGTCGTAGAGACCCGCGAAATGGCCGAAAGGAGTCTCCAAGCCGTTCGCACTGAGCAGGTCAGAGTAGATCGCCAATGCCAGGCGCAGTTGGTCGAAGTTGTCCTCGTTGGTGAGGTCAGCGGACTTATCGAACCACTTAGGAACCATCAGTTCAGCGGCCAGGCCCCATCCTTCCCGGCCGTCTTCCCTTTGCACGCGGGCGCGAATGAAGGCCTGCGGGGCTTCCGTCAGCGTGACGACGCCGAAACGGAACGGCAACCGGAGCCTGACGACGCGTTCGCGCCGTTCTATTTCGAGCACGCGGATCCGGGGTGCGCTCACGGCAGACTCTCCCAAATGCCTTTGACGTAACCGAGGGTAAAGGCCGCACAGGCGCCGCGGTCGGGCTCGTACTTGAAAGGTTCCATGGCGATGACGCCGTCATATCCGGTGTCCTTGATCGCCTGCAGGACGGGCTGGAAATCGTCGTCACCCTGTCCGGCGGCGCGGCGATTGCGGTCGTTGAACTGGATATGGGCGACGTTGCCACCGGGCATCCACTTGCGGATCGTCTCGGCGACATTCGATGCTTCGGCGCGCGCCACGGCGCCCGTGTCGATCATCGTCTTGAAGGCAGGCGATCCGATTTCTTCGACGATGGAAACGGCCTCCTCGATCCGGTTGACGAAGTTGGTCTCGTCTTCCGAGAGCGCCTCCAGGCAATAGGTGACACGGCATTGCGCAGCCCGTTCGGCGACCCTAAGAAATATCTCGACGGCGCGGGCCCGCGCCGCTTCCGGATCGTCGCCATCGCCGTAGGACCGTTGAGCGGGTGAACCGTGTACGAGAACCGATCCGCCCAGATCGGTGCAAAGGTCGACGGTGCGCAGCATCACGTCGAGGGTTTCCCCGCGCAGGTCATCGTCCGGGTCGGTGATCGACAAACCGGTCGGCGTGACCAACAACCAGTGCAGGCCGGTTGCGACGATCCCCGCTTCGTCCAATGACTTTCGGACCCGGGCGACTTCGGTCTCGCCCATTTCTCTCGGGTCATCGCAGAGTGTGAACGGCGCGATCTCCAGACCATCGTAGCCGAGGGCCGCCGCGAAGGCGCACTGCTCCTCGAAAGGGCGGTCGCTGATCACTTCGTTGCAGAGCGAGAATTTCATGGCCGCATTGGGGTCTTCTTTAAGTAACTAACTAGTTATTTATAAACCATGGAACCGCTTAAGGTCAACCGAGTCTCACCCCGCCGACAGGGATTCGATCTGGCGCAGGATCCCGCACATTCCGTAGGTCTGGTTCGCGTCGCTGGCGCTCCACTGCCCCACCGATCCGACCGCGGATGCATCCTCCGAGCCGCCCTTATCCCGCCATGCGGCCAGATCCGGTGTCGCCTCGATGGTCCGGTGGTGGCAGGCAAAGAAGCGTTCCAACGAAGCCTGGTAGGCCGGCCGGTCATTGTGCCATTGGTCCATCAATTCCACATAAGCCTCGGCGGAGCGGTCGCGGCGTTCCAGCGCACCGCCGCTTCCTTCCGCAACAAGAGCCTTGAGCCTGTCGTAGCGTTCCGGGTCGGCGTCCGCCGCCCCGCCAAAGAAAACCCTGGCGTCGCCCCGTTCCGCCAGCCCCTGGTTGCCCATCATGGCCAGTACCTCGAGCCCGTCGTGGCTGACGGAACGATGGAGCGTCCACGGCGGGAACTGGACGAAGGTGCCCTTCGAGATGGGAACGCTTCGAAATCCGTTCTCCAGGTCGTGCAATTCGACCGCACCCTCACCGCCGACGCCGAAATAGGCATCGTCCGTAAGACCGTGCACGTGGGCGCAGCCGGCCTTGACGCCGTCCGGTCCCGGTCCCTGGTCGTACACCTGAAGCAAGGTCAGGCCGACGCCGCCGATCAATCCCGTCGTCATCTCATAGACTCCTCCCTCAGCACGGCCGCCTAGGGCGACCGATCTCCACCGGCACCCCCTCGCAATCGGCCCGTCGCCGTTCGAACAAGGATCACCAGCGGTGCCGTCAACAGGGTCCAGGCCCGAATGATAATCCGCCGCGTCGGTCCGAAACTCATCAGCAACGTGATCAGGCAGAGCGCCATGAGGACGACGCAGATGGGCCGCGTGAAGAAGAAAAAGAAATCTCCGTCAGTGATCACCCAGGAGCGGCGGAAGCTCTTGTCGAAAATGTCGCCCAATACGATTCCCAGGACCAACGGCGCCATCGGGTACTTCATCTGCCTCAATGCGAAGCCGAAGATACCGAACAGGACCATCACCCAGACATCGAACATACGCTGCTGGATGGCATAACTGCCGATGACACAAAGCACGAAGACGATCGGCATCAAGCGCTCGCGACGGACGGAGAGCACCTTGAGCAGCAGCGGCGTGATCAAAATGCCGAGTACGAATATGGCGACCGCCGCGAACAGCATCATCACCACCACTTCGTAGACGAAGGTCGGGAACTCGATCATGATCATCGGGCCCGGCCGGACCCCATGCAGCACCATAGCGGCGAGCAGAACGGCGGCCGGCGCCGAACCCGGAATACCCAGGGTCAGGACCGGGATCAAGGCACCCGGCGGCGCCGCGCTGTTGCCGGTTTCGGCCGACATCAGCCCCTCGACGGAGCCTTTGCCGAATTTTTCCTTCTCCTTCGAGGCGCGGCGCGCCGCCGCGTAGGAGACCCAGGCCCCGATATCCTCGCCGACGCCGGGAATGACGCCGATCAGCGTGCCGAGGACGCCGGACCGCGCGATCGAACGTTTGTAGCGGAAGATCTGGCGGAAATCGGGGAGAACGTCCTTGAGTTTGGCGCTGGCCGCCACCACCTGGGCCCGGCGGTTGTACATGACCGAAATGACTTCCGAGAAACCGAAGGCCCCGACCATGGCCGGAATCAGGTTGATGCCCGACTGTAGTTCCGTGAATCCGAAGGTGAAACGGTCGGTCATATAGAGTTTCTCCTGACCGACCATGGCGACGCCGAGTCCGAGGAATCCGGCAATCCAGCCTTTCAAGGGATCTTCGAGCGCTGTCAGTTGGCCGGCGATGAGAATGCCGAATATGGCCAGCCAGAAGAACTCGTGGGTCTGAAACTCGAGCGCGTATTCAGCCAGGATCGGAGCGATGGTCGCCAGGAAGAACATGCCGATGATGGTGCCCAGGAACGACCCCGTCGTCGCCGTGCCCATGGCGGGACCGGCCTTACCGGCCTTGGCCAAGGGGTAGCCGTCCATGGTCGTTGCCGCGTTGGCCGGGGTGCCGGGGATGTTGAGCAGGATGGCGCTGCGGCTGCCGCCATAGATGGCGCCGACGTAAAGGCAGATGAGGATCATCAACGCATCGTCGTGCTCCATGCGATAGGTCAGCGTCGTCAGCAACGCGACACCCATGGTCGCGGTCAGCCCGGGCAGCATGCCGATGCAGATACCCAGCAGCGTTCCACCGGCGACGAACAGCATCATGTAAGGGGTGGCGAACTTGAGCGTCGCGGCGCCGACGAAACCGGCCGTCGTCGCCAGGTAATCGAAAAGTCCGCCAATTATCTCCATGGCCACGATCCCACCACGGCAAGGTGACGTAGAACTCCTTTTCGAACAGGTAGGTGACGATCGCCGACACCAAGACCGCCTGCACGGAAGCCGACATCATCAGCCATACGTAGGGGGCACGATCGCGGGGGATGAACGCGAAGGTTTTTGACAACCATCCGGCGAGGCCGGGGCGCGTGTCCCACAGGCCTTGCCATCGTTTGGCGCCCAGTTCACCGGCCTGCGCCCATTCGAAACCGCAGATGAACAGGAACAGAAAAAGGCCTGTCGCCACCGCGTAGGGCATTTTGAAGCCGCCGATCGACAAGCCGACGAGGCCGACCGCATAGATGGAGCAGCCGACGGCGGCGACCATGGATCGTTTGATCCCCATCCGCTGGTCGTCGTTGAGGTCGCCGATTCCGGACAGCCGGTGGCCGCCCCGGGCGATCGATCGGACCAACAGGATCAATGAAAAGACGGCGATGATCGCGCCCAGCAGGATCGGAACGCGGCCCGGCTCACCGCCCGGCTCGATGTAACTGACCTCGGCCGGGCCCGGCATCGTCGTGCCGGAGGCGACCATGAAAACCCCGATTGCAAAGAAGATCAGGGCGGTCAGAAAATCGGCCTTGTCCATCATTGCCTTATCACCTTCCGAACCCGTTTCTACAGCATTGCGGACCGGGCATTGGAAAAAAAGATCGGCAAAAAAGCGGGTGGGAATGGCTCCCACCCGCTATCCGCTTCGAACACTCAGGGAGTCAGGAGTGTCGTCATGCCTCCAGCGGACGAGGAGGCTATTTGAGCGCCGGGATGCCGACCGTGTCCGGGCGGACCTTGGCCTTGCCGCCGGCATAGAGCTGCCAGGCCATGACCTGCGTCGCCGCCAGTCCCGACTTGGCCGCCGCTTCGCCCCAGTGCACCTTGACGGCCTGCGCCTTCGAGGCCGCATATTTTTTCAGGCGATCCGAGTTCTTGATCTTGGTGTCCCAGATCATGCCCATGGTATCGACAACTTCCTGCGGGATACCCTTCGGCGCCCAGATGCCGAACAGGACATAGGAGGTATTGGCGTTGGGCAGGAACTTGGTGATCGAAGGCACCGTACCGACACCCGGGATCTCGACGTCGTCCGGCGTGAACGCGGCCAAAGGCACCAGGCGCTTGGCCCGCAGCATCTCGTACTGCTCGGCGATCAACTGGGTCGTCAGTTCCGTCTCATGTGCCACGGCCGCCTTAACCGCCGGGTTGCCGCCGTCATAGGTGACCATTTTATAGTCGCCGCCGGCCGCCGCCTTCAGGAGTTCGGCCGCCATGCCGCCCGACGAATTGATGCCGCCGGTGGCGATGGTCACGTTGCCGCTGGCGTTCATCGCCGCCTTGACGTCGGCGACGGATTTCAGCTTCGAATCGGGATGAGCGGAGAGCACCATGTAGTTGGCGGTCGCCAGATAGAGGTGCCAGTCCTGGATCTTGGCGTCGAGGGCGCCGGTGACCACATAGGTACCGAGATCCCAGGCCGCGCCCGCGGTCCACGTCGTGCCGTCCTTGGGTGCATCCCAGGCCGCCTTGGTACCGACCGCTCCGGCACCGCCGGTCTGGTTGACGACGACGACCTTCTGACCCAGCGCCTCTTCGAAGTCGCCTTGCAGGGTGCGCACCAACTGGTCGGTCGATCCACCGGCGCCCCAGGGCACGATGATGCGGACGGGCTTGTTCGGTTTCCAGTCGGCCGAGGCCGGAGCGGCGAATGCAAGCCCCAGGGCAGCTGTCAAACCGATGGCAAGTTTCAATTTGTTCATAAAGATGTCCTCCTAGGTTCTGTTGACGAATTTACCGCAACCATATGATGGTGCTGACGAATTGCAGGAACGATAAGAAGCGGTTTTGGAGTTTGTCGAATCGAGAGAACAGTCTGCGGAAATGCTTAATCTTGCCGATGAAGCACTCGACGAGATGACG
>Ga0209680_1000396_pt1 | contig 11758 bp, 7 predicted proteins | sample WorMetLIZISLAND1_FD_187413 | JGI IMG/M metagenome (GOLD analysis project Ga0209680, IMG submission 187413) | Marine gutless worms symbiont microbial communities from Max Planck institute for Marine Microbiology, Germany - Olavius loisae LIZARD... ... | reverse complement strand
ACGAGACCGCGTTTGATGACAAGCTGCGACGAATAGCTCAACAGAAATCCACAGAGAATTAACCGAGGTTTTTCATTGATGCTTCGGCAGTGGCGTACTATGGGTTTGTGAAGTATATAATCGCCTTATTTAAAGTATTGATCTTGGCGATGAAACAATCGCTGAGAAGATGGGATCAAGGGGTAGAGTTAAACTTTCACTGAAGCCGATGAACGGCACTTGGGAATGCAGAGCCCCCGCGGGGGCGAACCGATCCTTGCGGTCAGCGAGCTCGGGGAGGCATTGAATGGCGGATACGGAAAACACGTCAGATTCAAAACACGAGCCGATCATCAGGGAGATCATCGCTCTCGAACGGTCGTATTTCTTCGAGAAACGAAACGTCAAGACGGAACGCCTGCGGAAGCTGCGCGAAATTATTGAGCGCCATACCAGGGCGGGAGGTGGCGACGATGATTCTTGAGGAGATCCGCCTTACCGATTTTCGTTGTTTCTATGGTGAGAACGTCATCACGTTTTCACCCGATCCAGACAGGAATGTGACCCTGATCTATGCCGAAAATGGCGTCGGCAAGACGACGCTGTTGAATGCCCTGCTGTGGTGCTTCTACGGGCAAACAACGGAGCGGTTCGAGAAAAGGGAGGAGATTCTCAACTACGACGCCAAAAAGGACGGCCGGACGACGGCCTCCGTCGAAGTGCTGTTCGAGCACAATGAAACCGACTATGTCGCCAAGCGGTTTTTCGTGACGGGACCGCGAGCGAGCGACAGCCGCAGCTTTGTCGTGCAGCGTATTGACGAGGGCAGCCAAATTGAAATTCCGACCCCGGATACGTTCATCAACACGGCCATCCCGCGCGATATGGCATCGCATTTTCTGTTCGACGGTGAACACGCGGAGGTGTTTCTCGGTGAGAGCAATCGGGATTCCATCCGCGGTGCCGTCCGCGACATCCTCGGCTGCTCGTTGATCGAGACCGGAATCGACGACCTTCAGGCTTTGTCGAACCAGTTTCGAAAGCAGATTCCCTCGACACCGGCAACGATGCAGATCGCCGAGCTCAATTCCCGCATGGATGCGTTGTCGAAGCAGGTGAAGCAGGCGGAGGATGAGGTCAGGCGGCTCGAAAAAGAACATCAACAAACCGAGACCCAAATCAAAGACATCGAGGAGAAGCTTCGCAATACGAGCGCCGCCAAGGAATTGCAGCGGAGCCGCGACCGGCTGAACGACCAAATCAAACGAGCCCAGAAACGCCAGAAGGAAGCGGCGGACGACGTCTACCGCTGGCTCGGCGAAAACGGTCGATTTATCGTCTCGAAAAAGATCACCGAGGAGACGTTCGGCTTCTTGGACGACAAGAAACACCGTGGGCGCATTCCGTCTCCCTACAACGAGGAGTTCGTGAAGGACATTTTGGCCGAGGAAACGTGTATCTGCGGGGCTCACCTCGAACCGGGGAGCGAAGCCGCTAAAAACGTTGCCCGCCTGCTCGACAAGGCGGCCAATGAAGTGGTCCGCGATCGGATCTCGAAGGTGCGTGCCCGGTTGAGCAATCTCAAATCCGACCGGGCAAAGGCGCCCAGTCTTCTAGCCAAGGCGAAAGAACGTCTCGCGGAGGCCAATGAGGATATTGCGGTTATTGAAGGACAACTTGGCGAGATCCATAGCAAGCTCAAGGGCATCAATCTCGATGACATTGCGGCGCGCGAAGAGAGGCTAGCGGAACTCCGCCACGCATTATCCGGCATTGACCGGCAGATCGGTTCGATGAAGACGGGGATCGAGGACGCCAAGGCGGAGAGCTCCAAAATCGACCGCAAGATCAACGAACTTGCGCAACAGGATCAACAAACGGCCATATACGCGAAGCGGCGAAATCTCTGCGAAAAACTCAAGGGGCGGCTCGAGGTTGAGCTGGTCGAGGAAGAGGAAGAGGCCCGGAAAGTGCTGCGAGCAGGCATTCGGAAAATCCTAGAGGCGACGCCTCACAAGGCTCTAACCCTTCGCATGACCGACAAGTACGTGATCAGCTTGGTCAACTCCGATGGCATCGGTTTGCCGAAATCAAGCGGCGAGAATCAGCTTCTGGGGCTCGCGTTTACGGCGGCACTCGTCGACTTTGCGAAGGTCCGGCAAAACGCCCAAGACTACAAACTGCTACCCGGCACCATCGCGCCTTTGGTCCTGGATTCCCCGTTCGGCCAGTTGGACCCTGCTTACCGAACGACGACGGCCCAGTTCATTCCGAAGATGGCCCGCCAAGTCGTGTTGTTGCTTTCGCAGTCACAGGGCTCGCCGGAGGTTCTCGAGGCGCTACAGGATCGCGTGGGCGCGGAATTCCTGCTGGTGCGCCACAACCGGGAGGAAATTGGCGACCGAAAACCGGAGAGCCGGTATTTCAAGGGCGAGGAGTTCAAGACGGCTGTCTTCGACTCGGCCTTTGACGGTACCGAGGTCATGGAGATCGCTGTCCGATGAACACCCGCGCACCCAATATCAACAGAAGCCGCGTCTATGAAGATACGGTCCAGCGCCTCGCCATGATCAAACTACCGAATGCCGAGAGAACACTGTTTCCGACGATCCGCGAGCTTCTGTGCTTTGCCGCATTGCTGGGGTATTCGGAAGAACGACGGGTTCCACTGGATCGCACCGACGGCGTCGAAGACGTGTCCTATCAGCAGTTCGAACGCGGTGACGCGGAAGACTTGATCTACCTGATCGCGCTCGCCGAAACGAAGGACCCGGAAGTTCTCAAGGACGGCCAGGAAAGCCGTTGCGCCGAGATTTTCGAGGAATATGCGAACGGCGGTCTGCAAATCCTGCACGACACCCTGCTTAAGAGCGGCGGCGAATATCCCGATCGAGATATTCTGGAGCTGCTCCTGAAAAGCGGATATCTGAACGTCGATGACACCGAGCCGGATGTCTCGGGAGTCTCATTCTAGATGTTGCGCGACCTGGAGCTTAAGGGTGTCTACAAGTCCGATCTCGACAACATCCTAGAGGGCTTTTACTTCCCTACCCTTTCGGTCGCCAATAGCTATGACCGCGCCGTCGGGTTCTTTTCCGCATCGACGATCAGCTATGCCGCGCAAGCCCTGTCCGTGTTCGTGAAACATGGCGGGCAGGTCCGCCTTGTTCTGGGGGCGTTCACGGACAAGGAAGACGTCGACGCGGTCTCGGAAGGGTATCGGCAGCGCGAGATATCGGAGAAGCTTGGCGCCGAGATATTGGAGATCATCTCAAACGTCAGCGATGAGCTGTTTCAAAACAGGTTCGATACGCTCGCCTGGCTGGTCGCACACGGTCGCCTGGACGTGAAGATCGCGCTTCGCGAACGCGGGATGTACCATGACAAAATCGGCATCATCGGGGATTCGGCAGGCGATCAGCTCGTGTTCTCCGGCTCCGCGAACGAGAACACACACGCGCTCTTGCCGGCCTTCAATTATGAATCGATCAATGTCTTTCCGTCGTGGCGTCCGGAGCTCGAAAACTATACGACGCCGCATATCGAAAGCTTCGATCGTCTGTGGCGCAACCTCAGCCCGGCGACGGCCGTTATCGACATTCCCACTGCGGTCAAAGAAAAGCTCATCGCCGTCGCTCGGGCGCTTAGCTATACGCCCGATCCGGAAATCGAAGCCGTGATCGCCGCGCGCGTACGTGAGAAGGTCAGAGGCGGCACGAGCACAGGGTCGTCTAAGCCGCTGGAGCCCAAGACCATCAACGGCCAACCCTTAAAAATGCGCGACCATCAGATTGATGCGCTCGATGCCTGGAAGGCCAAGGGCGACTTTCAGGGAACCTTCGATCTAGCCACCGGAGCCGGGAAAACGATCACCGCCATTCATGCCGTCGTGAAACTGTCGGAAGCCGTTGACGGCCTCGCTTGCGTGATCGCCGTGCCCTACCAAAATTTGGCCGACCAATGGGTCGAAATCCTGTCAGTGTTCAACGTCTATCCGGTTCGCTGCTATGTGTCGCGGGCGCAATGGCATGACAAACTGCGCAACGTGGTCCATGAGCTGATCATGGGCAGCCGCAAGTTCGCGGCAATCGTCGTCGTCAATCGCACACTGAAAAGTCCCGAGTTCCAGGAATGTATCAAACAGATCAGGGGCAACCGTCTGCTTTGGATCGGCGACGAGTGCCACCATCACACATCGCGCGCTTTCGGCGGGTTCCTGCCGGAACACTCGCGATATCGCATCGGCCTATCGGCAACGCCGGAGCACTATTTAGACGAAGAGCGCAACGAACGGTTGGCCGAGTTCTATGGCGACATCGTTTTCCGCTATACGCTGCGCGAAGCGATCAAAGACGAGGTTCTAACACCCTACGTATATTTCCCACATCTCGTCGAGCTCACGGAATCCGAGGCGGAAGAGTTCGTCTCTCTTTCCGAACAGATCGGCCGCATAATGGCGCGGCAAAAGGACCTGAGCGCCGTCGGCAGCAACACGCAGCTTACGGCACTCCTGATGCGGCGCGCCCGTATTGTCGGTTCCGCCGCCAATAAGCTGCCGGCGCTCGAGGGCGTGCTCGAGGGCGTCAAGGCAACCTCACACACCTTGTTTTACTGCGGTGACGGCACGGTCGAGACGGACGAAGAAAACCAGGAGGATAGCGACCAAAGTACGCAGATGAGCCAGCGCCAGGTGGAGGCGGTCAGTTCGCTGTTACACCGTGGCGGATGGGATGTGTCGCGATTTACCTCGCGGGAGTCGAGAAAGGACCGCGAGAACATCCTGGAGAATTTCAGGCTCGGTATCATCGACGCCATGGTTGCTATCAGATGTCTCGACGAAGGTATCGACGTTCCGGCCTGCGCAACCGCCTACATCTTGGCCAGTTCGCGCGACCCCCGGCAGTTCGTACAGCGGCGCGGACGGATATTGAGACGCTCGCCTGGAAAGGACCTCGCGACGATTCATGATTTCATCGTCATCCTGCCAGAAGGTGTGGAAGATGAATCCGGATACGCTAGGCGGCTCGTGAAGTCCGAACTAACCCGCGTAGCGGAGTTTTCATCGCTGTCACAGAATCGCGCCGCAGCGTATGAGATACTTGCACCGACCCTGCGGGAATACGACCTCGAGCATATGATATAGCCGAACAATCGAAGATAGGCGTCGCCATAACGGGGTAGATTCCGGCTCAGTGTTAAATGACACCCCAAGGGAAAAATCCGGTAGAGGTCAAAACGTCGGTATCTCACGCAGCTGCTTTATCCGAATTACGGACTTAAGAGTTCATCTGTTTCTTTGTCTAGGTTTCACCCCAAGCCGAAATTCAGGATGTTGTCGCATCCTCTCAAAATCCTGTTTAATGCTATCAGTGGTAAAAAAAGAAACTGTTTAACAAGTCTGGGTGACAGATCCGACGCTTTTTTGTTCCAGGGGGAGACATGAAGCGAGAAGGGATGGTCCGATGGTATCGCGTCGGAATCTTTGTCAAAACCGGCATTCGCGCAGCGCTTGCCAGTGTTTTAAGTAGCTACGTCGACAACCGGGAAATCCAGGCGGCGACTGTTTCGATACCCGACTGCGACCTTAACGGCACCTATGATTACGCGGATCGGAAAGGTGAAGACGGCTCGTTCTGGTTCGATTTCGTTGCCGACTTAGGTGACGGTTGGGATTCCACGTTCGCCGTCGCCAGCCTGCTGGCTTCGCCCGAACTCCGCCCTGCCAATAGCGATTGTTCCTTAGTTCGCGGCCAGTTCCTAATCATGGGTGGGGATCAGGTTTATCCAAATGCGACCCGAGAACATTATAGGAACCGGCTGGTATTCCCGTACCAGACCGCCTTACCCGAACCAGATGGTGGAGCAAAAGGGGAAGCCAAGAAAACGGCGCCACGTTTGTTCGCGATCCCGGGGAACCACGATTGGTACGACGGCCTATTGGCGTTCCGCGGTTTGTTCTGCCGACGGCGCGACGACAAACCTGAACGTGACGGACGTTGGATCGGCGGCTGGTTAACCCAGCAACACAGGAGCTATTTTGCGCTACGACTACCCCACGACTGGTGGATATTGGCACCGGACATTGCCCTGTCCACTTACATCGATCAGGCCCAACTCGACTATTTCGAGATGGCAATCGAAAAAATGAACGCTTCTAGCAGGGTATTAGTATGCATCGCTCTGCCCCTATGGCTCAACGGGAAGCGCTCGGCCGACCTCGCCTATTTTTTGCACATCCTGGACAAAAAAGGCGTGTCCGTGCGTGCGTTCATCGCGGGCGACCGGCACCACTATGCCCGTTATCAGTGCGACGACGGCATCCAATTCATCACTTCGGGTGGGGGTGGTGCGTTTCTACATCCGACCCATACTTTGTCTGCGTCTGAAACCATCTCATGGTCGGCGAAAAAAGACGAAACAGGCAAGATCACCGAATCAACGAAAACCTTGAAGGCCGCCAAGGCGAAAGAAGCACACGGACATAATAAGGAGGCGGTGTTTCCCTGTCGGACCGTTAGCCAATCTCTCGCCTGGGGGAACTTGTTGTTCCCGTTCAAGAATACATCCTTTGCCGCCACGCTCGCCTTAATTCAGGCCCTAGTATGTTGGACCTTGTTGTGGGGCAGCCCCGAAGACTATAGCCCGCTTGTGCAGTGGTTAGTCCAGCGTCCCGGAGTACCGAACCTCTCTCCCAGCGTCCTTTTTGGTGTGGTTGCGCACCATCCGACATTCGTCGCCCTCGCCCTGGGCCTTTTTTACGGCTTGTATCTGTTCTGTCAGGCGGACTCGCGTCGGCTGAGATTTTTTTTGGCTACGTTCCATTGGATCTTACAGATCACGTTGGTTTTCTTTCTGAGCGCCCTGCATGGGCGTTTCACGGAACAAGCAGCCGAGGTGGGAGTGGCGGTTCCTATCTTTATCGGTATTTCGTTTGTCGGCGGTGTCATAGGCGCCATTATATTCGGTGTCTACCTACTGATCTCAATGAATCTCTTCGGCATTCACGCGAACGAAGGTTTCTCGTCGCTTCGAATCAAGGACTACAAGAATTTCTTGCGCTTTCGCGTTACGGAGGACGGTCTCACCATTTTTCCCATCGGCTTGAAGCGCGTGCCGTCGGAGGATGATCCCGAAAAGGCACGTAACACGGTCGTGTCCGAGGCGGAGTTGATCGAAACTCCCATCAATCTGGAATTAAGAAAGGACCCGCGATGAAACGTTTATCCCGCAACTCGACCCAGATTGCCGCCCGTTACGACGTCGTGGTTGTCGGGTCCGGTTACGGTGGCGCCATCGCCGCGTCGCGACTGGCGCGGTGCGGAAAACGGGTCTGCGTGTTGGAACGAGGCCGTGAAATCCTGACCGGTGACTACCCAGATACCCTGTCCGAGGCGGCGAACGACTTCCAGGTAAACCTGAAGGGCGTCCGGTTGGGCCGGCAGGATGCCCTTTTCGACATGCGTGTCAATGACGACATGGATGTCTTGGTCGGGTGCGGTTTGGGCGGCACGTCACTGATAAACGCCAACGTGTCGCTGCGGCCCGACCCCCGGGTCCTCGAAGATAAGCGCTGGCCCAAAGCCCTCCGCGATGCGCCGCTGCTGGAGACCGGTTTCGAACGGGCGGAAGCCATGCTGGCCCCGAACCCTTATCCTGAAACGACTCGGCTTGACAAGTTGGAGGCATTGAAAAAAGCGGCAGAACATCTGGGCGCTGCCTGCGAATGCCCTCCCATCAACGTAACATTCTCCGATGGAGCTAACCGAGCCAACGTGGAACAAACGGCGTGCACGCTTTGCGGGAATTGCGTATCGGGGTGCAACGTGGGTGCCAAGAACACCACTTTGATCAACTATCTTCCCGATGCGGCGAACCACGGCGCAGAGATCTTCACCAAAGTGGAGGTTCGCTACGTGAAGAAAGCGGCGGACGGTTGGCATGTCTTCTACCGGCTCAACGACCTAGACCGGGAATCCTTCGAGCCGACCGAAATGTTCGTCGCCTCCGGCATCGTGGTTCTAGGCGCCGGCACGCTCGGGTCGACGGAGATCCTGATGCGTTCGACGGAGAATGGGCTTCCTCTTTCTGACAGGCTCGGAGCGGGTTTTACGGGAAACGGTGATGTGCTGGCCTTTGGCTACAACAACGATACGTCTATCAACGGTATCGGGTTCGACGCGACGCCGAGCACGCAGGTGCAGAATGTGGGCCCGTGCATCACCGGTCTAATTGACCTGCGTGGGACCGATGCGGTGACGGACGGCATGGTCATCGAGGAAGGGTCGCTACCGGGCGCCCTGGCGCCGATACTGCCTGGGATATTCGGTATGGGCGACTTGGTTTTCGGGAAGGACACGGATGTCGGACTGAGAGACTTTTTGGAAGAAAAGGCCCGCAAGGTGGAAAGCTATGCGCGTGGAGCGCAATTTGGAGCGGTTCACAACACTCAGACGTTCTTGGTCATGTCTCACGACGACGGGGCAGGCCAGATGGCGCTGAAGGATGATCGGCTGGCCGTCGATTGGACCAACGTTGCCGGGCAATCCATATTCGCGAAAGTAGACGCGAACCTGGAGAAGGCCACCGAGGCCACCGGCGGCAGCTACATCAAGAACCCGTTATCTACGGCCCTTTTGGGGGAGAATCTGATTACGGTGCATCCCCTAGGGGGATGTGGCATGGGGGAGTCTGCTCGAGACGGCGTGGTCAACCACAAGTGTCAAGTTTTCGACCCCGAAGCACAGTCAGACAACACGGCCGTCCACGAAGGTTTGTACGTATGCGACGGCGCAGTGATGCCGTCGCCGCTTGGAGTCAATCCATTGTTGACCATCTCCGCCGTTGCCGAACGTGCGATGATCTATCTCTCGGCCGATATGAGCTGGCGATTCGATGCCGATCCCAAGGCAGACGCCGAGCAACGGGACGCCATACCCAACAGTGTCGCCGACCCGTGCGGCGTTCGATTCACGGAAAAGATGGCTGGCTATTTCTCGAAGGAGGCTGAGGATGGTATTGCAACAACCGACCAGCCCAAGCCATCACCGTTTCAGTTCGTGCTCAGCATCGAAGTGGACGACGTGGAGGCGTTTGTCAATGACCCCAAACATGCTGCGGGTCTAGCGGGCACGGTCACCGCGCCGGCCCTTTCAAGCGCGCCTTTGACCGCAGCGGACGGGACTTTCAACTTGTTCGTCACTGACCCGGAAAAACCGCTGGCGAAGCGTATGGAATACTCGGCGACCCTGAGTTCCGTGGATGGTCAGACGTATCGATTCGTAGGGTACAAGCTTATCAAGGACGACCCTGGTCTCGACATGTGGAGCGATACCACCACTCTTTACGTCGAGGTATTTGAACAATCGGAAGACGGAGAACAGCTGGTCGGCAAAGGGGAACTTCGCATCGCACTATCCGATTTCCTCACGCAAGCGGGAACCCTGAAGGGCACCGGCGGTGGATCGGCCACGGATAGGGGCAAGGCGGTATTGCGGTTCGCTTCGTTCTTCGGACGCTCTTTGCTCGAGGCCTATGGCCCGCCGGTGGACATGAAACCGGCGCGTCCGGCGGAGGCACGGCGTAAGGTGCCATTATACACTTTGGAAGGCGTGTCCGATGCACGGGTAAGCACCCATCATTTCACTACCGAGGACAAGCTGGGCCTCAGCATGCTGCGCTTCCAGCGGGACGATGGCGGTGACGCAGTGCTCATCATTCACGGCCTGACCACGTCAACGGACATGTTCATCATGCCGGAGCATAAGAACCTCGTCTCCTACCTGCTGGACCACGGATACGATGTCTGGTGCTTGGATTTCCGGATGAGCAACCGGCACTCCTACAACCTTCGGCGCCACCGCTACAACATGGACGACATCGCCCTCTTCGACTACCCGCCAGCCATCGACCTGATACGGCGCCACATCGGTGGTGAGCGGCGGTTGCACGTCGTCTGCCATTGCCTGGGCGCGGTGTCGTTCACCATGAGTCTGTTCGGTCGTGCGGTGGACGGAATCGCGAGCGTCGTCGCGAACAGCGTCTCGCTGACCCCGAAAGTACCGGCCTGGTCGTATTTTAAACTCCACGTTGCACCATTCTTCGTGGAGAAGGTGCTAAGCGTCTCCTACGTGGATCCGCGCTGGAGCGAGGATCCGGGTTGGACGCGAGGCAGGCTGTTGTCCAAAGTTATCTCGCTCTTCCACCGGGAGTGCGACGTGCCGGCTTGCCACATGCTCAGTTTCATGTGGGGAACTGGTTGGCCGGCCCTGTACAGTCACAAAAACCTCGCTGCTGTCACCCACGAACGCGGCGGTGACCTGTACGGGGGCACGTCACTCAACTACCACCGGCATGTCCGCAAGATGGTGCGAAACAACAACACAGCGGTGCAATACGACCCAGCCAATCCATTGTACGCCCGGCTACCAAAACATTATTTCGAGCACGTTCGGGACATACGTACTCCGGTGCTTTTCATGACCGGAAGACACAACCGGGTTTTCGCGGACTCGCAAATCGAATGTCACCGGAGAATGGAGAAATTAGTCCCGGGGCTTCATGAAAAGCTCGTCTTGGACGGTTACGGCCACCAGGATCCGTTCATGGGAAAGTCGGTCGCAAAGGAAGTGTTTCCGCACATCTCGAATTTCATGCGGCGTCATAGCCAGTAGTCCGAAGGCGAATTCCCGCCGATACGACGGCTCGGAGGTACAGTGGTTCCGAATCCAGGTTCTTCCATACGCCCCCTTGTCCGGTTTGAGCTATAGGCGGCCCTTTCACCTAGCCCGAAAGATTCACGCAAAGGTACCGCCAAGTCCTCATAATCCGTTATGATTCAATTGGTTAGAATGGATCGAACGGGAGGAATTGGCGGTACCTTTGCGTGAATCTTTCGGGCTAACTCCGATCTCCGATCCGGTCTCCACCACCTGAACGCTGCAGTCCGCAGCGGGACAATCGGGGGACGGCGGCGAGCGAGATTAACCGTAGGGACCACCGGACCAAAGGCGAGCGGTGATGCCGAGAAGGGAAAGGATGATGAGGGTGGCAAGCCCGATCAGCCATCTTTTATCTATTTTTTCATCGGCAAGGCGCTTGTCTAAAGAGCCGATGGTCCTGTCGAGGTTATCCAGGGTGTTCTCGATTTTGCTGAGCATAATAGCGATCTCCTTGTCTGCGAGATGCGCTTTCCACGCTTTGTCGGGGGGGTGCAACCCGTTCCCGGCCTTGTGTCGTAAATTAAATAATTTGCGACTATTTTGATTTACCGCTCATTTTTGAATGTGCGAAAAATCAAAAACGATCACCGTCCACCCTGCAACCAATCGGCCTTATCCAGCCGGAGATCGGGTTTTCGACTCCCGATTTTTCGGGCGCCTAAAACCAAAAATCACCGCTGGCGATGGCGGTGATCTCCTCTCTTTCTGACCGGCGGCTCGGACCTGATCTCCGACCGCCGGTCTTTTTTCGTAAGCGTACGGCCAACCCCATCTGTTCGGTGATCCCAGAATCTGCGAGTGGTCCTGTACAAATAGTTCTGCAAAAACGGAAGCGGCCATGGCATGCCGAGTGATTGACAAGATCACTTTGGCAAAAAGGAGCACGCCATGGCCAAGAATGACGTTAACGCGGCGATCGTTTCGCTGAAAGAGCTGTTGTCGGGGGATGATGATTTTGTCCGCGAGGCGGTTCGGGGGTACCTGCAGGATGTCCTGGAAGAAGAGATGACGGCGGCGGTTGGCGCCGGCAAGGGGGAGCGGTCCCTGAGCCGTCTCGGCTA
>Ga0209680_1000394_pt1 | contig 11768 bp, 6 predicted proteins | sample WorMetLIZISLAND1_FD_187413 | JGI IMG/M metagenome (GOLD analysis project Ga0209680, IMG submission 187413) | Marine gutless worms symbiont microbial communities from Max Planck institute for Marine Microbiology, Germany - Olavius loisae LIZARD... ... | reverse complement strand
GTGTTGTGATATTTTTTTATCTTTAAGAACTAACACTGAAAACGCTAGTTTCCAACACAATGAACACCGTTGGTATCACTTCAAACGCTTTGTTTGGAAATTCAGCTAATAACTTCCTTGAACCTTTCTCTTGATGCAAAATTTTCATCAACATTCGATCTTCTCTGCTGATTAGGCTACCATTTTGTTTTTGTTTATGCAAAAATTACGTAAACGCTGACACACAGTGCGCTGGCATCGATATTAGCGGGCGTAAGTATGCATTACGCGCACGCGTTAATTGGCAATGTTGGCCACGGCAATTTTCGACCACCTTTTTATAAAAAGCAATATCTCAGCAATGGACAGACTGGTTGTCGTGAAATTTCACATGAACATTGCAAATAGATGGCTTTTCATGATACAAAGAAAAATAATGGCTATCGTTCTCTATTCATAAAGTTATTTGGACATGTTTAGGGGGGCCGTTTTTTTTCCGGACACGGTGTATACACAACACAACTACAGACCTTCCTTTGCTAGCAGGCTGTGAATAACAGGCAATGCACCAGCTTGCCAGAACGAATAGCAGCCGTCGACTAGTTTATTAGTGCGGCCTTGAAAGCCACCTTCAAACGACATTTGCCGCGCCGTCGTCCACCGCTGACAACACAAGCATGGAAGGCATGTTTATTGATTTATTTAATACAAAATCTTACACGAAGTACACGTCAAAAGCAAATTACACACAAAAAATACAGGCACAAAATGCGAAAAAGATAAACTAACTAGTACATAAAACAAGAAATAACGACCCTAATGTCTGTCAAGCTAAAAACGTCACTGGAATTCTGCAGCATATTATCTATTATCATCACCAATTCTATAATGTATTCCACATTCCTAATCACACCATCATCCACTTACACAGCATGACTCCAGGTATCTATGGCCAACTCTAGTCTATATGTCATTAACTCATGATTCACTATTAACAGAGAACACCACTTTCAAGCAAACAAAAACAGAAACATTTACAGTTAAAGTCTGCCAGCAAGTATCGCAGCGGATCAAATCAGTGACTCACCAGCAAAGCAAGCAGATCACATAAATGTTGTTTGCCTAACATGACAAGAGCTGCTAGACCACAGAACGAGTAACCACCATGAGCTTCCATTCCAGGACAGCCAGCAAATCCACCCTCGTACGTCTGACACCTAACACACAGCCAATGATACTTCACACATCACACGGCCACTGGCCAAGTTATTCACCTGGCTGCAGTAGATTGATTCTCATGTCTGCACTGCACCGTTTGTTATTGTCAGTGATGTATTCCTCGAGGCAATTGCCTTGCCCTGAGGCACCTCGACGCAGTTTTTCTGCTGCCTCATCCTCGCTTCGGCCTCGAGCTTTCTGCCTCGTCCTCGCCTCGTCCTCAAAGAAACTGCCTAGTGTACATCACTGGTTATTGTTACTATTAAATGCATGACTCGGCCTGTGACAAATGTACAAGAGTTTGTGCTGCATATGAGGCTCACGTTTGCATCAAAATATGATTATGTAGCGGACAAAGGCAATAAACAGTAGTAATACAGTAGTGCAAGAAGGCACCCTTAAACCACGCTACAATGAACGTCTCTTGGTTCAATAGAAAATTCTCTGTGCTAAGTACGCAACACTGACAACATGTGGCTTTCAGTGATTGATACCAGAGGTTCGCAATAAATCTGTTATGACCCCATCTTTACGCACATAGAACCATTATTTCAATTGTTGAGACAACAACTTACATTTCTTGTTCATGCAAAATCGACGTGATCTTCCACATGTACGAGTCAATCTGTGGCCCCCAGTGCAGACGAATGAACAATAAAGGCTAATGACGACCCGTTTTCATAGACTTATTAACACGTCTAACACCATCAACAGTTTTTATAATCACAATTTCTCTAGCAAGTCCTTTAAATACCAGATTGTCACTGGCCAATGTCGACTGGTCGACAAACAATAAGGACAAATTAGTGATGCACTAATAACTCATTTAATACCTACAGTGCATATGCAGCAGTAGAAAACCAAGCACAACAGACATAGGTGCCATAAGCCCATATCGAATTCATACAATATGCCGGCAGATAGTAACATTACAACTAGTCAGTAGATTACAAACAGTAATAATGCAAGTGGGCCAAGCATGGCTGTGGATGAGAAAGACAGCAAACGTGACACACCGGACTATCCACTCAGCCGTGCCATCAAACATCTCGGTAGTAGCAACACCAGTTAACCGAGCCACCGTCGCGGCACAGTAGGCTCCTCTGAACAGCAAACACACTCAATGCTGCGATCCGTCGGACTTCAGTGTACATCAAACTGACAAAACACTCTTTACCAGCTGTGTCATAGAGCAGTTCAAGCTTGTATGAGCAATCGGTGACAGCAATTCCAATGACAAACTAAAGGCAAGTTACACAGCAACGAAATAAGACCTAGATAAATGAATAAAGTCTTCAAACTGACAATTGCCACTGCACAAGCACTGACAGCAAAATAAGCCCCATATTGGACTGCAATTGTCGTGTATCACTCATCTTCTTCTATCTGCATACCAAAATTTTTTGAAACTGGAAACACTTTTTGTGGATAAACGTACACATGGGAGGGCACACACTGAGACCAGCTTTATTAGGTCCACTCAGAGGAATTGACCTAAAATACTCCATCAATGCTACTCGCGTACACACACGTCCACATTCACTTTTGCAACACACAAACATATTGTATCTAAAACATTAAACATTCTAACAAAATCTACCTAGCAGACTTGCTGGACTTAAGAGAGAAGTGGCCTATAACAACCGGGTTCAGCATGGGAGCAGCTATAAGACTGGCTTACATCATTCTCTCATGCAAGACTAGATACAAAGTGGCTAAAAAGACTATCAACCTGATGTCACATTCACCGCCTTCGTGCATACAAAACGACCCATCAGAGAGCCGCATATTCATGAGGAATGACCGAAGGGATTTCCTGCGCAAGACAACAGCAATCTGCGATGAAACGTACAACACCGAACAAACCAAAAAAACCTTCATCCGGTTGTTCATTGAACCAGCTGAACTGTTATATTGCTCGACAATGAAGAAATAGAGAAAATACAAATGAAAAAGCAGTGATGTTAATTCCTCGAGGTCAAAGTGGCCTCGAGGCCAAAATTTTGGCCTTGGCCTTGAAGCTTTGGTCTCGGCCTCGGCGTTTTGGCCTCGGCCTGGCCTCGATCTCGTTATCTTATTATGTAATCGGGCATTTTTCGTGCAAAAGTAGTGTTAAATTCGGGAATCTTGTTAATTTTTCCGGCAATAATCTTAAATCATACATGTTGTTAATCATTATTTGGTACTTTTTTCATAATTATTTTTGGCCTCGGCCTCATAGTCCTGGCCTCAGCCTCGGCCTCGGCCTCAAAGCTCTGGCCTCGGCCTCGAGGTTTTGGCCTTGCTTAGCATCACTGTGAAAAAGCAAAAATTAGATTTTACACAACACTGCAGCACAACACAGCACATAGCAAAATGTATGCTATAACCTGGCAGGCATACAAGAGACCTATTGTCACAAACACTAACATTTCCACATAAAAAACAATACCGACATGTAAATAATAATTAACAAATACTACTGTAAATAACTGATATTTAGAACTGTATGTAAAAACCTGTCGATTGAGTCATACGCGTGTTCTGTGCCGATGATACAGATAGCACACACTGCAGCGTACGTCGGTGCCAAGTGAGGCAATTGACCAGGACCACCTGTCAATCACACACACACACGAATGACTGCATCATTAACCCTTTGACACTCACTGTTGCCATATGGGTACAGCTATAAAGCATCCTGTGCCAGATTGGGTTAAATTGTCATTTGTAATTTTTGACACCTGGCCACTCTGACGCTCTCACCCGGATGTCAACAAGAAAGCCCAGCCGATGCTGACAAACCCGCGCGACATAAAAGCATGCAAAAATTGCTCCAATTCGACGTGTTTCGTTTCATTTCACCGAATTCCATTTCCCCAAATTTCAAACTACGATGGCATATTCACCATCATACTTCTTGTATCTGTGCCAGAGTTAGCATCATACAGCTGCAGGCATATGTTACGATTAAACTGTTGGCATGCACATGCTGCATGTGACGGCATTAAAGACATGAGCTCACAAACGTTCCAATAAAGACTGTATATCTTCTGATGACAGTGGAGTGACAATAGTGAGAAAGACGATAAACTGAAATCAGTATCAAGTGCTTTAATTTCCGGGTTTCAGTTTCATTTTAACCATCCGTCTCTTTCACAGATACATCAGATTAGGCCGAGTCCACACACAATCTCAGCTTAACTAATAAACTACAGCATAAATACACTTCCTGTCATCTGCCAACAGTGTCAAAGCACCAAGAAAAATAAATAGTAAAATGATTACATTTATAAAAAAATACTTAATAAACAAGTCCAGAAATGAAGAGAATGAATAGTAATCATTTGAAGATATACATGTAAATGCCCTGCAGCATGCACAAACAAGAATAACGCTCAGTTGTGATAGGCGAGCACGTTACAGTATTCGACGTCATATCATTTCCATTTAATATCCCAAACAGGATGAATTTTAAAAACAGTTTATTGGCATCAACGTCATCAGGAATCTACGCTTACAAGAAGAAACAAGGCAGCTGTGGAAATTATCGCCATTTCACGATGGTGCGTAAGAAAGGAAGTAACTTAGTAAGTAAATGAACATGGTTGCAATAAAAAGCGGTTAAGAATAACAGTCATACATGCAGAAACATGAACACAGCAATAACAAAAAGAGTGAAACTATTAAATACTATGAAACAGACAGAGAGACAGACGGAATGCTAATAGCGTGACACTAGTCTAAGTTTTGTTCAGTAATGTCACAGAATTAATTCATATGATCATCAATAGGCAATACCTCCGTATCCTCCGTCTGGATGTTGACATCGACGAAGAAAATCTACAACTCTACAATAACATGCACATTGTGTTAATAACATATTTTAATAACATTACACAATTCACTATTTGACAGCTCATCCTTCTTTAGTAGGCAAAACACACAATCAAAATCGACCGCTGGAAACAATAATAATAAGATATTAACAGCTTCCCACTTGCAGAACTGGAGGAGACCACCGAGACACCCTCGTACTACGTGGATGAAACTATCCAGCGGGACCTGAAATCCAACAACCTCTCACTGAATGAAGCAACTGATGTGGCTCACAATCTTCCACTCTAGAGACTGATGTCTACGTTTGGCGCTACACACTCCTAGTGGTGCATGCCAGTAATGAATGAATGAATGAAATTTACTAGGAGTAAACATCACACCTTGTGTTAAGGCTGTCAGTGATGGGAACGCTCAGCAGCTCGAGACCATGAAGTATCCAGTAGCAGAGCCACGGCCGACTGGCATCCAATGACTACACAGTATCGCACCAGCAGCTTACGACACCCATTGATGCTTTACAGGCTGAAAACCCAACATCTCGTGAGATTTATATATGGGCAAGATTTTAGCAAAATTCGCTTGCAGAGACTGTTAACAATGCTAATGGGACAGCCAAGTTGCCAAGTGAGTTGTCCCATCTGGGCCTGGTACCCCGTCTTCTGTGGCTAACCCAGCCCATACAGGCTGCAGTATGCCCATGGAACTGACAGCGGTAACCACCTCGATATCAAGCTAATTAAAATAGCAACAAGTTCTATTGCAACAAGGAGAATTCGACACTATGCCTCGATGGGAAATTGGGGATGGTTAGTCAAATAGTTATGTCACCTAAATGCAATAACTTACAATATCAGTGACTCATAGATTTGTGTGCTGTAAGCCTCACCTGTTTACATTCATTTTTTTATCAAACACCTGAAGTACTGTGGGAACTACTTGAAAGCTGTTATAGGCCCTAGTAGTTGAAGCAGTTTGGATGCAATTTTGGTGAACCAGTATATTTGATAAATTCGGTGACTGGAATTGCTCTGCATTTCACAGGGGCATAGCCAGGATTTAGGTTTGGGGTAACTAAAGCCCCCAAAACAAAAAGGTAGCTAACAAACAAAGCTAATCCCACGCTGCATTGTGGGCTAAACCATGTCTTAAGATGACATAGTGCATGGATTGTCTAATTTCTCTGTTTTCACACAGGTGATTTAATTATGAAAACAACTGAAATGAAAAAGAACGAATCTTAATAAGTTTACTGTGGGCAGGCATGGCTGGATTGGTCTGCCATCGCTCAGAACTAATTCATAAAATGGTGGTGTAGAGTTATGTGCTGATAAATACATCTAAAACAGTTACTTCGTATGATTCGGAGAGATGTTGTAGTCCTTTCAGCAGGTATGATTTGTGTCTTTCAGTCCGAAGTACAGGCCCACTATCATCACATCCAACAAACATCATCACAGCACAGAGAATTTGTCAGAAAAACGAGCAGCAAAGAACTCACTGACAAAATAATATGAACCAGAGGCTCTGCTGTCGTCAAGGGACTGTGCGTCAGCTACAAATTATATTGGAGTTTAAGTAAATAAATTACCTGAAGTTCAATATAAAATGTGCCATTTTGAATAATATTCACTTGAAAAGTACTGTCACCATGACACCAGAGTTAGATGTTATTAAAAGTCACTGGAAACGATCATATATGACTTCCTATTAATGTTTACCAGTAACTACTAACTATGGCTCTAAACTGCACACTTTTTGACATATTTAATGAAATAGTGCCACCTTACATCATAGAAATTCATATGATACTACCTTAATTACATGTAGTTATTATTAACATTTCGACAATAGCTGTTGTCTTCATCAGAATGGTCTGACTAATTTTCATTTGCTGCTAGATCTCAGTGCGGCGAACAGATGCTCATGGATGTGGGACAGTTGATAGGAGCCCTCATCTGTCATCTCTGCTCATCGAGTTGTTTTGCTCTTGGCAGATGTTCTGGTCCATTTTATTGCTTTCCCAGCCCTTAACTCGTGCCTCATCCCAGTCTATGACATGGTTGAGACTAGTGTCGTGATCTGTAACAGCTGACTGGTTTGTTCGGATACCGATGATCTGCTGGCCCTTGTAGGTCCTTGTGTTGCACTGTGAAACTTCTTATCACTGAACTCCAAACACTCCACCTGTTTCCCCTATGTAAGACTTATCACAATTCATACATGGTATTTTGTAGACGCATTCACAGACGTCACGAGGTCTGGGCTTGTTCTTGGGATGCACCAACTGACTTATTATTGACTCTAATGGTCTCTATCTTCATTCAGATTTTTGTTTGTGGCTCCAAAACATGCAAGCTTTGCACAGCAGAGTGCGTAATAATCCTTCATGGTCATCCAAGGTCGTTGATTTTGGCACCAATTGAAAGAATCTTCCTATTAGCCCTCAGTAGTAACTCTTGTCCTATCTTGCTCCGTTTTAGAGATATTAGAGCTTATCTATGCCGAAAGCCACTTTTTCCATGCCCCACCCTATTCCAGCCAACATTTTGGGGTGTTCCCAAATGGAGTAGATCAGTGACGTTGGGGTCTGCAGACGGTGAATACTCCAGACTGACTAAATGTGAAATTATTTCTGTAGTATTGCAACCCGTGTGATTATGATAACTCAACATCTAGGACAGACAGACGACTTGCCATAGCAATACTGTGCTCTGCATAGCATCACAGGGTAAATACACTGTCAACATCAGACATTATAACTTGAACATTATCTACAACACAATGATATCTGTGGATGTGCAGCAGGAAGTAAAAATCTAGTCTAAAAACATAACAGATTGAAACAGCTTACTCGCAGTCAAACTGCAGCCTTTCTGCAAAACATGCATAGCATTTTTCAACCTCATCTTCTACATGAACCTGCATAACACCATTAAACTGCACATAACAACAAACAGCTCAGCTGAAGATGGCACAGCTGATCGATCACCCACACTGTAGCATGTTTAGGCTACTGTGAAATATTGCTTCTGGACATTACATGATATAACAACACTACTGAACTGCAGTAGATACAATCTAATATCTAACTATGCTACTCTTTAGGAACATACTGCACAAAACTTCAGTTCGTGGAAAGGCTGTGGCTACACATGACCAGCTGCGGAGTCTCTCCTGAACCCTCCAGTTAGATTAAGGAGACATGATAAAATGTGAGAGAAAAAGAAAACTAAAGGGGAATGAGAGACAGTGAGGTCTCCATCTTTCATGGCCATGTCCCTGTAAATCTAGTACACTTTACCTCTGCGTCTCACAATCTCACATATTCAGTTACTACAGTTTAATGTCTGCTATATGTGCAAAAGTCTTCACACATAGAGCAAATGACACCGAGTTAAAAAAACTGTGTCGGAAAAACAGGATACTGCTCACTGCTGTAAAACTACAACCTCCAAAGTAAACAAATAAGCAATTTGTTCAAAAACCACATGTGGTGTGAAACTCAGACATATATGATTAATTACTGAGATCATATTCAGGCTGCGTGTACACTGACTGGTCCACACAAGTGATGACCATTAAGTGATAGCCATGATGCAGGTCAAGACTAAAAACTGGCCTGGCATGGTCATCTATGGCCCAGCCAGGGTATTTTAAAACTTACAACAACTGTACAATGAATTAAATCAACTAATTCTTTCAAACAGATTCAAAGAATATGAGACTTTTCATTCTCATGACTACATGTTCCTTAGACTATTCGTTCGCATGGTGCACTATTATTCCCAGGACCATTTGTTCCCTGGAACTTTTGTTCCTCAAAGCAGAACATTACTAGGCCTACCATCTGCATCTTTGAACTAAGATGTAAATGAGAGACTTAAACCAAATTTAGATTAAATCTGGGTCAATCTTGATGCACTGTCTGGCATCTGTGGTTTTGTTAGCATGAAGCCGCATGTTACCTGCAATCACGAATCTTCATACCATTCCGTATTAGGCCTAGTTACCTGTATGTCTTTGGTTGGTATACCTGTAGTGTATTTACAGCCACCGTATAGGCGCTACGGGGGTGATCCCGACCGAATTGTACGCAGTCTAGTTCACAGAAAACCAGAATGACAGGAGTGAAAAAAGTTCCAAGGAATGAAGGTTTCCGGGAACAAATGGTCCATCAAACTTTTGTTCCCAAGAACAAATAGCTCACCATGTGAACGAATAGTCTAGGAATTGAAAAGTCGTCCAGATACTGTTATCATAGCATCAATCACTACAGATACTGTCACATCGGTTACGTGTGTGAAGTAGGGGAAGTTTTTGATGTCAGACAGAGGCTAGAAATTTCTCTCGCCAATTGGTTAAAACTGACCCTGATGATACAGTCCTTATTGTCAGCCATCACAAATTTTAAAAAGGCTCCAGCTCTGCCAGTTTTAGGCCTAACGTTTGACACAAGTCAATATAATGTTGTGGGTATTTGCCATTACTGTATTAATATTGATTTAACTGGCGAGCTTAGTGGTTTTTCTTTACTTAATTCTTAGTTTTACAATTAGGTGAGCATAAAATTACAAATCTCGTGGTCACAGAGTCTTCTCCTTCAGTACTTTGGTTGGGTGGGTCTTTTGACCTGTAAAAACCGTCTCCCATATAACCTATATAGCGGGGACATAAAACACTACTCAATCCAATCCTGCTATATAGTCATCATTGTGAGCAGACAATGTGTACATAACTCACTTTACTGATATGCCCACAATGTGTGAGAAATCACAACTTTTGAGTACTCAATTAACAAACAGCTATACAATGGGACAGTAGTTGCGTTAAGCTGTACTCTGTCCAGCTCTAGACAGCCACAGTTACCTGTTCTTCTAAGCTTTGCGTGACAATGTCATCATCCTTAGTACGAAAGTCAGCAAATGATGGCAAGGTGCAACGAAATTCAGCATTCATGTTCAATCATTCATTAGACAGTCAGAACACCTGGACAAAAATATAACAAGCATAAATTTGTTACTTTAGAAGCAATATTTGATGCACTAAAATGTAATTTTATTAAAAATCACTATCAGTATCAGTTCAGGGTTTAAAATGGCAACAAAAGATACGATATATGCATTACATCGACTGCTGGATAACTTTACATTAATAAGAAAGCACTGCTGGTACTTGTTAAAAAAATAAAAACTATTTTCAGCAACCATATACTGACAATACATTAGAAATGAAACAGTAATATTTACAATTCTCAGAATGAAGAAAAATGCAAAAAAACTAGTAATATACAGCAAACTGTCCTTGTGGACAACTCTAAGTAACAGACACAAGGATTCTGTTCAGCTGTAACTGGAAACTGTGAATTTAGATATTGCGCTGCATTACATAATGTATGTATCTCTATTTAATATTATATACAAAAGATACGATATATGCATTACATCGACTGACAATAGTAGTAGGCTATATATAGCTAGCAGCGTAACACAATGCTATTGTGGCAGTAAATACCACCATAGGAAGAACCAACACAGACTAAAGTGGTGGTATATACCATGTATCTGTAATTTAATAATTTTATTACGCGCGACAGCATACAAAGGGTGATCAAAAAGTTCTCGGCCTTACCTAGTTCTGCTTAGAATAAAATTAATGTAGTATTTGCTTCTTATAATATCAAGTCTCAGAACACAACATGTGCAATATGACTTTTGGGCTATAAATATTTTGTGCATTTCAGCGGTCGACGTCATGGCAACCGGTTGTTTGCAGACGAAATGGATAAAACGGAGTTTGGCAGTGTAATAAAATAGTTCTTTTTGAAGCAGTTATCTTCAAAGGAAATTCATGATGAAATGACAGCAGTACTAGGGCAGCATAGTGGTCCTACAGTACCGTGAAGAAGTGGGTTGCTCACTTTAAATGTGGTAACAGCAGCACTGACAATGAAACGCGTTCTGGGAGGCCATCAACTTCTATGTCGGATGATAACATCACAACAGCTGAAGCCATTGTTCAGAGTGATCGGCGTGTGACTGTGCGTTATGTTGCGAAGACAATTGGTGTTAGTTACAGAAGTGCTGAGACAATTTTGACCGACTCGTTACGTATGAACAAAGTGTCTGCCAGATGGGTGCCGACAATGTTAACACCAGAACAGAAGCAAAACTGCGTACATGTTTCCGAAGAACTTCTTGAATGATACCGACATGATCCAGCAAAATTTATTTCACAACTCGTTACTCAGGATGAAACTTGGATCCACAACTTCGATTCTGAGTCAAAACAATGCAAAGTATGCAGTGGAAACATGTCGAGTCCCCACCCCAAAGAAATTCAAGGTTTGTGCATCAGCGGGAAAGGTGATGGCATCGGTTTTCTGGGACAGTCAAGGGGTCATTATGGTTGACTACCTGGAACAAGGCAAAACCATAACTGGTGACTACTACGCATCTCTGTTAGTGAAGCTGAGAGATGCTATCAAGGATAAACGTCGTGGCAAGCTGCGGAATGGTGCCCTCCTTCTGCAGGACAACGCGCCAAGCCACAGCTCACACGTCACTGTTGCGGCTATGAACTGTTGCCAAATCCTTCCTATTCACCGGATTTAGCACCGTCAGACTTTTATCTATTTCCGAAGCTGAAAGAAAACATTCGTGGTCAAGTTTTTGACAGTGATGATGACGTCACGAGTGCTGTGGACACGTGGCTACATGAGCAAGATAGGGTGTTCTACGCACATGGTCTTAAAC
>Ga0209680_1000392_pt1 | contig 11798 bp, 10 predicted proteins | sample WorMetLIZISLAND1_FD_187413 | JGI IMG/M metagenome (GOLD analysis project Ga0209680, IMG submission 187413) | Marine gutless worms symbiont microbial communities from Max Planck institute for Marine Microbiology, Germany - Olavius loisae LIZARD... ... | reverse complement strand
TTCCCGTTCCACAGAACTCACAGAAAACTGAAGCAATTGCAGAAAACACACCAGAACACAAATCACTTTTTGCCACATTATGGCACTTTCAAATGTTGTACTGACATTATTATTATTATTATTATTGTCATGACACTAATCAAATATAAAAGCAGCAGCTCATTGACATTTCATTTTTCATATCACACCACAATCTGCAAAAACATCTTCTTTTCTGATATGCACCACTAGGAGGTGTAGCATCAAACATAAACATCAGTTTCCAGCCACGTCCTGCAGGATAATCTTCATCCACGTAATTGAGGGCATCCTGGTGGTCTCTTCCAGTTCTCCCAGAGGGAAGCTGTTAATATCGTCTTGGCATCTGTTTCGTCTGGCATTCACTCGATGGGGCTGAACAGGGCAAAACGCTGTGCCTGGACAATAGCTGAAAGGTGTGGTTGCAAACACATCAGTGAAATTTAAACACCAGAAGAACCAGGTAAAGTTTTGAAACAAGGGATAGTTGTTTTAACACCCACCCCGGCATACTACTAAATAACTATTTAGATTCGATTAGCACAGGCTTTGTCTTCAGCATCTATGACAGAGTCCATAAGTGCAACTGAATTGAGAGCATATGTCCCTATTTCACCACACACACACGTGACTCAACAGCAAAAGACAAGAGCAGAGAATGAAGCATCAAGTCTGTGTTATAGAGCACAAACAATACATCATGTCACTGGCAGAGATGTTGACAGCTGGCGTGAAAGACAACAGAAATCTACGTGATTCAAACAGACCTTGTAGTAGGGAGACAGCTTCATTGCCGTGACACTGTTGATGTGTTCCTTGACCCGCGTGAACAGGTCGTCCCAACCTCGAATCAGTCGACACTTGTTCTGATAGTTGATCAGATCCAACTCGTACGTCTTCCACACCTCGCTAACCTACATCGCCGAGACACACAGGCACACGTCTCAACACTCAACACGCCTGAAACTGAAGACGTACAGTGAGAATTAGCTTTCTCGGCAGAACTACGCACTGTAACTGACGAAAATAGCAAGACAGTCCAACAGGTCATTTGCATGTCAAACCACTAAGAAAGCCACTCCGACGATGCAGGATCAAAGTTCACTTACAATGTTGCATTACAATTATTATTTACTAGTTTGTTTGTTTTTTAAAAGAATAAAACATGTCTGAAAAGCTGACAGTGCAGACTCAGAAATTGGGAGTGTCCACAACGCAGGCTGCATTGAATCGTGGTCCAGCAATGGACAAGCGTTGGAAAAGAAAAGCAGTTTCTCGAGGGTCAGTCATTTGTTTATTTAACTTTACTGGATTTTCATTCATCTTTATTAGTTAAATAGATCTCCAAAGACCTATCAATAACATTTTCTGAAGCATAACAACAAAATGCAAACAGAAAGTCTCATCTGCTCTCAAAGTGCACTGGTACCTGTTTGAGGAATTCTTCAAGAGCCATCTCTCCCTGTGCTACCAGTAACACATCCTTGATAATCATCTCATTTTTCACAAGGTCAACGTCCCACAGCTGACCGAGGGTCAGGTCCGGCAGAACCCACGACACTCGCAGCTGCCTCATCAGTCGTTTCCAGTGACGTTCTTTCACCGCCTCCGACTTGAGCTCCACCACCAGCACGTTGACTCGCGTGTACGTCTTCAGAACCCTCTTGACGTGCTCGTACGACGAGTACGTTCGCAGGCGCACCGGCAGGTCATTCAGTTGGTTCAGCAGAGTGTCCAGTGACTGGCGAATCTGAGACATTCAACAATGGTTCTTACACTAAGCAAAACTTGAAAAAACTCTGAACATCGACAGACAGAATTTGTCATCAGACCAATGTCACCCTGTATTGAAGTACGAAATATATTACTTTCAGGGCATCTGTGACAGCAGTCACAGCAGTAAATGGTGTTGAAATATAACAATTATAATGACAACAGCGTACAGTCCAACAAACGCCAAACAGGGCATTTTTCTACTTAGCCATCAAAAGCACAAAATAGATATTTCAAAATAGAAAATGTCAAAAACGTAACTGCAGTTTTAGAGGTCAATAACATCTTCATAAGACACTATTTTGCTTTGTACCTTTCTAGGCTGCACAGACATCCACGGTCTTTCTTTGAGTTCATCTATCTGCTGCCAGATCTTGGACAGCTCAGCCCAGACTCCCTTGAGGTCCTGTAGTTCCTCCTGTGACACCATCACTCGCTCCTCGCTGGCACTCACATGCCCTGCAATTGCAAAGCACACATTACCTGGTGGTAATAATTTTAATACATACCACGAAATGAACAAAACTACAGAAACAGCCTGTAAGAAACCACAAAAAATCAACAAATAGCGAGCAACTTATAAATTAGTGAGTGAGCAGTGTTTTACGTCCCCTCCAACACAGTATAGGTTATATGGGAGACGGTTTTTACAGGTCAAAAGACCCAACCAACACTGAAGGTACACATATAGTACATCAATATAGTATACAAATACAGCATACACAAATAAACACAGCAAGTCCCCTAGTCTACAATAATATGGGGTGACTAGGGGACAGCTCCCACAGAGGGCAGGTTCGCTAGGCCTGAACGGCGGTGGGGCTGCCGCCGCGGTACCCAAAAAGTTATAAATTACCTGGCTCAGACAGTTCCAAAGCCTCTTTAGCTTTGGCAAGATTATCACGTTCTTCCTTCAGGCGAGCCAGCTTGCCTTCAAACACAGCCAGCACCTTCAGGGCCTCGTCCGGACGCATTGCCCCCTGTGTCACACAATTACACCACATGCAGCCAACAATAAACAAAGCTTAAAACATTAACTGCCGCTACAATATCTGTTAGGCAACCTTGCAATAATAATGCCCATTGATGCACTCGTTAACTGTCGGTGTTACTCCACTATTATCTGCCACTCTCTGCTGTAACTGCCATCTCTCATTAACAGTGCAGTGTATGAAATATAGACAACTAGACAATTTCACAAAATAGCAGGAAAAACTAAAGAAATGAATAAATTTCAGTTCACAAGGAAAGACAAGACAAAGACACTCAGATACCTCGACTGGTTTCTCTTTCTCCCACTCCGTGAGAAGTTCTCCAGTTCGGCTCTCGACCAGCTTGTCCTCTGATATCACTTTCATTTGCAGGCTGGCCACCTGTGTCTGAATGGACGAGTCTTTACGGCGAATGATGTCCGAGAAGGCACTCCACTCGCCCTCCATGTTGTCGCTGTAGAGCCATGTTGATGGGAACTGGAACCTCTGCTTCTCCAGCAGTCGCTGCCCCTCCTTGTACAGGTCCACCTGTTTCTCCCATGACTTCATCTTGCGCTTAAGAGACTGTACATAAGTGATGAGGCCAACCGCCTCCGACGTGTTGGACGTCTCAATAGACTGCTGCTCCAGATCAGTACGAGACTGCAACCAACACAGTTCAGTTATCTCCTGCAGGCTGCAAGCAAACACTAGCAGGTGCTCTGCCCTTCCAATGATCACCAACAGTGTTTGGGAAAGCAAATAAACACAGAATTGGACAATATCAATTTAGGCTGAATGTAAACAACGATGGTCAGAAAATCCAGCTTTATCCACTTAGCTCTGACTTATTACCAGCATTCTGAAAGCACACTCAAATTCAAACACTCAACAGTAAACACACCAAAATCAGAGCTAAGGGGTTTGGGGGGTTGATAGCCTTCCCTGATCACCAAAGTTGTTGTCAATACTTGTACTTTCAACACTGTAGTCGACTAATGCTCATTGCAGCTGAGAACACAACCTGTGAATGAGTGCTGCATACCTTGGAGACCTGGCTGTGGAACTCCACCATCTCATTGCCGAGCATGTTCCCGAACTTGCTGACAACCTCCTTGTGCCACGCATCGTACTTCAGACCGACTTTAGACTGAACCTGCCGATGCATCAATCATACATACAGTACCATCAGTAAACAGCCATCGTGCTGAATTATTAACTTTTATCAAATCATCATGACCACATGAAATGTTATTATAGACAAGCAAAGATAACATTTTCCTATCAATTACAGCCTACACCAACAGTGATAACAATCCACCTTGACAGAGATGTCCACAATATTGAAACACATCAGTTGTTGTGTATGCAGTCATTATAAACACATTTGCCAATTTACCTTTCCAAACTCGACTCTGATTGGTCCAAATTCTTTGTACGTCTCCGGTGTGTCAAAGGTCTTGCGTGAAAGCCTGCAATGATGAACACAAGCAAGACAGGTGTGGACAAATGATACATTCACACCTGTCTGTATAGCATCAGTGGCTGAGTGGGTACTGTCGGTGAATCCAACTGACCATTGGTTCACCAAAGAGTGTCAGAACAGACATCTAGAATTAACTGCTCCCAGTAGGCAACGGAATTCCACAATCCACACTGCACATCCAAGGAAACGGTACAACAGCATTAAATTCCACTTTTTCAGTAAGTCTCCCCACCCATGTAGTCCAATGATTGACAGATGATAGCGTATACCAACGTGAATGGCACTGTACAGCCTAATTGTGCTGGTGTACCGTTAAGAATCTGCTAACTCACTCACTCACTCACTGATAGATGACCAAAACTGTGCTTAAACCTTGCACACAACAGGTGTTCTCTGAGAGGAGTCCATGAGACACATGCCAACATCACCTTCCTGTAGACAGCCAATGTAACCCCTGGTGTCTGTTGTCCTTCCTCCCTGACCAGAGGAATGTAGTATCACCGATGTGATCTCACCGCTGCCCAGCCATCTCACCTCCTCAACACCAGCTAGCTGCATATTCCACTTCTGCAGTTTCTGGTCGAGAAGTGTGGCTGCCCCAGTATAGGTGAGGCTCCTTGTATTAAGCATGCAAAGCCTCGGGCCTTGTTTCCTAAATAAGACGGGGGTAGTTTCTCATACCTGGGCAAGGCTTTCACTGGATGATGACCTTGGGTGCCTCACACCTCCCACTGTCAGTCACGCCAATCACAGTGGATGAATTGTGAGCAGCATTAACGACATTATGAGGACTCCTATCGGATGTGCTCGAATGGAGACACCACAATGCACCAAACCAGATGCTGCATCTACTCTGACCTGCACTTGACTGAACACCATCTTTCATAAAAAAACCAAATATACATAGTTTTTACATACTTGATGTCCTCAAGAACTTTCATCCAACACTCCAGGCTTGATCCGAGCTTGCCATAGAGATAATCAGCCTGAAGGTCCCACAGTGCTTGGTAGGACAGCCAAATCTACAAGAGATCAGCAAAATGTCACACAACACAAACAGCAAATGTTTCTCACTGTCTCAATAATTATCAGAAGCACATTATAAACATTTATTAAACAACATTTCACAAATTGTTAAATATTATCATTAAATACTCAAGAATCAAGCACAGGCTACTAATTTGCAACATTACATTTTACTAACTGGCAAGCTAGACAAAAAACAACCGGCAGAAATTATAATACAGCTAGCTATACTCCATACAAATTTCATTTGCAATTACAAGTCATTTATATAAATAGAAGAATTATGATGCAATGAATTTCAAAACACCAGTGCAAGTCACACAGTGCAGCTCACTCGAACGTAGGTGTCGACATCGTGAACGGTTTTCTCAATGGCTTCGTACGCTGCACAGAGAGCATCCTGACCACTCGGCAGCTTCGACAACAGTTTCTTGTACGTCGTCTCTGAAGCCGACGCTGCATCAACTCCGACCTGCATCCACACATGACTCAAACTTCAACAGGACATCATCGGATCTCAAGCAGCAAAACTCCCAATCTTCACACAGTTGGCTGTGTAAAGTCATACAATAAGAGAACACTGAACTAAGAGTGGAATACTATAGTTGGAATCCATACATGCATTTATGAGAGGGTACGAGACAGTCATATAGTCAGATGGAAACCAATGCACTTTATGGCCACCCAACAGATACCATGGAGATTACTCAAAAGTCAGCAAAAACATTAAAAACTTGATAAACCCAATGGCATGCACATCAGTTACTGCCAAGTAACTAACTATATTGGAAATGTCATCTAACTCCACTTCAATTTCCCACCAAATGGTTCAACCATCTAATACTTCCCAAGTGACGGAACGTAAACTATAAAGGTGTCACAAAGCCAAACAAAATGACATATGCTGACCTGATAACGTGAGTGAGTAATACGTGGCAGCGTCAGGATGTTCGCCTCCCATGAGTACAGTTCTCCGATGACGCTAACGCGAACCTCTTCTACTGGCGGATTCAGGTACATGACTTGGTTTGTGATCCGCAGCTCATGAACAAATTTCTGCACACAAGATAGCTTTAGGCAATGTAAAATAAAGTAAAATGTTAAGAAAAAGACTGCAAAGATTATCTATCATATGCTTGCCAATACGCTGGCAGTAATTCTTGTCACAGTATCATTGACAATCAAAAGTATCACAATAAACAGAGTTATGCATGTAAAGCTGAACAACTACCTTCAACTTTGGATCTCCACCAAGTCTGTGAACAGCAATGGCTGGTGCATCGGTGTCCATGCTCAGGTCCACCTCCTCCTTGCTAGTACCCTCACTCACCAGTGCCTGGGTCCACGCCTTCAAACCGGCCTCCAGACGGCGAGCAAGCTTCGCCTCAACCTGTGCAAATCAAGTGCCGCAGATGACAGCGCACAAATTAAACGTTCAATCATTTGTGAAAAATAAGACATTTCCAGACTATAGATAAGCTGGAGTTTAAACTGCAACAAGAGCAGCAGTAAATTGCTGCATCCGTGTCCGTAATATGTTGGTGCACATACATCAGATGACTTTTGTCGGTTGCGAAACCTGCGAATCAGTGATTTATTGAAAGACAGTCCGAGTCGAGGTAGCGCCAGGCATACTGTGGCAACTGGTACTAGACATTGTCATCACTTAAAGACCACATCCTACTGTGTAACTGTATGAGTCCCAGACAAGTTGGATACCGTCAGTAATGAGCGCCTGGACATCATGTCTCATACCAAGCCACCAGACTGATGCTGGTGAAGAGGCAGAAAACATGGCCACTGCAGCCAGCGTGATGATACATCTTGAGTGACAGTGGATACAACTGATATCGTCAACGTAGACAGAGAAGAAAAAGGCAAGATGAAAGAGTAATGGAAAAGAACAGGCCATCACAGCAGTAAAGTACTCATGTGAATTCAATCACCAGCACTGTAAGTCCGCTGCACAAGCTGTGCCAGTGTACAAAGATGCAGTAGATGAAAACAGCATGCAGGTAAATCTAAAAATGTTGGGTTATTCTGCAAATAACATCAGGAAAAAACAGTTGAGAAATTGGATGTAGGTATAATTAGATTTTTCACAAAGAAACTTCCATCACTAGCTCATCTTCCGACCTGGAAACAGAAATCTGCCAAACAGCTGCACACAACTGAGAGGTAAGAATAACACCATCAACAGCTCATGACACAGTCAAACACGCTACCTCTTGGTCGAGTCTTGCAACCCACTGGAGCAAGTTGGAGTACTGGTGAAGACTGAGATCGTCGACATGCTTCTGAATGCGACTCAGAACCTCAGTGAACGTGGCTCGGCTGTACAGGCAAGTGTCCAGTGACTTCACCTCGTAGTCAATCTGTTCCTCAATGGCGACAAGGTCATCGACACGTTCCTGGAACAGGAAGACGGTCTCAGCAAGCCTCTGGACATACGGATCAAGCTTGTATGAGTCCCAGACAAGCTGAATACCCTCGGTGATGAGCGCCTGGACATCGCGCCTCATGCCGGCCACCAGTAGACTGATGCTCGGCCGCTCCTCCACCTGCACGCCACCAGCAGACGCCACTCAATGCATCACGGACGCTATGTAATACTTATACGCTATCACCACAAATGACTGGCTTTTTGTTTCCACAGCTCAGTTGACACCCACTGTTGCCATATGGGCACAGCTATAAAGCATCCTGTGCCAGACCGGGTTAAGCCGTCCTTTGTAATTTGGGATGAGTGCCCAGATGTCAAAAATTACAAATGATGGCTTAACCCGGTCTGGCACAGGATGCTTTATAGCTGTACCCATATGGCAACAGTGGGCGTCAAAGGGTTAATAGACAGTAACATAGCTGTTATAATAAATACTCTCTTAACCGCAAAAAGAATTTAGACTGGTAGTCACCTGCATTCGAATGGATGGATGGAGCAGTGTTTTACGTCCCCGCCAACACAGTATAGGTTATATGGGAGACGGTTTTTACAGGTCAAAAGACTCAACCAACAGTATCAAAATACTGAAGGTACATATAATACACAGACAAATCAAACACAGAATAATCAAACAATAAACACAAAACACAGCAAGTCCCCTAGTCTACACTAATATGGGGTGACTAGGGGACAGCTCCCTCAGAGGGCAGGGTCGCTAGGCCTGAACGGCGGTGGGGCTGCCGCCGCGGTACCCCCAACCTGCATTCAGTGTAGTCTAACAAGAGCTTATTATTTGAAGAAAAACATTACACACTTTTACCACAGGATATGCTCCACAAATATATAATCAAGTATGAAAAATTAGTGGTTTTCTGCCAAGAAGTCTCTGTATCTTGGAAATGACACAAATCATGACGACAAATTACTACAGAAGATCAATAGATACTAATGTGCTTCATTGAACCATGTTATCCTCGACGACCCTTAGAGGTTATTTCAACTGTTATAAACCTCCTGATAGCCAATATCTAAAATACTCTGCATATAATGCCTCACAAACTCATTGCAATGACTGGACGTATGCAACCAGCGTGCAAGCTACATAACTTTGTTGTGATGCCTACTGCATGGAGTCAGATAAATTTCATCACCACCACTGCAACTACAGTCCAGCATGACAGCAACTGGCACTAACTGGCACCACAATGACTGCCCACTGCACCTGACATTTAGCCCCGACACACGTGTGATTACATTCAGGTGTACGAGCCAGGTGAGCTGAAGTAAAGTACAATACCTTGATACAGGTGCGCTCATACATTCTGACACTTTCAATCAGTGAGACGGCAAACGGGTAGATCTGATTGGCAGTGTGAGCTTTGTTCACGATTGCCAACGGCACACGGAAACCCAGCCACTTCAGGTTACGCACCTACAACAACAGTATGCCTTCTTGTTATCGCTCACAAAGTTAGAGCATAATGCGATTATTACCTTTATTTGTTCGTTCATTCACTTATGTGCAGAATACCTCAAACAGTTGTGGACCGATCAAGATGATACTTTTTAATGTGTAAGCTCATATTGGTCAAACTTAGAAACAATAAAATTTTATGCCCAAATCTCCCCTCGGAAAGGGTGTGCCCAAACAACAACCTTCTTGGTGACACTGTAGCAGAGCTACCAAATTTAGCACAGTAAGAAGTCAGGATCAGGGGAAGGTTTTTAGAGCATCATACCCACCTCTAACCCAAATGGACGGGCACCCAGTATCCTCAAGTTTTTCATATCCGTGATCTCTCCACTCCAGCCATTGTAGCTATGGTACAAAATTTGTCATTTTGACGTAACATAACCAGGCAAAGAATTTTAGGGGTTGACCACACCACCCAAGGGGCTGCGCACCACAGAACCAACATATTGAAAATTTGATACATTGACTCCTCAGGGCAGGTACATCATTACGTATGGTTCACCCTGCCTAAACACCCCCACCCCTGGGGTGGGGCCCCAAACCCATAACGTTTCATACCTGTAATATCAATATTCTAACTGTTTGGCTGTGTCATACGATATTAGTCAGGTTCACTGGCAACAACCAGTCGTCACACTCCCACTAATTAAGGGGAAGTGTGTTAGGCGGCCTTTGTTGGGGATATGACGTCTATCAAAAATGACATCAAATAAACTCAGCCAGACAAAACTATGAACTAAAAGTGACAACGTTGTCAGTGGTTGACTGACCTCCTTGGCAAGTGTAATGATCTCCGGCATGAAGTTCACTTTCAGTCTCAGAATGTTACCTTTTCCCGGATGACACGATCTGACGCTCTCAATGCTGAATATTCTGCCTGCCACGGCCAACTGCTTAGCTTGTACCTGTCACAATATGATCAAACAGGCATGAAAACATTAACAAACCCACAGACTACATCGATTACTGATGCATACAGTAGGCAAGTCATACAATGAAAACATTTTATGTTCTTCTCAGTTGATCAGCAAAATGCAGACCGTATTAGGACAGCTTATGAAGCCTTTTTATACACCAAGAAATGGCACAATAAAGTACAGACGACAATGATGGGTCGGAAAAAATACTAATCTGAAAATTAATAAAAAAAGCACAGAATACATCAAGGTTGTAGTAAGATATTCTGAGCAATAGAATGGTAATAAAATTTATGGATAAGAGAAGAGAGTACTGCTAGTGTGAGTTGAGTGAGTTACAGCACATGACATGGGATATTGACTGACCTTTCTGCACCAGTCTTCAAACAGTTCTTGTGTGTTCAGTTTCAGTCGGAAGCTGTCTCCATCGGCCTTCAGTTTCTGTCCATCGACATGGCTCTCCCAGCCTTTGCCAAGCACGGCCTCGACACGCCGCATGTACGCATTCAGCTGTCGCTCAATCTGCCTCGCCCATATGATTGAGCCAGCCAGAGGAGGCAGATCACGCACGCGGCTTATCTGAGACGCGTTGCTGTTCGGATACTGCACCTGAAGGCAACAAACGACACAACCATTCTCCAAGCATGACAAAATTTCATGCCATTTCCAGTTCTCTCCGCCTGATGCATTGACCTCTAAAGATGCATGGCTGACATGTGCAACAATTAATGAAATTTCTCATTTATAGAAGCTCCCCACAAAAAGTTCAAAGTTCTCCATTTCACCTACATGACCCACCAGTGAGTGTACCATGATATGGTAACTTCACCATTATATCCACATCCCATCTGATCCTTTCTGGTACTGGCCAACCCAGATTATCACTAAAAAAACGTTGCCGTGTGTGTGCAGTACTGTGTGCAAACTGAAAAATACATTTCTAGCATCACCAACCAGAAAATACGCACAACTACTAAAGTTCCAAAGTCGGCTGTTTACACTGAATGACTTCAAATATGCAATGACTGACAGATTAAAAACACTGAATTGAAGCAGAATGCAGAGAGCCGGCAAGACCTTGAACTTCTCGTGAAGAGATTCAATGTCGTCCTTCACGCGCTGTATCAACTGCGTCTGGTATTCGCGTATTGCTCCTCGGATGTGTGGTCGAACGAACAGAGCGTTGAAGCGCGAGAAGATTCGAAACATCTCGTTAGCGTTACGTGCAGTGCCAAGCTGGTCTCTGAGACGAGCCGTGATGCGCGTCTCCACGCGATCAATACGCTCCTCGTATCTGTCGACCAAGAAACATACATACCATTAGTCTTCCTCACGAAGTGACACAATGATCAACTATAACGAACTGTTGTCACTTCATAATCTGTAGTCTCTCGTGTTAAAGCTGCCATCAGACAGCCATACTGGATATTACCATGTCTCTACACAGTCTGACATACACAGTCAGTATGACATCTCTCTCAGCCTCTTCTTTCTTCAAACTCCTCAACAAGATTCAACAACACTGGATTTCTACTCCACACACAATTATATATCCACAAGTATCAGTGAGTGAGTGAGTGAGTGAGTGAGTAGATTCTTAACGGCACATCAGCACAATCAGGCTATACAGTGCCATTCACGTTGGTACACGCTGGAAAATACAGGACAGAAGACAAATTAAAAACATACA
>Ga0209680_1000391_pt1 | contig 11801 bp, 10 predicted proteins | sample WorMetLIZISLAND1_FD_187413 | JGI IMG/M metagenome (GOLD analysis project Ga0209680, IMG submission 187413) | Marine gutless worms symbiont microbial communities from Max Planck institute for Marine Microbiology, Germany - Olavius loisae LIZARD... ... | reverse complement strand
TTCTTCTGCAAGCTCAAGGAGTTCAAGCGCATCGCCATGCGAAGCGACAAAACCGACGACAGCTTCTCAGCCTTCATTTATGCCGCCGCTGCCCTCATCAATTCGCAATGAATCTCAACAGGCCCTAGTCCGGAGAACAGCGTGCACATCGACGAACTTCTACTGGCCTGCGTCATCGTTCTTCTTGCCTCCACCTTATCCGTCAGCCTGTTCAAGCGCCTCGGCCTGGGCTCCGTCCTCGGATTCCTGGCCGCCGGCATGATCATCGGCCCTTGGGGTCTGCAGGTCACCGACAAGGTCGAGGAGCTGCGCCACATCGCCGAATTGGGTGTCGTGCTGCTCCTTTTCGTCATCGGCCTCGAGATGCGGCCCGCCCACCTCTGGGACATGCGCCGCTGGGTTCTCGGCCTGGGGTCGCTGCAGATCCTGGTCTCGGCCCTGGCCATCGGCGCCTACGCTTGGTTCTTTGTGTCCAGTTGGCAGGTCGCCGTCATCGTTGGCCTCGGCCTCGCTTTGTCGTCGACCGCCTTCGTCCTGCAGATCATGGGTGAACGGGGGGATATGGCAACACCGCACGGCAAGGCGAGCTTTGGCATTTTGCTGGCCCAGGACCTGGCCATCTTTCCGCTGTTGGCACTGATCCCGCTTTTGGGCGACGGCCCGGCGGCCGAGGGCGGGCCGGTCTGGAAAACGGCGGCGTTGGGCGTGCTGGCGCTGGCCGGGTTGATCGCAGCCGGACGTTGGGGTCTCCCCTGGGCTCTCGGTCAGATGGCGCGCCATCGAAACATGGAGGCCTTCGCCATGCTGGCGGTTCTGGCCGTCACTGCCGCCGCCTGGCTGATGGAACTGGTCGGGCTTTCCATGGCGCTGGGCGCGTTTGTGTTCGGCATGACCCTCTCAACCTCGCGCTACCGTTTCCAGGTCGAGGCCGTGGTCCACCCGTTCAAGGGCTTTCTGCTGGGGTTGTTCTTCATCGCCGTCGGTATGTCGATCGACGTCGGCATGATCGTCGACGGGTGGGGCCGGGTGGCGATGCACCTGGTGGCCGTGCTTGGCATCAAGATCGTCGTCCTGTTTGCACTGGCCATGGCATTCGGGCTTGGCCGGCCGGGCGCACTCCGTGTCGCCTTTCTGCTGCCCCAGTGCGGTGAATTCGGGTTCGTCCTGTTCGGCGCCGCCGCCGCGGCCGGTGTTATTCGCGACACGGGCTTTTCCTTCACCATCCTGATCATCTCACTGACCATGGTGGCGACGCCGCTTCTGGCGAAGCTGGGTGACCGCCTGGCACGGCGGGCCGAAGGCCGTGACGACGCCGAGGCGCCGTCTCACATTGCGGCCGACACGGATAAGCATGTGGTGATCGCCGGTTACGGACGGGTCGGACGGGTGATCGCCTTGATGCTGGAGCGCGCGGCGGTTCCCTATCTGGCACTCGACACGGACCCGAAGGCCGTCGCCGCCGGCAAGGCCGCCGGCCATACGGTCGGTTTCGGCGACATGACGGATCCCGGCGTCCAGGCAGCGGCTGGCGTCGACCGGGCCGCAGTCGTGGTCGTCAGTTTCGGGGGCCGCCACAGTGTCGAGCGGCTGGTGACGGCGCTTCGCAACTTCCACCCGGATGTGCCGGTGCACGTCCGGGTCCATGATCTGACCGCGCGCGACGCCATGCAGGGGCTGGGGGTTGTTCACGCCGTCCCGGAAACCGTGGAGGCAAGCTTGGCACTCGGTCTTGCCGTTCTGGAGAGCACCGGCGCTGCGGCCGACGACCTCGACACCCTGGCCCGGACATTGCGCGAGGATGAATATGCGGTTCTGTCCGGTTCCGGTGAGCCAGCGGCCGTCGAACGTCGCCCGCAAGGGTGAGCGTTTCAACGAGGAACTGACCGAACACCGGATCAAATCGAGCTTTTTCGGCAGGATTGGGGCGACCCAAACTCGGGGCTTGCCGGCTCAATCACCGATCAAAACCCGGGTTCGGGTCTTCATTCTTGCGAAACGAACACCGGCAGGATCACCCAAAGTATTAGACCACCCAATACGATTGGGAATTCGACCTGTACCGAATAACCCACGAATTAAAACCTCCGTACAACAGACCTCAGTGGGTCCGAAAGAGTATTCTTGAAATCGACATTCGGTTTTCACAGACACATCGGAGGGGAAAGGGAAATGGCCGATCTTTTTATTATTGACGACAATCCCCACCACTTGTCATTCGTTGGGAAATGCGTCGAACGAGCCGGACACCGGTGCTCGTTATTGCAAGATGGCCGGCAATGTCTGGCTGCCGTCGAGAGACGAGTCCCCGATCTCATCATTACCGATATTCTGATGCCGGAATTCGACGGCCTCGAACTGATCAGAGCCTTGAACGAGAATTGGCCGGCCATACCGGTCATCGGCATGACCGGCGGAAGCCGCGGCGTCATTCGGCCCTACATGGACTATTTCCATTTGTTTTCGGCTCGTGCGGTGTTGGCCAAACCGTTTACCGCGAGAGAATTGTTCGAGGCCATAGATCGAGCGCTGGAAGGTAATCCGGGAAAGGGCGCTGTCCCGACAATGGATTCGCGGCCATACCGTCAAAAGGGCGGCGATATGAACATTTGGACCAGGAGAGGAGAAGATCATGACTCGGCATTGCGACAAATCCGTTGCTGAAAAACCGGACAATGACCAATGGGCCCGCCTTCGAAATGCGGTCGCCGATATGAGTGCTAGCGTCGAAGAGCAGAAAAAAGCCGTCGCCCTATTTCGGACGAACATGCACGAGCTGGAGGTATCGGTGGGCGAAATCAAATCGTCCTTGAATATCTACCGCGGCAATCTCGCCAAGATCCAAACCCATGGCAAACGATTGCGCGGCCAGATGCGCCGACTGATCACGACCGTCGATCCCTGGACCGTGGAATCGCAAGAAACGCGTCAGGCAAGGTATCGACGCGCCGCCTGACACGGCTTGCCGCATGGGCTTCTCCGCGTTCGCGCTGGTATCAGATCGTCAGGAATCCGGAATTCTCATCGCCAGTGTCTTGGAATGAGACAGAGCGGCGGTTAAAGCGGGTCTCGACGGAGTGACGCATTACCGACGGGCAAACTTGCCCGTCGTCATCGACCCCGGCCAATTCACGGTCGCGTAAACCACTTCCAACAACACCCGAAATCTGGCACCAGCGGTCCCGAGGTCTGTTTCGCGGGTCAGCGGCATTTCCGCCCGCGGCGAACCAAGACGGACGGCGGGCGCAAAGCGGCCGAATGTCCACCATTGTACCGCAACATTATTGTGGGATGCTTTTTCGGGGCTGAACGGCTATACGGTCTCCAAGCAACGACCACATCACGGATTCACCATGCCCGTCCTCGTCACCGGTGCCGCCGGATTCATTGGCTACCACCTCGCCGAAGCCCTGATCGCCCGGGGCGAGGCTGTGGTCGGTATCGACAACCTCAATGACTACTACGACGTGTCGCTGAAGGAAGCTCGCCTGGAGCGCCTGCTGGCAAAGAGCGGCTTCTCCTTCGTCAAGGCCGACATCGCCGACCGCGACGCCATGGACGCCGTCGTCGAACGCCATGGCGACGTCACCCGGGCGGTTCACCTGGCTGCCCAGGCAGGTGTCCGCTATTCGCTCATCAACCCCTATGCCTATACCCAGGCAAACGTCGAGGGGCAGCTTTCGGTTCTCGAGACCTGCCGCAAGTTCGATAATTTCGAACATCTGGTCTACGCCTCATCGTCGAGCGTCTACGGCGCCAACACCAAGTTGCCGTTCTCTGTAGCCGACCGGACCGACCATCCGATCTCGCTCTATGCGGCGACCAAGAAGGCGGGGGAGATGATGGCCTTTGCCTACGCCCACATGTACCGCCTGCCGGTGACCGGCATGCGGTTCTTCACCGTCTACGGTCCTTGGGGACGCCCTGACATGTCGGCGCTGATCTTCATCAAGAAGATGCTGGCCGGTGAGGCGATCCCGGTCTTCAACAACGGCGACATGCGTCGTGACTTCACCTATATCGACGACATCATCGCCGGTGTCCTCGGATGCCTCGACAAACCGCCTGCGATTGAAGGCGACGGGGCGCCGGCCCGCGTCTACAACATCGGCAACAACCGCTCCGAAGAGCTCATGCATTTCATCCGGATCATCGAGGACGCCCTCGGGATCAAGGCGGAGATCGAATTCCTACCCATGCAGAAGGGTGATGTGCAGGAGACTTTCGCCGATATAGAGGACACGCGCCGAGACTTCGGATTCGAGCCAAAAACGACGATCGAAGAGGGCCTCCCGAAACTGGTCGCCTGGTACCGCGAATTTTACGGCGGCTGAGCGACCGCCGATGACATCGCGAGATCTTAGTGGCAACGCCACGTTTCGCGACTACCTGTCGTTGTTCGCTTTGGCCATGATCTGGAGCTCGTCTTTCATGGCGATCAAGGTCGCCGTCGGGACCGTGCCGCCGGTCACCATGACGGCAGCACGCATGATCATCGGCGCCGGCCTCCTCCTCGGCGTGCTATTGGTCAAGAAGGAAAGGCTGCCGGTCATATGGTCGTTTTGGGGGCCGTGCTTCGTCCTCGGCCTCGTCGGCAACGGCCTGCCGTTCACCCTCATCGCCTGGGGCGAGGTTCGCGTCGACAGTGGGCTTGCCGCCATCCTGATGGCCGTCATGCCCCTGGACACCGTCCTGCTGGCCCATTTCTTCTCCGCTGGCGAACGCCTGACGACGCCCCGTGCCGTCGGTATCGCCATTGGCTTTTCAGGCGTCGTCATCCTGGTCGGGCCGGAGGCGGTAAAGGGCCTGGGCGGCGACGTCTGGCACCAGCTTTCGGTCTCCGGCGGCGCCATCTGTTACGCCATAGCTGCTGTTTACACGCGGCGCCTGCCGTCGGCACCCCTGCTTCCGCGCGCCGTCGGAGTCACCATCTGCGCCGCCCTGCAGATGGTCCCGCTGGCGCTCATCGCCGACTGGCCGTTGCAGGCAGTCCCGATCGGCTGGAGCCTCGTTAGTGTCATTTACCTGGGCCTGGTACCGACAGCCATCGCGACGCTTATCTACTTCAACCTGATCGCCGCGCGCGGTGCCGGTTTCTTCGCTTTCATCAACTACCTGATCCCGGTGATGGGCGTGCTCTGGGGCATGGCCGTGCTCGGCGAGGTACTGCACCCGGCGGGAATGGCGGCGCTGGCAACGATCCTCTTAGGCCTGTTCGTCGCCAACTGGCGCCGGCGGGGACCTGAAGGCGGCGGCGAAGACGGCGCATGAGCGAGCACGGAAAGGGTGTGCTGCTGTTCCTGGCGGCCTGGGCGGTCATTCCGGTGATGGACGCCTGCGCCAAGAAACTGGGCCAGGACGGTTACCCGATCGTCCAGATCGTATGGGCGCGATTCTTCTTCAACGCCATGATCGTCCTGCCAATGATCTACCTGAGGACGCCCGACGCCTTCCGCCGGCCGCACCGGCCGGTCGTTCAGGTGGTCCGTGTAATCAGCCTTCTGCTGCCGACCTACTTCTTCTTCTACGCCATCCGCACCCTGCCGCTGGCCGAGGCCCTGTCCATCTATTTCGTCTACCCGTTCTTCATGACGGCGCTGGCCCCTTGGGTCCTCGGCGAAAAGGTTGGCCTCAGGCGTTGGTCGGCGGTCTGCGTCGGGTTCGCAGGCTCTCTCATCATCATCCGCCCCGGCGCCGCCGAGGTGTCGCTTCCCGTCGTCTTCTTGCTACTCGGCGCTTTGACCTTCGCCATCTACAACCTGTTGACGCGGAAACTGGTGGAGGCCGTGGGCCCCGGTCCATTGATGGGGTTCCAGTCGCTGACGGGTGCGCTGATCATGTCGGCCTTGGTGCCGTTTTTCTGGAAGACGCCGGACCTTGCTGGTCTGGTTCTGTTCGTAACCATCGGCCTGGTCTCGGCGAGTGGGCATTTCCTGCTGATCAAGGCCTACCGCCATGCCCCGGCTTCGCTGCTCGCCCCTTACTGCTATTTCGAGATCGTCTCGGCGACGGTCCTAGGGTTGGTGTTCTTCGGCAACTTCCCGGGCGCCGTGACCTGGCTCGGCGTCGCCGTCATCGTTTCCAGCGGCGTTTACATCTCCGTACGCGAACGGCGGGTCAGGGAAGCGGCCTAACCGTAGAGGGCCTCGAGGCGCTCGCCGTAGACGTCCTTGATGATATGCCGGCGTACCTTCATGGTCGGGGTCATTTGGCCGTTCTCGACGGAGAAGGGTTCGTCGGCGACGAGGATATGGCGGACCTTTTCAATCGGTGAAAGGTTGGTGTTGACCCGATCGAGGGTGAGGCGCATCGCCTTCTGGAAGTCCGGGTTTTCGGCGAGGTCGGACAGGCTGTCGGTCTTGCCGCCTTCGTCGGCCCACTCCCTCAGCCACTCGGCATCAGGTACGATCAACGCCACCAGATGCGGGCGCTTGTCGCCATAGACCATGGCCTGGGCGATCTCCGGCTCCATGGCGAGGATTCCCTCGACCCGTTGCGGCGCCACGTTGTCGCCGCCGGAGTTGACGATGATGTCCTTCTTGCGGTCGGTGATCACCAGGTGCCCGTCATCGTCCAGATAGCCGATATCGCCGGTATGGACCCAGCCGTCGCGAATGACCTCGCGGGTCGCTTCCTCGTTGCGCCAATAGCCCTGCATGACCATATCGCCGTGGGCCAGGATCTCGCCGTCGTCGGCGATTTTCACTTCGGTGTTGAGGACGGGCGGGCCGACGGTGTGGAGTTTGGGGGCGCTCGGCCGGTTTACGCTGACCAGGGGCGCCGTTTCGGTCTGCCCGTAGCCCTGCAGGATGCGCAGCCCCAGGGCCGTGAAGAAGCGGGCGATTTCAGGGTTCAACGGCGCCCCGCCCGACACCAGGGCCTTCAATCGGCCGCCAAAACGGCCGCGCACCTTGTCGCGAACGAGCTTGTCGAGAACGGCGTCCTGCAGGTTTTCGACGACACCGAGCCGACCAGTCTCATATTTCTTGGCGCCCAGTTCGACGGCCTGGGCGAACATCTTTTCCTTCAAGCCGCCGGCCTTGCGTACACCAAGCGTGATCCTCTGGTGCAGGGTCTCGTAGAGCCGGGGCACGGCGGTCATGATCGTCGGCTTGGCCTCGGCCATGTTGGTGGCCAGCGTTTCGATGCCCTCGGCGTAGTATATCTCGGCGCCGACGCTGAGCGGGAAGAAATGACCGGCCATATGCTCGTAGGAATGGGACAGCGGCAGGAACGACAGGAACGTCTCGGGACCGAGATCCAGATCTCCCAGGGCATCCTGGGCACCGACGATATTATGGAAGAGATTGCGGTGGCTAAGCATGACACCCTTGGGCCGGCCGCCGGTGCCCGACGTATAGATGATGCAGGCCGTATCCGCGTCGTTCAAACGGGACGCCCGCTCGGCGATGTCTTCTGTGTTCGAGCGTTCGGCGTCCATGAGTTCGTTCATGTCATGGAGATCGATGCCCTGGTGGGGAACCGTCTCCGGGCGTTCCATGGCCACGACGAATTCCGCGTCCGCCGCCTGTACCGCGGCCGGCAGCAGGTTCCGCGCCAGCTTCGGCGTCGAGACGATGGCGCCCTTGGCGCCTGAATCCTCGAGGATATGGAGATGGTCGGCGACGGTGTTGGTGGTATAGGCCGGTACCGTGTAGGCGCCCAGGGACATGATCGCAAAATCGGCGACGGTCCAGGCGGGGCGGTTTTCTGAGACCAAAACGACCCGGTCGCCGGGTTCGACACCCAGTTTCATCAATCCCTTGGCGAATGCGTCGATACGCTCGGCAATATCGATCCAGGTGTACGGCTGGTAAGTGCCGCCGCGTTTCGACCATAGCAGCGGTTTGTCGCCCAATTTCTTCGTCTGCTCGAAAAACATGACGGCCAGGTTCGGCCACGCGTAGTTGCTCATGTACCCCCCAATAAAAACCTCCCTATCCACCTACCATTGACGTTGCCGCTTGGCAATTCCGGCCCTATATGCTGGCGGAGGCGTTAGGTAGGACGAATATGGCGGACGAGAACTCGGTGACCAGGCGCGTAAGGCGCTATGCGCGCGTCGGCGCCGCGGCGGGCGGCCTCGTGGCGCGGGTCGCCGGCAACCGATTCCTGGGCATCGCCATCGATCAGGCCGAGCATGCGGCTGATCTGCAAGCGGCGCTCGGCGGCCTCAAGGGCCCCTTGATGAAGGTGGCGCAGATCCTGTCGACCGTTCCCGACATGCTGCCCGAGGCCTACATGGAGGAGTTCGCCAAGCTGCAGACCAACGCGCCCTCCATGGGCTGGGCCTTCGTGCGCCGGCGCATGGCTTCCGAACTGGGGCGCGATTGGCAGGCGCGGTTCGCCGAATTCGAGCACAAGGCTGCGGCGGCGGCCTCGCTGGGCCAGGTCCATCGGGCGACCGCCATCGATGGCCGCCGGCTCGCCTGCAAGATCCAGTATCCGGACATGGCCGCCGCCGTCGACGCCGACCTCCAACAGCTCAAACTGGCCTTCTCGATCTATCACCGCTACGACAAGGCCATCGATCCCATGAACATCCATCGCGAGCTCAGCGAGCGGCTGCATGAGGAACTGGATTACGCGCGCGAAGCCGACAACCTGGGCCTCTATCGGCACATCCTGGCGAAGGAAAAATCGATCCACGTGCCGGAGACCCTGCCCGAGCTCTCGACCAACCGCCTGCTGACGATGACCTGGCTCGACGGCGAGCCTCTGCTCAAATCAGTGACGGCACCGGTCGAAAGGCGCAATGAGATCGCGCGCAACATGTTCCGCGCCTGGTATGTGCCGCTTTACTACCATGGCGTCATCCACGGTGACCCCCATCTCGGCAATTATCAGGTCCGTGCGGACGGTGACCTGAACCTGTTGGATTTCGGCTGTATCCGGGTGTTCAAGCCGAGTTTCGTGCGCGCCGTCATCGATCTCTACAAGGCGCTCCGCGACGGTGACGAGGCACTCGCCGTCCATGCCTACGAGACCTGGGGGTTTTCCAACCTGGAACGCAACGTCATCGAGATCCTCAACCAGTGGGCCGAGTTCCTCTACGCGCCGCTCCTAGAAGACCGCGTTATGCCGATCCAAGAGGAGGGCGGTGTCGCCTATGGTGCCGGCGTTGCCGCCAAGGTGCACCGGGAATTGCGCGAGGTCGGCGGCGTCGCGCCGCCCCGGGAGTTCGTGCTGATGGACCGCGCCGCCATTGGCCTTGGCAGCGTCTTTACCCACCTCAAGGCGGAGATCAACTGGCACCGCCTGTTTCACGACCTGATCGACGGCTTCGACGAGGCGACCCTGGCGAAGCGCCAGGAGAAGTCCTTGAAAAAGTTCGGGATTCCGGAACCCGATTGAACAGAGCCTTTCCGCCTCACCGCCAGGTAACTTGTACGGCTCGTCCGGTTGGCGCTAGTATCCAAACGGCTGGGGACCCGCGTTCCCCACATCTCGAGCGGATGGGGCGATGAAGGCAAGACACACCCGACTCAAGCACCAGGAAACGGCGACGTGACCAGTTCTCAGGGCACTCCCGGACACGGCGACTGGGACGACGACGACCTGAACGCCAACCAAAAAGCCTGGATCGACGGCCTTGACCGCAAACTGCACGACCTTTGGGGCCTGGGCCGCAACCTGATCCTGGTCTGGTCGCCGAGCGAGGCGGGCATGGACGTTCTGGTGCTGCCTCACTATTCGATCAGCGAACATGCGCAACGGGCCCGCGAGGAGATGGAACGCTTTGCCAGTTCCGCCCTCGGCATCCAGCCCACCATTTTCATCGAGGAGGTCATCGCCAACCCGAAACACGTGACCCCGGACGGGCTCAACCATCTGGCCCGCCTGGTCGAGGCCGAGCCGCTTTCGATTCCGCTCGATTTCGTGCCGGGACGGGACCTGGACTTCGAGCTGATCGAAACCGTAGTCAAGCGCTACAGCATCTCCTATGTTGAGGATCGGGCCGTGGCGCTGTTCGATATCGTCGGCTTTTCCCTGCTGTCGCCCTTGGAGCAGGTGACGCAGCTGAACAGCCTGGCGCACTCGGTCAATTCCGCCTTCTCCAAGCTGCTCGGAAAACGCATCGACATCAATTTCGCCAGGAACACGACCGGCGACGGTTTCTACATCTGGAACCGCGACCGCACGGTGCAGGCCAACGTCAATCTCTACAACTTCATGCATCTGGTGCTGGCCGACAACGCCATCGCGCGCAGTAAGTCGAAAACCAACGTGGCACCGCTGCTCCGCGCCTGTTTTCACATCGGCGGGCACTACGAATTCTATCAGTCGGAAGGCCTGAGCCCGACCGTCTACAGCTATATCGTCGGCGACGTCACCATCGAACTGGCGCGCATGATCGACCGGGCGTTGCCGGGCCAGGTCCTGGTCGGCGATTTCCTGGTGCCCATGCCCGATCGCGATACGGGACTGGCGACCCGTATCGATTCGGTGGAGTTCATCGAACGCATCCAGAAATCACTTTCGGCCCTGCAGGGGATGGAGCTGTCGGGCGAGGAAATCCAGGACATCCGCTGTTACCTGACTGGCGACAAACGTGAGGATGGCGACTACGGCATCAAGAAGTACCTGATCGCCGACAAGCACGGGCGCACCCGCAACGTCTTCAACGCCAAGATCAACATCTACCGCACGGCCGGGGACCCGATCTTCCTCGGCGCCCAGACCAGCGAGCTCGGCCTCTTCAAGACCGAATCCGAAGAATTCGTCTAACCGCTCGACGCGGGCGTCCGGCATGCCGGATCAACCGCCTTCAGCGTCGCCAGAAAAACACCGATCAGGACCATGGCGCCGCCCGCGTACTGGTTCCCGAGTAACCGCTCGCCCAAGAAAGCGGCGGCGACGGCGATGGAGATGATCGGTTCCAAGTTGAACACCAGTGCGGTTGGCGCCGGTTCCGCGTAGCGAACGGCGAGGAACTGGAAGACGGTTCCGAAAAGATACCCGAGACCGGCGAGGACGAGGCCGGTCCAGGCAACGGTGGTTTCCGGAAACGACGGACCGCCGAAGACACCGAGAACGATCAATGTGATCGGCACGATGACGACATGGGCGTAAAGCGTCATGGCGCCGACGCTGGTGTGGCGGACGACGGCGGCCGAATACCAGATCATCAGGACGGCACCCAGGGACGCCGTCGCCGCACCGAGCAGACCCCGCCAATCTAAACCGCCGAGAGACGGTCCGAGGGCGAGTGCCAGGCCGGCGAAGGCGAGCAGGAAGGCGAAGGCGGAGATGGGCGGCGGCAGTTGCCGGGAGCGGATCGCGGTGATGGCCAGGATGAGGATCGGGAAGGTAAAAAAGACGAGGGCGGCGAGGCCGACCGGGATGAACTTGACCAACGACATGTATCCGTAATTGATCATGATGACACCCAGCGTCATCAGGAGGAAAGACCCCCAGGCCCGGCGCGGCAGGGTATAGCGGCGCGACACCAGGATCACGAGCGCGAGGGCGGCGCCGAGGCCCAAGGTGGCACGGAACGAGACCAGGGTCAGTGGATTGGTGCCGCCGGCGTAGGCGATGGCGGCACAGGTCGTGACGACGCCGTAACTGCCGGCCGACACGGCTGCGAAGGACAATCCGCGGTGATGGGCCGAGAGGGGCATGGCGGGCCTTCCGAGCTTCCGTGACCCCCGTCTTTGCGGCGAAACGCGGCGCCGTGCAAGCGCCAATTTCCGAGTTCCTCTTAGTCCGGTGCGGCGCTATTCTCCGGCGCGGACAAGACCGCTGAGCGAGGGAGGAGGGAACATCCCATGAGCGCGCCCGTTTTTCACAACATTGCCGCC
>Ga0209680_1000389_pt1 | contig 11872 bp, 10 predicted proteins | sample WorMetLIZISLAND1_FD_187413 | JGI IMG/M metagenome (GOLD analysis project Ga0209680, IMG submission 187413) | Marine gutless worms symbiont microbial communities from Max Planck institute for Marine Microbiology, Germany - Olavius loisae LIZARD... ... | reverse complement strand
GTTGTAAGCACGTCGAATTGGAGCAATTTTTGGCAGGCTTTCGCGTCGCACGGGTTAGTCAGCGATAGCTGGGCTTTCTTGTTTCTGTTGAAAGAGATTCTAATGTTACATCAAAATACAAAAAAAATTAAATAGTGAGATTTGCTTCAGCTGTCTCCTGTCACCAGTAGTACAGTTTAGTAGTAAACGTTCTCTTACATGTCACGGCATCGTTGTGTATAATTTGCCAATGTTTATACCCATCTGTTGCATAATTTGACTTGCTGATGATGACGAATTTTGTGAAGGATTGCACGTGTCATTGGGACACAGAATTAGAGAAGATTTTCCCAAATGATTTGTATCTGGATTTTTTCATTAATCATTAGAAAGTTACAGTGTGAAGCTATGTGAATATGCATCTATCTTTAAAAGTTGGTCAGGGGCAGTGCCATTTGTCTCTGAAGTCTGCTATTGGTCTGTTGTGTCTGTCAATCACTAGACTGGTGCAAAGCGATGTCCCAGGGATGGCACGAAGAGCCGGTATTTGAGCCGTACTGGTAACAATAATGATAACAGACCGTAGGAAACTATCCGTCATTTCCTTTGTGCGAGCGATGTAGTTCCTCGTGGATGTATGAACCTTTGAGTCCTGTCTAGTTCCATGTGTGTTGACTGAATTGTTCGTTGTTTTCAGATTCGTACAGAAGTCCTATTTTTGTCAACGGTCCAGACAAGTATGGATTCCATCATGGAGCCTGCGCTAATTTTGTGGACGTATTTGGTGAACAGAAAGTATTCTGGTTTTTGCCGGTAATGCATTCTGGGTAAGTAGTGACAGAAAAAGAACTCAAAATGAACTAGTTCCAGTGTAAACATAGTTAGTTATATTGTAATATCAGTTATTAGTAATATTAGTTAGTTATACTAGTAACATTATCATATTAGAGCCTGCTTCTGATCGTACCATTGATACTATGGCTGTACAGTTTGTTTTTATAATTCTGAAACTACAACCTGTGTGGTCAATGTGAACATCCATTGCCTCAGCAACAGCATTTGTTAACACTCTCTCACTGCTGTGCTTGACCAGCTGAGGTTTTGTCGTGATCTCCGCAACGAGCGGTCGAGTTGTGAATTGGCATGCACTGATGGGTACACCCGTATTTTTCCAGCTGTTGAAGCCAAGTTCTCTGTGGACGGCCCGGCAGGCACTTCCAGTCAGTGGCAGGAGGTGTGCCGGTGAAGGCATCAATGGATAGATGTAGTGCTTGTGAAACAGATGTATCCCTGGATAATCAGCAGGATGTGACCAAAAAGTGAGTGGCGTAGATCGGTGAAGACGAAGCCTGGTTGTCTCCTTTATTGCGGCGTTAGTGATCTTGGTTAACAGCAGCAGCAAATACATGAATATAGCAGAGTAACTATTTGTTTACAGTTGTGTTTGCACTATAGAGGTGGCGCTGATGGTGTAACGTATGCGAGGAATCTACTGTCAGATTCCATGAACAAATACCACGCAGTGGAGTCATCAACTCCACCAGTGAAAACATCCGTACGACTGGTCCAGCCTGCCTCCAGGTCTGGCCTGTATGCTTTGTGAATGTGATCATTGCTCATACAGTCAGTTTTGGTTTACAGAGTTGCCATGACTCCTGCAGGTTGCACAATGATCAGTGTCAGTGGTGCTATTGTCATATAATGTAAAGATTTGTATACCACCATAATGTTAAGTAAAAGTCAGTACAGAGGCACTGATTAAACTAAACAACCCTTATTGTTCTCGTGACCTTTATTTTTCAGTTTTCACAAGGCATGTGAATTTAGTTGATGTGAATTACCAGTGTTCTGCATTAGCAACATTCAGAACTTGTGATGATCGGTCCATCGCTAAGACATCAGAAGCAGAATCTTTTATGTACATTTATGCAGTGATGCATACATGTATGCAGTGGCAGAAAAATTGAAGTTATTTGAGCAATACACTTTGGATATTTTATCAGATGCAATTATTATACTGTTCGTTATGTTTCAGGTCGCGAAAATGACAGACATAAAATTCAGTTTACCAATGAAATCATAAGAATTAAGTGAAATATGTTGGAGAATAACTTGTTAGAAGTAATTAATTGATCTTTATCAGTTAAAATTGAACTGTTTGGAACTTACTTGTGATGTTATGACCTCGTTACTGTATAAAATGATGATTTGTGTAATTGTTAGTAGTTAACACACATTATCCAGAAACGTACAAATTTTTTGAGGAGCGAATGACAATGCGACGAAGAGTGTTGATGAAATACAGGCACAATAGACATGTCCATTGACATCTGGTGAAAGTGACTGCTGCGTTCTGTCGATCAGTATTTGTGTAATTAAGTAAGTAAACGACTAGCAGTCTTTACTGTTTGTTTTCAAGGTCGCAGGCAGGTTCAGATGTTGCTGAAGGTGACACTTCGTCCAACAAAACCGAACGACGACAGAGCTCTGACAACGGTAGATATTGTAAATTTGTAGTAGTTCTCTTACTCGTCAACAATTAATTCTTTTGTATTTTGTTGAATAAATTGATGTGTGACGCAGTCCGTTTCAACTTACTTATTCCTGGGTGCCTGGGAATTCTGGCTTTATTTCCAGGAATGAAGCAGTCCGATTCCCGCCCAGAATGGGAACAGCAACGTCCTGGGGAAGGCTCAAGTAATACTGGCACACGCTGTGCATAGACTGTAAGGTCGATACAGCAGGTCTCTCAGTACAGCAGGCTTGTGAAGTCGTCTAAACTCTCGTAGGTGTAAAATACTCTATTCAGCATAACTGGCGAGTCAGGTGACCCTGGAGGTACATGACATCACGCTCTGTGGTATTTCCGGATACCAGGGATTCTGAATGAAATTCCCTGTGGAATGAATAAAATGTCTGTGAATCCCTAGTACTCTAAATGTGTCTCGAGTATGTCTAGCCATTGTGAAATCTGAGCATGTTTAATTACTGATCATTAATTGTGTTGATGATATACAAGTGATGTAATATACTGCCAGCCAGTTTGCATAATAAAATAAAAACAGAAAGGACAGACTCACAGCAAATTTGAGGTACGGTTAGGCATAATGCAGACAAGCTTGCCAAGGAACAGGGTTTATCATATACAGTCGACCGGGTCTCAGATCCTCCAACACAGCTTTCAGCTGTCTACGCCAAGCCGAGGTGCAGAACCAAGTTGGGAGAGCGTGGCTTCTCTCATGCTGGACCAACTGCTTGGAACAGTCTTCCACACCATCTCCATCAAATCAGTGACACTGGTCTTTTCAAGCGCCGCCTCAAAACTGAACTATTTCATAGAGCATACATCGCTAGTTCTTGTTTGACTGTATTATTATACATGTCTGGCAAACCAAGAAACTGTTGTGTTGCATATATTCTTATAGCGATAAGCAAACTTTTCGTTCCCGATAACACGACTACTTTATGCTATAGGCCTGCATGTTGTAACTGCAGTATCCATCAGTGTCGCTGTACATATACGATCATGACCCACATGAACGATAAATAAAATGGTAAATAGCTCCCGATATTATAGAGCACTGGAAAGCGTGAGCATAGCGTCAGCTTTGTCTACCGCTCTTACCATTTACCCATGCCAGATCCGAGTCCATCAACGCTGACAGTCTAAATTCCAACTTCCTACAGCTCGGAAGGAGTGGCAGCCGGCCACAGTGGACAATTCACCCCAGGCGGTTATCTGTCAGCACTGTGATACACACTACTTTAGTAGGCCTCGACCCACAACCTTCCGGTTGTTGGTCCGACGCGCTACCAGTAGTGCCACCGACTCACCGAATGATCATCTGAATTGTCTCTGAATGAGGTTGTAACTGCACAAAAACAGGGTCAATGCAGACAAACCAGACAAGTGGTCGGGAGGGCCAGCTTTTGCATAGGTGTCATTTACAGTTTGTAGATTTTGTAGGAGAATACAACAGTCAGTGTTTGACCCTACTGACTGACCTAACCGATCACTTGACATGTGTAATACACGACAGCTCAGCTGCATGTGTAACGGTGAGTAATGTAACTGGTTGCTAGGAATGCCGTTGATAACGCCGGTGAAACAGCTTCGGTGGATGTGACCATCACAAGGCCTCTACACTCTACATCACGTCTTGTGATTGCAAGCGGCAGTTGTCTAAACCCCGTCTAACGTTTGCTATGGACGACCCTTGTCTTTTTCAATTCAACGTTATTTTGTATTGCCTTTGCGGTGTAATCTCATTTGTTCACTTCGTTGAAGGCAACAAGCTTGACCAGTCATGTATATTGTATATGAAATGCTGTACATTGGCTTGTCCGTACCAGGTCCTTTCAGTCACCTAGTTTTATTTATGAATGCTTGTACTGTCCTGTGCAAGTATAATCATGGCTTAGTCAGTCAGTGCTCAAAATGTCAACATATAATAACTGCTAGTCGTTCTTTGCAGCTTTGTATTTCGGCAAGTCACCGACTCGTGTTTAAGGTGCAACCTTGTAAAATTGTCTTTGCTGATCTCAACAGCCGACTGACACATATATCATATATGCTAGTGTTGTGCTGGTTTTTTTCTATCAAAAACTCAGTTCAGTTTCAGCCAGTATTCTGTTAAAACAAGGTTTCAGGTGGTGGAAAATGTCAGTGGTTAGGTTTTCTATTTATGCATTAAGCAAAAAACATAAGAAACTTTTGGGGTTTCTTTGGTAGTAATGTTATATGTTAATAAAAGTTTATATCGGATGAAATATCATATTTTACAATGAACAGACTCGGGGAAATTAGTTTCGGTTCAGCACTGTTGTCTGAAAATCGGCAGTGTTTCAGTTTTACATCTGACCCAGCACGAATATATTATGGATACACACACACTAGTCCGTTGCTGCTAATGATTCAGACTGTACCTGTGCTTTGTGAGTGTGAGAGATGAGGATTGAGGAACTAACAATGAACGCATGTCGAGTCTAAACCATTTTTCTCGCTAGACCTTCGGTAGACTGCAGCCACATCATTCATACTGCGTGCGAGCAAATTTCATGCTTTTTAGTGTCAGGCAGTAGGTGTGTAGTCAGTCCATGGTTTCAGGTTCATTTTTATTGCGGTGTTTATGGTGCTATCAGTGTCGTGCTGCTGTCTGTTTCATTGTGTTATGTACACTTTATTGAAGCATGTAGTGATTAAGTTAATGACTGTAGTACCGGTAATGCACATGTTACATGGAAGCATCTATGATTACGTCTACGTAAACTAGTCAGTAGTCATCTTTTCCTCATTATCCATGATGAATTGTGCACCGTTTGACTAGTCTTTTTCTCAGACCAAGTCAACTGCCATCAAAGTCTAGCATGAACTCCACGTTAGCAATTTTGTACTGTACTGTCTATATGCTTTAACTGGAAAATTATATATTTAATTCTAGTGGTAGTTATTGACATCTGACGCACCAGTGTCGATGCTCATCCAGCTCACCACATTACATTTTACCACACAATGCTACGCAGAGCGCGGTATTGCTATGGCAAGTCTGTCCGTCCGCCTTGACGATGAGGTATCGTGATCACATACGTTGGAAATCTTCAAAAATATTTTCACGGTTAGTTAGCCCAGTATGTTCGCTCCCTGCAGAGCCCCACATAACGGATCTACTCCAAAGTGAACACCCTAAATTTTGACTTGATCCAGATCCTGCTGAATTTGGCATTGTGCGATAGCAAATTGTAGCTGAATGGTCAGAGATAGCACGGTGGTTTCGATGGGGAGCACATACGAAACCATCATCGTTTTCCAATGGTACGATTGATGACCCCCGACAACCTTCCCTTCGTCCAAAATGGGGTCCCAAATCCAAATGTTGAATTTCGAATTGCCATATCGCCACCATGGGTGATCCGGTCCACTTCATGTGACATTTGCTGCCTGCACCACCCCCGTATCTATGAAAATTTACAGCGACATCGCACTGTTTCTGTGCAACGGGACGGCTTTCTTGTAATAATGAGTTGACAACATGGTCAATAGGAATTTCAGAATTTCATCTAAAATAAAAAAACCTGGACACTCTTATTCACAGACAGTGTATATTGCAGAACACGACAATTAACACACTGCGTCTGTTTAGCATAGATTATGTCAATGTCGGCGAGAACTGTCTAATCTCATTCAGTTATAGTGCTTTTCTCGCTGACGTAGATGCCGTCGAGGAACTTGCGGATATCCTTCTTCTTTACCTTTGTTGACTGCTGGATCAACGCCGCTGATACATCAACACACACATTACTGTCTACACTTGTTATAAGAGCTACTTTACATTTGGCTGCAATTGCCCCATGCTGAACCCGGGAGCTGAAGAAGAGATATCAATAAAATAAATGGCCTCTAAACCCCTCTAAACCAGGCATATATTAGTAACATTCTTGCATTGTAGTACCGGTAGTTTAGGTTTTTACGATGTTCTTGCCAAGTGATTGGTTGAGAAGGCCGGGTGTTAACACCAGTGCAGGGAATGGCTGGTAAGATCCTCTCCAAAATGACCCAGCGTGTCGAGTGGGTGATTACACCATACACAGCTCAACTTGGCCACACACAACACACCAAGGGAATTACTGTCCTTGGGTTTTCACAAGCCAAGTAATGGCTTTCTCACCCTGACCCAAACAACAGTGTTGGGCACTGTAGCAGCAGTTTTGCAACACAAATACACTACACTTTGCCTGCCTCTTTATCGTCAGGGTCTTCATGTCAACAGCAGAGTTTGAAAAATATTCTCCGTGGATGACTACAGATTACTGACGAAATATAACACCTATGGTCTACTGTTCTCAATTCTGAGTGAAACTAACGCATCTTAATAATTAAGATTAACTGGTTAACAATTAGCCGAGTGTATAAGAAATACCGTGCGTGTCGTGTTCTGAGCCTTGCGACTATAAGAAGCAATTACTATTTTAATTCTGTTCTAAACAGAACTAGGTCAGGCCGAGAACTTTTTGATCGCCCCTCGTACTACTACTACATATAAATACAAATAGTAAGTGAAGTATCAATTTATACAGCCGTTCTAAATGACTCTGAAATGTTCTGTCACACGGGTATGACTGGCCAAATACGCTATACAAATACAGGACTATCGTTAGTCGTACTTGTACAGCATTTACCTTGGAGGTAAGCTGACCTGTTCGTCAGATGTAAAGTTACAGTTCTAAGCAGCTTGATACTTAACACCAGAGTGAATATCAATAACAAAAGGAGACACTGGACACAGTGAAACTGACACATATGGCCAAAATAGTTCCTGGAGTTAGAAAATTCCTCCCATTTCATCAAACAAATTGCAAATCAAATAAGAGAACTTTACAAAATCACCTCATCATCTTTATCAAAAGTAGTGATCAGTGACATGATGACGACAGTGACAGACCTGATCTGGAGACGAGCTCAATGTCGTTGCCTTCCAGAACAAACTCGTCTTTCACATCCTTCGATGCGACGAACGTCACGCCGGGCAGCATCCGGACCTGTCGCGTGAACTTCTCACCGAGGAAGTTGCGGATGTCGACCACCGTGTTGTTCTCTGAGACGGCAACGTTTATTGGAAAATGTGCGTAAACCGATCTCATCTTGTACCGAAAGCCCTGCATCCAGACATGTCAGAAATCAGTCACCTCATCTGGATAAATTGTTAACACCTAATTCTATAAATCACTTCACTGACTGGCAAGTCACTGCACAGACAGATAACAGACATTTCAGGAGCTACCTTTTAGATACAGAACATATAACTTTTCAAAGACCCGTCACGTCAACTTTCCAGAAATACACGACACCTTTCCAGGATATTCCAGCATCACATTTGCTGTCAACTATTACATATGTCTCGTATAATAAAATACCAGGTTAATGCTGCATTTACAAGACACCAAGACGCTCCTACAGCTTCCAGGATTTTCAACGACAGCTCGTTCCCATACCTTTCCAGTCCTCGGAAGGTTGACTCAATTTCCAGGATCTGTATAAAGCAGCATTTGAGAGACTATGTTGTTGTGTAACTAAGCACAAAAAAACAATGGTCATGACTGCACAGATTTGCAATCTCTAACAACAGAGAAAGGCAGCATTTTTATTCTAACAGCATAATGGCCTATTCGCACCATACAACAGCACAGTTATGCAATGTAATGCTGCATCCATTTTGACAAAAATCCACCAGCTACAAATATTAATGGTACTGTTTAGAAGTACATTTGGGTTTTAAGCTGCCCTACATGTGATGATGACGATGATGATATGATGATTCGAGAAGTTATGTTCGCCCGCTCTTACAGCTAGAAACAGTCACGAGCGTGCTAGTGATATGCCCTGGCAAACAGTTCAGTTTTCAGATCACGACGGAACGCGGATATCAGATGACAGCTGCGTATCGGTGCTGGAAGAGAGTTCCAGGTGGATGGTTCTGCCACAGCGAAGCTATGAGGACCGTATCGAAGCGTCCTTGTGTATCAGTAATTAATGCCATGTGAGACCAGAACCACACTAACGAATACTGTACTTAGAAACTGAAAATGATTTTCCTGAGTGGAGTAGCTAACCTTTGTGACACCTTTCATCATGTTCTCAATGTGTGAACAGACAGTCTTAACAGCAGCCAACTCTTTCCGAGTACCAAACCACTTCTCAACCAGCAGCTGATTCTTGCCAATCTTCTTTATGTCGACACTCATGTGCCGGAAGTCCCGGCGCAGAGTACCACGCGGACCTCGCACAATTACCTTCCGCGACTTGACTGAAACTTCAACTGCAATGCACCAATCAGGTCATAGACATTGTCACATGCCACTTGTAACCGTGATTATTTATATCACAATAGACTGTTATGTACTTAGGACAATCCAGGCCACATCGACCAGTGTCGACAAACTTTCCAACTCTACAGACAGCCAGTCAAAATAACGCTTAAATAAATAAGTAACTGATTATCAAGTGAATAAGCTTGTGAAACAACAAACACTCGACGAATGGCTGCCATGATGTGTGAATGTGATATAAATGATACTCATTGACAATGCAATGTTTCATTACAAATATGAATGTAAATGATGGAAAATAAATGTAAAATATCACTTTCACAGGGTGTTTAAAGTATGTACAATTGTACATTGTACAAATGATTCTTTTCAAAATTTTCACGTGGTACCGATAAGGAATTGTTGCCGCACCGCGATCTGTAACAACACACAGGAAGCATCTGTAACTGTGGTCTCCAGTTTACTATATTGCCATGATGTCAGTCATATAGCTTGTCTTCGATATGACCGGTAATGTGTGCAGGGGGACATTACACGATTGGTGGATGGTTAGGATTTAACGGCATTTAAAGCATGCAGCACCTATATTGGCTACAGTGAGACAAAATCATACTCAGCTCCACACTAGTACAGTGTACATTGACACAACAGACTGTGACAGTGATCAACATCAGATTAGGGACACAGCATACAGCAGCACTAACACACCTCCAGGAACTATGTCCACTGACTGATTTAACTGAATTGTCTTCATCGTTGCTTCATACAGCAAAGCCTTCAATCAACCAGTCTGCCTGTACACCAGACAACACTTCCAAATTGACAATAATCACCACAACTTGCTGTGACTTCACTTAAACAGTAGCTCAAAATCTGGCCGTTAGCTGATTCACAGTAAAAAGGGTAACAGTAATAAGGGAAACAGAAAAATGGTAGCGGTATTATGATTTGGTCTAATATCTGTAATTTTCCCATGTTGATTACATACTTTGGGTCCGTATTGCTATATATAGGGAGTGCAACCATCATGCCATGCCACGAATTCGAGTACAATACAGATACAATGCCGTAAAGATGCACTGTTACTAAAAGCAACTGATGTGCAGAACAGCCTATGTTTCGTCACTGCCCATTTAGTGGACTCATTTAAAATTGCTGGGTGTTATCTTCAGTGTGGGGCACACTGACAAATCGCACAGTTACTAGCCTATCTTCAGTGCGTGTCCATGCTGTCGCCAGTGGCGTCGCCAGCTCTGGGGCACCAGGGCGCGGGCCCCCTCGACTTCCAACTAGTTATTTTCGAGGGATCGCGTACTTCAGATTCGCAATTCGCACAGATTCTTACAGTAACTCGCCTAGAAAATTTGACATTGTGCAGTGTGGAGCAAGTGATCTGGTGCCAGCAGTTGATATTGACAAGATTGTGGCACTCGGAGACTCTCCACATTGTACTAAATTAAGGACTGTCAGTGAAAACTGAGGACTGCGAATGTATGGACGAGCGCTGTACTGTGCACACTGTTTAATTAGCCAATGTCATGTTTTCTGCTTAAAAATCCGTCGACGTGGTTTCACACACAGGGGACATACATGCATTGTTTTTGTGTCTTTCTGCTGTTCCATGTCATTTTTCGCTTTTTGGGGCGAAAGTTCCACATCATTTTCGCTCTCGGGAGCGAAAGTTCCAGGGAGCGAAAGTTCCGCTCTTGGGAGCAAAAGTATGTGGGAATGAAAGTTCCAGTTACCTAAAAATAGACTGGATAATTATTGGACATTACAAATAAGAACTGAGATACGATTCATCATCATCACGAGCCTGCCCCAAGCTGGAGCATAGCGGTTTCCATAAGGTGATTCCAGTGTTCTCGATCCTAAGTGTATTTCCACCCTGACTTGAATCCAAGGTTAATCAGAGGTTGGAGATCTGCTTCCTGAGTGCATAGCCAGGTATGACGAGGACGTCCGGTTGGACGTCTCCAGTCCTTGGGCAGCCCTCAGATTAACACTTAGTAGTGCTCTAGTGATGACAAGTGATGTATTCATCCTTGTTGCCACGTGTCCAAAAAATCGCAGCCGTCTGGCCTGGATGAGCTGAGACAGCTGAGGCGGTGAACTGGCTTGGAGTCATACCATGGCGTTGGTTACGTGATCCGCGTATGGAAAGCGCAAGATATGGTGCAAACACATAATGTCACATATTGTCAAATGCATCCACCTGCCTTGAGATACGATTGAGAAACAGAATTATCAGGAATCGGAAGCAGAAGCAGTTTTTTTTTAATTTTAAGTCCTTCGAGTTTTACCATACTGTAAATCCTCTAACAGAAGCCCCCAGCTTCTATTAGAACATCCGAATTAGACCCCATGGCTTTAGTTAGAGACCTGGCTTCTATTTAAAACATTGTCAACTGGGTTGTCATAGCATCTTCGCAGCTAACTCATTGCATGATTTCTCAGCATACTCCCATGCTTCTAATTTGACTTTTATCGTGTAGCCTATGCCTTTTTTCGACTACTGCCTGTACCCGTATCAATATTATTCACTTATCGCACTTGCTATGATGTCTGTAATAGTGTCATCATAAGGTGGCGCACTGGGCTTCAGTTGGATACCCGGCTTATCAGTGATATTCCAGTAACTTAAACTTAAACTCAAACTGAAAAGATTGCTTTCAGTAAAACTATAACTTATAATTTAAATATTGGAACTGTACTGATACTGAAATGATATTTATAATACTGAACTTAAACTCATATAGAAATGATTTGACAAACTGGAATTCATAAAGTATTTGTTTTCTGACACACTCCTCACTGCATATCTGATTTTACTTATTTAATTATGTATTTAGTTTCTAGTAACAATGTCATCTTAGACGCAAACAGTCTCAGACAGTGCAACTGCTACGTCTGTGGGTGCTCCCACTCAAATGCTTCAAGTTCCTTGCAGCGAAGATTGAGTCGACAACAAATGGATCACAGGCTAACCACGAAACACCACAAGACACAGCTCAATAAGTTCCTTATTGAGATCCATGAACCAGGACAGCACCCAGGTGCACTTCATTAC
>Ga0209680_1000386_pt1 | contig 11944 bp, 7 predicted proteins | sample WorMetLIZISLAND1_FD_187413 | JGI IMG/M metagenome (GOLD analysis project Ga0209680, IMG submission 187413) | Marine gutless worms symbiont microbial communities from Max Planck institute for Marine Microbiology, Germany - Olavius loisae LIZARD... ... | reverse complement strand
AGCAGTAGCATACTCATTCTAGTTTACTTATTTATTGTGCAGTGAATGCTGTAGGCCTACAACTTACGCCAACGTGCGTAAGAACAACAATAACAATGAAAATTGTTACGTCGTTTAATCCAGTAACGTCCATTAATTGCTGCAAAAAATTGTAACAGTAACTTAGCAAAGATAACAATTTCGATTTTGGTCGATTTTGACAAAAAATCGCGATTTTCGATTTCGATTTTAAGATGGTCACAGCATTACTTTATGTTTACTTTCAGTCTGTGCACTTTATCTTGATTGTTGGTGGTTTTTAGTGGTTTGTGAATTCGTCCGTTGACGTCACTCTCTACAGCGGCTACAGTGCCGCCGATGTCTATCGGCAGTGGCTTGAGTCAGGTCACATTGTCAACTGGATTTTGCCGTGGAAGGCAAACAGTCTGTCGGTGTCGCCGTTCAATCACAGCTGTATTGCCGTGAGAGCTTCAGAGTACGACTGCAGCTATGAAGTACATCTCGTCATAACACGTCTGTTTCTCTCTCAGTTGGTTACATTTGTGTTGTTATACTGAAGTGATAATGTCGAGAATGGTTGGTCTGGAGAGTGGAGAGAGATAATTTGGGACAGACAATGACTACCAGATATGTTTGTTGTATAGTGATTCGATCCTTGGTGGTCCACTGTCCAGCCATTGACAGCAAGCTGTACTGTGTATTAAAGCTTATACTCGAGATATTGTCTGTCATGTGCTGTGAATTTTGGCATTTATGTCTTGCCATCTGGACACACTGACAGTAACAGAGCTCTTGTGAGTGAAGTGTGGGCGAAATTACTACACCAATATCATGCTGTGCATCCTTGAGTGTTCATTTGCCGTTACTGAGCATATAGTAGACACATCAACAGAAAAGTACTGATGAAAACAAACTGTCATCAACAGTAACTTACTAATTGCTACATATCTGTTGTCTGTAGCTGTAGACATTTTTCTATTATTAGTGATTTTATTGTGTTGTGATGTGCATATTGTTATAATAACTTTTAAGATAAAAATCAGTCGTGATAGTCTCAGATCTTAGTTGATTGCTGCTGTGTGCTCTGTTGAATCAGTTGTGCATTGTCTGTACAGCTGTTAATCTGTGGCTTGTGGCATGTCTACTCGCTGGTCTCATCCTCTTCTTCTCTGCTAGAAGATTCAGCACGTTAGTATTATCGAGTTTTACCTCTTCACACTCACAGTTGTAATAGTAGTTTGCTCTAAGCACATCTCTGGCTCTCCCTGTTCGGCCACATTGCACATTGCATGAATGCCAGACGAAACAGATGCCAAGATCTTAACAGCTTCCTCCTGGGAAAACTGGAGGAGACCACCAGGATGCCTTCGTACTACGTGGATGAAGTCTATCCATCGAGACCTGAAATCTAATGACCTGTCCTGAATGAAACATTTGACGTGCCTAGAATCGTCCATTCTGGAGACGATGTCTTCATTTCGCACTAGTGCTGATTGCCATAAAAGAAGAAGAAACAGGTCTAGTGGCATGTGCAATGTATGCATTTACTTATTTTTTTTTGCGTGCGATGCTATGCAGAGCGTGGTATTGCTACAATGCGGTATTGCTATGACAAGTTGTCCTTCCATCAGTCTGTCTGTCTGTAATGTTGAGGTACAGTGATCATATAGGTCAGTGCTTAAATTGAGCTGGAGCGCGGCAGAGCGGCGCTCCGGAGTTCTTTGGAAGCCAGAGCGCCGCTTTGGAACTTCTAAGCAAGTCCAAGGTAAGTGCCGCGACTTCTGCCTTTTAGCTATGATAAGCTTATGCTTAGCCTGCGAAAATTTGATCAGTTGATTCTCGGGAAAATCATTAAAGTAGTTGCTACCAGATGTCAGATTTTAAGGCTAAAATGCACCAAATTCAATTTCGGCTGGGGCTTCACCCCAGACCCCACTGTGGGAGCTTACGGCGCTCCACCAGACCCCCTAACTGGATTTAAATGTGCCTACTTCTAAGGGGAGGGAAAGGAAGGGAAATAAGGAGGGCGAGGTTGGGAAAGGACAGGCGCTCTGCCACTTCTTATTTTACAATTTAACCACTGACATGGTTGAAATACTTTGGAAATAGTTTCAACGTTAATTAGCCTGGGACTTGGCGTGTTCACTCTTTGCAGACCTGAACATCGCGGATCTCCTTCAAAGGGAACATCCTGAAATTTTGGCCGGAAAAGGGGTGGGATAGATGACATGCGGCATTCTGTTGTCAGTGATTTATAGTTTCGCATGTATATCTGCTTTTATGCATTGCAGTGATGCATATGAGAACGAGAACGAGAGTTTCACGTGGAATGTAAACAATAATTGGGTGTAGGAAAAAACATGCTACATGGCACGGTTTCCTTGCGACATCGTGCCTCTTGTTGTTGTGTGTTTTGTCAAATATTTTTTACGCAGAATCTAAAACCCTAACCCTATATTTACTGTGCATGGTTTACTCTTTCAATTTGTCGACCTATTGAACGGATATTAACTGTGGTTCATAACTTTGCCATGTTCTGACATTACATGTGTAGAAACGTATTGTTCTATTACGGCACTGGAGTGACGTTTGGACTGCTGGCTTCGTTCCTGATTGTATTATTTGTCGTCAGTAGATTTATTCCAAAGGTAATGTCCATGTATCTACTACTCTGAGATTTTAATCGTTTCTCTGTTTGCTGTTCATTAATCCCCGATGGAAGTCGACACGAAACTGTCCGTGATGATTTTGTATTTGTTTGAGTGTTGATGTAATTGCCGTCTCTGTTCTGCTGTAGACAGCAGGTTCCTGGAGTCGTTTTCGCCGAGTTTTTGTGTTTTGTTGGCTGAAAAGTGAAGATCTTAAAACAACAGTTAAGATTGACTCTGTATCTCAAATGTCAACTTTGTAATTTTATCAGAATACAAACATAGCTGAAGTGAGAGGACATGACTGGTTCACTTGTGATAATTTGTGTGTTTGTGTGTCAGAAATCGGCAGCAATTGCACTGCTTGGCATAGGGTTCTCGGTGACGGCTTGGCTGCTGCAGTATCTATGGCAGAACGTCCAGGATCTTTTCATTCACTATAGCTTCTATGTCGCCATCTACTTTATCGTTGCCGGTGTCTCAAGCTTCGCTGTGTGCTACTACAAAGGTCCCGTTACCAACCCGCGACTGCTGGACCTCATCAGATGGTCAATACAGCTGCTTGCCATTGCAGTCATCTATTACAGCAGTCAGATCGTGGAGGTTTCAGCCACGATAATAGCGCTCGTTTTGATGATCTCAATAATTCCTCGTCGGTTCTACATGGTCGGAGTTCCATCGTTTATTATGGCATACTGGTATGTATGATATCCAGTGATGCTAGGACTTACTCGACAAATACTCGTTGTATTTTCAGAGACGTCTGATTGTGTCTGAACCAAAACTGTTTTTGCAGAAACAAACTGAAACTGGTTTTAATCACACACCCATTTATTTATGAATACAACACACAATACTGATACAGCAGTTCCATCTGTCTGTCTGTCCTTCTGTCCATAACACTCCAGTGTTGTATCAAAACTGCTAAACGTATCGTCAAAATTCTTTTTTTCCGGGTAGCCTAATTATTATTCTCGTTTTGTCACAACTAATCAGTCTTAATACAATTCGGATGAGGCCTAAAAAGCAGGACGGATTGTACAGTACGTGATCTTTGACCAGTAAGTCGCTATCGTACATCCTCTGTCTTTTCCTTCATGGTGGTGACTGTTGACCTACAGTGCTCTGAGGCTGTTCAACTGACGTTCCAATGGACATAATCCTTTGTCAAACCATTCTGATGGCCTTGAAGGAGATCTTCAAAACCTTCGTGAATCCAGTATCATTGACATGTAGCATTTGGTTGCTGATGTGTCACTGTGTGAGACTATGGATTCTAACTTCAGTAATCATAACAAAAATGAAGCTCTTTTGTTGCTTACTGTACTGGTGGTCAAATGTACTATACAAGTGCTAATATCTCCGATATGGAATGAGATAGCAGTATCACAATTTACAACTGATAGGAAAGAGTGCACATTATACACTTAGGTCATTTGAGTGCCATTGAACAGTGTGTAGATAACAAAGTGGAACTGATAGGAAGTGACTGGGTACTGTTGGATAGTGCCACCACCGATAGACCCTTTAGCTGAAAATTTATGCCGGCCGAAAAAATCTGCTATAAGCCACAACCGGCAGAAAAAAAATCTGGCATAGCCGAATTTAGGACTAGCTTACAAATTCGGTTTAGCCGTTGTAAAAAATGGTTTAAATTTTTGCTTTGGTGAATTTTTTTCACACATTTTCTCCACAATAAACTTGGCAGAATTCTTGCACAGTGGTTCCTAGACGGTATACATATAGCTCGATTTCATAACACCAGTCTTATCTATTAGTGCTGGTTTTGATTTTAAAAAAATTTATTTTATTAATTGATAAATATTAGTCAAGATTAATCGATTAATTTCGAACGTCTGCAAGAAGTAGACAATGACTTACCTTAGTGTTGCATACATTTCTGATATTTATCCCTGTCTCTTCTGTTGGCATTTTCTAATTTCTCAAAACACGTGTTGATTATTCTCGATAATTTAGAAATTTGTACCTGGTCAACTAAGGTTTATTGGCGCAGTTGAAATTTTTGAAGTTTGGGATCAAAGCAAGCAAACGTCGAGAATTTTCTCTGTCTAAGCTGCTTTGAATTTTGCCAGCAAAGTTGTAAGACAAGAACTAATATTGTGTAATTGTGGTTTTGTGTGTGTGAGGCGGCGACGGTTTCCTCCAAAGATTCAGTTGTTGACTGAAGAAGAATACAGAGCTCAGGGCATTGAAGAGACTCGGAAGGCTCTGGAAGGTCTTCGCCGCTATTGTCACAGTCCCGAGTGTAACGCTTGGAAGACAATGAGTCGACTCAGTTCACCAGTCCAGTGCGTATCAGTGATGTTTCTGTTCAGCCATATATTTTCTTTCAGCCAACCGTATTAATGTCACGCTTGTGCTGCAGTATTGCTTCTGTCTGTGACGTTATGTATTGTGGCTAAATGGTGCGTCCTAGAGCAAAAATTACTATTGACAGCCTATAGGAAGTCGTATATGAGGAATTTATTGGTACCAAAATGAATGACCTTGGCCTTTGTTTAAAGGTCGTTTAAGTCACGTGAACAATTGTGTCACATTCGACATTGAATATGTCAGAAACCGTTAAAGAGGCTTGGTTCCAAAGGACCACCAATAGGAAATGGCATATGAGTTTTGGTGCCGTTCCAGCTATGCAGTGACTGAATGTCTTGTGCTGTGAAGGTCGCGGTTTGTTGAGTGGGTTGAAGGCAGTTCACCGCATCTCACCGGTGAAGAGATGTATCTCCATGACTGCAACCCGTCTCCGCAGCTTCCGATTGATACCGATGACGACTGACATTGTCCTAGATGGTCTCTGATTGGTTGATTCAGTCGGTTGTCGACGCGACGAACATCTGACGAAGAGGAAACTCAACATTGTTTCGTCCTCTAACAAGACGACAGCCGGAGCTGGTTGGATGACAGCTGTGTTACCTTGTGCTGTTTATATTTATTGATGGTTCGGTGATGTTGAGCTATAGCCGTGGACTATCACTGTTGTAAGGTGCTTACAGATTTATATAACAAGAAGCTACATGGCCAGGATGCAGCTGTGACTTGTGGACCTCCCGGATAATTACAGATTATATGCTCACAAAATTCCATATTTATGTTGGCTTTGTCTGGGTCACTGATTGCTTTACATGTGCTGTTAAATTATCTTTGTTGTGATTACATTATAGATAAGGTTTGGACTAGACAGAGCTAGTCACTGCAGTTTGACTGGCTATTTATGACATGTAATGTTCGCAGCCAGTGTGTGCTCTCTTGTACTGTTTACACAAGAATGTAATGTGCCCTGTTCATCACGGCTGTAAACATCTCAACGTGTACAAAGCGTGGTTTACAGTATGTGTGATGTCAGTGTTAATGTTATTTCTGACTTTCTGTCTTCTCAAACTGATCCGTTGTGCCTTTTTACACTGTTCTGTATATTTTACATTGCTGTGCTGCATTTTATACAACTGGTCAGAACAGGTCAATGTGCCGCGTGATCTTTGGTAAGGAATTGTCAGGGAATATTGTCAACATTTTGGGCTCCTATATCAGTTGTGCTGTGTGCCACATGAGCTGATAGACGTTTTGACTCATTCAGTGACGGAGCCAGGTGTTTGGAGGTGGGGGGGTACACGATAATCCGGACTTACCGGAGGCCTTTCACGAGCGCCGTATGCACGAGTTTGCAAATTTGGACTAATTACGCGACCCATATTTTCAAATAGTGGGGGGTACGTACCCCCCAGACCCCCCTGTGGCTCCGTCACTGGACTCATTCCACGTTACTGTGTTAACCTACCTAATAAAACAGAACATATAGGTTACATTGTCAGTTTTCTTGGTATTACAGTTCATTTGCTGTGGAGTGATTTATCTCACGTCATTGAGGTTTGTTTTCATCATCATGCACTGCAAAAGTTAAGCCGTCATTTGTAATTTTTGACATCCGGGCACTCTGACGCACTCAAGAGCCCGGATGTCAAAAATTACAAATGACATCTTATCCCGGTCTGGCACAGGATGCTTTATAGCTGTACCCATATGGCAACAGTGGGCGTCAAACTGTTAATGTGAGCTCAGTCTGTATCTCTAAAATCTCCTATTAGGTCGCCTGAAGGCCTGCGTTAACGGCGCCGGTACTGCTGCCTACGTTACAAGCCGTAACCGGCGCGCAGAGCTGGTGCGACTCGTAGAGATATAAAAGAGTACTGGCTAGAGTAAACAAAAAGTAAAAAGTGCTCGTTAGTCACTAGATCATGTTACGCAATAAATGACCGTGACGCGGAAGGAAATAACCAGCACGACTCGACTCGAGCAGCAGGATAGGCCTACTGTGTAATGCCATCACTACACGAGTAGAGTGTAGTAGAGACTAGACTAAGAGTCGTCCAAATTTAGACGCCTACGCAGCGAACTACTACTGGCTCGAGTAGTCAATTGCTGTCGGAGGTGTTCGGATCTGACATTTTAATCCGCACTTGCGGTCTCAGCAGGATTTACTGCGATTTTGTAGTTCGATTAGGTCTGGTCAACTATTCGTCAGCTTTTCGCACACGTCAAACTGTTCATTGTCAGAGCCAGAGAGAGTCTGGTGACTCCTGTGAACTGCAAACTTTTATCTCGGTAGGCAATAACAATAACTAAGCAGCTTCAGTTGTTATATTATCCATGAAAGCGACATACTGTGGTGCAGCAACAGCATTCACTCATTACTGCGCCATTTGCATTTCAAAAACAACTAGCCGGAGTCTGGAGGGGTCAGTAGTCCGAAGGGTCAATGATACGAAAACTATAGTTAGTATACTGTAGCAACAATAGTAATGCTATCCCTACAAGGATGTTGTACATGTACATCATCACCGTAGTATTAGTAGCAATGACCCTTTGAACTTGTTTCCTGTAACCGACATGCCACTAATGCATCAGCATCATACAGAGAACACTGATATCTGGAGGCTGATAGGCCTGCATGTGTAACAGCAGAGAACTATTGTGTTCAGAATGATGACAGAATCGCAATGTCCCGGGCCCGCCCGGGGTGGATCATGAGTTGTTAACGTAAGCGCCGAAGCGGACCGTCTGAATGCTGATTACCGAACACCTCCAGCGGCTATCAGTCATGTGGCCAGGCGGCTGGCTGGCTGCCGGTCTGTCCGGCTGTGAGTGGCCGTCGCCTGCCAGAGAGTGAGAGCTGAATGACTGATTCGCTGTGATTGTGATTAGGCAAGGCATCTGGTCGTAGGCTGCAGTGAATTTGTGACACTGTCACGAACGGAGTTAGATCTGATTATAGCGCGTAGCAAGTCGCTGTCGAGTTGGCAAGAGATCGTCGTAAATCCGACAGACAGCACTCGTGTTATACGTAGAGCATTAGCTGTGAATAGGCTGTGTTCCTTCCGCTGAACGGAATTTCATCGGAAACCGTCCTCCGCACACCACAGGTAGCCTGTTGTCATGTGTGTACAGTCTACTCTCAAAGTCTTTATTGTTAAATATCATCCATTAGATACTTGCTACAAACTCACTGGATGAGTTGATTGTCTCAGAGGTGATCAGTGATGATCCCAGAAGAACTGTACCGGGTAAATCTGTGAGAGGTCATTACCCAGTAAGTATAACCATAGTCAACCATACTCGACATTACTCAACTCTGAGGAGTGATGTGCATTATTGGAAAACAAGAAGAATAGACTAATTCAACTCTTCTTGGTTGGAGAACGCTAGCTATCATAAACAGTACGAGTAGTCGAATTTGGGGACACTGTTGTAAATACGGTCTACATGAATTGTAACTATGTGTCTATCTACCGTTTCTTTCGCGCCAAGGTACAGCGACTTATTGGCTGAAATCGCAATCGGCCTATTTTTGTACCCCTGCAGACCCCCTAGCCTATATTTTAGTAATTCACTCATGTTCACAAAAGTGTCAGTCACACAACAATCTTGAAGAGTAGCTGCTACGCGTTGAGGTTCGCTCGCTGAACCCATTGAACATCGTTGGAGCCGGATGTGAGTGACCCAGCGTTCCGCATGCTCCTGACCGAAAAGTTTACAGACAAGAAGCCAAGCTGTCGCTAGGATAACCGACCGTACTGCGAAATATACTAGATATTTTGTACTGCCTCACAGCACCTTTGGGGGTCACGTGACGTCAAAGGTCACGTGACCATCTCTTAGCCCACATGGCATTTTCTATTCGTGGTCCTTTGGAACGGAGTCTCTCTCTCCAGCCGTTTTTAAGCGTATTGGGGTCATGAGTTTGTGCAGTTTGACCTTTCAGGGTCACGTGGCGTCATCGGTCACGTGATCATGTGATAGCTCATAGGCCATTTTCTATTGGTGTTCCTTTGGAACCAAGCCTCTATCTATCTCTAACGGTTTCCGAGATATTCAACGTCGAATGTGTAACACAATGGTTGACAATGACATGACCTTGATACGACCTCAAAACAAAGGTCAAGGTCATTCATTTTGGTACCAATCGATTTCTCATATACGACTTCCTATAGGCTGTCAATAGTAACTTTTGCTCTAGGACGCACCGTTTACGCGTTTAGCCACAATACATAACGTCACAGACAACAGACGGCGACATACGCAACACTGTAGCATAAGCGCGACCGTACTATAAATAGGGTCGGCTAAAAACTGAGGGGCTAGCATAACGCACAGGTCAACGCGCGGCCGACCGCCGTGTATCATCCAGTAAATCTGCGCATTAGACTTGACATTTTGAGTCGATCAATACGTCGTCGTTACACGCTATAAAGGCGCCATCGCATGCCGCATCAACTCAACTCAGCCGGCTGCTTCAGCAGTAAATCTCTCTCAGTCTGAGTCAGCCGTCTCCTAGGCCAGTCGAGACTCAGAGATGGTTGCTGGACGAAACGGTTTACGGCCGAGACAGCCCCCATACATCCTGTATTTGTGATGTGATGCCTTGAACACTGGGGACCAGTATAACCCTGTGGCTGTGCTCACCCGTTGACTAAACAGTTCACAACAGCAATTTAACTGCATTAGAAACCGCAAGACAGTAAATGCCGTTATTTTTCGCGCACAGCCATCGTCGTGATTAGCATGATTAGCTCCGCCCATTGGCCTTCGTCGGACACTAGAGACTGAATGCTTCTGTACTATAAGGCCGAGAAGACCACGCCCACTGGTCACTGGCGGCCTCACCCTCCACGTGAGCATTCGAATTTCGAAGGTCCGATATTACTTGACATCGTCATCTAGGACGAGGGACAAGGGTCGGTGTCAACTGGATACTGACGACAATGTGTCATCGTGTCGCGTCTTATAGCGTCACCATCAAAACTATATCTCAGTCACAACACGTCACAGTCCAACCATATTGTTGGTCCCCGCATCGTATCACAGTCCACATGTATTACATCACCAGCAGTTGCAGTTCTGTAGTCTGTACATCTGAACTCTGCCACTTATAGTTGAGGCATCCGTCCGTTATCAGTTATCCCGCCGCCGCCGCTGTTGCTGCTGTCTGCGCTGCCGTTGCTGCAAGGAACGGCAGCGTTTCCTTGTTTCGGTTTTTGCCAGTTTGTCCGCTGCAGTGTTGCAATAACGTCTGATGTATTAGTTTTCGACTTCCACTGCAGACAATGGCAGTGCGGGCTGTCGATGTATGCATTATACGGACTAGGCTATGCATAATATATGGTTATGGCATCACACCTGAACGTTTATCGTTTACCTGCATTATGTGTTTTGGTAATGCCATAAATACAGTAAGTAAGTAAGTAAGTAAATCGATTTGTAGCGCGCATCGTCATAGAACCCCTAATTTGCTAGATGCACGGGTAATTCGAAAAAAGAAACGTGCATGTAGTTGACGCTTAAAACAGTCGAAACTAAACGAGCGACTTCATAGATTATCGAGCAGAGAGTTCCATCTGTATCTGTATCAATACACTGCTGGACAGCAGGACCAATACTGGTATTAACGCAGCGGTGTGAAATTACAGGGGTGGTAAATAGGGGAGTGAAGTGCAGGGATTTAAAATTGCGTGAGAAAATGTTCATTGTTTAGGCCTGGAGTACACCAGTGGAAATGAAATTCAAACTAGAATGTTGGCAATTAACGTGGCAATTCCCAACCTGATGGTCGCCCGATCTTGTGCAGTTTCAACGTTGACAGTTCTATTATTTGTGATAGGTTACGACAGTTAACATCAGAAACATGTCTTACAGGGTAAGACATGTTTCTGACAGATAGTAGTGCACTAGTCTAGATGATAGACGAAGGATAGCACGATCGCTGTGGCACGTTGTCTGTATGTAGTGACCTTGACTTGACCTTGATTCAACCCGCGTCCAAGTGGATGCATTGGGCCACACTTTGACGCCATTCTGATCTGTTTTGAGCTGCCACCTCTGCTTCCTCCCAGGTGATTCCCATCCTTGACAAGTCCTTGTTAACGGTGCTCCTCCACTTTGCACGCGGACGACCTGAACCCCTCTTGTATGTAGTAGGAGCAAAATAATGTGAAAGTTGTGACGAATTAACCCTTTGACGTCCATTGTTGACATATGGGTACAGCTATAAAGCATCCCGTGCAAGACCGGGTTAAGCCGTCATTTGTAATTTTTGACATCCGGCCACTCTGACGCTCATCCTTGAGCGTCAGAGCGTCAGAGTGCCCGGATGTCAAAAATTACAAATGACGGCTGCTTAACCCGGTCGGCACAGGATGCTTTACAGCTGTACCCATATGGCAACAGTGGGCTTCAAAGGAACCTATAGTTGCAATTAGCAACTGTGTGGCTTGCTGGTGTTTAGTGATGCTAATATCATGAGAGTGATGTTGTAGAGCAATGATGAGTTATGTCATCAAGTCTCGAGCGCATTATTCAACTGATTGACGAGTGCTGATTCAAGTGCTGACGAGTCAACCTCTGCAGCCACCAGGTATCACTCACCTGAACAGACTTACCTGTATTATTATCCACTGACGCATGTCTGTGATGTGTTTCTTATAAAATTGTTTTATGATTTCTTAAAAGGTTAATATATTGGCGTATGAATGGACACCTCTGTAGGTAGAGTGTTTACTGTTTAGCGACATCTGTGTGTATGTTTGTCTGTATGTCCACAGCGATCATCAATGCTTGCAGCGCACGTGAGTTAGCACTGTCTCAGTGCAAACAGTTTTCAGTATTTAGTTTTTAAAATTATAAACTTAACAAATAAAAACCCATACTATTTTTACCGCGCGATGCACTTTAGTGCAAAGCGCGGTATTGCGATCGCATGTCGTCTGTCTGTCTGTCTGTAACAT
>Ga0209680_1000385_pt1 | contig 11955 bp, 10 predicted proteins | sample WorMetLIZISLAND1_FD_187413 | JGI IMG/M metagenome (GOLD analysis project Ga0209680, IMG submission 187413) | Marine gutless worms symbiont microbial communities from Max Planck institute for Marine Microbiology, Germany - Olavius loisae LIZARD... ... | reverse complement strand
AATAGCCCTGAACAGAGAACGGGAGGGGAGAAATGGGAAGGGAGGAGGAAGAGATGGGAAAGAGGGAATGGGGATAGGGGAAGGGGCAAGGAAGTGGGAGGAAAAAGGGAAGAGGGAAAATATAGTGGGAAGGAAGGGAAAAGGTGAAGGGGAGTGTTCTGTTTAAGTTTTAGTTATGAGTCCATCACTGGTGCTGATGATTGACAGCTGATGTGACGGGTGATTGACAGGTACAAGATGGAGGGTGGTGCTGGTGATTGACAGTTGATGTGACGGGTGATTGACAGGTACAAGATGGAGGGTGGTGCTGATGATGACACTGAACTGAGACGGTCGTCTGTACATCTGCTGCTGTCCATGTTGTGTCTACCATTACAGTTTGGACAGACTCCAATCCGAGGTAACGTTACCAGCAGAACACTTCAGCAGCACATCCAGCCTCCTTGCACAACGTGAAATTTGAGACACAACGGGGCAATATTCACCAACCGGAGTGTCAGATGTTTTCTTAGAAATTGTTCAAATTAGTTGTAAAATGGCAAAAAGTGTTTAATTATAAGCTCCGGAGCAGTTTTGGCATTGTTGGCACAGCTTAAGGGACATACCTGTCGTATTCAGTAGTGCTGCTAAAAGTAATCAATTGATATGAATTATTAATTATGGAAGAGTTTATAAAGTACATTCTGTATTTTTTTCTTGTTTTCTATATGTAGTGTATGTGTGTAAATTGACTGAGCGTATAGCCATGATCACAGTTCTGGTAACCTGTTTTTACTTGTCTTCATGAACGGTGCGGGTCTGTATAATTACCATGTACTCAGCATTCACGATCATATACAACCAAGTCATTACTGGAATGTAGTACATAGCAAGTGGCAGGATGCTTGCGTGTGATAAATTGTGAAACATTTGAAATCATTCGAGGCATTAATGTTTAGCACTGGGCACATTTTAGCATATATTGTCATGTAAGATGCCAGCAGGGGGCAGTTTTGATTAAAGAAAATAAATGCAGGACGTCTAACGTTTTATGACAGTGTCCAAGCAGTCCACATGGAATCAGATGTAGGATATTACTCAGCCAAGAGTTACATGTATTGTGTCCAGCTATTCTGGATGATGCTCAGTTGAAGTCATCTGTGACGTTCATGTCACTAAAGCCACGAATGACTGCACTACTACTGCGGTTTCTCCGCGCCGAAACTGACGCCGCCAACATTCAGATGCTGCTTGGTACCAGCTTACTACCATTCTATGCTGTGTGTGATGACAAAGGCTTTATTTACATATGGACCAGCAGCTGCTGTAAAGTTATCATAATGCACTGCATGTATTATGTTTGTTATTATTGTTATGGCACTTTTTAAGACCTGAGAAAATCCCTGGTAGTAGTAAAAGTGAATAATTGAGATGAAGAAATGGAGTGGGTCCTACTCTGTCTATGCAGTGAAACAGAATCAAACCATTACACAGCGTGACGATGACATTTTAAAACAAACGAGAACATTTGCAGGATCTCCAGACAAAGCTGGCAGGCATCTGATCAGAATATTAAACAAATAATGTGCATATCTTTTCACCCTTGATGTCCACACTCGAGCCATTCGACCTATTGCTAGCATATTTGTCACTGTGATCCATCAACCAAACCTGTCTGGTAGCTACCGCAACTTATATATTAATTTTTCCAAAAAAATTTGTCGAGAATATGGGATGTGGCCAATACTTCAATGTAATGTAATGTAATGTAATGTACAGTATTTATGTTCGCGCAAACTTGTAAACGAAATTACGACGAATGCGCTCGCGCGTAAGCAATGTGCTTTGTATGTTTATTGTGGCCCGATGGCTTCACTGATGCAGTTTATTAGTGTTGATATATCATGTAGACTGAAGCATAGACCTGTTACATCTCATTATGTTTGTTGCTTCAGGTTTCTAATTATGTGTCTTGTTTTTGTTATATTTTTAAACAGTAGTCAGTTCGTTAACTGAGAATTGTGTCTGTAAATAAATGATGTTGGACGTGAGATGCTCTGAATGGTGACTGGGTTGGCCTGTGTTTGTCCACAGGTGGTCTGGTCTTATGCATACTGGACCAAGCACTGTGGGAGAGTGCAACCGCGAGCCATAACTCATCTGCCAGCCTGACTGACCATTCACAAGGTTACATGTGTGAACCATTTGAATGCAGTTACTGCTATTCTTACTTTACTAGTGTGATTTATTGTATGGTACACTTGCTAAGGACAGCGTAGAAAATTATGACAGATTTTTATTTTGCTGAACCTTTAATAGTAAGGATGTTATGCAGTGGAAGATGATGGAAAGCTGGCAAGGGGACGACATGGTTTTGTGCAGTTAAGATTGAGTTTGGCATGGAGATTGTGTTATTACACTGGACTGTGATTGCTGCTGAAGGAGCTTTGCTGCGCTAGAGAGAAACTTCATTTCCGTAGCAGTTTTACCAGAGATCTTTGGCCTTTTGTATGCTACTCTGAAGTCATTGTTCAATTGTTCACCCTTGTGTACTGTATCTATGTGGTTCTGTGTTCTGCTGATGCTGATATTTTTTTATCTGTTAGAAATCAATTTGTGTAAACAGTGCACCGGAACGAATGAACTTGCATTCAATTAACAGTTGATTAACAATCCCCAGGACGTCAGCACCAGAGACCAAGCACATTGGACCAGTACATTATACGGGCCTCAGCACCTGGCATGTGTGGGGACGCGCATTAGATGTCCTACGTTGTTGTTGCTGGTTGTACAGAATGGAGCAGTGTGGAGCTGTTCAATGAAGCATTGAAGCTCATCTGTAAGCAGTTGATGGAGTCGTGGAAGAATGACGTCAACTGTGCGCTGGCGACGGTTGAAGTGCTGTCAGCACTGGCGCGAGTCCGACCGGTTGATCAGAACCAAGTGGAGTGTAAACAGACCATTAGACTCATGTGTGACTTTGTCATCTCGCAGTGCAGTCGCCCAGCACCGTCTCATTCCAAGGTCCACACACACACACATTCATTCATTCATGGTCTTTAAGATTGTTTATTGATTGTAGCTAACTGTGAATGACAGCGTAATGTGTCGATATCACTCATGTGTGCTTTTTCTTCGGTCGTGCTGTTCACTGTCAGTAGTGACTTGAAATAATCAGAAGATACTCTTTTTTGGACTGCTGTTGGGGCAGAACAGGTTCTGCTTAATATTAGAGGTTAACTTTTAGGCTGTCCTTCCCTTCAGAAGAGGTCCCCTCGACGGGGCCAGATTTGTGGTGGAAAATTTGACGATGGGCGACGTAAGAGCACAGCTACCAAACTTCTAACCATAACATTTGAGTGCCACATGAAGGTTTCTGGGAATAAAGCTGACTCAAAGGAGCGGGACCCCAGTGCTTTATTGTGTTACAGCCATTGGAGCTAGAGCTACAGAATTTTGCAGTGGTACTAAACACACCCAAGAATTTTTAGGGGTCGACCCAACCCCCACCCTGGGGGATGAGTTCCCTAGAGTCCAAAGTATTCGCAACATTCACCATGTACCACCTACCACCCACACCAAATGTTTTGGTAGATGACGCATCGATTGTTGAATGGACATGGCAGTCAACAGTTTGACGTCTCACTTCACCACCATGCCATACCATGCCACCGGCGTGCCACTTACTAGCGCTGGTGATGTCATCACAGCTGTGTAGCGTTGTGTCTGTGTGTAGGACCTACATTCCGTGATCGTCGCTGCATTCCACTGTCTGACTGTCTGGCTCATTGAACACGACTATCTGATGCGAGACAATGACTGTCTGCAGATCGTTCTCCAGGTTGTGGAGCTCGGCATCTCTGGCTCTCGTTCACAGGTTTGTCCATGCTGCTTCCGTGTTGATTCTCACTGTATTTGAACATGATCACTACCACCAGAATTACAGATCGCAGCATGGTTTCAGTGTGAATGGTTTCAGCCAATGACCTTAGTTTAATACTGACTTACTGTGCTGTCTGTGAGATGATTTGGGTTAGGATTTCATTCTGTATGCTGTGAGATAATGAGACTAGTTTCTCAAGATGGCATATAGAGTATCGACTGATGGCATATCACAAATGGTCAACCGATGTTCTGTGTGATCTGTGGCTGTCATCAAGTTAAAGAGATATTCAACAGTAGTCTGTGCTAGGCGTTGTGTGGTTGAATCTGCTAGTATGCCTCAATCTGCCTCTGCAGCTGAACCCAGCCGTGCCTTGGGTTAGCAGCATCACACTCTGCTGCTTAAGATGTCCTGGTATGTGTTGGGTGCTGCTTTGAGGCTGGGCAGTTAAAATATATTAGTACAACGTTAAATAAGTCCAAGCCCCATAGTCCCAGACACTGTTACCTGTCTGGAGACAGCAGTAGACTCACATGGGCTCATTGACGAGGTGGGATGCAGAACACACCTGACATGCTGATCTGTGGTCGGCTGTAGACTAGCAAGTGCTAGTGTATGGATGCACCAGCCATAGCCATGCAGCACTCACTGTATGTCCTTTTTAATATGTGCATTGGTCCAGTGTGTGACACAGGCCTCAGCAGTAGCACATGGGAGGATGGTGGATCTATACTGTGTGACACGAGTTGTTGATGAACTGCCATGGCGTGGTGATTTGATGTGTGAATTTGATGGAGTTTGTTGTGGTTGATCATAGTCAAGTGAAAGTCCGCGGCTAAAAGGTGACAAGGAATTGAAGCCGGTGTCAATGCGTGTCCGCGACGCTGCAGAAGCGCTGCTGACAGCCGTCCTTGACTACGTTGTATGTACACAGCAGTCATTGCATGTTGTAGAAACAATGATGACTGGGTGTTAATTGAATAATAACATTCTATCATTTATAACGTTGTCTGTGCCCAGTATCAGTTAAGTTCTTGTATTGTATCCTTGCATGAGCAGCTGTATGTCATTTGAAGAGGTATGAACTGCTACATTTCAAGTCCTGTAGCAAGACACCATAAAGAACCATTAGTGACATTAAGAAGACCATGCAATCCTAATTTCCACAGTGCACATTTTTCAGTTCTGTCATTTCCACATCATCTCTGGCAGCTGATAGACTGCAGGTTGTATAAGCACATTGTCATCTTTATGTCCGTCAGATGTCATTTAACTATAAACATCGTGTTCTGTCTGGCACTTAATTTCAATGTAGATACTGTATGATGTTGGACTGTCTGTTTCACGTCATGAGATTGCCTGCTGCTTTGGCACTGCACTTTTAAGACTCTGCAACGCAAATATAACGGAAGGTCTGGTCTGGTCTGGTCTGTGCTTTTGCTGACTGATGAAAGTGATTTGCTGTGTTCTTAGTTAGTTGGAGTGTTTCTAATGCACAATTAATCAGTGTCACATTGCACTCTGGCACCAATATTGAAACCAAAACGTTTTCAGTTCACACTGTACATCACGTAGGTCAACTGGTAAACTGTTTCAGCCTCGACCAGTGGTCAGCAGAACTTGTCACCGAAGCTGTTGTGAGTGTGTCTGCATGCTCTGACCACGATGTGTCTATCAGGGATGTTTTCCGCCGCCATGTGGACCTGAGTCTCTGTGTACTCTGCTGGACGAGGACTCCATGGTGACACTTTGTTGCAGTCCGACGCGTGATGACCTGCAGTTTCAGTACTACGTCATCGATGGAACGACCATCATTGGACTGCTGGAGAAACCTGTCACTCCATGCAGTGGTGAGTGACAGGCGCTGCTGTGATGTGTGTTTGCCATTGAGTACTGTCACAATCAGTTGTTGCAGCCATACATTATCACCTTCTCACAGTGTGAAATGGTTCTCAATAAACGATCTAATATGATCAGAAGATTAGGTAGACAGCCGTGGCTAGATTTATTAGACAGGAAAACATTTGTATGCCAAGTGTGTGTGGTTTATATGGTAGTGTGTCATCTGAATATATTGCCTGAATACTGTTTCATAGCTTTTAAATTCTTGGTTGGTAGTAAATCAGCTGTTGCCTCAACTGGATTAACTCACAAGAACATGACACTTGAAATAACAACAACAGTTCATGCCAAACGTTTTTATTAGTTGCAGTAATAGTACTGGTACTGGTATGGTACTGGTACGGGTACTGGTACTGGTACTGGTACTGGTACTGAGTTGTGGTTATTGTGTCAGAGGACGGAGCTCTGCCTGCAGTGATGGCCATTGTGCGAGGTGCTTTTGGTCGTCATGCATGGACAATGCAGCTACGTCATCACAGTCGTTCTCGTAAGGTCAGTCCATCAGTGTGTTTATATTTAGAGCTTACATGGTGGCACGGAATGCTGAAAGTAAGGAGCACTTGTGGCTATATTACATCACATTTTCACTCTAATCTGGAAGGATGAGGTTATCCCAGAGTAATGGCATCAAGGTATAATCATTCCACTGTATAAAGGGACGGAACCAGATCGGACTGCAGCAATTACAGGGGGAATAAGTTTGTCCACTCTGAAAACTGATGTCTACGTTTGGCGCTGTGCACTGCTAGTGGTGCATGACAGAAACGAATGAATCAGTGAATGATAGCGCCTTGTATGTGATGTTCTGGGCATGAGATTCATAACAGTCAAGTAATGTCTCATCTGTTGTGAATATTTATTTTGGACATTCTGTGGCTTTGATGACAGTAATGTCATATTACAGATCAGTCTGTTACATAGTAATGCAGTCGGAGCAGTGTCACACAATGCAGTCTGTAGTATAAGGCTTGTATATAGTGGTGTGATTCATGGAATGAAGATGAACAAGTGTTGGTTTGGGTTGAGAGCAGATCTTTTTATTGTGAATGCATCATTGTTTGCTCTGTGTAACAAAACAGTTATACTAACTGCCGTCATTGATTTATTGTGTATGCTGTTATAAAAGATCACACTGTATTCAGTGGCTTTCTTGAAATAAATTGTTCTCTATGTCACAGTAATTCAGTCTCTTTTTCATTGCGTACAAGTCAACCATGTGTTTGTGTGCATGGTTATATCACTGTTAATGTATGCTTTGTAAATTTTATAGCAATTTTGTATGTGTTTATTGTGTTTTTCGTGTCATATTTGTGTTCCTTCAGTACTTTGACACTGTTGGTTCGGTCTTTTGACCTATAAAACTGGCTCCCAGATAACCTACACTGTGTTGGTGGAAACGTTAAACCATGCTCAATTACTCATTTACGTTTAAAGCCACTTAACATTGTGTGGTTTTTTATAACTGCATAGAACTGTTGTGCTGTGTATTTTGATGTCATGGCATATGACTTTGCATGCATTCTGTAGTTAATTTCCTAGCAAGTCTCTCAGTAGTTTGTGTCTATGTATTGTACAGCCAGCCGAGAGCACTGCCAGTTGTGACAAAGATAAGGTTTCTTCATCATTGTTGACATTGGAACAGAAAACAGCATCTCAAGTTCATGCGCAGTATTTTCCTGACACTGTGAACGAGATTGCACCAGTGCTGGCGTGAGTCGATTGCACTCTTCATAGTGCTGCACCAACGTGTGTGCTTATGTGCATAACACTCTGACTGTTGAGTTATGTACTTGGGTTTATAGTTAAAACTCATCCCAGATGATCCCAGATGACTGCTGCAACATGTAACCTCCTGTCTAATTTTTAGCATGTTCTTTCCAAATATGCACCTGATAGTTGCACAGTCAAAAAAACTGACAATTTGTATGGCTTTCCAATTTCATTTCCTAGTAACTGTGACCTCAAATTTGCTCTCGCAGTTACTTTTCTCCAGGGTCGTGTATCCACCAAATTTGAAGTTTCTGTGGCTATACGATTTTGATTAAATTGTTGACGTGGAATGGACAGACAGACAGATGGGATGTAACAGTTAATGTAACCTCCTAGAGGGCCATTAATAATGGAGAATGAAATATACTGTGCCTCTGAAAAACTATGTAGTGTAAATGTTTATATCATATGTAGACAGTTCATCATTGTGTCTAGTGTCCTCCAAGATTTTTTATGCTTATTACACTTTAATGACAGTTGTTTCTGTGTATGTGTCTATGATATCTAGAGATGCTTTCTGAGCCTGCTGATCCATGCCTTGGACATTCTAGACCACAGACTTGCTAAACATTCACAGTAGTGCAGATATTATCAACTGTGATTTGTAAAATAAGTAGTTTTTCTACACAATCGTTTAGGTGGTGATGTATGCGGTGAATCGTTGCTGTGTGGCATGGCGCTGGTCTGATGAATTCACTGATAATGTCATGTGGTGATGTTTAGTGAGCAGAGTATTCCTCAGCTCAGCTCTACGATGACTGATTATCAGACGCAGATAAATCAGCTGTCAAGTCTCGTCACTAGTCAGGTGGAGTTTGAGCAGGTGTCGCATGAAAATCGTCTGAGAAATGCTCAGCACGCTTTGCCTTGTAAAGAACCAAGGTATTTCACTGACTCCTTTGCTATCAGCATTGTGATTGTAATGTTACTGTGTTATTGAATTGATTTTTTTGTAACCATCCATTGATTCGACAGCAGACTCCTCACTCCTATGTCAAGCGACATGAAGTTTATTAATGTTTGCTGCTTTGGGTCTGAAATCACTGGCTTAAATGTCTGCCGTCAACTTTTTGACAAAATTAAACTTAATTCCAATCACGTTCTCAACACGCGTCACAAACCTATAACCTTAGGCGACGCCCACACACATTAACACTTCCAGCACACAACACTAGTTTGTCTGACTGTAATTTTATTACTCGTATCCTCTATAAAGAGTGTTATTAACTGATTTCATTATTGTTTAGACTACTTTAGCATTGGGTACTTTACAGACATTTTACTATTTTTCTTTTTTCTTCTGTCTTGCGTTTTGTCAAGTCCATTCTATTAAACGAATATGAATGAATTAATGAATGAACTTTGATATCAGTTTGCTCAGTCTCCAGCAGTTTAGCATTGAAAAACAGAATTTGCTGTGCATATACACAATGGATCAAAAAAGGGCTGGAATCATTTGACTGCTGCGTTCTAACAGTCGTCTTGTATCTTGTGTCCAAAGTAGTGTGACTTCTATGATATTCTGTTGCATGCATTCTTGATATGCTTTGTTGGGTCATCTTTGTGTCCCGTCAAGTTATTTATGTTTAATAGCAGAAAAATTAATGTTTGATAGATGCTGTTGAGTAACATCATTGTAAGTTATCAGATCTTGACTGTAACAGAAATAATAGATATATATATATTTCAGTATCTTAGACTTGCTCATCCTCCTGCTGAAAGCTTGGACTTTTGTCTTCCACAAGTTCACTGTGGTCACTGTCAGCCGTTTGAAATAGTTAGTCAACTTTTTATTTCTGTATACATAGAAGTTAGTTGTGTTGTTGCCGTTGACAGTGTATGCAGTGATTTTAAGACTGCTCGCCTGCTGCTGTCCCACTACGGCTTTCTCAACCTTGAAGGACTCAAGGTAATTAACCTTTATTTCGTTTCATTTAGATTCCTTCAAGGCAGACAGGTTGATAACTGCTGAAAGTGAGCGTATTTCTGATCTGAGTTAGTATTCTTATTTATTATTACGTTGACTTCTACGAGTCGATCTAATAAAGCTGGTCTCAGTGTCCTTCCATATGTACGTCTCTCTGAGGTCCGTCCGATTTCAGCAAAATTTTCTATGTAAATAGAGATCGATGAGTGATACATGATGGTAAACCGTATGACCCGATCCAAGGTCAAGGTCAGAGATGTCCGAAATTTCCGAAAATGGTTGATTCAGAGTCTGTCTCCTCCACTGGTATGCACGTAATAAAAGGACTAATGGTGAATTATGATGCTCCAGGATGTCTAAATTCTAACCAGACAGATTTTTGATATTCATCCTTGTTCCGTGTCACATGGCCTTCAAACTTGGGTGCTCCACCTTGGGGGTACCGCGGCGGCAGCCCCACCGCCGTCAGGCCTAGCGACCCTGCCCTCTGTGGGAGCTGTCCCCTAGTCACCCCATATTATTGTAGACTAGGGGACTTGCTGTGTTATTTTGTGTATATCGTTTTGTGTGTGCATTATGTCTATGTATATCTGTATTTAGTTGTTTTCGTTGTTTTCTTTGTATTTTGGTAGCATTTCCTTCAGTACTTTGATACTGTTGGTTGGGTCTTTTGACCTGTAATAACTGTCTCCCGTATAACCTATACTGTGTTGGTGGGGACGTAAAACACTGCTCACTCACTCACACTCACGGGTGCTCCACCTTTGGCAAACGAATTTAGCCTCTTACGAGGAGTCGACCTGCAGTCCTGTACTGCGCTCATTTATTAAAATTAACGTTTCTGATATGAGAAATTGAGAATAGAGCTGGATCATAGCTGGTTGTTAGTTGAATGGTCTAATGACATGACGGTGTGTTGTAGGCTGGCAGCATGACTGGCATGCCTCAGTCACTGGCAAGGTTGAAGGTGGACGACGCAGAAGAGTTTAGTCGTGACATTCAGCAGCTTGATGCGCTGCCAGTCCGCACTGCAGACACCGTCAGTCTGTTCTATGTCAAGCGTGGACAGGCTAAACTGGCTGATATGCTCGCCAACGTTGTGAGTCTTGATACATCATACGTCTTGCAGTTTTAAATGTAGAAGATTGGTTCTAAAGCTTCGTAAAAAAAATGCCAGATTCTAACTGGTCTGCTTATAGATTGACTTTGACTTATGTCTCATATGTATTTCAGAATTTGATGCTAAATGTGTAACGTGGTTACGTGGACTTGATGAGATGGAGAGACTCTTCCTTCAGTGCTTTGACACTGTTGGCTTTCAGGCCTGTAAAAGTATCATCTCCAAAATGACATGAATGAATGGTCCATTAGAGTGTGATTGAGTATGAGTCTTGTCAGCTGTCTGGATCCAGTTGCTGGTAGATAGTGCTGTGTCAATGATGATGCTGTTTTGTTGTCAAGTGTCAGAAGCAGAACGTTCAGCCACAGTTCCTTGACTTTGTTCGTTCTCTTGGTTGGCCCGTTGACGTGCTTGAACATTCCGGCTGGACGGGGTCTGTAGCCACCAGCTGGAAAACTCAAGCCGATACCAGCGAAGGTGCAGTTGATATATTGTTCCATTATTCCCATCTCTGAGTTTCATTGTACGGTAGTTTGGGTTTTTTTACTGTTCTTAGTAGTAGTAACGGCAATATTAGCCAAGTGATTGGCTGAGAAGCCTGAGTGTTTTGTACCAGTCATCAATCAAGACATTCGCTGGACAGATCGTCTCTGAAAGGACCTGTAATGTGTCAAACAGGATGTTAAACTCTTCACAACACAACTCAGTTGACAGTCGTTGTGTTCAATTACTCTGTCTTGACATTTCAGTAAGGAAGTGATAGGTTGTCACTGATAATGTGAGTACTATTTGCTGCTATAGAGAAGGTCTATCTCGGAGACACCGGCGGTGCATTGTACGACACGTGTGATTGTGTGAGTCCTGTTTGCTGCTACAGAGAATGTCTATCTCGGAGACACCGGCGGTGCATTGCACGACACGTGTGATTGTGTGAGTGCTGTTTGCTGCCACAGAGAATGTCTATCTCGGAGACACAGGCGGTGCATTGTACGACACGTGTGATTGTGTGAGTGCTGTTTGCTGCTACAGAGAATGTCTATCTCGGAGACACCGGCGGTGCATTGAACGACACGTGTGATTGTGTGAGTGATGTTTGCTGCCACAGAGAAGGTCTATCTCGGAGACACCGGCGGTGCATTGTACGACACGTGTGATTGTGTGAGTGCTGTTTGCTGCTACAGAGAAGGTCTATCTCGATGACACCGGCGGTGCATTGTACGACACGTGTGATTGTGTGAGTGCTGTTTGCTGCTACAGAGAAGGTCTATCTCGGAGACACCGGCGGTGCATTGTACGACACGTGTGATTGTGTGAGTGCTGTTTGCTGCCACAGAGAAGGTCTATCTCGGAGACACCGGCGGTGCACTGTACGAC
>Ga0209680_1000384_pt1 | contig 11957 bp, 13 predicted proteins | sample WorMetLIZISLAND1_FD_187413 | JGI IMG/M metagenome (GOLD analysis project Ga0209680, IMG submission 187413) | Marine gutless worms symbiont microbial communities from Max Planck institute for Marine Microbiology, Germany - Olavius loisae LIZARD... ... | reverse complement strand
GGGATGGGGTCCGGGGGTGTTACCCCGGGAAAATTTTGAAATCTGAGACGCAATTTGGTGCAATCTGGTGCATTTTGGCAAGAAATTTACGTTTCTCCAGCTTTCCACCTTTGTGAACGAAAACATTGCCATGGCTCGACAGTGGTAATGACACAGTAACCTACTATTTTAATTTTTAGTAGCATGAATGCCCTCTGTTTCGTGTTGTAGCAGAAGGATAGCATGCAGTGGACGTGTCAGCTGGTCGTCAAAACAGGTACTCCCCCCCTGACGGGGGAAGTTGATGGTCCTTCTCCAGGGGGAGTAACTTTGTTTCGAGGGGGGGTTCTCCACCCCTACTGAGGGGCTGGATAAACCCCTACCTCCATCCCTCCTCCCTTTTTCTTTTCCATACTTCTCCAGTTCCTTCTCTTCTACTCCCTCCCGCATTCCCTTCCCTCCTCCCCTCCTTCCGTCCCCTCCCTCTCTCCCATCCCGGGTGTCTGGGGGCAGAAGCCCTGGGTGGGTATGGGGTGTAACCCCGGGAAAATTTCGGAAATGGAATAAGAGTGACTAAGGAGGAAAGTGTGTGTGAAAGAGATGAGTTTTAAGTCTGGAGAGAAAGGTCGAGGGAGTGATAGGTGACAAGAGCAAAGGTGGTGACTGTGATGAGGTGATATGCGTAGGATGAGGTGAGCCAGGAGGAGAATGAACACAATGAGGTTGACGGAATGAAGGAGGGAGCCGATTGCACAGGTAAGGTGATGCATATGTGATAGAGCGGTTTGTGATTTGTACTTGAGGAAGATACGGATCCAATCCAATCCAATCCAATCTTTATTGGTCGAGCTAGGGTGACAAGAGACGAGGAGCGGGTTCTACCTGTAGACTGAACAGAGATAAGATTGTGCAGGTAGTCAGGTTGGCTGGTTGTAAGAACTTTGTAGGTGAGTGACTGTGATAGGAGTTTATATTCAATGTGTTCATTAATCTTGAGCCAGTGCAGAGATCTGAGGGTGGGTGTGATATGAGAAGATTTAGGAGCTTTGACCACAGTACGTGCAAGACAGTTCTGAATCTGCTGGAGGCGGTTTATTTGAGACTTAGCAAAGTTGTAGTAGAGAAAGTTACAGTAGTCAAGTTTAGAGTGGACACTAGAGGCAGCGATGGTACTGGCTGTTTTAGAAACAAGGTAAGGACGGATACAGCAGAGCTCACGAATATGAGAATAGCAGGACTTACAAACTGATGAGATCTGATCAGAGAAGGTAAGATTTTCATCGAAGATAAAACCAAGGTTGCGTGCAGAATGAGTGGTATTGAGTGAAGAGTTGTCTATTTTAGAAAGTTGCTGTTTCAGACCAATGATGAGAAATTCAGTCTTAGAAGAGTTAAGAGTAGGCCTAAGAAGATTTGCGGACATTCAGGAGGAAATCTGTTGCAGAGCGGTCTGGAGGTGGGCGATACTTGAGTCAAAGTTGAGAGGATGGAACGAGAAAAAGTTGAGTATCATCTGCATAAAGGTGATGGTTAAGAGAAAGTGAGGATTGGAGAGTGCTGAGTGGGGTGGTATACATGCCAAAAAGTAGAGGACCGAGAACAGAGCCTTGAGGAACACCACAGGAAGAAATATGCTCGGAAGAGTGTGCCCCTTTAATTCAGTACAGGTTCAGAACCGTGAAGGCAGCCCGGAAATATTGCACAAATAAGATAGTAGGCCTAATCACTAATCACTAGGTCATTAGTGCAGCTCCTGAGTAATGTGCTGTGCAGATAGAAACGAATGCACCGACCCTTCGATCTGTCAACAGGGAAGGTGTGTCAACACGTACGGCAGCTACTACTGTCTCAGCAGAAACGCCATTCTCCGTACGTTTCACCCTCTAAATAGTCGCATTTCTTAATGTTTTTTTTGCGATTTTATGCTACAGCCGATATTATTCCTTTAAATAACGCAGATGACATTTTGTCGGCTCGGTAGGCTACGTCTATACGGTAGTACCAACAAGGAGACCGCGGTGTGCGTGTGTGTTGGTGGATGTAGTGGCTCAGACAGGAAACAAGATTCATAAGATGTCTGGCAGCGGCTACTCGGGGTTGATAGTCATCATCGGGGCTGTGATGGGCGCGTTAATCGTGTTCCTGACAGCAGGCGTCGTAGCTCTGGTCTTCCGTCAACTACGTCGAGGACGTCAATACAAACTGTCGGTCAACATCAGCCAAGTGACGGCACCCGGCTTCGAAAATGTCCGCACGAGGTGTTCCACTGGACTGCAGACCACGGCTGCTCCACTATCCACCGAAACCACTGAATAATCACCGTCTGTTGACATTGCTAATAGGGGACTGGACCAACGGTCGGCTAAACCGAGGACTAATCAAGCTTCCACATATTGTTTACTTTACTACGGTATTCGGGGAAATTTTGTGTCATAAAGTGTCACTTGGGGTCATTTTTATACTACAGAGTGGCGATGTGGCGTCAACTAATTCGTAATCACTGTTTGAGTTCACGTTTCGAGTAAAAAAATGATTAGAACTTTTTTTCTAATCCATGCTCGGATTTACTTTGGTGTTATCTGGCATTTCGTGTTATCTTTTTTCTTACAGTGTACCTAATAAATAATCGGAGATGTTGGCACTTAAGTTAACACCGATTATGTCGTCAGTTCATGTTGACGATTATCTTTTTTTATTCTTAGACAAAGTGTTAACTGTAGTGCTGTCCTTTTTTTCTAATCGAAACGTGAACTCAACCACTGTCTCTGTGTGTGGGCCAATCTGACACGAAGCTTTATTCACCATATGAACGGTAGTAGGCCTAGTCTAAACAGAGAAAAACTAATACTTAACTAAGCTTAACTAATTAGATGAATAATAACTTACGTCCTTTTGCGATGTTTTGTATCACATGTCGACACGTAGCCGTATCGGGCGGATAGAGTAACATTTATCAGTAAGTAAGAAACTAACAAAAATAAGAGAGAAATGTTGGAATAAAGTTGCGGTGTTATAATGTGTGCTATCGTAATAACGTCTGAAAGTCGATGTTGACATCGGCATTAGGTGGCACGTGGCAGTAATTGACGAAAATCCCCTTCCCTCCCTCCCCTATCCACTCAATCCCTTTCCCTTTTCCCTCTCCCCTTTCCTCTCTTTCCCCCTTTTGCGACTAGAGGGTCTAAGGAGCGTTTAAACTCCACCAGTGGGGCCTTATGCGTTCGGGTCATGGTCTCTTGCCCCTCTAGATCTGCTCCGGCTATGAGCAAGTGGACAAGGATTTTGTTATGGTCGGTGACTCGATAGGAGCAGATAACAGATTGGTCCAGCATTAAGACACGTTATTGATAATCTTGTCATGCCAACTTACATTATCGCATAAAATGTGCACTGGACATTCCCAGAACCAAGTATCAACAAAACAGTGCTTTTGTTTATAAAGTTAGATATTCTGTGTCACCTAATTAAGTCGTTTAGTAATGTTGTTCGTGTTACAACGTATAAGGCGATAAAAAGTCGTTAACACGTAAACACAAACACTATTTAGAAAAACAAGAACATGAGTAAATGTTGTATGATTGTTATACAATATGACGTCCACAAGTCAACTTTATATTATTTTCACATTAAATCTACGCTAAGCTGCTAAAAAGCTGACAGTGACAGCGTCAGAAAAGTTCGAGGCATGAGGCAAGAGCACAAAAGTACAGCAAATTTGGATTGTGCCCGTAGTTGATTTAGGGGACACGTAAAACCAACTAGAACACAAGCTGAAAATTAAAAACACACAACGTGTTTACAAAGTAACGCGAATATCACTCGAATGACGTCAAAAGTGGTCAACACTCAAATCAAATCAAATAGGCCTATCTCTTGATTATGAATGAAAAAACGCACACAGTACAATGGTAGAATAAAAAAGCATGAGCAGTTCACGTAACACACAAAATAAATGGTAAAATCATCAGGCAATATGTTCAAACAGGCATCGATTAATAGCGGAGTTTTTGTACAGTTGCACCGTACATGTATAGGTAATGCCTCTGTCACGTAGCTGCATATACTGGGAATAGCGGGTAGGTGGGAAAAGCTGATGTAGAATATGTGTCCGATTGGTGATCGCTTGAAGTATTATCAATCCAACACATTGTGTACATACTTGTAACACAACATAACATATTCGTTTATTCATACAGCGCTTGTCAGAACGCAACGTGTGTACAAAATGCCCAAAGGCTAAGTAAATGTCTAAGTAAGACTGCGTTAATGATAATTAAAAACTATAGATAAATCCTGGGAGTTAATAACTGTCTTTGTACAACATCCTGGTTATAAAATTACAGTCACACAAATAACTGTCATGTCCAGGAAGTGAATATGTGTGCGTCCGACGTCTAAGATTGTAATGTTCAGATGCTGTAGATAGCGGTGGCAGCAGGTATGGTCAGCCTCGCAGCTATATGTGTAAAGGTAAGAAGCTGCTGACTAAACCCGCAACGAAACGTCTAAGAAATGCATCAATTTTGCCTTCTTGCTTTTTACAACAAAGCTACCAAGGCAGGTGCTGCGTATGCAATCCGCGTTATAATAATAGACTGAAAAACAATATCTAGCTGTTCGCTAGAAAAGCCTTGTTCTCGAAGCTGCTTCAATAAACAATATAAACGTGTCAATTGCCAACGAGATGGTCGATTTATCTTGTACACTTTGTGTGGTAGTCGTACGATTACCAATAATCGATAGCTAACTCTCACTCGAGCGAGCACGGTATATAGGCCTACTAGACAGGTTTAGATTTCTAGATATTATGCAGAAAACGAATTAAGATAGCTAAACTGGGTGATCTTAAAGGTCGCTTAAAGTCATAATCAAACACAGGAATAAATATAATGCACATGGTTTCCTATATTGGCATAGCATTTCAACGAACAGAGAGTTCATAACTAGGCTAGCATTAATTGTAACATGTTGAACACTAAATTATGAACTATAGGCCTAACATCATTAACGCGGCAGCGGATTGACCGCTTTAAATGTCAGATTGTTTTATCATAATAGGTTCCAACGGCCACGTAAATAATTTCAAATGTTGAAAATTAACCTCGTATGGGACTGACGGTCGACTCCTCCTAACTTCAGAGTCGAGTGACAAAAACTAGGGCAAACAAGCCGGTAGAAGATGTGGTTCGCTCGCTGCTGACAATAGTCACCTAGATTTGAGGACGAAGTTTTCAGATAATATGATTTGAAAAATTTCCAAGATGGCGGCCACCGGTCAAGATCGGATTTGGTGCAATCGAAAATAGGACCATTCGATCTACCGTCCCCTAAAACCCTAGCCCACGATTCACGCTGTGATGTCGTTAATTCAGTTGTCAGCAGCTTGGCGACCGACTCCAAGTACACTGCCTCAGGGCAGGTTCACTAGTTCCAGGTACATGTGTTCACGCATTGGCGGCGGTTCCGGAGCTTCAGCAGGAAAATCTTCTTCTTCTTCTTCTTCCTTTCTTTTTATCTTTGTGTAATCATGTTCGTCTTCCTTTGGCTCCACCAGATTCAACGAGGTGTAGCAATCACTCGGTTCATCGATATCGTCGTAAATCTCGTCTAACCCGTCGTAGTAGCCGTCGCTTGATGACATCTTACCGTACGGATTATTATCATTTGCTGTGGTGTCGTATGTACCCTCCTGCTGCTGCTCAGCCTTTGCCTCGCTGAATGCAATCAGTAATAGACAACATAAATATCCGAACTTCACTACCAAATTCAGTAGCTGCGAGATGATACGGGTGTTGAGCCCCTTCGTGACAGCCCGGTGACAGCCCCGAACCATTGCATACATGTGTGGGAGTTGACAGGGGTTGAGCACCCTGCTACTGTGACAGCCCCGTCCCCTTTTATACAGTAGGGTGTGGTAATGTGAGTTGACACGGGGGTTGAGCCCTCTGCTACTGTGATAGCCCCGTCCCCTTGCATACAGCAGGGTGTGAGTTGACAGGGGTTGAGCCCTCTGCTACTGTGATAGCCCCGTCCCCTTGCATACAACAGGGTGTGAATTGACTAGGGTTGAGCCCCTGCTACTGTGATAGCCCCGCCCCTTGTATACAGCAGGGAGTGAGTTCACAAAGGGTAGAACCCTCTGCTACAGTGACTGCCCTGCAGTCTTGGCCCCTATATAGCAGTCCGTATTTTATAATTTGTACAGTGATCATAACGGCGACACTCTTCGCATGAAGCACGTCGTACTCCTGTATCGATTTGTGTACAACCAAAACCCTGTATCTGGTGATTCTGCTGGAATATTTGAGATACCTTTGGGCCCCTGCTACTGTGACAGCCCCGCCCGCTTGCATAGAGCATACACTGTACAAATTATAAAATACGGACTGCTATATATAGGGTAACAGTAATGTGCAAGGGTGCGGGGCTGTCAACAGTTACCAACAGTCTACTGTCACAGCTCGACAATCTATTACGTTGTCTTTAATAACCTTTTATTCACAACAATGCACAGACATATCGATATATCATAGTGGAAATGAACTTACGCGAGGGCTGCAGCGGCTATCTTGGCATTTCTCCTGAAGTAGACAAAAACCACGATGGCCACGATGACGACGAGGAAGATTATAATTCCAAGAACGATACCGACGATCACGACAGCACTTGGACCTACGACATGATAAGACAGTATGAGTAATGTCCCAGCTCTCCTTTATCCACTACTAGTATGATAGACTCGTAACGGCGTGTCACTGATACAAGTGAACTGGTGAAGCATATACAATGTACGTAGTGATATTGTTACAGATCTAAGCAACAGACAGATCGATGAAGAGGTCAAAGTTCTTACACAAAACACGACAGACAGTGACAGATGACACTAAACAGGAAGTTCTAAGACATCGCAGTGTAGTGGGTATACTTCTTATTGATAACAGTACAGGACAGTTAACGTTTCACGTGTTATTTGACATACATGTACCTGAGCTTCCCGACACGATTGCCGGCGAAGAAGCCATTGTCGCTGAAATTAACAGAACACAGACAAATGATGATAACGCTACAAATTCACTTCACTTCACTCTATAAGGTGGCACGTCTCCCCGCACCCGCCAGTACTGAGACATTACCAGGTACTAGTCCAATGAGTTTCGCCAAAAACATTCATTCATTCATTCATTCATTCATTATTACGAAGCTGCAGCACAATATAAAATACAGAAATCAGTGATAATACACAACACACATTATAGTCCACTACAGCACATAAAAAACATATATACGGCGCGTCATTAAAAAGTAACCCTCTTGGAAAAATTCCATATCTCTGCGGAGGACGCAGACCACACAATTTAATAAAATTTGCAGAATATGTGGAATGAATCCTCTTCTGCAAACTCTGCAAATTTGGTAAATATATCTGCTACAATTCCAGAGATATAGAATTTTTTGTATGTGGGGGGGTAGTTTTTGGCGTGCCATGTACAAAACATCACGAAAAAGTACCAAAAAACTGACTGCTACACTGACTGAGCACCAGTACAACAGTGCTGTGCATGGCCACCTGCCACCTACGAACCGATCCTCCAGACCAGTTTGTATGTTGTGCTCCATCTAGCCTCGATATCAGATCACGTATCCTCGTTGCAAGCGGAGCTCATGGGTTGGTCCCTAGAGCGACAGAAGTCTGTAGGGTTAGTCACATTAGGCTACTCTGAATATTCACTCTTCACGTACCTGTGTTTTCCGTCGCTGATGTCGCGGGTGTAGACGTTGTTGCCTCTGTGATTTGCAAAACACCAAACAAATGACGAAAACCCTACCATATTGCTACAATCTCCAAAACTATCGAACATCAGCTCAAACTATAGAAAACCTTCAGTAGAGGGCATACCTTCTAGTACGGTCCCTTAATTCCGATTTCCTTGGATTGGTGATGGGTAAGGAGAAGAATGATGTGATGTAGGCCTAATCAGTCTCCTTGTCAAATGTAACGGTGGATCAGGTAAGGACTTTCCCTATCCTGCGCTATACTGACGGCTGGCCGTGTGACCACATTGTGGGTAGAGCGTCCGCTATCAGTCAACCGACATGGCCAACTCAGCCAGCCATCCCTCCGGTGTCGGCTAAATGAGTAGTAATCCATTAATGATGGGATGCGAAGGTGGAGACCTATACTGGTTGGCTGGCGCTGCCTGTGGCTGGTTGTTGGGTCACTACCAGGGACAGTCAATAACAATATTGACTGTCCCTGGGTCACTGCGCAGGGCTGTGTTTGCAGGCAGTGCGGTGACCTAAATACGGCCCGGCGGGCGGCGGCTGACGAAAAGCGCGTTAGAGGTGTCTTGTACATAAAACGCGCTATACAAATCGACGTCTTTACCTTTACCTTTTACCTTTAAGGAGACTTTAGGTGTGAAAAACGTCTGCCCCTACCCCCTACTCTTTGCCCCCGTAGATGGATCATGGTGAACCTGCAATGTTTTGTAGCTGGACTTGGATCATATCTAAACACAAACCGACCAGTATCGTATCGTATCGTATCGTATCAGTTAACGAGCGTTTTGTCATCGACAGCTGGTCTTTATAACAATTACTTACTTATGTCTTTGAATATACTCATTGGTTGAACGATAAACTAATTCAAAATGAAATTCATTAAAAACAACGTTGACTATTGCTGACGTTTCGGCCTTGACTGAAGCCTTCGTTGGAACGGTCTGTCTAATCGCCGTTCGCCGCTCAGTTTCTGGGCGAACAGGTTGTCGTAGATGTGGGAGAGTATGTCAGACCGCTCGTTTCTGTTCATCGACTTGTCTTGCTCCTTTCTGATATGTATCGCCTTCTTGATCCATGTGTCCACTCTGTTGCCTTTTCTGTTGATGACCTTGGCCTGATCCCAATCTATGACGTGGTTGAGGGAGATAGCATGATCTGTGACTGCTGACTTGTTCTGTTCACCGGCTAGTGATCTGCTAGTGCTTCGTGTGTATGCCCTGACTTCACGCTGAGAGACTTCTTGCCGATGTTCCTGAAGTCGTACTCCAAATGTTCGGCCTGTCTCACCAATGTAGGTCTTGTTGCAATTCTTACATGGTATCTTGTAGACGCATTCACAGATATCTTGTGGTCCGTGCCAGTCTTTGAAATGCACCAGCAGACTACGTATCGACTGGAATGGTCTCATGGCTGTAGCAATACCGTGGCGTTTGTAGACTCGACTCACAGATTCCGATAGGTCCTGCACATACGGAATAACCACTGTGGACTTAGGTTCATCTGAGAGCTGTCGGATTCGTTTCCGGGTGGTCTTCTTTGTCTTCGGTGTCAGCATCTGGCTTTTCACCTGATTGATGCTCCAGTCAGGGTAACCACACCGTGTCAAAGCCGTGTGGATATGGTGCTCTTCCTGCTCTCTATCTTCTCTTCAGTCACAATATGAGAAGATCTGTCCAGCAGAGTTCTGACCACGCTTAGCTTATGCTGCAGCGGATGGTGAGAACTGAAATGCAGGTACTGGTCAGTGTGTCTTCTTTCTGTATACCAGTAGTTTCACACGTCCATCGGTCTTCCGCACAATGAGGGTGTCGAGGAAGGGCATCTGCTCGTCTTGCTCTTGTTCAGTTGTGAATTTGATGCTTCCTGTGTCATCCACTGAATTCAGATGTTGAGTCAGCCCAGCTACACCGTGCCTCAACAGAGTGGACAGATGGATCAAGGAGGCGATACATATCAGGAAGGAGCAAGACAAGTCGATGAACAGAGACGAGGGGTCTTACCAACTCTCCCACAGCTATGACATCCTGTTCGCCCCGAAACTGAACGGCGAACGGCAATTTGACAGACCATTCCAACAAAGGCTGCAGTCAAAGCGGAAACGTCAACAATAATCAATGAAAGGTTGTTTTTTTAATGAATTTCATTTTGCATTAGTTTATCGTTCAACCTATGAGTATATTCAAAGACATGACAGAAGCTGTTAGAGTAGTCATCAGACATTACACAATTCTTAACTCGGCTCACACCTGACAATTAATACACTGAGAAATGTCTCCAACGGCAACAGTAAGTTAACCAATCAGACATAACAACTGTCAATGACATGCAAATTATCTGTTCACAGATCAATGAATCTGTGCATCGGACTTTTCACACAGCTACAACTAGATGAGGGCTGGGCAGATGTACGTTGGCTAGTCAGCTGAGCAGTGCGCTGTATTCGTTGTGTTCATGAGATTCCGACTGAAGGACATTCACTGCCGACGACCTGCACGTTCACAGATCAACATCACATGACGACAGCATTACCTCCTCGATGATCTCGGAAAAATCGGGCAAGGCTCAAGAGACCAGTTTCCTGTACCAAAGGATTTCAATTTTGGTGCAGCACTTCAATGCTGTCCTTTTGCATGATAGTTTACCGGCTACAGATTGATGATCATACCAAATTTTGTATTTCCCAATTTTAAAACTCCCTCGGGATTATATGTACCGAGGGTTAAAATAATAATAATAATAGTAATAATATAATTTTTAATTTATAAAGCGATGTAACATGTCCATAAAGTCACTACCAGGGCACCACACAGCTGTACGACACTTGAAATTAAGTCGTTGAATGATATGATGAAGGAGTCTTGAGTAGATTGTTAATGACGGATCAGTTTCAATGTCTGCTGACATCGTGAGACCAGCGACCTGGTTGCTGAGACGTCGCCTGGTACAAGGCACAATGAGGTGTTCACGGACTTCGGAGCAGAGAGCGGTGCAGGTGGAAACAGTTGTAACATGCAAGCAGAAATTCTGGAGATAAGACAGTGCAAGCCCTTGATTGCCTTATAGACTAGTAGAATGTAATCCGGTCTCTTGCTCGGAGCCAATGGAGTTTGTCATGTAGCAGTGCAGTCACGTGATGTTGACGGTCTCCTCAGAAGATCACTGGAGCCACACAGTTGAGGACATGTTGTGATTGGTCGACAAGACAGCGGGAAGGCTGTTGCAGTAGTCCAGCTTTGAAACAATAAACCGTTTACCAAAGACGACAATGCAATGAACTGCAGCAGCGAGTGATCAGCTGATTAACATGAGCTGCAAGGGACAAATCCGTGTCGAACAGCAGGCTACATCGAGATTATGAATGACGACTGAAGGCTGGATGGTAAGAGTGGCACGTGGGGTGGTGGTTAACTTGGCAAACACCACAAAACATCAGTTTGGCAGGGTTAACACCAGACAATTCAATGCCATCGACCTGATGATGTCTTCAATGGAGACAGAAACCCGGTTGACACATAGTGGTCTGACGACGATGACATGATATATACAACTGAACATCGTCGGTGAATATGTGAGAGGCTAGTACTGATTGTCAGAGCATCAGTGATACTCATGATAATCAAGAACTGTCCTAGGACAGATCCTTGAGGGACACCAAAAGGCATATAACAATGACTTGATGGTTGACTGTCTCAGAATCAATGCAATCATATGACGCCTTGTCAGCATCACTCCCACTGCTACACACATGTATCGTCCTCAACATACAACAATAACACTAACACACTAGACGCTACTGCTTTAGAGACAACATGTCAGCAGGTCGGCACATGACTGGAGCGGCACGTTTTGGTGTCTGTTATGTCTGTGGACTTTGCTTCACAGTCTTCAACAATGTCTCATTAGCAATAAATTCACTTAATTCACAGACTAACTGAACTAACGTAGGTACTTTGTGTCACGGCCGTGCCACAGGAGACACGTCACAACACGTCGAGCCCAAGTGTGTCAACCCAGATGGATTATTAGTCTCCACCTACAGCAAACACATGATTAACACTGGGGCCCTCTGCTAAATCAGGGTTCCCACTCAACTGACACAATGAAAATTCAGGACTTTTTCAGCACCATGGAAACAAGAAAAACCAGTCACGCACGTAGCTAAACTACAACCACCTGAGCTATTTTAGGGAGAAAAC
>Ga0209680_1000382_pt1 | contig 12005 bp, 16 predicted proteins | sample WorMetLIZISLAND1_FD_187413 | JGI IMG/M metagenome (GOLD analysis project Ga0209680, IMG submission 187413) | Marine gutless worms symbiont microbial communities from Max Planck institute for Marine Microbiology, Germany - Olavius loisae LIZARD... ... | reverse complement strand
GCTTGTTCCAGGCCGCCCGTGCGAGAGCCAGGGGTTACCGAAACACCGCCACCTTTATTACCATCATCTACTTGATCGCAGCCCCACTCGGAAAACTCCTCAATTCCACATGAAACGTCGAAGAGCCTGAAAATCTCACTCGTACTGGCCACGTCGGCCGCCGTCGCCCTGGGCGCCTGCTCGTCATCAAACGAAACGGAACACGCCAACAAGGATGACAAGGCCGCGCAGGCCCATCTGATGGCCATCCACCACTCGGTTGAACACATGGGAGCATGGTTTTTTGCCGAGATGGACGCCGACAACAACGGCATCGTCACCAGGGCTGAACGCGAAGCTTCCGTCCATCGCGAATGGTTTTTCGACTTCTCGAAAGTCTACCTCAACGGGGACGGCGAGCTGACCAAGGACGAGTACATCAAGGCGCTCCGCATCAATCGTCAACCAATCCCGCCCAGGAAACGTGAGCCGCATTTGGCGTCAAAGAGCTTAACCCAGCCGTCCCGGTGCGAGCGATTCCTTTGGCCGCGACCGGCCCGCCCGAATCCTGGTGACATTCGATACCACCGATGAGGCAGTGAGGGCGGTACAATGACGACCATCGTCTGGTTCCGTCAGGATCTTCGCGTCGCCGACAATCCGGCCCTTTTCCATGCGGCCGCGCAAGGCCCGGTCGTTCCCGTCTATATCCTCGGAGAGGGGGGCGAGAACGAGGGTGCGCCGCGGCCGCTCGGTGGCGCCAGCCGCTGGTGGCTGCACCACAGCCTCGCCGCTCTCGACCGGAGTCTGGGCGGCTTGCTGCTGATGCACGGAGACCCGGCGACCGTTCTCAGGGACTTGGCGGCGAAGACAGGTGCCGGTGCCGTCTACTGGAACCGCTGCTACGAACCCCAGTCGATCGCCCGCGATAAAGCGCTGAAAGCGTCGTTGCGCGCCGACGGCCTTGACGTGCGCAGTTTCAACGGCTCCTTGCTGCACGAGCCTTGGGAGATCGAGTCCGGCGGCGGCGGCCCGTTCAAGGTGTTCTCGCCGTTTTGGCGCGCCGCCCGGAAACGGTCTGTCGCGCCGCCGCTCGCGGAACCGGCTTTGACACTCGCCGACTCCGGTGTCGCCAGCGATCCCCTGGATGCCTGGGATCTGCTGCCGAGAAACCCGGATTGGGCGGCCAGTTGGCTGGATCACTGGAAACCAGGCGAGGCTGGCGCCCGCGACCGTCTGGAAACCTTTCTCGCCGACGGTGTGGCCGGCTACGGCACCCTCCGCGATCGGCCCGACTTGCCGAACGTGTCGCGGTTGTCGCCGCATCTCCATTTCGGCGAGATCTCACCCCGGCAGATTTGGGCCCGTACGGGTGTCGAGGCGCAAAGCCGCCCGGAATTGCATAAGGACCTCGACAAGTTCCTGAGCGAACTGGGCTGGCGGGAATTCGCCCATCATCTTCTCTATCACTTCCCATCGTTGCCGAAGGACAATTGGCGCCAGGCCTTCGACGCCTACCCATGGCGCGAAAGCGACGACGATCTTCACGCTTGGCAGCGCGGCATGACCGGTTATCCCGTCGTTGACGCCGGGCTCCGCGAGCTGTGGCAGACCGGTTACATGCACAATCGCGTGCGCATGGTGGCGGCGAGTTTTCTGGTCAAACACCTGCGCATCCACTGGCACCAAGGCGAGGCCTGGTTCTGGGATACGCTGGTCGATGCCGACATGGCCAACAACGCCGCAGGCTGGCAATGGGTGGCCGGCAGCGGTGCCGATGCAGCGCCCTATTTCCGCATCTTCAACCCGATCGCTCAGGGCCGCAAATTCGACCCGGACGGAGCCTACGTCCGGCGCTGGTGCCCCGAATTGGCCGGCCTCGGTAACGACATTATCCACGCGCCATTCGACGCGCCCCCGGAAACACTGGCCAAGGCCGGCGTCCGGCTGGGCATCACCTACCCGAAGCCGATCGTCGAGCATGCAACCGCCCGCGCCTTGGCCCTCGACGGCTATAACGCCGTCAAGGCTGCCAACACAACCGCCTGATCCTTAGAATTTCGATTGCGGCTTTTGGCCGTGTTTCCATCCCCGTGATTGCCCCCTATTGTATGCCGATCGGAAACGAGCACGTGTTGACGTTGCCAAGCGGGGAGCGAGTTCATGCCGGAAGGTGGACACGGAGATCTGTCGAAAGCGAACCTGTTGACCGAGGACGAGCGCAATCAAAGCGTCGTCATTGCCGACCCGTCGCGGCCCGATATGCCGGTGATTTTCGTCAGCGATGAGTTCGAGACGCAAACGGGCTATCCACCGGAGGAGGTCCTTGGCCGCAACTGCCGATTTCTACAGGGTCCCGATACCGACGCGACGGCGGTCAAGGCGATCCGCGAAGCCGTGACGGCCGAACAACCGATCGAGATCGACATCCTCAACTACCGCAAGGACGGCACGCCCTTCTGGAACCGCTTGCGCATCCGGCCGCTCTTCGATGACGGCGGGAAATTGCTCTATTTCGCCGGCGCGCAAAACCCCGTCGCCGAGCCGGCAAAGGGGTCATGATCCGGCCACTTTAAGCGCCTCGGCTCAAACCCTCAGTCTTTCGGCGACGGCATCCGCCATCGCCAAACCGCTTTCGTAGGCGCATTCAACGCGCGCGCCGAGGGCCCAGTCGCCGCCGAACAACAAGGTCTGATCCTCAGACGCCGCGAACGATCGACCGAGGGCAACGGTGGTGCGGGCGTACCGCCACCGGTGAGCCATAACGCGTTCAATCGCGGGCAATCGCGAAGGCAGGGCTTCTGCCAAGCGCTCGATCAGTGCGGCGGCAACGAATTCCGGGGACGCTTCGAGATATCGCTCACTCCAATCGGCGTCGGCATGCAAGACCCAGCTATCGTGGGAGGTGTCGCGCCCGGGACGCGACGCGCTGCGACAGAACCATGCCAAATTGTGACGGTCGGAACGCCAGACGTCGAAACCTGGGTCGATGGGCGTTTGGAACGTCAACATCAGGGCCCAACTCGGCGCCATCTCGACCCTGTCGAGGCTGGCCAGAACCGCCGCCTCGCCATCAACAAGGGGCCTGACTTGCGGCGCCGGAATTGTGCATACGACGGCATCGAAGGTTTGAGGGTCGTCCCCGGAACCGAATTCTAGGCGCCAACCTTCCCCGTCCCCAGTGATCGAAATGACTTTCGTTTGCTGGTGAACCGGTAGGCCCTCGGCGATCGGCGCGATCAGTTTATTCATGGTCGCGGTCCCGACCATCCATTCGCCCGGCGAAAGCGCCGCGGCATTCGACACGATCGGGCGCCATTGGCTGGCCGCCTTGACGGCCACAGCATCCCCCAACATAGAACGGAAGCGGTCCGCCCGCGCCGTCACGTACTGCGCACCATGGTCGAAAGTCGACCCGTCGCTGGTCCGCCGCGTTGCCAACCGACCACCGATACCGCGGCTTTTTTCGAAGACGGTGACGCCGAAGCCCTGATCCATCAGTTGGCGAGCCGCGGTCAAACCCGTCATTCCGGCGCCGATCACCGCAATGCGGTAGTGAGATCGAGTTTTCTCGAGCAAGGAAGCAATCTCTGTCTAGCGAAGTGATCCGTATGGATTGAAATACGTAAGAAAAAGAAAGATGGATGACCGCCCATCAACGACGCGAACCGCGGGAGCGAGAAACGGATGCAGCTGAAAGACCGATTGGATCAACCGTGGGGGCATTCCCCAACGGTCGACCCTGAAGAGATCGCCCGCTTCGACGCGTTGGCCGACGAATGGTGGAACCCGAAGGGGAAATTCCGGATGGTTCACGCCTTCAATGAGGTCCGATGCGATTTTATCGTCGATCGCGTCGCCCACCACTTCCACCGGAACAAGCAGTCCGGAGGTTGCCTGAGCGGCTTGGATATGCTCGATGTCGGTTGCGGTGACGGCCTGGTCAGCGAACGATTGGCCGAGGTAGAGGCCAATGTCGTCGGTATCGACGCCACGGCGCGCAACATCGAGATCGCCCGCCGTCATGCGCTCAAGAGTGGGCTCATCATCGACTACCGCTACGGCCTGACGGAACATGTTGCTGCCGGTGACGAGTATTTCGATGTCGTTTTGAACCTGGAAGTGATCGAACATGTCGCCGACCCGGCCCGCCTGATGGTCGAGTGCAGCGCCCTGGTCAGGCCGGGCGGATTGCTGATCGTCGCTACGATCAACCGCACCCTCCGATCCTGGGTCAAGGCCATCGTCGGCGCTGAGTACGTCCTCCGCTGGCTGCCCGTCGGCACGCATGATTGGTGGCGTTTTCTAAGGCCGGAGGATATCCAGCGCATGGTCGCGCCACATGGCCTGAATACGCGTGAGGTCTCGGGGATCACTTTCAATCCCCTGAACAACCGATGGCGCGTTGGTGCCGACACGAGCGTCAATTACATGCTCATCGCCACCCGGCCCTGAGTTCGGACAAGCTCAGGTGACGGCGAACCGCAACAATACGGCCAGCACGCCGATAAGCTGGGCGCCGTTGATCCAAACCGATACCCGATGGAGGCGATTGAAACGATCTTCCGCCGCCGCTTCGCCCGCTTTGGCAAGATCGCGTTCGCGGTTGATTCTGGGCATGATCTGTTGGCGTGATACGTAAGCGCCGAGTGCGACGGCGCCGAGAATCAACGCATCCACTGGGCGGACCAGGGCGAAAGACACAACGCCGAGCGACGACAGCACGCCGATCACGATGTAATACCAGGGGAAGACCTGGCGGATGAAGGCGTCGGCCGTGGCGGCCTCCAGTTTGATGAAGATGAGCGGCGCCATGACGGCCGAGAAGAAAGCCATGGAACCGAACAGGGCGGCCGTTGCCAGCAATCCCAGTGTGTCGAGTACGACAATCATTGCTCACCATCCCAAGGTGCCGGGCGGGCCTTTGAAGGGTCCGACGATGCTGGACGTGATCCAGCCGCCGTAGAAATCACCTTCCTGCGCATCGACCCGCTCGTCGCCGACCCAGCAGGCGTCGACCCGTGAGGCGTAAAAAGCCAGGTAGTCCTTTATCCCGGCAAACGTCTCGGTCGGCGCCGCATAGCTCCAGGCCGCCCGTTCCGACCGGTGATCGCCCACGGCGAGGGACCAGTATTCGGCCATGCCCTTGAATTCGCAAATCGACCGCCCGGTCGCCGGAACGAGAAACTGCCGACGCACATCCGACGGCGGCAGGTAATAGACCGGCGGGTGACTGGTTTCCAGTATCCGGTATCCGCCCGTCGTGTCGGCGATGGTCTCGCCAGCGAACATCACGCGTAACCGGTCAGGGACTCTCTCAATGCGCGGCGGTCTGGGATAATCCCAAACCGACTCCTGGCCGGGTCCCGGCTCAAGTCGTCGCGATTTGCGTAACATCGGCTCCTCCTATGCCGCGGCGGCGCCGGCAGCGCTCCGAGCAGTATTTGACATCCTGCCAAACGCGCGACCACTTGCGTCGCCAAGTGAATGGCCTCCGACAGACAGCGCAGGTTTTGCTGGCAGTACGAACGATGTGGCGGGGTTTTGGCAAGGTCGAGATCCTGAAAAACAATAGTCTGCGACCGCAACCGAGGCACCGCCCGGCGCCCGTCTGGTGATCACGCCGGTTGCTCCGCAGAGAAGGTATCAGTCGCTTTACGGTGAAATGCAGCAGTTGGATCAACGGGCCAGGAAATCCCGCAAGGCGTCCCTGGAGATCGACCGTGATCCAGTGTGCCGTCCGCTTCGTAAACGAATCATAAATTGTTTCGAACGGATTACGGAGAACGATCATGTCGCCAGCCAAACTCAGCCTCGTTGAGGACTTGAAGAGCGAACGGGAACGCGCCTCGGCCCATCGTCCGGACACAGCGGAAGCCGAAGCGGCCGTGCGCACGCTGATTGCCTACGCCGGTGATGATCCGGACCGAGAGGGATTGGTCGACACACCGTCGCGCGTGATCCGGTCGTTCGATGAATTCTTCGCCGGCTATCTCGATGATCCGGTCGAGATCCTAGAGCGCACCTTCGAGGAGAACGACGGCTACGACGAGATGGTCCTATTGCGCGATATCGAGTTCGTCAGCCACTGCGAACACCACATGGTGCCGATCATCGGCAAGGCTCACGTCGCCTATTTGCCCCGCACCCGGGTTGTTGGCATCAGCAAACTGGCCCGGGTCGTCGAGGTCTACGCGCGGCGCCTGCAAATCCAGGAGAAAATGACCGCGCAGATCGCCAATACCATCGAAAACGTCCTCGAACCGGACGGTGTCGCCGTGGTTATCGAGGCTGCCCATCAGTGCATGACGACCCGCGGCGTCAATAAATCCGGCGTCACCATGGTGACCAGCAAGATGCTGGGGGCCTTTCGCGAGGACTCGCGAACGCGTCGTGAATTCCTCGCCAACGTCGGTATGTCCTGAACCTAACTTTCTTTGCGGTCGACTCTTTGTCGGACCACAGTCATTGACCATATACCCGAGAGGGAACACGGAGATTTCGGTCATGTTTCGTTTGCTCGTCCTCGTCCTGGCAGTTTTGATCCCCGATCTCGCTCAGGCGTCCGATGAGCAAGGTCGGAGCGCCCATGATTTCACCTTTACCTCAATCGACGGGGACCCGCTTCCCATGTCGTCGTTTGCCGGCAAGGCCGTAATGGTCGTCAACACCGCATCTCATTGCGGCTTCACCGATCAATATGCCGACCTCCAGGACCTATGGAGCCGATACCGGGACAGGGGGTTCGTGATGGTCGGCGTTCCCTCCAACGATTTCGGCGCCCAGGAGCCGGGGACCGAGGCCGAGATCAAACAGTTTTGCGAGGTCAATTTCGACGTCGACTTCCCGCTGACGGAAAAGGCCCGTGTCAGGGGGGCTGACGCCCATCCTTTCTACAAATGGGCCGCAGGCGAGGCCGGGGTGATGGCCAAACCCCGCTGGAATTTCCACAAGTATCTGATCGGTCCGGACGGTACCCTGGTCGACTGGTTCTCGACGCCAACCTCGCCGACGTCCAACAAGGTCGTCGAAGCCGTCGAGTCCGTGTTGCCGAAAGGCTGACGGAACCGACAATGTTCAACTCCACGACTATCCACAACGATCGCGTACCTTTCGCGGCGTTTGTCTTGGGCGCATGCGGGCTGATCCCGTTCGTCGCCGGTGCGGTCCTTCTGGTCGTCGGGCCCGCGGAATGGGGCGAGGTGGCGAACCGCGCGCTCCTGGCCTATGGCGCCGTCATCCTGTCCTTCCTCGGCGGGATCTTATGGGGCCGGGTCATGGACAACGCGCCGGTGCCCGTCGCAGACGAGCGATCACGACTCCTGGCGCTCAGCGTCCTTCCGTCGCTGCTCGCCTGGGTGGCTCTGTTGATCGACCCGCGAAGTGGTATTCTGCTCTTGGCCGTATCCTTCGTCGGCATGTTGGCCATCGACTTATGGCTGGCCAAGCGGGGCGCCGCACCGCATTGGTTTCCGCAGCTTCGGGTTCCGTTGACCGTCGTCGTCGTCGGCTGCCTCACGATCAGCGTCCTCGCTTGATCCCTGGCGGCGCCGCGCCAATCACCATTCGATAAGGCGGCCGTCCCAGGCAAACAAGCGCCCGCTGTCACCATTGCCCAGCGAATCGATGACATCGAGCAGAGAGGCTGCGGCTGTTGCCGGGGTGAAGAGTTTATCGTCGGGAACATTGCCTTGGAACGGTGCCGACAGGTTGGTGTCCACGGTTCCCGGATGCAAACCCACGCAAAACGCGCTCGGGTTTCGGTAGGCCAGCTCGATGGCGAAGGTCCTGATCAGCATGTTGAGTGCCGCTTTCGACGCCCGATAGGCGTGCCAACCGCCCAGCTGGTTGTCGGAAATACTACCGACCCGTGCCGATAAGGCGGCGAACACGGCCTTCCGATCCCGGGCCAGGTTCGGCAGGAAATGCTTGGCGACCAAGGCCGGTCCGAACGTATTGATGGCGAAGACCCTGGCGAAGGCATCGGCATCGAGGGCGCGCCAGGTTTTTTCAGGCGTGAGCCCGTCACCATTGTGCAGGATGCCGGTGGCAACGACGACGATATCGAGCGGCCCGCTTTCGCTTGCCGTTTTGGCGGCGGCGGCGATGCTCGCCTCGTCTTCGACGTCGATCGGAATCCATCGCGCCGCGACGGATAACGACGTCGCGCGACATCGTGACAAGGCATGGAGGCGTTCGATGGACGGGTCGTTGGCAAGATGCTCGACGAGGGCACTGCCAATACCACCGGACGCACCGACAACGGCAGCGTTGAGACCGCCCCCGAAACTCGCCAGAAGCGGAGACGCGTCTGACACGGGTGGCCTAGATCCCGAGCAGCGGCTGCACCATCCTAGCGGCCAGGCTCTTGAAACGGAGTGGCGCGTCGGTCACGGCCAGGCAGATGCAATCCTCGCCGTCGGCGGCATGCGGCTGATGTTCTAAGGTTTCGTCGGCTTCCTGCAGATCGCCGCGGCCGTAGCGGCCAGTGGCATCGGAAAAGGCCCCGGCCAAGACCAAGGTCAGCTCGACGCCGCCGTGGCTATGCTCGGGCACCGGGCGGCCGGCCGGAATCCGCAACAGCCGCACCGTGGCGCCGGTCTCGTCGGTCGGGATCACGGATTGGTAGGCGCCGAGCCCCAACCGTTGCCAGGGCACGGCGTCTACATCGCCACCGATGTACCCTCTCAGGGGTTGCGGCAGAACCGGTGTATCGATGGTGGCCCGCGGAACGGCATGCGCGGTCGGCTCTTCGATGACGATGGTATCGTCTTCGATACGGGCAAAAATGCCGTCGAGGGCGTTTGCGGCCACGGGTTCGGGTGCCAGGGAATCCAAAAGACTGCCGCCCAGGCTTTCCAATTGAGAAACGGCCCGTCGGCAGGTGGGACACAGGGCCAGATGGGTGGCAATGGCCAGGCTCCAGGCCTCGCCCAAGGCACCGGCCGAATAATCGAGAAGCATCGCCTCGTTCGGGTGATGGTGAATGTTCATGTCGGGTCTCCGAGCTCGGTCCGCATCCGTTTCATAGCGAGTCGGATGCGCGATTTAACGGTGCCGAGCGGTAGGTTCAGTTCGGCCGCGACCTCGGCGTGCGGCTTGTCTTCGAAAAAGGCCAGGTGCAGGACCTGGCGCTGTTCGTCGGGCAACGCCGCGAGCGCGGCCTTCAACCGGTCCGCCTCCTGACGCCGCTCAATCCGGTCGGGTGCCTGTGGGTCCGCGTCGGGCACCAGTGCCGGGTCATTCATATCTGGTTCCGGGCGGTTCGCCTTGCGCAGGTGATCGATGCGAAGGTTACGCGCGATCGTGAATACCCAGGTCGAGGCTGAGCTTTCGTCGGGTCGAACTGCTTGGCCTTGCGCCAGACATTGACCATGGTTTCCTGGACGACCTCCTCGGCCGCTTGCGGGTTGGATCCCTGGCGCATTACAAAGGCCTTGACGCGTGGCGCAAAGAACTCAAACACCTCTTGAAAGGCGGCACGGTCTTCAATGCGGGCGACGGCAAGGATCGCGTCGTTCATCCTGTCGGCTTTGCCGTCCGCCGTTTGCGCTGCGTTCATCGTCGTCTTCCACCCCTCGACGCTCGCCTTCGCGCCCTTTTTCGGCCGGCCGACGCGCGGCCACACGGACCCGAGAGCGGCCGTTCCAGGCAACGTAGCATTATGCAGGGGCAATGTGACATCCATACCCGTCTTACGCTATCGACCTCGCTCTGGATCACCGCGGCCCCCACTTTTTTTGGTTGCCGGTGATCCAATCGCCCCACACCCTCGTAACCCCTCTCAGAAAACGCAATTCAATCGTCGGCATTGTTTTACAGATTCAGCGAGTCCTTTCCCGTGAACCATATTCCTCCACCCGACCGCAGGCATTTATCCATCGCCGTCATCGGCACCGGCATCGCCGGTATGTCGGCGGCTTGGCTGCTCGACAAGCGACACCGGGTCACCGTTTACGAGCAGAATCCGCGGATCGGCGGTCATTCCAACACCGTCGACGCCCCGAGCGGGCGCGGCCTGGTGCCGGTCGACACTGGCTTTATCGTTTACAATGATCGTAACTACCCGAACCTGACGGCGCTCTTCGATCATCTGGACGTCCCGACAAAGGCGAGCGAGATGTCGTTTTCCGCATCGCTCGGCGATGGCGCCTTCGAATACGCCGGTACCGACCTCAATGGTCTTCTTGGCCAGCGCTCCAACATCGTCAGGCCCCGGTTCTGGCGCATGATGCGCGACGTCATTCGGTTTTACCGGGAAGCGCCGGCGGCCCTCACCGACCCGCGGACCGCCGGCCTCAGCCTCGGCGAGTACCTGCGCCGTGAAAATTACGGTCGCGCCTTCATTAACGACCACCTGTTGCCGATGGGTGCGGCCATTTGGTCGACGACGGCACCCGAGATGGAAGACTATCCCGTCCGCGCCTTCATCCGGTTCTTCGACAGCCACGGCCTGTTGCTTGTCAAGAACCGGCCGCAGTGGAGAACCGTCGACGGCGGCAGCCGCGAGTACGTCAACCGGCTGACGGCCTCCTACCGGGAGCGAATCCGCCTTTGCGGCGCCCGCTCCGTCAAACGCGCAGGCAACAAGGTTATCGTCGAGGACCACGGCGGCGACCGGGCGACTTACGATCATGTGGTCATTGCCGCCCACGCTGATGAGGCCTTCCGCATGCTGGCCGATGCCGACAATTTCGAACGCAGCCTCTTGGGCGTCTGGCGCTACACCAAGAACCGCGCCGTCTTGCACAGCGACGCCAGCCTGATGCCCAAACGGCGCCGGGTCTGGTCGAGCTGGAATTTCATCGAGGGCGAAAAGAGCGATGTCGATCCATCACTCTGCGTCACCTATTGGATGAACCGGCTGCAATCGATCGATCCGGAAACATCGCTCTTCGTCACCCTCAACCCGGTTCGCGAACCGGTTGCCGAGACGGTTTTCCGGGAGTTCGAATACACCCACCCGTTCTTCGACCGAGCGGCATTGAATTCGCAGCGCAACCTTTGGGGTCTGCAGGGTCATCGACGGACCTGGTATTGCGGCAGCTATTTCGGCTACGGCTTCCACGAGGACGCGTTGCAGTCGGGCCTCGCCGTTGCCGAACAGCTGGGCGGTATCCGCCGGCCGTGGACGGTGGAAGAAGAAAACGGACGTATTCACGTCACCGGCAAGCGGGCATCGGTGGCGGCATGACGCTGCAATCGGCCATCTACGAGGGCACGGTCGTCCACGAACGCGTGCGCCCGAAACGCCATCGCCTCCGCTACTCGGTGTTCACATTGCTGCTCGACTTGGATGAGCTTAAGGACCTCGATTGCCGGTTCACGCTCTTTCGATACAATCGCCCGGCGCCGCTTGCCTTCTACGATAAGGACCACGGACCGACGACCGGCGAGCCTTTGCGGCCTTGGGTCGAAAGGCGTCTCCGCGACGCCGGACTGGAGGCGGACGGCGGGCCGATCCGGCTTCTCTGCTATCCGCGCATCTTCGGTTACGTGTTCAATCCGCTCAGCGTCTATTTCTGCTATCGCCGCGACGGCGAATTGGCGGCCATCCTTTACGAGGTCTGCAACACCTTCAAGGAGCGCCACACCTACGTCATCCCGGTCGACGATCCGAACCGCACCGTAATCCGGCAGAACTGCGCCAAGGAGCTTTATGTTTCGCCCTTTATTGGCATGGATGCCGATTATCACTTCCGTATCGTGCCGCCGGGCGACGGTGTCAACGTCGTCATCCGCCAGGAAGACGCCGAAGGATTGCTGCTTGCCGCCTCGTTCCAGGGACGGCGCATCGAACTCGGCCACTGGCGGCTGGCCCGGACATTGCTTCGATTCCCGCTGCTGACGGTCAAGGTCATGGCGGGCATCCACTGGGAAGCGTTGAAACTTTGGCTTAAGGGCACCTCGAAAAATGCCTTTGCGAGATCAAGGTGGCATTGCTGCTGTACTCCGGCCTCATGATTTTCGGCCTTCGCTCTTCGTTGAGCGTTTGATTTGGTGTCCAAACCCGTGTTCTGCGCGGA
>Ga0209680_1000379_pt1 | contig 12044 bp, 5 predicted proteins | sample WorMetLIZISLAND1_FD_187413 | JGI IMG/M metagenome (GOLD analysis project Ga0209680, IMG submission 187413) | Marine gutless worms symbiont microbial communities from Max Planck institute for Marine Microbiology, Germany - Olavius loisae LIZARD... ... | reverse complement strand
GTAGACTAGAGGATTTGCTGTGTTATTTTGTATTTGTGTGTGCTTATTGTATTTTTGTGTTATATGTGTACTCTGTGTGTTCATTCAGTACTTTGATACTGTTGGTTGGGTCTTTTGACCTGTAAAACTGTCTCCCGTATAACCTATACTGTGTTGGAGGGGACGTAGAACACTGCACAATCAATCAATCAATCAACCATTGAACACCATCATCCAGAAGTTGAGTTTTTCATTTTTTGCAACAGTATTGACGTCTGTGGTATGATGAGCATTTGTTATTCGACATTTGTGAATGTTTGTCTGTTGCAGTTACGTCTATTTCTGGATGCACGCTGCCGCCATTGCTTTGGCTGCCGTGCTGCTAATCACTCCATCACAGTCTCATCACAGAAAGACGCAGTAGTGTGAGATGTGGTCTCAGCATTCTGATATCCACTGTGAGCATCGACGACACTCAGCCCTCGGCCACCTCCTCCGTGTCTCGCATGTTTTATTCTTCAGACTGTGTTTGCTGCGTTACCATGACATCATTGCCAGGTTCACAGTGTATTCAGTCATTGTGTGCCATTCTCTGCTCCACTTTGTGTTGTATCGTTGGCTTGGCAAAATTAAATATGTTGTTGTATATTGAGGTAGTATCTAGGCTGTTATTTTTAAAGATTATTATTATTGTCCTATGTGTCTGTATGCCAGTGAGAAATACGTGTTAGTCTGGAACGTTATCTATGTCAATTGTCAAGTGGAGAAAAGTTTACCGAATTAATTTGGTAAAGAATTAGAGTGTGTAATAATATCATGTTGTATTATTAGTTCAGAAAAAACTCCAGCACAGTTGTGAATAAGACACAATAGAGTACATACATAGCATTAGTTTGTTTACTGAAATGTCATTAAGTGTGTTAGATCATTTGAGAGGAAAATGAGATGTCAGAGGTAACATAGGGCTACGATTGCTACCGCCAGTTAAGTTTTGAGTAGAGGTAATGAATTAGGGCCGGTTGCAAGAACGCCCTCTGTAAGTTATTATTATGCATTATGTGATTATTATTGTTGTCACCGTCTTTATTTGCATGCATCTGGGGGTACCGCGGCGGTAGCCCCACCGCTGTTTGGGCATGGCAACCCTGCCCTCTGTGGGAGCTGTCCTTTAGTCATCCCATATTATTGTAGACTAGGTGACTTGCAGTGTTTTGTGTTCATGTTGGCTTATTGTATGTTTGATTTGTCTGTGTACTGTTTGTTCCTTCAGTACTTTGATACTGTTGGTTGGGTCTTTTGACCTGTAAAAACCGTCTCCCATATAACCTGTACTGTTTTGGCGGGGACGTAAAACACTGCTCAATCCAATCCATCTGTATTTGCAGGCATCTGTTTCTTATTGTATGTGATTCAGCTGTTCGGCTACTCAGCCACAAGTGTGAAATAAATCCCAGTTCAAATCACCACTCAGTGATTGCCACTCAACTCTTGAGTCTCCACTCCATCAGTTTTCATTGCGTGAAAATATTGCATTGTCATGTTGAGTCTACTTACTTAAGTGGTTGATTTGAGTGACCGCGGCCCAGAAACAACACTTGTGATTAGTCAGTGTCGTGCCCAGTGACCTGATTATTGTCTGCGTCTGGCTTATGGCCTGGTTGCTCCCATTCAAAAATCCTGTCGACCTAAAGTGATTTTATTGATGCCGTGACAACATCATAAAATTAAACATTGATTGATGTACATAATGTAATAAAAATACCATTTATATGCCAGTTTATTAAGTTGAACAAAGATTTGAGTTGCTCATTTTGCCACTGTTTGAATGGGCTCATCTTGGCTTGAGGGTGGGTTTTGTGTTCTTGCAACGATTTTCATGCCGAGTGTACTTAAACTAGCTAGTTAAGTAGGCTCAACTGTTGAGCAGTGTTCTTGCAATCTGCCCTTAGGTGTGCTTTTTTCTGTGAGGGGCCTGTAAATTTTTAGGGATATATTCCAGAGTGAAATTGCCACATTCTACTGTAACAAGTTTTATACAGTTCCTGGACCAAAAGTTGCTTTTACATTCACGGTTGGCACATTCTGTCTGCTTCCTGTGACCAAATATAATTGTATATGTAACTGTGTATATGGTGATAAAAAATAGTCCATCTTAACATGTTTCAGTATTGCACTTCAATTTGTGCGTGTTTCAGTAATTTTGTGGAAGTAATAGTTAGCAAAAGAGAAATTTTAACTTTATCATGCAGCGCTGACGTGTGTACACACCTTATCTCGTGATGTTGCACTTTTAGATGCTGCTTTATTTACTATCTTACTCTTCACGTTTTTACTAAGTGATAAAAAACTACCTGAATTGAATTCATGAAAATTAGAAACTTGTCAACATTAGTATAGAATCTATTGCGGCAACACAAAGAATTTTAGTGAACGTATCCACTGTATGTTTGTACTCTCTGTTTTTCTTGTATCTTCTGCACTGTTCAAATGTCTGTCTGAGTATTCTTCTAATGCAGTGCGACGTCCATTATTTATCAAAGTTTGTTGCTAAATAGTCAATACGTATAGTTATCGAGTTAATATATTATCTTGCAAATAGCGACACTGAGTGTTATTGAAGCTGTTTGTAAGTTTTTGTGCAACCTTGTATGTTTGTATAGTTTGCTTCTGAAATTAACGTGTTGTGTTCAAGTATTAAATGCCTTATATGGATAACAGGCCGATAGCATTAGTGGATTAGACAAACGTGTTAGCCGAGATTATTGCTTCTGTTGTTAATTATTGAAATCTGTTGTTGAGTATCTATTCATGTTTACACCATTGATGCATAAACTGCCTGGCTTTTGTTAGATGTCATTTGCCCTAGATTTTTTGACCTTATCACTGATGACGATTACAGTGACTAGTGACGAAAATGGAAAATGGAGACGCCAAAATGTGTGGGTCCAACTCACAGGGGAATCACTAGCCGCCGCAAGTGGTGTCCAGTGGCAGGTGCCAACATATATGGCCGACATACGCCGTGATTGGCTGACTAACCAAAACACGGACTGCTGCTTTGTTGTGATTGGTTTAGCAGGAAGACACTCCCACAGTCCTTTGCTCTACAGCTAAAAATGGACCAGTTCCCAAAAATTGGTCCGCCATCTTTGTTGGCACGTAGCGGAGGCCAGATAATATTTGTTAACATCCTTGGCCAGTACGGTATCCAGAAGAATATATATACACTGTGCTCAGAAAAAACACCCACTCACATTTTCTTTCATATCTCCATGACTGATGTGTAGATTTCAACAAAAATTGCAGTGTATATACCTAAGGAACGGCAGATTCTGACAATGTAGAAATTAGATATTCATTGCGACCGATGACGTCATTAGTCACATTTGTAGACGTTTGTAAATAAGGACCTTCAGACAGAAAAGGCCTTATTTTACAGCATAATTAAACGACTGATAATTAATAATAATCAGCTATTTAACATACGTCAACAAGAATATTACTTAGTCACTGATGAATCTAAATATCGTAACTTGTGCTCAAAATATGCGCCTTTCTGTTTAACACAAGTGTGGATTTGTTTGCATGAGTTGCCTACAACATTCAGTTGCTGAAACATTATCTCGCGTCAGTGGTGATCGAACATAATCTGGTTTATGAATGAAAAGTTGTTTAATGTTAAATTGTCTTAAATTTCACCACATAATACACACGTCTGTTAGGCCCTTATCTGTAATTGGCCCTTATGTGTAAAAATTTAGCCTTTATCTGTAAAAATGTGGCCCTTATCTATACATGGATGAAACGCTAACCATAATTCTAACCCTGTCCCTAACCCTAACCCTGATCCTAATCCTATCCCGAACCCTAACTCTAACATTAACCCTAACCTTCACCCCGTTTTTACAGATAAGGGCCATTTTTACACATAGGGGCCTAACACATGTCTACGTAACAACAAGTACCATGTACTCGTAAAAAATGATATCCTGTGCTCACGGCTTATTGCGTGCTGTAAACTCGCTCCAACTTTAACCAGACAAACATGACGTCATAATTACGTCATCGGCAGCAATGAATATCTAATTTCTACATTGTCCGAATCTGCCTTTCCTTGGGTATATCCACTGCAATTTTTGTTTAAATCCACACATTATTCATGGAGATAAGAAATGAAATGTGAGTGGGTGTTTTTTTTCCAAACACAGTGTACATCCGTGGTCTGAGTGACTGGCGGAAAACAGGAGGCAAACAGACGGACAGTTGTGACATTGTTTGTTGTGAAAGTTGGAAACAGTGCAACTGTGTCCTGTTTAGTTCTGTACTGTCAATAATGACAACACTCTGTCATTGTGACCACAATCCGTCATTTGTCATTAATGACCACACTCTGTCATTGTGACCACACTCTGTCATTTGTCATTAATGACCACACTCTGTCATTGTGACCACACTACGTCATTGTGACCACAATCCAGTCATTGTGACCACAATCCGTCATTTGTCATTAATGACCACACTCTGTCATTGTGACCACACTCTGTCATTTGTCATTAATGACCACACTACGTCATTGTGACCACAATCCGTCATTTGTCATTCTATCAGTAACGACAACACTCCGTCAGTGCGTCATCGATTCCATCAGATTCCGCTGTGTGTATTATGTTCCTTTCCGGCAAAACGTTGCGATCATGACATCTTATTTAATGCATTTCCAGTGGTTGTGTAACATTACTGTCATATGTACCGTGATGTCGTTGCTTTCCAGTGGCTTGTGGTTAAAGTAGAATCCATGTGACTCTCGCCGTCACTTAGTTTATTTTTTTTCTGTAGTTAATGTCGTCACCGAAAACATTTTCATTAAGTACCAAACTTACTGTTCACTGGTCACTGTGCACATCGCGGGTTCACCTGTAACAAATGTGCCTTTCGTCAAGCAGTATATTTATATATATATTGGCTGGATCAGACTGACACTGGACATGATTGTTTATAGCGTTTGTTGCATCTAACTTCACGGCGGATATTTCTCAATACCGGTTGAATTATGTCTATCACATTTATACGTACATTGAGTGATGCACATTCTGTTATTTCACATATATGTCGTTGTGTGTAAGACATGACATTGCTTAGATTTTGTAGCTGCGAGTCCTTGTATATATCGTATCTTTTATGTGGAAATGAATGTATCTGTTCTTCGTGAAGGATTCTGCAATATCTGGTAAGGTTTGTCCAAATTAAACTACACAAAACCATATATTTGCAGTTATTAGCCGACCGTACTAACGGTTGCGCTTATGCTTCAATGTTGCGTCCGTCATTCTTTTGTATGTGATGTATATATGGTGGCTAAATGGTGCATCCTAGAGCAAAAGTTAGTATTGGCAGCCAATAGGAAGTCGTATTTGAGGAATCGATTGGTACCAAAATGAATGACCTTGACTTGTGTCTATAGGTCGTATTAAGGTCAACCACTGTGTTACATTCACCATTGAATATCTCAGAAACCGTTAGAGATACAGGCTTGGTTCCAAACGACCACCAATAGGAAATGGCTTATGGGATATCCAATGGTCACGTGACTGATGACGTCACGTGACCCTCAAAGGTCAAACTCGTGACCCCAATGTGCTTAGATCTCAATATCTCAATATCTGGAAAACAGCTTGCGATGCTATTTAGCAACAATCGCTAGTCTGCTGTGAGGCAGTACGGTCGGCTATCCTAGCGACAGCTGGGCTTCTTGTGATGTTCAGCTCTACTGCTGTCACAGTTCTGGTGTTGTTTGCTATTGGAAACAGTGAGAGTCTGATCTGTTGAGTTCTGCGCTATCAGTAATAACCATGTGTGAAATTTCACTAAATATTCTGCCTGTTTTGTATCTTCATGTACCAGAACAGTGTGCATTAGTTACATTTTTACAATTGATCGTTGCAATGCTGCTGCAATTCTTTACCATGTTTATTGCTAATTGCACTGTGATATGAATATCACATTATAGTGCAGATGATTAATGATAAATTAGTGTTCTTCCTTCACTCCATCAGTATCTGTCTCTTTGATTCCTTTCTCCATCCGATCACTGCGCATTCTCATTCGTTGCTCATGATTCACGAACGAGTTTCATCAAAAACCGATTGCGACTTGCATTATGACTGACTAAACTGTAACTGTAGTTTACTATTTTGCACCCAGTTTATGGTTAGGGTTCGAGATAAGGTTAGGGTTTGTATTAAGGTTGTGTTAACCCTTTGACGCCCACTGTTGCCATATGGGTACAGCTATAAAGCATCCTGTGTCACACAGGTTAAGCCGTCATTTGTATTTTTTTTGACATCCGGGTACTCTGACGCTCATCCCTGAGTGCCCGGGTGTCAAAGTTATAAAGGACAGATAGTGACTATGTCACATTGCCGACTATTGTCATTTGTAGGCAGATCAGCAAACTGCGGATAGGAAAAGTATTAAGATTGATGTCTCAAGCGTTGAGAAGTTTGATGTACTACGTTGCTGTGTTGTGTTTTAATGGATACAGTACAGGAAGCAAACTTTGCGTTGTTCTGTCATTCCATGTGTTAACATAACGCACAGTTTGAAGACGCTGTATACATTGTACATGCCGGTGTTTAGTTGATGTACGCACGGAGGTCTGTGTTGCTGTCGATGTAAACGCTGATGCGATCATTTGGATCGCCGGGTTTGCAAGTCGTACTTGCAGGTTTGGCATGCTAGTAGGTACCGTTGGAGTTGTGACAGTGACTGCTAAACTGGCAGTAGTTTATTGGTGGCATGCATGTGTGCCTATCTATGATGGTTGTGAACCATGCTGGACATACGAGTTACGTGGATGAAGTAGGTTGTATTCTGTGTTGTTTACTATCTGACATCATTTGCAGTTCTTCATTAGCAAATAGCTTCATAATATGCTGTTGAATACAGCCTGTAAACAATAACTACAACTGCCAGACATCCAGTTTGTTATAAGTTAACCCTTTGACGCCTACTGTTGCCATACGGGTACAGCTATAAAGCATCCTGTGCTAGACCGGGTTAAGCCGTGTAATTTTTGACATCTGGGCACTCTGACGCTTAGCCCTGAGTGTCAGAGTGCCCGGTTGTCAAAAATTACAAATGACGGCTTAACCCGGTCTGGCACAGGATGCTTTATACCTGTACCCATATGGCAACACTAGGGGTCAAAGAGTTAAATGTTACACTGATGTGCAGCTAGTCTCATAACTGAAAACTTAACGGAAATGGAAAATTGGACAACAATAAGATGAGTTTTCAATTGCAAATTAACGCGATGAAAACTGATAATCAGAAGTATGACCAGCACTACAGATGGCTTGCTGTGGACATCAGTGGCAGATGAGCTCATAGTTTTATAAATTCAAACTGCACAGTAGTGAGTAATAAGTGTGTACATGATGTCTGTATTACGTTATTTTAAGTAGGTGAATTTGTGAATGTAGCATTGATCAGAAACTGAAGTCGATATTGTGTGCAGCTAAAACTGACACTTTTACGTGACATTACTGACACGAAACCTCACAACGTGACACAGTTTACATGGAAACTGATGCTGTAATGTAACTGAATCAGAAAGATTATTTACGACTTAAATCATACTGCAGAAGTTTTAACAGAAGTCTGAGGCGTCCTAGTGGCAGTGTGACGTACTAGCATTGTTTCCTGGTCAGTGGTCACTGTCAGTGGTTCTGTGTAAGATTGAATTCACATTCAGTGGTTGTGTTTCTGGCTGTTTAGCACGTGCAGCTGCGAGGAGAGGTCATAGGCAAGTTGATTACACTAGAAAACAACGTACTAAAGGTCAAGAGGTGTGAGAAAAGTCTGGCAGGTTACTGCAAGTTTTGCTTTACGGCAGAGTCTGCTTTTGTCTATGCACTGTTAGTTGCACTGACGGTGAGGACTTCTGATCTGGAAAAACTCGTCTAGGAAGTCTCATAAGTCCTCCTTTGACTGATTGCAGTAACTTGGGCAAACATAAATACCAATATCAAATGTATTGTGTTCTGCGGAAGCCACTTTGTTCACTCATCATGCTAATAACTGACGGGGTCACATGCTGTGCACAAATGTTGTGTATTATTCGTCAACGTTCCACAGCAAAGATGCGGCTGCTAGTGTGGCTTTTTGTGGCCCGGTATTCTTTTGGCAAAAAGTTTTGGGATTTCTGTACAAAGTTGCAAGAGACGGTTTCTTTACAGCATTGCAATTTCTTTGCAGTACACTGGCTTGAAATCAATTCCAATCCAGCACACAGCAGGGCAGAGTGGCTAGTTGAGAAGTCAGTCGTGCTTTCAAAAACCATAAGTATTTTCAGTGCTGTGCAGTTTCCTTTATCTGTTTAGTTTTCGTGATTTGCAAATTGTGAAGTTCTTTCTGGGTTTTGTGACACTGCATCAGTTTGTATCAGTTATGTGACGTGGATCAATAATTAGTTATGGCATAACTGTCAGTAGTTTCTACGTAGCAGCAGAATTGCAGTTTCACTTAGTTTGTTACGGCGGCATTGGTTTGGCGGTTGGCCCTGCCAACATCTATACCAATGCCTGCAGAATGATTTACACAGTGTTGTGAATTGCAAAACCTTGTCTGTAGTTAATTATGCTACTGGTTCTTTGTTGTTGTTCCGTGTTCAGTTCACCTTAGACTATTTCGTCCTCGTCCTCTGACAGCACATCGTCCAGTAGTACAGTTGTGCCACTCTTTACAGTCTTCTGTCAGCTCGGTTGTCTCTGACCATGATAAGTCTATTACATTCAGGTCCTTGTCCAGTGTCTTTTTCCAGTTTGTTCTTGCACGTCCGCATTTCTTCTGGAACTCTGGTGGGATCCACTTCAGTGCTTGACAGACAAGGTGTCCTGATGACTACTGGGTAGTATAACCTGTGTACATGTCCAAACCAGTGGAGACATCTTCTTCTAAGCAGTAGGCATATATCATAATTACGTGTCTTGTAATGATAGTCTGACGTGTGTATGACATATTGTCTAATTTGTATGTTACTCGTCCTAACACAGTGGTGATCTTGTCAGTGGAACTGGTCGTTGTTTGGCTGTGTGTGATGTAACTTGCCCTGTGTTAGGTTGTTTTGCATATGCAACAAATTTTAATTTCATGTGGACTTTGCCACTCAGCACGTTACACCGGGCTTGACACAGTGTCAACTGGTGTAGAACTCAATGTGATATGACGATGTTGTCCAATACTGATGTTACTGATCTATCAGACTTGGCCAAGATGAAACTAAGCTAGACTGCTGCTAACCTATGCAGACAGATGGGAGCAATCGCCGTATCCATGTATGTTGTAGGGAGTAAAAATGAACTAAAAGTAAAAACCAGGACCATTGGGGCTCGATAAAACGTAATGAAACTGTTCAACAATTATGATATCAGCGTGATGTGACAGATAAACTACACCACGTCTGAAGGACATTCGCAAGCATTTCATTCACACGTGACTGTGCTGTTATAACAACTGATCAAGTTCATTGGTTGTAGTTTCGGGAAGATAAGTGTAGTGTTGTGTAGTTTGGCGTATCTCTGGTAAGCTTATTATTGTCATCATGTGGCACAGCCAGCGCTGAGTTTGACTGCCTGCACTAGCTGATGGCACATTGAGCGAGTGGAGACCATGTTTGTCTATAATTGTATAATATTTTGAAGTGAGCACTTTAAATCAACTTCTTGTCCATGTTCTTGACATTACTGCACCCATTAACCTAATTTATGTGAATACTGAAATGTTTTCCTAATTAGTCTTGGTACCACGACAGTTCTACGTATTTAATACGTCACAGCAGTGTTGATAATGGTGAGAGATTCTGGCAACGAGCCGTTGTTAATGTGTGTTAACGTGAGATCCAATGCAACTGTTCACTCATCTCTTGCCGAGAACAAACTCTTTATAATCGCCTTAGAATAGATTATACTTATTTAGCACACTCTTACCTCATATAGGATGAAGATTCCCCAGTATGTACTGTTAACTGTAGAGCATATACTGATCAGTTGTATCGACTTTGATGTCATTAACCAAAATTTCTATACAGCTTCTAGTCTCAAAGATCTCTTCCATAACATTCATCCTAAATGCATCTCTTTTACGGACGCCATTAGCCTTACTAGTAAACTCTAAACTTTCTCAGGCATGATATAGTCGCTACTTGCATGCTTAAAGTGCTGTTAAACCCTAACCATCTATCCATCCATCCTCTTAAGAGTTATTCTCAAATTCAAACCCAAATGAGCTTTTTGACGCTGGACAAAATATTGAAGGCAGACGATTTATTTTGTAAATTTGATATATTTCGCACAATAACACGGTTAAAATTCTGTGTTGTGAATACCCATTCCATAAGGCTGCAGTGCAGTTTGTCGGTTTCATGTAGTTAATATACTCGCCTTCATGCCTTCTATGTTATTATGCGTTGATCTTTACTTACCGACATATATATTATGACGATACGACTGATATTTTTCCATTTAGTGTTGTTGCATGCGACCACACTAGAGCCGTAATATGTTGTAGCATCGTCTTATATAGAATATTATGTAAATGACGTGTTGCGGATTTGTCCTGTATCGTGGCTTCACACACTGTGACAGTGCAATTCGTAGAAGTTGTAAATATTACTGCTAAGTGTTGTGTTTGATGTGGCTGACTGTGTGATGAATTATGCATGACGTTGACAGCACTGAGCATTTTCAAACACATTACGTGCCATCGGCAGTGTCTTGTGAGCGACTATAGTACTGTTCTTCATATTTTGTGATTAAAATAATTACAGTTACGTATGAGATGAATGAATGAATCTATTATTGTTCACACTTAGGTCAGCTAATTACCGTTACATGATGATGTACGTAGGCCAGCGATGTTAAATGAGGCCAAAACCTCGAGGTCAAGGAATGCCGAGGCCAGAGCTACGAGTCCGAGGCCAATTTCTGGAGGTTGAGGCCAAAGCTGAGGCCAAAAATAATTATGAAAAAGTGCCAAATAATGATTCACTGAGTTCAGCTACAGTTATGAAGTCCTGCCTTAGCTCAACAACCCACATATTTAGAGGGGGCTTTAAGTGTTTTATCTAGTTTGTCGCCAACATCGAGGCTTAACTGCATGCATAGGCCTGGGAGTGTTATAATAGAATAAGCCAACCTCGTTTCATGGCCGACTGAAGAAGAAGAAGATATTTATTTGACTCAAAAACATGACAAGCAACTCAGAACATTACTAATAGAGCCGGGTTGCCAGAAAACCCCAAGGTCAACAATGCTGGCCACCCTAAGAACTACAAAAACAGCTGAATGCTAATAGATTTTAGAAAGAACAAACACACAAAAAAACAATTTAAAGACAAATATGCACAGGAGCCACACGTAATACTCAACTAAAGACAAAAGCACAAAAACACAATGAGTGTCGTAAGAGGCGACACAACCTACGTAGTTTAGTTTTGCTGTATTTTGTGTTGTTTGCTTTTTGAATTGTATTTAGTTTATGTATTTCCTGTACTGTTAAAGGATGAAGATTCTCCAATATGAAATAGGCTAGCTGGTACACATCAATGAGCTGAAAACAGAACAGTGCAAAAATTCAGAGAAAAATGTATTCGTATTGTTATTATGTCTTCCTCTGCGTCCTCCAGCAGGGCCTTCTATCTCCCCTTACTACATGCATGCATGCCCCTGTCCTTTTTCTCTTCCCCTGCTGGGAGGGTCAAAGTGAGGGTCGAAGTTAAGGTTTTTTCTAAGGCATTTTGGAGGTCGGTATTGTTCTTAAGGTTGCAAAGCCCGTCCCCCCATCAATTTCTACTATATAGGCCTACAGATGTCACTTCGGTTTTTTGGGAAGGGATGTACCTTCATGCTTCACAACACACTCTGCACAAGTTTCCGGCACTGGCTACAGAGTAGATCATGCTGATTCTTGAAACATGTATTTTTTCGATTCGAATCAAAAATGAAACAAGCAGTGGCGTATTTAGGAATTTGGAAAGGAGGGGCGACCTATCTCCTTCCCCTCCCCTC
>Ga0209680_1000378_pt1 | contig 12059 bp, 16 predicted proteins | sample WorMetLIZISLAND1_FD_187413 | JGI IMG/M metagenome (GOLD analysis project Ga0209680, IMG submission 187413) | Marine gutless worms symbiont microbial communities from Max Planck institute for Marine Microbiology, Germany - Olavius loisae LIZARD... ... | reverse complement strand
ACCTAAATCAAGCGGACACCTATTGCCCGCTAACGACGTGGAGACTCGCAGATTCTGGGATCACCGAACAGATGGGGTTGGCCGTACGCTTACGCCAGGACACCCGTGCTGGCATCTGTGAGGTCGCGAAGGAGGACAAGTCGGGCTGGTCAGCATTTTTGCGCCATCTGGTGGACCGTGGCCTGTCGGGTGTGCAACTGATCATCTCGGACGCCTGCAGGGGGCTGGTGGAGAGCATCGCGGACTATCTCCCCAATGCCCGTTGGCAGCGCTGCATGGTGCAATTTCTACCGCAATGTCTTCAGCCACGTGCCGTCGACCAAGGTGCGCGAGGTGAGCCACATGCTGAAAGCTATCCACGCTCAGGAGAACCGTTCAGCGGCCCAAGAGAAAGCGGGTGCGGTGATCGCCGAGCTCAAGCGGCAGCGCATGACCAAGGCGGCGGAGCTGGTCGTCGAAAGCATCGATGAGACGCTGACGTTCTATGCGTTCCCCGACAGCCATTGGATCAAGATCAGGACTAACAATCCGCTCGAGCGGATCATGAAGGAGATCCGACGCCGGACCAAGGTGGTGGGCGCCTTCCCCGATGGGCAAAGTTGCCTCAACCTGGCGGCAGCCAGGTTGAGGCATATCGCCGGCAGTCAATGGAGCATGCGGAAGTACATGAACATGGCACCGCTCTATGCGGTGAAGGCATCAACAACCGGAGCCGTCGCTTGAAGAAATGTGCGAAAGATTCTGGACACTACCGTCATGTTCCGACAGGTCACGCGTCGCGAATTCCTGGCAATCCTCCCACAGCCGCTGGCCGATCTCGCTGACCGCCGTCCTCGACAGCAACAACCGCCCGCTCTCGTCCTTGAAGGCGTCCTCGATGTCGCGAACGGAAAGCCCGCGGGCCAGCATCTCGATAGCCAGGTCCTCCAGCGCCTCACTGTGGCCCTTCAGGTGGTGGCGCAGCTCGGAGCGCAACGGTTCCTCCGTACCGGCGACCTGCGGAGCGGAATATTCGATGAAGCCCTCCGCGTCTTCAGGCGACCCGGCCGGTAACCGTTGCGATGGCCCGGGCCAGCCTCGCAACCGTACTCGTAGTCGTCCCGGCCCAGCGCGTCGCGAACCTCCGCCTCCAGGCCTTCCTCGATAATCAAGCGCGTCGCCAGGCGGACCAGCGCGCTCTTCGCGTCGCCGCTCGACAATCGACCCTCGATCAAATCGCTCAACGCTTCCCGTGTCCGCTCGCTTCCTGGGATCCTGCGTGCCATGGAGGGGCCTCCCGTCCGCGGGCCGGCGCCAACCGGCCCTGGTTGAGTTCAAGCACCTCAAAGGATGCATCTCCTACCAAATTCCCAGCAAGGTTAGGACGTCACCCCCGGGGTTGCCGGTGTCTCCTCAGTTCATGGCTCCGTCGAGAATCATCGGTGCGATTATGCCAGACAAATGCGCATACCAAATGTATTGTAGCATCCCATATAATCCAAGGGATTAACGGCAAAACGGCTCAGGGGAAATCATGGCCCGGCATTACTCCACCAAGAACTTCTTCCGGCAGATACCCAATGGATTGCTGGCGCGATACTTCGCGGACCGAGGGCTGTTTGGTGATCTGGACTTCGAGGCCATGAAGGAGACCAAGCCGGATGCGCTGTTCGACGCTTGGCTGAAACTACCCGAAGAGCGGCGCAAGCCGATGGACGCCGAGTTTCAGGACATCTTCGAGTTGAGCTGCGAGAAGGGCTTCCGAGCCATCATCGACGAGGCCCGCTGGCAGATGCGGGCAAACCCGGAGGCCCTAACCGACTTCATTGAAACCCTGTCGGCGCTGCCTGATCACTATCACAGGGCGATGGCCGTCTACCTGGATCATGGGGAGTACTGGAAAGGTGCGACCCGCTTCTACCATGCCGACACCCTTCCCTACTGGCGCAAGCGCAAGAACATGGATCATGAGCCCGCCGCGGTGGACGATGACACCGTCCGGCAATTGGCGGCGCAAATCCGCAACTACTTTCACCGTACCGAGGGCCGGGGAAGCAACTGCGTGGTGGAACCGTTCCGTCGGGGAGAACTGTATTACTTCTTTGCCTATCCCGAGGATTATTCCCAGCAAAGCATCGAGTGGATAAATGGCGAGTTTGTCCACCGCCCGCACAATCCGGCCTTCGAGGTGATCTTCGTCTATTCGCAGAAGGAAGGAACGCTGGACCTGAACTTTCGCGGCACACACAAGGCTGTGGAGCCGTTGCAAGGGATGTTTGCAACCACCATCCTGAAACTGGATGAGCTACCGCCCGACCCTAAGGACGAGCGCATTTACGATCTGGGTCCGCTCGGAAAGCGGGGCTTCGATTTTGTTTATGACGTCGGCAGCGGGATCGAAGATGTTGCCGTGCGCAAGCTGCGGCTCTCGTCGCGTTTCAACAAGGGGGAGCGAATCACCCTTGAGGCGGATACCACCGGCAACTCCGATGCAATCTATGACTTGCTGGACGAAATCGGCAAGGCAACGCTGTTGCGCCTGTATAACGTCACCCAGGTGGAGATCGCGGCTTCCGTGGCGGTCGATGCCGACAAGCCCGCCAAGATTGTTCCCATTCGCATTACCTACCCCAACTCCTGCTCGCTCAGGTACGACGAGCTGGGCATGAAACTGCGCGATATGCTGGAAGCCTCGGATATCGAACCCAAGGAACCGGAGGAGGTCGAGAGGACCCCGGAATCCGCCGAATCATGACGCCAGGCGACGCCTTCATCGAATTGCTCGACCGTGTGGCCGCGTCGCGGGAGGCCTCGGCACTGCTCAACGCCGATGAGCTCGGCCAATGGCCTGAAGAAGCAGTCACGGCGATGAAGGCGCAAAAGCTCATCATCATGGCGCGGCCCGCCTCCAGCTTGGCATGTCCCGGCTGCGAGGAGGCATGCGCCATGCCGGTTCACACCATCTCCACGCCCTCCGGGGAACCTGCGCCGTTCATTGTTTGCAGCAAGAGGGACGACATCGGCTGTGTTCCGGTGCCCGTTGCCCATCTCGAACGGTGGCGGACATCCGGTGATGCGATTGCCGGTCTGCTTGCGGACCTTCTCGGCCTGCGCCGTTCAAACGCGGGCGGTTCATCAGTGGGCCGCTGGGAAGTCGGGATGTTCCGGGGCACGAAACACGCCGGCCACCTTGTTCTATTGGCCCGGGAAAAGCTCGCCCTCACCCTGGCCGGTCACTCGATCGCGTTGGCCGAAGTGCTGGCGCTGGAGGGCGGCGGCTTCAAGGTGGACAAGCGGCGCTTGACCCGTCTGGTGGATCGACCGGTTGCGGGGGCCGGAGATGTTGAATCCGCTGAACAAAAACGGGAACGCATCAAAAGGCGTGTCAATAAACTGAAAGCCCAAGGCGAAAGGGCGTTTCTAAAAACGGTTGCTGAAGAAGAAGGTCTCTCCACTTCCCGAATTAAACAACTTCTCCACGACGACAACTCCGCCCCCGAATCGAAAAAATCTTACTGGTAGTCGGGCGGGGCTACCCACCACTCAACCACAAACCCCGTGTCCACGCGGCCTGACGCCAATCTTTACTGGACAGCTTGAAGGGTAGTGCCCTAGCTCGTCCGTAATTCGGCCATGTTCAACAACGCCCATGGAGGCACAGACATGGCTACCGCAATCCTGAGACTTCCCGCCGTCAAGGCCCGTACCGGGCTTTCCCGTTCCACCATCTACCTGCGTATTTCCGAGGGTCGTTTTCCGAAACCCGTTTCCCTTGGCGGCCGCGCGGTCGGCTGGGTCGAAGCGGAGATCGATGATTGGCTAAACCGGCAGATCGATAACAGCCGCAAGGCTGCGAACGGATGGGGAGGTCAGGGCAATGACTAGAGACAGGAAGAGCCGCGCCGGCCGCCGCCGGGCGACTCCGAAGACCTCTACAAGCACTTGCGATTCTACCGGCCTTGGTCCTCGCGTTATAAGGATTCGTTGCTGCCCCGGCTTTGCGGGGACGGCTTCCCGTTGGGCTGGCGGACCGGCTCGTCCGCCGGGGGGAAGCGCGCGATGAATGATGCACTCTCCCAATTCCGCGATGCGATCCGGGCCGCCGGCCTGGAACCGCCCGATACGATCGAGCCCGGCAAGCTGCACCGCTTTCCCGGCATCGGCAAACGCAACGGCAATACCGCGGGATGGTGCAAGCTGTTCGATGACGGCCTTGGCGGATGTTTCGGCGATTGGTCTTCGGGCCTTGCCGAGAGTTGGCAGGCGAAGCGGGAAAAGCCGTTTTCCCAAGCCGAACGGGCGGCGTTTATGCGCCATGTCGAAGAGACGCGGAAGCGCGCCGAGACGGAACGCCAACAACGATTCGCCGATGCCGCCGCAAAGGCCGCGACTATCTGGAATACGGCCACACCGGCGAATGACGATCACCCCTACCTTGTCCGCAAGGGGATCGCGGCCAACGGCACGCGATTGCATCGGCGCGCGCTGGTCATCCCGGCGCGTTCGGGTGGTGAGCTGCAATCTCTGCAATTCATTGGCGAAGACGGTAGCAAGCGATTTCTGAGCGGCGGGCGGGTTGCCGGGGGCTATTTCAGCATCGGCGCCATCAAGGGCGCGGAAGCCTTGTGTATCGCCGAGGGATTCGCCACCGGCGCGACCATTCGCCAGGCAACGGGCTACCCGGTCGCTGTCGCTTTCAACGCGGGCAATCTGGAGCCGGTGGCCAATGCCATGCGTCGAAAGCTGCCCGGCTTTCCCTTGATCGTTTGCGCCGATGACGATGCCGGCACCGAAGGAAATCCCGGCATCGCCAAGGCCAACAAAGCCGCCCTGGCTACCGGTGCGAACGTGGCCGTTCCCGACTTCGGAGAGCGGCGCCCCGAGGGCGCGACCGACTTCAACGACATGGCCGCAATGGTCGGGCTTGAGGCCGTCTCCAAGGCCATCCACGAAGCGATGAGACCGGACCGGGCCGATAATGGCGGCTGGCCCGATCCGCTTCTCCCGACAGCCAAGATCGAACCCGAACCCTACCCCCTGGATGCCCTGCCCGACACGCTACGGGCCGCCGTCGAGGAAGTCCGCGCTTTCACCAAGGCACCGATATCGCTGGTGGCATCCAGCGCCTTGGCGGCCCTGTCGCTGGCGGCACAGGCCCATGCCGATGCAAAGCGGGCGGAAAGGCTGCAAGGGCCTACCGGGCTCTTTCTGCTGACCGTCGCCGATTCCGGCGAAAGAAAATCAACCTGTGACGGCTTTTTCATGCAGGCGATCCGGGACTATGAAGCCGGGCAGGCCGAAGCAGCCAAACCGACGATCAAGGATCACAAGGCGGCGATGGAAGCCTGGCGCGCGAAGCGCGACGGCATCAAGGAGAAAATCCGCCAGTTGGCCAAGGCGGGAAGGCCTGCCCATGAACAGGAATCCGCCCTGCGCGATCTGGAGCATGACAAACCGGAGCCGCCACGGGTGCCCCGGTTGATCTATGGCGACGCCACTCCGGAGGCCCTGAAATGGAATCTGGCGAAAGGCTGGCCATCCGGCGGCGTGGTATCGAGTGAAGCTGGGCTGGTGTTCGGTGCGCATGGCATGGGCAAGGATTCGGTCATGCGCAATCTGGCCACCCTGAACCAGCTTTGGGACGGGGTGGACATTGCCACCGAGCGGCGCACCACCGAATCCTTTACGGTGCGCGGGGCGCGATTGACCATCGCCTTGCAGGTGCAGGAAGCCACCCTGCGCAGTTTCTTCGACCGGTCCGGCGGGCTGGCGCGGGGCACGGGCTTTCTCTCGCCCGCTTTCTGATCGCCTGGCCGGAATCGACCCAAGGCTACCGGCCTTTTACCGATCCGCCGGAATCCTGGCCCGCCTTGGCGAAGTTCAATCAACGCATTGCGGCGATTCTGGATCAGGCGATGCCCATCGACGAAGACGGGGCGCTGACACCGCCCGTTCTCCCCCTTGCAACCGACACTAAGGCCGCTTGGATAATGTTTCACGACGCCATCGAAAGCGAGCTGCGATCCGGTGGTGAACTCTACGATGTGCGCGATGTAGCCAGCAAGACCGCTGACAACGCGGCCAGAATCGCTGCCCTGTTCCAGATTTTCGAGCATGGCGCGGGCGGCGCGATCGGATCGGAAGCGTTTGAGGGCGCTTCAAGAACCGCCGCCTGGCACCTGCACGAAGCCCGGCGTTTCTACGGCGAACTGGCGTTACCCGAGGAACAGGCCAATGCGGCGCGGCTGGATAGCTGGCTGCTCGACTACTGCCGGAGGGAAAAGACAAACATCGTTCCCCGCCGGGAAGTGCAACGTAACGCCACGCCCGGACACCTGCGCCGGAAAGCCGCGCTGGATAATGCCCTGGCCGAATTGGTGGAAGCGGGCAAAGTGCAACTAATACAGAACGGCAGGCGCAAGGAGATTCACATCAACCCGGCGTTACTGAAAGGGGCCGGCAATGACCCTATCCGCACCGATCAAAGAAGGTGGGCTCGCCGACACGATGACAGCGACACCCGCGACACCCGCGACACACCAACCGGATGCCCCGGCAACTGTCACGCCAGTCGCAACTGTCGCTGTCGCAGAGCGGCCGGAACCATTTCCTGAACTGACACCGGACAAAGAATCAAACATCCGGGCATGGCGAGCGTACATTGAAGAGACTGACTCGATCATCGTCGCCGAGGCGGTGGACAAGTGCCGTTATGACCTGGAGGCCCGCCGGTGCTTTCAGAAACGGTCGGAGGAAGGAAAGGAACCAACAACCGTCAACCGCCCGGCCTACTGTGGCGACCGCATCTACTTCGAGCGCATCGACCATCCCGAACTTGGCCATTGTGTGAAAGGTGAGCCGGAAGCTATCGCCGGATTGCGGGACACAGACAGCGGCGACACCGTGAACGCTTTTTGCCACGGCCAGGGCAATCCAACAACGGCTATTCACGACCGACGAGGGCCAAAGCATAAAGGTGAATTTCCCAAATGATTTCGGCAAAAAAATCCGGAGGCAACCATGGGCGGCATGGGTAGCGGCCAGCGCTGGCACTGGGGCGCGAAAGACACCACCGACGATTACCGGTCCATCGACGTGCGGCGCTGGAAACGCGATGGCCTGCTTGAACCGCATCAATCCTTCGGCTGGCAGTGGTCGCGCCATGGAGAAATAGTCGCCTCCATCCGCGTGCGCGCCGAACCGTGCCGCGTGATCCTCACCTACCGCCATCGCGGTGGCGGCGAAGATTGGAAAGACGAAAGCTATCCGGTCCATCTCGACTGGACCGCCTGTCACCTTGGCGGGCAACGCCCCTGGTTTCTCTGCCCGGCCCGCGGTTGTGGACGGCGGGCGGCGATCCTCTACGGTGGCGGCATATTCGCCTGTCGCCACTGTTACCGGTTGGCCTATCCCAGCCAGCGGGAAACCCGGGATGACCGAGCCCTACGGCGGGCAGACCGAATCCGCGACAAGCTGGAATGGGAGCCGGGCATCCTCAACGGCAACGGCTGGAAACCCAAAGGGATGCACTGGAGCACCTTTGAGCGGCTGACCGCGCAGCATGACGCCTTTGTGCAGACCTCACTGGCCGGGATCGCGGCGCGGTTGAACCTGCCGGGGGAACCGTCGGATGATTGGCGTTGAAGAAAGAGACTTGCCGCGAAAGCCAATCGAGGGAGGCTAATTGGGGGACTATTCGAGTTGTCATATGCGTAACTTGCTGATTATCGGTGTCTTTATTTATTGAATTGGCGGAGGGAGAGCGACCGGGTTCGAACCGTCTCCGCCTTCGCCCCAGATCATACGACAGTTTAACGATCTCGTTGCCAATCATTGAAGTTCTAAACCAACCTTAGAGTCCGGCCCCTAACAAGATGTGTTTTTCAATATCCTACCGGTCTTCCTGTGAGGAGCTGAACGCTGGCGATGAAAAGCCACGCCTGGGCGGTGGCGAGGGTGGCCTCGAAGTCCTTTGCGAGCCGCCGATTGCGGTTCAACCAGGCCAGCGTGCGTTCGACCCACCATCGGCGCGGCAGGATGTCGAACCCTCGTGCACCGTCGGGGCGTTTGACAATCTCCAGGGTCTAGCGACTGATTCGCTTCAAGGCTGTTTCGAGCCCGGGTCCGGCATAGGCCCCGTCGGCGAAGACATGACGCAACCACGGGAAGGCGTGGCGAATGGACGCGAGCACGGAGGAAGCGCCGTCGCGGTCCTGGATGTTGACGGCGTGGACCTGAGCGGCAACCGGCAGGTCGCCGCTGTCGGTGGCCTGTCATGTCTTAGCCTTCATGTTACCATACACGCCTTTATGAATCGTGCGGCCAAAATGGGCACTATCGCGTTCCCATAGGCGCGCAGTCGTCCCACGCGGCCGGGTATCCCATGAGCCAACGGCTGAACGCCGGGTTCAACGCGCCGCGTCTTTCCGTCGGCGCAGGGGATGAGTTGGGCGTAGCTCCAAGGGCTTGGTAACTCAGCGGCTTTCCCCTCGGGTGTGTGTCCCGTTTGGCGTTGAACTCCTCGCTCGCCTGCTCGCTCTTGCCATCGCGGCCGGTCGGCGTCGCCCAGCCGGTCAGTTCCTTTGTCCGTTCGATCGATCGGTTCGTCCTCGGCTGGTGGCTGTCCTTGAAGGTCAAGGCAGTCGGCGTCGGCCAGCCCGCCATTGCCGCCACCGCACCCAGCGTCAAACCCGCGCCGTTGTCGTTGATCCCCTTCGCTTTCAGGCGCTCCAGGCGGGCTTGATGCTTCTCGGAGTTGTAGCCTACATTCATCGCGGCCGCATCCGGTGTCGGCCACCCGCCCGTCCATCGCCTGCTGTGCGGCCAGGCGGGCGTGCGCTTCGTACTTCCGGGTCTTCGCCGGCGTGTCGGCCATCGCCCGGCCGCCAGCCATGGTGACGCGGGGGCGCCCCTTGGCGACCGGCGGCCCAGCGACGGTGATGCAGACGGAGGTGGTCATGCGGTGGGCCCCACGCAGACTCTCCGGACAAATCTGTCCTTTTTCTCTTTACGTCCGGACAAATATGTCCTAACATTAAGCCCATGAACGGCAAGGATTTCATCGACAGAGTGAGCAAAGTTGGCCGCCAGCGCGGCGTTACCGTCCGCATCGACAGCAAGCGCGGCAAGGGCAGCCACATCACCGTCTATTTTGGCGACCGGAAGACGGTCGTTAAGGATCGCCGGAAAGAACTTCGGCCTGGCCTCTTGGCGGCCATGATCCGTCAGCTTGGCCTGACAAGCGGCGATTTCCGGTAGAGCGATCGAAAGGAGACCATGATGCGATTTACGTATCCCGCGCGATTGCGCCACACTGGACCGGACGAGATCGTTATCTCGTTCCGCGATCTGCCGGAATGCCTGACCTCGGGAAAAGACGTGGCCGAAGCGCTCGCCGAGGCGGCCGATGCGCTGGAGGAAGCAATCGCCGGGCGTATTGACGATATCGAGCCGATCCCGACACCGAGCGCACGGCGCGCCGGAGAACACCAGATCGCCGTGCCCCCGGACATGGCGGCTAAGGCGGCGTTGGCGATCGCCTTTCACGAGAGTGGACTGACGCGCCTCGCCTTCGCCGCGTGCCTTGGCGTCGACGACAAAGTTGTCCGCCGTATGCTCGACCCTCGTCATAGAACGGCCGCGAGCCGCATTCATAAGGCCCTCCGTACTCTTGGGCGCGAGCTTGTTGTCGAGACCCGCGCCGCCTAACAAGGCGGCCGGACGCCGAAGCGCCCGGCCAGTTTCTCCTGGAAGGGAACATTCACGCCCGGCGCAGGGAGGAGTCGCCGGGCCGATGGAGGGCGTTGCGTCCTCCACGCTGCCCGGCCGGCTTCGACCACCATCCAGGTGGTTGACCGTTCCCCTCGGGGAGCACTGACCAGACAGCGCGCTAGGCGCGGTGGTTGCGGGGGCAGGATTTGAACCTGCGACCTTCAGGTTATGAGCCCGTTGCAAGACAACAATCGCCAACAAGCTTCAATATTTTTTATCAATAAAAACAGCATATTACAAAGTTTTCCCTGTTGATCGTTGTTGACGATTATGGGCAAAACTTGATATCAAGTGTGCCTAAATTGTGCCCAGGCACAGGCACACCGTGCCCAACGCCTGTGGTGACATCCCTTCAGGATTTACCCCGAGGCCCTCATGGCGACCATTCAAAAACGCAAGCGCGCGAACGGCACGGTCTACCGTGTGATGGTTCGCATTAAAGGCTTTCCCGAGCAGCAGAAGACTTTCTCGCGCTTGACCGATGCCAAAATGTGGGCGCAACAGACCGAAGCGGCGATCCGCAAGGGAGAGTTCAAGAACGTCATCAAGACAGCGAACACCAAAACCCTGCAAGACGTGATCGATCGGTATCGCGATGAGGTTTCGCCGCACAAGGCGGAGACGACACAGCGCGCCGAAAAAAGTTACCTGAACTTCTGGGAGCGGGAACTCGGCAAGTATGCCCTCTCCTACATCACGCCGGACCTGGTGACCGAGAAGATCGATGCTTTATCCAAGGCGGGCGATGCGCGGCGGAAACTTGAAGAGGGTCAGAAGCCCAACCGCCCCAAGAGCCGCAAGACGCTGAAGCACTATCGCGATACCCTGAACGTGCTGTTTGGGTTCGCGCTCAAATGGGGCTGGACTTCGTTTAATCCGCTGGACGGCGTGAACCGCATCACCAAGGCCAATGTGGAGCGGGTGCGCTATTTGGATGAGAACGAACGCAAAGGCCTGCTCGATGCCTGCAAGGCCAGCGACAACGACCAGCTCTACCCGATCGTTGTCTTCGCCCTGTCCACCGGCGCCCGGAAAGGGGAAATCCTCGGCCTGACCGTCGAGGACGTGGACCTGAAACGCGGCGCGGCGATTCTGCGCGATACCAAGAACGGCGAGACCCGCCCTGCTCCCATTGTTCACCACCTGAAGGACCTGCTTCAAGACCACATCAAAGAGGTCAAAACCTTCTACGATGAGATGGAAGACGCGCCGCCGTCCCGCTGGCTGTTCCCCCGTCGTGATGGTCTGGCCCCTATTGACATTCGCAAGGCTTGGGAGAACGCCCGCGATACCGCCGGCATTCGGGATTTCCGCTTCCATGATCTGCGGCACACCACGGCGAGCTATCTCGCCATGAACGGCGCGAACCCGCTGGAGATTGCCGAAGTGCTCGGCCATAAAACCTTCCAGATGGTCAAGCGATACAGCCACCTGTCCGACAGCCATGTGAAGGAACTTGTGCAGTCGGTGAACGAGAAGATGTTCTGACCATGCCTAAACTGAAGGAAATCGCGCCGATCCTGGAAGCGGCGAAGCAGGCCGCTATCGACTGTGGCTGTGTGAAAACCCAATTCCGACCGATATCGCGAAACATTAATTCACCGGGCCCGACGCCGAAGAAACATTGAACCAAAGAGGGATTACCTTTGATTCGAATGTTGCGCACTCAACCTTCCAGCGAGCGTTTTCACACAGCCACGACTACTACCGGCTGACCGGCAAGCCCTTGGGGATTACGGGGGAAATCGGAGAGTATCTTGCCGCTAAGCATCTTGGGCTTGAGTTGGCGGACGCAAGAACGCCGGGATTCGATGCCTACGGCCCGGACAAACGCCTCGTCCAGGTCAAGTCCCGCGCCATACCGGAAGAGAAGAGGCTGACCGGACAGCGCCTCGGCTCAATTCGGCTGGAGCATGAATGGGACACGGTGGTGCTCGTGCTCATGAATGAGCTCTTCGAACCCTACGCCATGTACGAGGCGGGTCGGGAACCGATAGAAGCGGCGCTCACCAAGCCGGGCAGCAAGGCCCGAAACGAGCGTGGGGCGCTCGCCATAACGAAGTTCATCAGTATCGGCAAAAAAGTGTGACCATCGGGTGGATAGCACCCTGCCACGGGGCGAAACATTGCCTGGAAAGGCTCTTTTCAAATAAGCTGTAGGCCTCCTTTTCCTTTTTCAACCCAAGACTCTAAGGATGTCTATGGCAGATGGAGTGGATGGCTCCCGCTCCCGGCATCGCAATGTGCCAAAGTGTGGATTCCATCAAGGACCACGAGCAAGAGGAGCCATCCGCCATGCAAGTTACCAC
>Ga0209680_1000375_pt1 | contig 12073 bp, 8 predicted proteins | sample WorMetLIZISLAND1_FD_187413 | JGI IMG/M metagenome (GOLD analysis project Ga0209680, IMG submission 187413) | Marine gutless worms symbiont microbial communities from Max Planck institute for Marine Microbiology, Germany - Olavius loisae LIZARD... ... | reverse complement strand
CCAATCAGACACGCAATTTTCAGTTGAATTTGCATTTTGGTCACAGTTACAGCTAAAGTTACTCAGATGATTCGGTGAGCGAAAGTTGAACTGTGGACGTGTGAGTAATGGCAACGAATATCCGCTCAAACACATGCCGCTACTGGCAGATAACGAAGACTGATTTTCCGTTTCACGGCGGTATAAAATCCGAACTGACCGAACTACATCAAGAATGGACTCACGCGAACACTGAACGTTATTTATTACACTGCCTGTGCCCAGCGCAATAAAGACGTTACTGTCTACGTTGAAATTTGACGATCTTTAACCGTCGCACGCAGCTAATAAGCGTCTTCCTATTAGACTACTGCCACTGTGGTGTAAATCTACCAAGTGTAGCTCGGACTTTGTTTTGTTTTAAGCAACGTGGTTTTTAGTTTCATATTTTTGCCATTTTTTGTTGATAAAAATGTCAAAATATAACTGTATCACCACTTGTGAATATTACGATTTCCCACTAACGCAGAACAGGCCTACTTTATGTATACATGACTTGTATACAGTACAGTTATAACGATTTATTGCCCAGCTATGCACCGTCCCAGCATTAGACTATCGTCCTGCTTCATGTGCAGTTGTTGGAGTCGCTATGTCAAACTGTGGTTTTTACTACCTCGTTTTTTCAGTTCAGCTTTAACCGTTCTTCACTTTTATGCCGTTGGCGAGAATATATATTTATTAACCTCCGCACAGCGATGATGAACGTAGATTGTTTGCGACACGGAGATGTCGCCTATCGATCTGTATTAGCGTAGAAATTGCCAGCAGACTGAAACCACAATGCCAAGCCGTCCCAACGATCACTCTGCGCCTGTGTGTCAGCCGGACCGGTATCGGGACACTCTGGTAGTTTTTGTGGCTCTTCTTTGGGACGATTAGGTGATGGATGCAAGGTATCCGGTTGCGTGCGTCAAACTACACACATAACAGCTGCATAGATGAAACGCACGTAAATTCACACATAAATAAACTGTTCAGCTGTGCTTTCAGAATATGTAAGCAAGATTTTGATTTCTATCGTGCGCGTCATTATTCGACTGACCGGGCGGTAAACAAGATCGACACGTTCTGTTGATCGCCACGCATGTCATCAAAGTGTTATAGAAACAGCCGCCGAATTTGCTCATTTCACGTGACAACGTCAATGTATTGCGCTAACACGTGCTCGCTCTGCAACGGAATAAGATACGCATGTAAAAAATTTAATTACCAAAAAGTACCCCCAAATCGGTCTGCACCGGTAGCACGTCCGTATTTTAACTGTTTACACTAGTACATGGCTGACTGACTTGCATGCATATACACGTGTACAAAATGTTACGTAACTGAGTTTTGTCATATTTAGCATATATGTAAAGTTTTTTGCGAATCCAAAACGGATTTCCCGAGGCTTTTAAACTATCGCTAGAAGAAGGAGAATGGTACAGGCCATGAATTTATTTCTATTTCAACCGTATTTGTATGCAGTAATTACATACATGTAGACATTTACATAAATTTAATTTGAATCAGACAACACAGGTCTATATAAGACAGATAAAAGACAAACAAACGGACAGATAGATTAACTGCAACTTCTAACTTTTCTGTACATTTGAGTTAAATAAATTTTGTTTAATTTAAATTATTGAAACGCAGTTATTTGTTTATTTTAAGTGACAAATTTGTAAACATTAACCAGCAAGAAAGCCTAGCTAACGCTAAGGTGAGCGCGCGACAACAGTGTGTGTATGAAGGCCCCTAGCGAAAAAATCTACGGCAAATCAATGCAAGAAACACAATCTTTTCGCCGTTTTGCCTCCCATATTTCCGAAATGCCACGAAATTCTCCGAAAATTCAAACTTACACCAGTTCGTGGTCATCCAAGGTCATCGAACTTGGTGCCAATCGAAAGCGCACATGCAACTTCCTAGTAATCATTAATAGTAACTTTGGACGTATCTCTCACCGGTTTCGAGATATTGACGCATTTAGCTCGAAAGTAGCTTATTTTCCCTCCCCACCCTTGTTTGACGCCCCTAGCATCTGGATGAAACTTAACTGGCTGGCAAAAACTAAATTGATGGGGCTACCGTAGTGTGAAAATTGCATAATCCTAGCTTCAACCGTTTTTGACAGATCTACTCGTCTGACGGACAGACAGACAGACGGACGGGCGATAGCATATGGCGCGCTAAGCATATATGCTGTTGTGCGCTAAAAACTACATATTTAGATCGGCAGTTTAAATATATAGTTATTTAGTTATATAGTTATGTGTTAAACATGCGAAACTATTCGCATGCGATTGATGTGCAAGCGATTTGGTTATTATCTTCTATAGCAGTCAGAACAACAAACCGTCTTTAGTAATGCAGTCGATTGCAGCAGAAAAACTCAAAATAACGTGAATCCAAAACAGGTGACAATAAAATAACGCTAATCGCAGCCCTAACATTTAAAAGCTTTCGTAATCGTACGCCGAACATTCGTTGTGATTAACTGTACATCGAGAAGAAAGACGTCTAGCTGACCACCAGAATGTTTCGCACAAAGCGAGGCAGCAGTGCGTCCCGAAATCCATGGCGATAGCGGTCGTCGGCGAAAAGGAGTTATGAGAATGGACGTAGAGCGGGCGCACAGAGTAGTCTCCTGGGCTTGACATCGGGTCATGTTTGAGACCTGGTAGCCTAGCTAAGCGAGAACTTGTCGGATCGACGCACATTCTACGCTCGCCCGTGGACATTAGTTTACTGCCAGTGAGTCTTAGACTACTCGTTCTACGGAATGTCAGTTCGAACTATTGACCACAAGTCGTCCTTTCGCCTAAATACGCTTCACAAAATTACTAATAAGCATAATACCGCTCGAACTTAATAGTTCGAGCGGTATTATGCTAAATTCTACAGAAAGTAGTACAGGTGGATCATAGCTATCATCGAACAGTGACAGGAAGTTACGTAAGTGATCCACTGAACCGCTGTCATTGATCTCGGTGACCTTGAATAATTGTTAGTGAAGGTCATTTGCGCCACTGAAAATCGTTTCTGTCATCAATATGATTGGGCATATGCTATGTATACCTGGTACGATGTAAATTACAACTATAGGAAGTCCGAAGTAACGCACTAGCAATTTATCTCGGAGTATGCATCTGCCTGTCTGTCTTATTGTCTGTTCGTGGACAATATAACTACAAGACTTTTAGATAGATTTCGACGAAACGTGGCTTGCTAGTAGACGTTGTTGATCGCTAGAAAAGACTAACTTTTCGGTAGCGCCCATCATGAAGGGATCTCTAAAAGAGTAAAACTGTCGTTCTTTCAATAGTCGTGACCAAACTGGAGTGTTTAAATTAATGTCAATCACTGAATCTGATCAATTAGTAATATCTCACAAACAGTGAAAAGTTGTAGTATAGTCCGCTAATAGAACGTAATAGGCCTATCGAATAGTGCCATTTTCGACGAACTTTTAGCAAGTTCATTTTACATGTTCTTTATCAATGAAAACAGTATTTTCGATTCCTTTAAATCTCCCTGTAATCGTACCGCAGATTCCAGTTTTTGCTGCTATAAGCTTCTTTCGTCTCATCAAAAGTACCGATTGCGACCGTTGCAAGTATAATGTGAACGCTGAACTTTGAACTGTCACTGTCGCTGACTAGCATAAGAACTTTGACCGACTGTTGTTGCCAGCGACGCCATAGCCTAGAATTAACTTATTTAGACTCAGATCGACGCAATCTATCTGTATCTGTGGCGTTTCTTGTTGACAGTTACTGTGATTTCCATATTACCAATGAAGCACGTAATGGAATCTGTCAATATGTATTATCTGCGACGACTGATTTAAATATGTGCTATACAGCAACAGTCGTCAAACTATTTTTCTTTGGTTCAGCGAACCCTTTTACGCCCACTGTTGCCATATGGGTACAGCTATAAAGCATCCTATGCCAGACCGGGTTAAGCCGTCATTTGTAATTTTTGACTTCTGGGCACTCTGACGCTCAGGCTTAACCCGGTCTGGCACAAGATGCTTTGTAGCTGTACCCATATGGCAACAGTGGGCGTAAAAGGGTTAAGTAAGCGCCGGTAGTGGTGCTGAAACATCACAGGCAACCTGCAGTCCTGCACGAAGTGTAAAGACAAAAAAGTAAGCAATTTAATTAACGTAACACAACCTAGCAGTCGGTGATTGAAGAGTAATTTTACGGGTTTCAGTCCGGACAGATTGAATTCTACGTAGGCTGTCATCCAACGTTGTCGAGCGAAACATTCATTAACGCTCGTCACCGTGGAGGCTGTCAGCAAACATGACAACACTGTCTGTTTACTGAGCGCCGTTCTAGCTGCTCGTCTGTCACACTCTTTGGTTTTTCGTAGCAACAAGTACTGTGTGCGTATTTTCTGCACTAATTCATCGTTCTGTGGTGCCACTCGCTCGTGGAGTGGTATCGGATTAATTGAAAATAATCAGAAACTGGAAAATAAGGATTTATAGATTTTTCAATGCAATAAATATTCAAGACTGTGTGAAGAAAATGAGTTCCAGTTTTTTTCTACTATCTGCCCGAATTTCTTATTGCGTAGAAACAGTCCCTGTACGATTTTTGTTCAGTGATTGTAACCACTTCGCGATAAGTAATCGTCAGAAGAGCAAAATTTGCGATTTGCACGAAAATATGCACTAAGTAGGCAATTTAATTAACGTAACGCAACGGAGCAGTCGGTTTTAGGCCCTACTAAGCTAGTTTTTGTTATGTAGTCGGTATCAGGGGCTTCGCTTCCCGCCAGTAGAATCCTAAGTAAGTACCGGAAACATTCATTAACGGTCGTCTTGATAGATGTCATTGGCACAGTATGGCCAGAGACCACCCACGACCAGGCCATGGAGCCATGACCACTGACCAGGCTGTAAGCAACGTCGCTGATAGCAAGCACGCACCTGGCTCCGAATGGTCGAAGAGCAAGCACTTTAATAAGCCGCTTAAATACTTTTACACACACTCACAGCACGTCATTCGGCGTGATATGGTGTGGCCACGAAGCCATCAGTATGACTGCGATTCATTGACTATATCAATGATGATAATCCCGATAATTCAATTGACCATTCAGTGTTTTTACGGCGCGATTAGGACGTTTCTGTCGGTCTGTAACGTTGATGCTAAATATCTCGGAAACTAAACGATTTTGGGGTTCGTGTCCAATAGGGAACCTATAGGAAAGTGCACATGTTGCGTCGATTGGTGACGTCATCGATGAAGTCACGTGACTGTATGACGTCATACTTGTGACGTCACAATATTAAAAGTTGTCGCGTTCGGAAACTAGGACAGGATCAACTATCTGCGAAGAACCTTTAAACACACATTAAAAAACATTGCGTTAAAACAAGAGCGCATTCGGCTTAGAACTCTGGTGGGAAAAGAAGCATTTGGCGTAACCCTACTCCCAAGTGAAAATTGCGAATAATCGGTACTGTTGCAATTCGATGGTGACTTGCGGGTCACTAAAAGCTTATCAGCGCGCGAGCCAATTCGCCTATCGGCTTGCTTGTTTATTTGGTTATTTATTTATTCGTGTCAATGCACGTAACTAATTTTGTTGGCTCGCGCGCTGCAAGCTTTAAGCGACCCTTATTATCAGTCGACGTTTCTGTCTGTCTGTCTGTCCGCAAATTTGATGCAAAATATCTCGGAAACTAAGCGACTTAGGGGTTCGTGTCCAATAGGGAGCTTGTAGGAAAATGCTCATGGCGCGTTGATTGGTAACGTCATCGATGACGTCAGGTGACTCTATGACGTTATACTCTTAACGTCGCAATATTCATAGTCGTCGCATTCAAAAACTAGGAACCGGATCAACTATGCCTGTGGAACCCTTAAGCACTCATTAAAGGAGAGGATCTTGTTAAAACATGAGCGCATTCGGTTTACAACTGCCGGAGAAGAAGCATTTGGCGTAACCCTACCCCGAAGTGAAAATCGCAAATGGGGATGAGTGGGTCGCTTAAAGCTTAGTAGAGCCAATTCGCCTACCGGCTTGATATATGAGGATTTCCAGTTGAACGCGACGGCAACTAAACCGACCTTTGTTCCCGTGGATTCTACAATGATTTCATTCTATCACAGCTAAACACACGGCTCTGTCTGGTGGCCTCATTGTCCTATAGATTGATCACTTAGTCGTCCAGACTCTGCAGTGAGGCGACTGAAATGTAACAGTGGAGAGAAACTGGAAACTGCTGGAGCGAAAAAAATGAATGAAGACACTGCAAGGATGGAAAATGCGTAAATAGAAATCAAATTCTACCCTCTCTACGTGGTCATTTTATATTATCGCATTATATATTATTGTTTTGGTATGTTATTCTACGTTTACCTATTCGACTGTTACTAGTGGCAAGCGTGAAATATACATCATTGTCATTGTCAAGTAATTAAACAAAAAATTACCGCTTTACTGTAGTTTTCTACACACGAACTATCCTAATGGAACACTCTCCCGGTCTACCTGCGAACAGTAGTATCATCTTAACTAACTTTTCGCCGCGAACTTAAGACCTTCCTGTTTAACATTTCATTTCCAGACAACTGAACTGTTTGTGTGACTTTGTAAAGTGGCCCTGCAGTCATTGATAGTGACACTGTAATCTTAGCATCTTATTATTATTAATTTGTAAAATCATACATCCAAAGTATTATAGTATGTGTTGGGTTTAAGTGTTCAATGCTGGGTTTGTAATGCGGACAATACGAACGTGTGTACGAATGCAGAAGATCATGCTGACGTTGTCGACGATGACCTACTGTTGTGTAGGTTGTACGTTCACGTACAGAAGCAGCGCCGGACTCAACGGAACTATCACGTCACCAAACTTCCCCGGCCTCTATCCACGCAATACTCGTTGTACCTACGTACTTCTCATCCGACCTAAACAACGCCTCACCATCACGTTTCATCATTTCGACATGGAAGGCATCATGCCCGAGTCAGTAACGCAAAACTTGTCAGACGTTAGCTGCAGTTTTGGTCTTGTTGACATCTATGTGCTTCGCTGTATTCATTTTAGTTGCATAAACTACTCGGATGATAATAATGACGATGGTGTGTTTCAGCATTTTAGCCGAGTTCAACGTGTTTCAGTACTACTTACTAGATCAATGTTTCTTGCTCACAGCTTACGAATTATAGTAACATTGTACCAAAAAAAGTAAGCAGAGGTCATTGTTTGATTTTATGAATTTCTGGTTCAGTGTCAGTCGTGAAACTGGTATTACGCCTATGCATAGGTATTAGGTAACTATCGTGTCATTGTCTCTAGTTTGTTTGAGTTGTAACAATCTGACTGTCAGGTGTTCTACGGCTACAGAAAGCGACTACTTGGAGGTGACGTGGCTAGCCAATCGCCCGTCGAAGCGCTTCTGTTCGAGCAAGGACAGTCCTCCGCCCGCGCCGCTGACGGCCACTAGCAGTGACGGTTCTCAGCTTCGTCTGACGTTCCAGTCCGACGGAGTCTATGATGCTACCGGCTTCCTGGCACACTACAAGTACTCGACATTCGTGCCAAGTACGCATACCTGCCCACGTAACATCGTCATATCACTACTAGGCCTAGAATTGTTTTCAGTTGTCTCTGTTGCTGGTGTTTATTTTCTCCATTTAGTTTTAACATAGCTTGTTTTCTTTTTTATACCACTGGTCACTTAATGTAAGTGATCATCGTGGCATTGACATATTGATTAATTTACCGATTGACTGGTCGATCGATCGATTGATTAATGAATTGATCAATTGATATTTGGTTAACGGATTTACTTACAACACGCTCTATCTATAGCAGTGCACGGACAAAAAAACTGATATCAGTGTCACGGCGGTAAATGCCACAATTCGCCGCATGAATGTGATTTGTGCGCCAGAGAGTCATCGGCTCTAGTTGCACGTTCATTGCTATGCGTGTCATGGCCTTCTATTTGGAGAGATGATGCATCGTGCTACAAATATGCATCAAAACGGATTATCTAAGTCACTGGATTGTATTCTTGGAAGCAATAAGTGTTTTATGTTCGCGTAGAAAATTAATCCTGATAAGTGATTCATGTACATCAAATACCGTGGTCCATAATACAGCAATACACTGTTAACTACAGCTAGGTTTACATAACCTAAGCTGTCATTATAGGGAACCCGCTTAGCTTATATTAGTCACGCCAGCAAAATTTTGTACTAGTTTCAGGTTGCAGACTACGAGATAATGTAATCATTTAACAAGTACTGCAGTGTGTACAAACAGTCAGACTAGCGATGGGAGTCATTGCAATTACATAGGGATGTTACAAGCTACGTCTCTGTGCTACAAGGCAAACGTCGTGGCCGTATATAAATTTTCCCGTGAGCGTGTGGCTGAAAGATCATTTATGAATATATCGAAAAGTCTTGTTCGAGATAATAACTTTTCGAGTCAGTGCGCGTCAGCAGGCGACGTCAAGACTGGTTAGTCACGCTATTCACCACATGAACAAGCTTAATTCTCAAGACCTTATCACACGCACGCGTTCACTGTAGATGCTGCAACAGGTACTAGCGCGCGTACGTGATACAGTGAACTATGCTAGGTAGAACAATCTACAATGTAAAACAAGTCCTTTGTGGTGGTAAAATTAGTGTAGGTTTTGGCGTAGTGGTATACACGAGTGTAACAAGAGTAGGCCTATATCATGATAGACTATTTGCTTATTCGATGATTATTGCTATCAATAACCTCTGTCACGCTTAAGTGCCCGAGAGTAGATTAACAGGCGTTATCTCACTTTAGACACCATGTTATAAGACATAGGCGACGACAGTAGGTAAATGGTAAATGGTAAATGGCTTCCGATATTATAGAGCGCTGGAAAGCGTCAGCATAGCATCAGCTTTGTCTACCGCTCTTACCATTTATCCGAGTCCATCAACGCTGACAGTCTAAACTCCAACTTCCTACAGCTCGGAAGAAGGAGTGGCGGCCGGCCACAGCGGGCAGTTCGCCCCCATGAGGTTACCTGTCAACACTGTGATACACACTACTTTAGTAGGCCTCGAACCCGCAACCTTCCGATCGTTTGTCCGACGCGCTAGCAGAATAATGTAACAAACGGGCGATTTAGGTAACATTTCATCTGATGCTGCCAATAATAACTCATAAGTAGCTCAGTAATTGCTAAAACAGTCGAGAATTACGATCATAATGACAATCGAAGGTCAACCAAGGTCATCGCTAGTAGTAGGCCCTACTAATCGGAAGGTTTAGTACAATGTTATGTTACTTCTACATCAGCCTGGGCGTCCCAGGGCTGATAGAGAAGTAACAGGACTTTGTTAGCTGACGCCTTGCTGTTAACCAGTAGGCTACACACGTTACGAAAACTCTTCGAAGGTCGCAGTGGTGAATCAGTCATAATCACCCTGACGACTACAGAGAGTGGTTCAGCTGACAGAACAGTCTGATGGCGGTCCATGCGTACAGTCAGCAGTTGAGCGCTTTGAAGACCAGTTACAGTACTGGAGAGAGACGAAATGAGATCTCTGTCCCCGCCAGCAACCTTCAGTGAAACCTGTAATGGGATGCTTCGATTATGGATGGACTTTTCGCTCACAGTCACAGCGACTCACGCGTCGCCAGCAATAGAGATGCCCGTCGCATCAGTGGCTCGGCTCACCGTTGCCCTGCATGCTGAAGTCCAACATTTATTAGCAAAAACTAATTTAACCGTTTGATGCATCGACTTGTTATTCTTGTTCCACCGTGTTGAAGTCTTGATCGAATACCTTGGGACAGCTCGTGGCGGCGCCAGCGATCGACGATCGATCTGACATCGTCGTTTGATGTCGCTATCAATATCGCGATGTGTCAGTCCGTCTATCCGTCTTTCTCTCCCATTCCGCCTGTCTGACCGTCCGATTCCGCGACTAAACGATCCGTGAATGGCTCCATCTCGACACGGGCATCGCTGATGACTGACGACCATAGCAACTGCTGCTGCTGCGGTTGCAGATCTCAAGATCGATTTTTTCTATGTCCTTCTCGCAGACCTGCGCAGATGATAGATCTACGTGTATAGCCTACTGTGTCCCACAACGCATCTTAAGCTGTGCGCAGAAGATTTTTCAGACGGGAAAAGACGTTCTGTGGACTATTGCAATAGTCATCTTGGTGTACGACGTATTAGCCAAACAGGGTACACATTTCTCACTCATGACTGTACCTGTACTTCCACTAGACTTTTCTTCGCTGTCAAAACGCGTTAAGTAACCCTTAAAACTCATTTAGGTCTATACGATACGATGACTTTGCATAATAGACCTCAACAGACCTTAACACACGCTGCTTGTGATACGATGATGGACATGGAATGTTTAACGTGTGCTAACGAGTAGACAACTTGTTCTTATTGTTGACTACACGAAACTAGTAAATAAACATTTTGAAATCAAACAAAAGGCAATAGCCATTTACATGTTGCAGATACCAAGATTAAAGTATTAACACAGAAATTGCAGAAATTATACGAATGAAGTCTGGTCCAAATCCTAGCTCATAAAGGAATCTTAGGGAAAGAACAGTCTTTTTTCATTCACATTATAAAAAGGATTTCTGAAACAGATGGATTTTTCAGCTTAAGCTTAAAGTGAATATTTGAACGTATGATGGCTTGTGACACTGGTGACGAACAGTGAAATGTACATACATAAAATATACAGTGAAATGTAAAGTGCATCTACGTAGTGATTATAAGATGAGGCTGATGAAATGAATAGAAAGCTGATTCCAGAGACACTTTCTGTCTTGTGCTAATTCGCTTAATTTGCATGTGCAAATTCACCGGATCGTACATACAGCGAACACCAACGAGAGAGAGAGGGGGGTCATTTACTCACGTCGCGCAGCATGGGTAGTATTGATCACGTCTGTACTGTGGTCTTAACAGCTGACCGAGTTTCTTGTCAAAGTGTCCAACTCTACTGTGCATCTATGTCTTTCAAAGACGCCAGCTTTTCACTTTGTCAGCAGTGAGCAGCGACTGTCTCAATTCAGTTTTCGATTCACTGCATCATCGTTTATTCGAGCTTTTTCTGAATATACCTTTCCTCAGTTCGAACGACTTCCGTCAATCCGTCTAACGTGACGCTATAGCAGCAGCATCCGTAGATATCTTCGCAGACAACTAAAGGCACTCACCTGTTATTATCGGGACATCATAATCAGCTGCATACCGAGAGGCGTAAAGCACGGGGCCTGAGGGACTCGTCGTTAAGTTTTTGACGCCCATTGTTGCCATATGGGTACGGCCATAAAGCACCCTGTGCCAGACCGGGTTAAGCCGTCATTTGTAATTTTTGACATTCGGGAACTCTGGCGCTCAGGGCCGAATGTCAAAAATTACAAATGACGGCTAAACCCGGTCTGGCACAGGATGCTTTATAGCTGTTCCCATATGGCAACAGTGGGCATCAAAGGGTTAAGTTGTTATGACGTTGTGTTTTGTTAGCTTTAACTTTAGGCACTTGCTTAAGTATATTTTATAACTAATTGAATGTAGCTGTCGTTAAACTGTTGTAGGCGCGTCGAGACCCACCAGAGTCAGCTGCCGCGACGTTAACTTTGCATTCGCACTTACGTTATTGTTTGAATATTGCGCCAATTCGTTTTAGATCCAGTTAAAGATCCACGACAGTAACGCGTATGACAGGGCTTACCAAAAATGATCCCCCTTGTGGCTTTTGCTAACATCATTTTTAATTAATAGTTTATGCAGAAACATAAAATTTATGCATTTTATGCACGTTTTGATAAACGTGTTAGTTGCATATGCCAGGTTTTAAACTCCATAGTCAAAACCACTCAAAACATGATTATGTTATGGGATTTCAAATGCAATAACTGCACGCTTTCAACACGCTAATAACAATGTTTTCTGTTGCACAAAAACAATTTACTTTTATTGAAGCAAAAAAATTTGAGTGCTAACTTAATAAGAATGATATATCGACGAATTTATTA
>Ga0209680_1000374_pt1 | contig 12077 bp, 12 predicted proteins | sample WorMetLIZISLAND1_FD_187413 | JGI IMG/M metagenome (GOLD analysis project Ga0209680, IMG submission 187413) | Marine gutless worms symbiont microbial communities from Max Planck institute for Marine Microbiology, Germany - Olavius loisae LIZARD... ... | reverse complement strand
CTATCCAATTATACAATTGAGGGCGCAGTCGCAGGTGCAATCTGCGTATCATGGAGCGTGTAGTATAGATACTGGAGTATCTTATGTGCAGAAGAAAATATTGCTCTCTGATAAAAAACGGAATAAGTAATACTCTGGTCCCCCAAAGCAGGTGGTTGCAGGCTATGCCTCAGTTACCCAACCTCAAAAGTATGAGATATGTGTACAATACAAGCTTCTTCTGGTCACCAGTCAGCGCAGCGGTGCTTACTCTACACTGTAGGCGCTGGGTTGGCACTAGGTTTGGATTACAAGTGAAGAAAAAAGTTTAGTCTACCCAGCGATCCCTACAAGGGTCTGCTGGGCGAGTCAGAGCGCCGATATGGAATCCTTCCAGCGCAGGGAAAGTCGATCTGCTTGTCGCAACCTTTCTGATCCGCTAAATAATCGTGGTGTAAATCCGATTCTTCGGCACTCACGAGCAGTACGACCAGATTGATGCACAAACTATTTGAGGTGGTCTATGGAAATCCGTCCTATCAAGTCTGAAGCAGATTACGAGGTCGCACTCAAGGAAATAGAAACTTTGGTGGGTGATGAAGCGGATTCGCGGAAGGTGATCGCTTAAAACCGTATTTTTCAAGATGCCCTTAAGTTGTGGCTTAGTGAGCGAACCCGTAGGGTGGGCTGTGCCCACCAGGGCCTGTTGACATTTACGACTACTGCGTTGATTTTATAGATAATTCGACGAATGACTGGAAAAGCTAACGTAATGATTCAGAAGCGTTCTCGGCCTAAATGTCAACACGACCTAGGGTTGGGTTTCCGCCGCATTCCAAAATGTTCGGTTGTCCTGCCATGATCGTGAGCAGTTCGCAATCCATAAAGGGGCTTGAATAAAAATATCCTGGAAATCCTGTACGATAGGGACCAAAGCCCCCAAACAGAGCCAAATAATTCAGGATTGCTTTTAACTGGGACAGATTCTGAGTGATACCTAATGGAACCAGATGCACGATTGGTCGGCACCGTGGCGTTCCTGGTGACGATGTGTCTATTGTAATATGTCTCGCTGGTGGGCTGCCTGGATGCAGATCTGGTGGTGCTGTCCACCTGTAATACCGGCGGCGGCAGGGAAAGCGGTGGCGAGGTGCTCTCCGGCCTAGAGTGCAACTTCGTTTGTTCGCGGGGCCAGAAGTCAGCCATTGGAAAGCCCCATCACGGTCCACGCTTGATCTCTTGGTGCGTACCTTCGAGAAGCTCTCCCATTGAGAGCGGTAGGCAGGACATCGCAAAGATGTTATGTGAAAGCCAGCTTGGTATCGTTGAAACTGGTGGCTATTTGTACGCCCAAGGCGTGGGCGGATTTTACCCTGGTTGGTTATGGTGGTTGATGGGGAATGCTAGGTGCCATGTGCCTGTTCGGTACGTCCTACGGAGGAAAACCATACAAGGATTCGGTACAATCACCGCTTTTTAAAGTGCAGTGTAATCGTTCAGACCCTTACTGTTTTTGCCATCTCTGGCACTGGATTCTGGCACTCCTTGTCGGAATAACGAGGTGGGGGCCTGAACGGCTATGGGGCAGTGCATCAGCCCCCCATTTTTCCCATTCGGAGATCGCCATGCCCCGTTTCCGTTCCCGTACCACGACCCAAGGCCGCAACATGGCAGGTGCCCGCGCCCTCTGGCGGGCCACCGGGATGCGGGACGCGGACTTTGAGAAGCCCATCGTCGCCGTTGCCAACTCCTTTACCCAATTCGTCCCGGGCCACGTCCATCTCAAGGATCTCGGTCAACTGGTGGCAGGAGAGATCGAGCGGGCAGGCGGGGTAGCCAAGGAGTTCAACACTATCGCCGTGGACGACGGCATCGCCATGGGGCATGGTGGCATGCTCTACTCGCTGCCCTCGCGGGACCTGATCGCCGATTCCGTGGAGTATATGGTAAATGCGCACTGCGCGGATGCCCTGGTCTGCATCTCGAACTGCGACAAGATCACGCCTGGGATGTTGATGGCCACTCTGCGCCTCGATATTCCCACGGTCTTCGTTTCCGGCGGCCCTATGGAGGCGGGCAAGCTGATCCGCGGCGGCAGCGAAATCAACTTGGATGTGATCGATACCATGGTAGTGGCCGCAAACCCCGATAAGGACGACGCGGAGGTGGCCGAATACGAACGCTCCGCCTGTCCGACCTGCGGCTCCTGTTCTGGGATGTTTACGGCCAACTCAATGAATTGCCTGACCGAGGCGCTGGGCCTGAGCCTTCCGGGCAATGGTTCTTTGTTGGCAACCCATGCCGATCGCCGTGAGCTCTTTCTCGAAGCTGGGGGGCTGGTCGTCCGGCTCACGAAGCGCTATTACGAGGAGGATGATGCGAGTGTGCTGCCGCGTTCTATCGCCTGCTTCGACGCCTTCGAGAATGCCATGAGTTTGGACATCGCCATGGGCGGATCGACCAATACGGTGCTGCACTTGCTCGCCGCTGCCCATGAGGCGAACCTGGACTTCACCATGGCCGATATCGACCGCCTGAGCCGCAAGGTCCCGCATCTGTGCAAGGTGGCACCGGCGACCCAGCACTACCACATCGAGGATGTTCACCGGGCTGGGGGCGTAATGGGTATCCTTGCCGAACTCGACCGAGTGGGGTTGATCCACCGCGGTCCACCGACCATCTTCAGCAGCTCGTTGGGCGCGGCGTTAACCCGGTGGGACCCGGTGCAGACCCGGGCGGAACAGGTGCGTTCCCGGTATCTTGCGGCCCCCGGTAGCCGACCGACACAGGTCGCCTTCAGTCAGGATAATCGCTGGCCCGACCTGGATCTGGACCGCGCCAACGGCTGCATCCGGGATGTGGTGCACGCCTACAGCCGAGACGGTGGACTAGCTGTCCTGTACGGCAATCTGGCGGAGCAGGGCTGTATCGTAAAAACTGCCGGCGTGGACGCTTCGAATCTCACTTTCTCCGGGCCGGCCAGGATCTATGAGAGCCAGGAGGAGGCAGTGGAGGCCATCCTCGGAGACCGGATCCAGGCTGGCGAGGTGGTGACTATCCGTTACGAGGGGCCCAAGGGAGGACCCGGTATGCAAGAGATGCTCTATCCTACGAGTTATCTGAAATCGAAAGGGTTGGGCAAGTCTTGTGCCCTTGTCACCGACGGCCGCTTCTCAGGCGGGACCTCTGGGCTGTCCGTCGGCCATGTGTCGCCGGAGGCCGCCGAGGGCGGAACCATCGGGCTGGTGCGAGAGGGCGACCAGATTGAGATCGACATCTCTCAGCGCAGGATCGAACTTCTGGTCCCGGAGGAGGAACTCACAGCACGGCGCCGGGACATGGCGGCTAAAGGTACCACCGCATGGCAACCGGAGCATCGGGACCGCCCCCTGACAACGGCATTACGGGTTTACGCCGCACTCGTGACGAGCGCCGCGCGTGGCGCCATCAGGGACCTCTCGCAGCTCAAGTGACGCATAGGAGCGGGCCTATTTAACGAATAGCGAGCGGGGAAATCTGACTGGCCACTCGGTTCCGCACCGCTTAGATTCCACAGGAGAACAGTTATCTCGATCAAGGCCCGTGAATCGTAGGCTTTGTCGGCGACCACCTTTTCAACCTCAAGGCCGACCAGTAACAGCTCAGCCTGGGTCCCATCATGGGCGTTGCGGCACTGAGCAGGCACCGAACCAGCTTCTCAAGCCCATCAACGAGGGCATGAAGCTTAGTAGTCAACCCACCACGGAAGCACGGAAGCAACCGATCACCTGGGTGCCGTTCCTTTTTGGGGGCACCAGCCGTGTGCCGATGGATCCCGATCACTACCATCAACGAAAACTTCTTCAAAATCAGTCTCCTTTGCTAACTCTTCGAACATTTCGGACCACACCGTGCTTCTGCCAACATTCGAAGCGCTGGTATACGCTGTTCCAGCTTCCGAATTCTGCGGGATGATCGCGCTACGGGGCAACCTGAGCGGGCCAATCGCAAGATCGCTTCCACGAACAATCGGTTTTCGTGGGGTTGCCGTGGCCGGCTCCGTCCACGGTCTGATGCTTTGCCTGGCAACGGGTGCTGAATCCGTTCCCATTGGCCGTCATGTAATTTCAAGCGGACCGTTTCTACTCCCCTAGTAACAGTCGAGTTGCACGTAGTCTATCAGACTTAAATGTCAACACGACCAGTCGTCTGCATATACGCAATCGACGGCGAAGAATTCTTGCTGCACATCAAGATCGCCAACAACTCCGTCAGTGATGCTCTGGTGCTGGCCGTGCCGTGTGACTTCGGGGGCCACAAACCGCAGGAGGTTACCACCTACATTGTGGGCCGTCTGCGGGAGTTTCTGGATGGCCGAGGAGCGGGGATTTTGCGAACATATGACCATACTGCAGAATCCTATCCAAGAACTGGAATCTTGAAGCACAGATTAAGGAAGCATGAACACATGCTGATTGAAATCGATATCGCATTCTATGCCGTTTTTCTCCGTCGTTGAACGTGGCGAGAAAAAGGGTTTGGAAAGAGGTGAGGCACGGGTTGTGCGTCGTCTATTGAGACGACATGATGCCGCGGAAGTTTCCGAGCTGCTTGGTTGTGCGGTGGAAGATGTGGAACGCATCGCCGCAATAAGGAGGCGACGACGATCCGGCGTACGACAAGCATGTAAGGGGGTTAGTCTAAGTGGAAGGCAAGATATCGAAGAACCGGTCCGACTTGCTCGATAATCGTTCAGTCTTGTGGGTTAGGCAAAGGGTAGGATATGGTGAGCACGGTGGTTCTAAACTTGCTGGTTGGTGCACGCTCCCCCCTGCGCGAACCGCATCGATGGATGGCCCGTGCCCAACACCCTACTGACCCGCGGAATTTGAACTACTGAGAACACAGAGATGAAGAGTAGGCACAACTCTGTGTGCTCTGTGGTTCAAAATCACGCGATGCACACAAAACTTGACCCATGTGTAAATATTCGGGTTCCTCAAGGAGTCCTGGACACTAAGCGCATGCGTGTAAACCTTCAGGCGCTGGGTTGCAGACTCAATGAAGCAGAGCTTCAGACCTGGGCCCGGCAGTTCCAACAGCAGGGCCATCCGGTTACCGCCGATGCGGAAGCGGCCGACTTGGTGGTGATCAATACCTGCGCGGTAACCGCCGAGGCGGTACGTAAATCTCGCAAGCTGCTGCGCCGTGCCCGGTGCATCAATCCTTGGGCTAAGCTGGTGGTCAGCGGCTGTTTCGCCTCCCTGGACAGGGACGCATTGGCCTGTGAGCAGGGCGTCGACTTGTTGGTGTCCAATCAGGACAAGGACCGTCTGGTAGAAATTACCGCCCGGGCGTTCGACCTGGATTCCATGGCCCACGACGCCGTGTCGCAAGCGGCCTACCCCTTGTTCGTCCGCAACCGACAACGGGCCTTCGTCAAGGTACAGGACGGCTGTCGCCACCGCTGCACCTTCTGTATCGTAACCCTCGCCCGGGGTGAGGAACGCAGTCGTCCTATTGCCGAAGTGGTAGAGGAAATCAACCGCCTGAGTATGGAAGGGGTCAAGGAGGTCGTACTCACCGGTGTCCATCTCGGGGGTTACGGCAGCGATGGTCGGGGCGACCTGTCGGCGCTGATCCGCGCGGTTCTTTCCGACACTGATGTGCCTCGGGTCCGCCTGGGGTCCCTGGAACCCTGGGATCTGCCTGCAGGGTTTTGGGCGTTGTTCTTGGACCAGCGTCTGATGCCTCATCTACATCTGCCCTTGCAGAGCGGATCGGATTCGGTGCTGCGTCGCATGGCCCGACGTTGCCGGACCGAGGACTTTATGCGCCTGACCAAAGCGGCTCGGAGACAGGTGGCGGACTTCAATCTGACCACCGATATCATCGTCGGCTTTCATGGCGAGACTCGAACCGAGTGGCAACAGACCCTGTCCTTTGTGGCATCACTGGGTTGCGGTCACCTTCACGTCTTTCCTTATTCACCGCGGGCGGGCACCAAGGCCGCAACGCTATCGGGACAGGTCCACGACCGGGTGAAGAAGGAGCGTAGCCGCCAAATGCACGCGCTGGGACGCCGGATGAAAGGTGAAACCCTGGCCCACTTTGTTGGCCGGCGGCTGCCGATTCTGGTGGAAGGTCCCTACGGCGACTTATGGAAAGGCGAATGGTTCGGTTATACGCCGAATTATCTGCCGGTCAGGATACGTATCGATGAGATGGAGGACCCGACCAACCGTATCCTCGACGTGAGGCTAGAGGCGGTGCACGAAGACGGAGAGCACTTGATTGGGAACCTGTCGGGCCAGACAGATGGTGCATATTAGGTAACTACAATCACAAGTGGAGCCGGTAATGCTTAACTTAACGGCATTGCATTCGGACTATGATCAGCATCCACCGTATTCTCACTGTCCCTACCGACCCCGGCATCGCCCTGCACGACATCACGCCGCAGATCTGTGGCATGGTTGCGGACAGCGGCATGGCCTGCGGATTCCTGACTGTGACCTCCCGTCACACCACGATGGCCATCACCATCATTGAACATGAGGAACGTCTACTGGAGGATATCAAACGTTTCTTCACGCGCTTGGCCCCGCCGGGGGAGGCCTATCTGCACAACAACATTGAGCTGCGGGATTGCCCCCCCGACGAGCCGGAGAATGCCCATTCCCATCTGCTGGCGATGCTGGTCGGGAACTCGGAGGTAATCCCGATTGTTGATGGGGAGCTGGCTCTTGGTCGCTGGCAATCCATCATGCTGGTGGAGCTAGACGGGCCACGGGAACGGACGGTTGGCCTGCAGCTGTTTGGGGAGTGAGCGACAATGGAAACGTCCTTGAAGCTACGCATCCTGGTGGCACAACTGAATTTGCTCGTCGGTGATGTCGAAAACAATCGGGATCAGGTGATCACGGCGGCACATGCCGCCCGGGACGGGTGGAAAGCGGATCTACTGGTGTTCCCGGAGCTGACCCTGACCGGTTATCCACCGGAGGACTTGCTCCTGCGCCCCGAGCTCACCGAGCGCACCCAGGTGGCATTGATGCGAATCGCCGCTGAAACACGGGGGATTACGCTGATCTTGGGCTATCCCAAGGTGGTACTGGGTGGCCTGTTCAATGTGGCGGGCCTGGTAAGCGACGGTCAGGTCGTCGCCGAGTATGCGAAGCAGTTCCTGCCAAACTACAGTGTCTTCGACGAAAAGCGTTACTTCCAGCCCGGAAACGGTCCCGGCATCCTGGAATTTAAGGGGATACGCATCGCCCTTACGGTATGCGAGGACATTTGGGAGGAGGGCCCGACGCGCCAAGCCGCTGCGGCCGGTGCCGAGCTCTTAATCAATGTCAACGCTTCACCCTATCATCTTGACAAGGCCCCGGAGCGGGAGGCTTTGGTCCGGCTCCGGGCGCAAGTGCATGGAATCCCTATCATCTACGCGAATCTGGTGGGGGGACAGGACGAGTTGGTGTTCGACGGTGGCTCTTTCGTGATTGACGCAGCGGGGAATCTCACGCATCGGGCCCCCTATTTCGAGGTGGCATCCCTGGCTGTGGATGTGGAGCTCGGGTCCAGGCCACGACCGCTGCCGGGTGCCGTGGCACCCGTGCTCGAACGGGAGGAGGCCGTCTATCGCGCTCTGGTGCTGGGGGTGCGGGATTACGTCCGCAAGAACGGTTTCGACGGGGCAGTGCTCGGTCTATCGGGGGGGATCGACTCGGCTCTGACGCTGGCGGTAGCCACGGATGCCTTGGGTCCGGGGCAGGTGGAAGTGGTACTCATGTCGTCGCGTTACACTGCCGACATGAGCGTGGATGATGCACTGGAACAGGCGCGAGTCCTCGGCGTAAAGGCCAGTATCGTCTCTATCGAGCCGGCATTCGAGGCCTTCCTGGGCATGATGTCAGACAAGCTCGCAGGCCGAGACGCTGGCGTCACCGAAGAAAATATCCAGGCCCGCTGCCGTGGCATCATCCTCATGGCCATCAGCAACGAGCAAGGCAGGATGCTCTTGACAACCGGCAATAAGAGCGAGATGGCCGTCGGCTATGCAACCCTTTACGGGGATATGGCAGGGGGATTTGCGCCCCTCAAGGATCTGTTCAAGACCCTGGTCTACCGTTTGGCACGCTACCGTAATCGACGCTCGCGGGTCATTCCAGATCGGGTGCTAACACGTCCGCCTTCCGCCGAGCTACGGCCGGATCAGACTGATCAAGACAGCCTGCCGGATTATGACCTGCTCGATGGGATCCTCAAACGCTACATTGAGGACGACCGGAGTGTCGCCTCAATCGTGGCGGAAGGTTACCCGGAGGCGGAGGTACGACGGGTGGCACGCCTAGTAGACCGCAATGAGTACAAACGCCGCCAGGCACCGCCCGGTGTGCGTATAACCTGCCGGGCCTTCGGCCGCGACCGACGTTATCCGATTACCAGCGGTTTCTGAATGTCCTAGGAGGATCATCCGGGACTGACCCAGGATGATATCCGCGCTCGCCTAGTATTTAGTTTCAGTATATTTCTCCGGTACAATGCGGTCTGGCCTGAGGGCACAATAAAGTCATTTGGCACAAGTCATTCCCACTTAGTATTGCGGATAGAGTCGCCTGAGCTTAGTGTGCGTATCCTCGGTGGTGAATTACCGATCAACGCCAATCTGTTTGACATTGCGCCGCCGCGCCCAGGCAGTTGCCTGACGGCGGAGTGTTTCCAGATCCTGGATGCGCCGGTTCAGGCATTGCCTGGTGAACAGGCTCAGTTCAATTTTGGCGATGTTCAAAGCAACCGCCGTGCTTCGGCGGGCGGAAAGGCTTTGTTAAGCGCCGGTATACGCTATTCTGCGGGAAGATCGTGCCACGGGTATCTGGGCTGGCTAACCACAAGATCGCTTCCACGAACAACCTGTTGTCATGGCCGCTCCGTCCACGGTCTGCTGAATCCGTTCACATTGGTCGTCACGCAAATTCAAGCGAACCATTTCTACTCCCTTAAAACAGCTGATTTGCGCATAGTCTATCAGCTTAAATATCAACACAACCTAGTGCCTGTTGACATTTAACCTTGACCGATTGTTTTGTATATGTTGAGTGGTTGCAACACCCAAGCGGGCAGGAGCTGGGAAATAACGTGGTGATCTACATCCCCGACAACAGATGGGACCTGGAGTCGACGTGGCGGTCGGAGGCAGAGGGGAAATACGAAGGCGAGTTGCCGAGCCGAATACATTGAAGCGCTGCCGCGAAGGGGAGTCTAATTGGGGGTCTTCTGGCGGAGAGGGAGTCCGACCATAATGGTTCCAAGGAAAGCTATATTCGTTTGGTTAACCATTTATTTTCAATGCCTTGCTTCTTAGTCTAGTTTTAGACAATCCGCTGAAATCTACTATAATCCACACCTTGTTTGGGGATAAGCTCCACCTATCCCCAAGCGAAGCAGGCCCCGATACGGCGGCAATCGCATTGAGGCCCTAACCACAACCAACCTCCCCAGGAGGTTCGGCCATGGCTACTGCTAATTCTACTCTCGGCCTTAACGATAAGACCATCGCCAGCATTCGGGACGCCCTGCTGATCGGGCTTGCTGCCTTTGGTGAGATCTCGCACCTATCTGACGCCCAAGAAATCCAAGTGCAGCAGGTAAGTCCTGTCGATCAAGACCTGCGGGCAATCCACTCATGCTCAACGGATGCTTCCGCGAGATGGGCTTAGGCGGCTATCCGGACGTGAATCTGGCCGAGGCCCGCGACAAGGCCGCCGAGCATCGAAAGAAGGTGAAAACCAGTATTGACCCCATCGAAGCGCGTGCCGAAGCCCAAGCCAAAACGAAGAAGACGCCTACCTTCACCATATTCTGGTGCACCGCAACGGATGGAAGAATAACAAACATGCCCATCAATGGGTGCGCACGCTCAAGACCTATGCCCACCCAAAGATCGGCGCCAAGCCGGTAGACGCCATCGGCACGGAGGACGTACTGAGCGTCCTCAAGCCGATCTGGAATACCAAGACCGAGACCGCCAAGCGAGTGCAGGGACGCATCAAGAACATCCTGGACTACGCGGCAGCGTATGGCCACCCAGGATCAGACCAACCCGGCCCGCTGGCGGGGACACCCGGACAAGCTGCTACCCAGGCCCACCAAGATGAAGCCCAAATCTGGACCATTCCCGCATCCCGCATGAAGGCCGGACATGACACCGGGTGCCCCTGTCGGAAGCGGCCCTGGCCATGCTGGAGGCGCTGCCAAAGGTTCACGGCAACCCCTACCTTTGTGTCCCCGGTGCTCGGCATGGCCGCCCCCCTTGTCGGACATGGCGTTGCTTCAACTAATGCGCGGCATGGGCTACGTGCCCCACGGATTTCGCTCCAGCTTCCGCGACTGGTCCGGTGAGGTCTCTAATTTCCCGCGTGATGTGGCGGAAATGGCACTGGCCCATGTCATCGAGAACAAGGTAGAGGTCGCGTACCGGCGCGGCGACCTGTTCGGCAAGCGTCGCAAAATGATGCAGGAGTGTTCAAACTACGTGAACAAATAACAAACCGAATTGGCAGATCTGGATTCCGTTAGTTTCGAGCGGGAATATCTCCCACTTGAATGAAAACCAGCGTGGTATCGAGCAGCAACTTACGTCACTGCGCTTCGCGACCACGACCAGGACGCCAGTATACGGGGCGCTAGTGGTATTTGGACGCGATCCGCGAGCGAGATCCTTTTACGACTGGACGGACTATTGGAGATCAATATCTCAACTGCAGCAGACCCAGCAGGCGGGACTCGTGAGATCCAGCAGCCAGACTATCCACTCGTCGCACTTCAGCAGTTTACCCGCAATGCTGTCATGCATCGTACCTATGAAGTGACTAACACCCCAGTTCGCATCTATTGGTTCTCCGACCGAATAGAGATTTATAACCCCGGTGGCCTTTATGGGAATGTTAATTCAGTGAACTCTGACAAGGGTGCCACCGATTACCGCAATCCACTCGTTGCCGGGGCCATGAAGGTATTGGGCTATGTGCAGAGTTTTGGATTAGGAGTTCCTTCTTGTGACCCTAAGGAAAGCGGGATGAAAATTATTGCCTTTTTTAACAACTAAGGTTTAACAACTAAGGGTGGGGTCGGCAAGACCTCTCTAGTATACCATCTGACTTGGATGTTCAATGAACTCGGTATTAGTGTGCTAGCGGCATATATTGACCCTCAAGCCAATTTAACCAGCATGTTTCTCGAAGATGATCGCCTGGAAGAAATCTGGCGCGACTCTGTCCACGGGGACCCCATCTTAGGGATGGTTAACCCGATCCTGCAGGGGACTGGAGATATCGCTGACCCTCACGTAGAGCGCATTCCCCACTTAGAGCACATCTGTGATCAAATCAGCCTGCTGGTGGGCGACCTGGGATTGTCGGTCTTCGAGGACCGTCTCTCCGATTCCTGGCCCCGTTGCCTCGATGGCGATGGGCTGCATTCCGGGTGATCAGCGCCTTCTACCGTGGCATTGAACAGGCGGCACTGAAACAGGAAGCCAGAGTGGTCCTAATCGATGTTGGCCCCAATCCAGATGCCATCAACCGGGCGACGATTCTATCTGCTCAGTATGTGGTCGTACCCTTGGCGCCTGACCTATTCTCGCTGCAGGGTTTGCAAAACCCGGAGCCTACCTTACGCTACTGGCGGGAGGAATGGTCGGAGCGAATCACGAAGAAAGAAGAAACCGGACAACAAGCTTTCCCTATCAGCGTCTTAGGATGGAACCTATCGGATATATCGTCATGCAACATGCCACGCGTCGTGATCGACCTGTGCAGGCCTACGGGCGTTGGATGGCACGTATCCCTGAAGTCTACCGAGAATCCGTTCTTGAGCAATTCTGTGAAAATCCACTCCTCGTCGATGAAGATCCCCTCTGTTTATATACGTTGAAACACTACCACAGCCTCATGCTCATGGCAATGGAGGCGCGTAAGCCAATCTTCTTACTTACTGAAGTTAAGATTGCTGCATCAATGAAGTAAGCCAACACTCGTATCCAAAATCCTCCGAATCTGGCTGCCTCATTTATCTCATAATCTGATTGTGTATTCATTTGAATTCCCGTTTGGGATTAA
>Ga0209680_1000372_pt1 | contig 12139 bp, 4 predicted proteins | sample WorMetLIZISLAND1_FD_187413 | JGI IMG/M metagenome (GOLD analysis project Ga0209680, IMG submission 187413) | Marine gutless worms symbiont microbial communities from Max Planck institute for Marine Microbiology, Germany - Olavius loisae LIZARD... ... | reverse complement strand
CTGCACAGACGCCTGTCGATTGTGCTAAACTTCATCAGCAGCCTGTGGATGATGTTCTTCGTCCAACCTTTGTTCAGAAACTCTGTTATAAACTGCCGAGTGTTGTAACCTGTACATTCTTGCAGACTTTTGATTAAAATTCTGTCTTCTTTACTGAGTGGCGTCAAAGTTACCGCGTTTGCTTGATACAGTGTCAAAATTTGCGCTATTTTCGGTGTCCGATTTGAAAGACGTAAAGTTGATAAAAAAAGCAAACCTACATGAAAATTGAATCATGCAAACTCTATTCTAGAGACTTTTGAATATTTCTGCCAAATAACATCAAAATCGATCGTTACAATTTCGAGCTATACCGTTTCAAAGTTGGGCCGTTTTTTTGAGACACAGTGTAGTAGACACAAAACGTCAAGACGATTCGGTGCCTAACATTTCTGTGACATCACCTGAATGATCACACGGTACACCGATGCTCAAACTGATATGTAATGCACTTGCTAGACATAGCATAAGAAAAATAGTAGTGTGCACAGCACCATTACTATAGGCCATTTTGTCTGTTTCAGAAATACTTGCATTTTTTATCTTTTAGTTAATAAACAAGACAAACAGAAATCATCATAGGTGGCAAAGGATGAAGGCAGAGACAAAACCATAACGTACCGAAATCTTCGGAGTCAACATATGAGCAGAAATTATCAAAGACGTGACTGATATGTAACTTTTTCAAAAGCACATGACACTGAATGACATTGGACAATAATCGCTAGATACAGCAGCAGGACTGCCACATGCAGCAGTGACTTGCCAATGTTCTTAACAAAGGGCACCTGTTCAACATACACTTCGCTGAAACCAAATGATTGCCTGTGAATGAGTGAGTAGATTCTGAACGGCATACACAAACTAAACACAACCCAGAAAAAGCAAACAACACAAAATACAGCAAAACAAAACTACCCTGGTTTAGTCGCCTCATACGACACTTGGCCAAGAAACGAGGTGGGCTTATTTTACAACACTCCCGAGCCGACGAGGCAGCCAAATGATTCCTGCCAAACATTGACTCACAGGGATACAGCACGATGACTGCCACAGTTTTTACATGTGAAAACTGAAATTCGTTCTTTGATCATTACCAACGACAACAAAAGTCACGACGACCAAATACTGTAAAACACCAATTTTAGCTGTATCTTAATTTGGCGATTTTGGAGTGTAGAAATTTTGCTGCATTTTAATCTGGCATTTTCTCAGTTTGTACTTTGCAAGGCAAAGTTCCAAGTAATTTTAGCTATGTAAACAGAACAAGACAGTGACCACATTAACAGCTGCCAGGACTACTATTGCCAACACTACTGTACTCTGCAGCTAGGTTACAATAAAGTCAAATATAAATCCGAAAAATTCGTGGGTGTTTAATTTCGCGATTTTATGCTGCTTGCGAAATTCGCAAAAATTAGGTGCATGCGAAAAAATAAGTGTTTTACAGTAAGAGGGGCGATCAAAAAGTTCTCGGCCTGACCTAGTTGTGTTCAGAATAAAATTAAAATAATATTTGCTTCTTATGCAAGGCTTAGAACACAACATGCACAATATGACTTTTGAGCTATAAATATTTTGTGCATTTTAGCGTATGAACACAGTGTCTGTAAGATGGTGTCAAGAATGCTAACACCGAAGTGTACACAAGTTTCTGAAGAACTTCTCAAAAGATACCGACGTGTCCCAGCAAAAATTTATATCACAACTCGTTATTCAGGATGAAACGTGCATCCACAACTTTGATTCTAAGTCAGAACAACTAAGCATGCAATGGAACAAATGAATCGGTCAAAATTGCCATTTAATTACACTGCGTAACTCCGTTTTTTTCCATGTCGAATGCAAACAACTGATGACCGCTAAAATGCACAAAATGTTTATAGTCCAATAGTCATATTGTGCATGTCGTGTTCTGAGTCTTGCTACTATAAGAAGCAAATACTATTTTAATTTTATTCTGAACAGAACTAGCTCAGGCCGAGAACTTTTTGATTGTCCCTCGTAGTTCATAATCACTTTGTTAATTAATGTACATTTTTACACAGTGTGAAAAATATTCCTGTGTAACATGATGGTAACATAAATGATGTCATTTGAAACCCAAAACTTCATTTGCAGTGGCACATGGTCTAAGACCGATCACATGTTCACAACATACACACAAGTATTTGTCGAAAAATGGACATCAGAATTTATCACCATTCCCAATCAAGATGCATAACAGTATCTGCAATTTGGAATAATGGCATACTGCTAACTTGCACTATTTACAGTACCATTAATATTTTTACACTGATATTAGCAACAACGCTACACTAAAACTGAAGTAAAGAAGTGATCAATACGTATGTCCAGAAAACACTGAAATACATTTCATTTAGACATGCACAAGCCATTATTTGCCAGGTAAGTTCAAACTCAAAACCATCACAAGAACAGACTCTGTCACATCCATGACTAGTTGGGGCCAGTTCCTTCATGCAGTCACTGTTTAGCACACCATAAAGCAGTGATGTTAAGTCCTCGAGGCCAAAGTGGCCTGGAGGCCAAAATTTTGGCCTCGGCCACGAAGTTTTGGCCTTGGCCTCGAAGTTTTGGCCTCGGCCTGGCCTTGATCTCGTTGTCTTATTATGTAATCGGGCATTTTTCGTGCACAAATCGTGTAAAATTCCGGAATTTTGTTATTTTTTTCGGGCAATAATCTTAGATTGGATTGGATTGAGCATGGTTTTACGTCTGCGCCAACACAATATAGGTTATACGGCCGACGGTTTTTACAGGTCTGATGACCCAACCAACAGCAATAATCTTAAATCATATATTGTTAATAATTATTTGGGACTTTATTGATAATGATTTTTGGCCTTGGCCTCGACCTCATAGTCCTGGCCTCGGCCTCGAAGCTTTGGCCTCGGCCTCGTAGCTCTGGCCTCGAGGTTTTGGCCTCGTTTAACATCACTGCCTGTGCCTGTGCACTTTATGGCAAAGTACTGAAGGAACAAATAGTACACAGACAAATCAAACATACAATATAAGCAGACAATAATACGGGGTAACTGGGGGATGGCTCCCACAGAGGGCAGGGTTGCCAGGCCTGAACGGCGGTGGGGCTGCCGCCGCGGCACCTCCAGCTCACTCATAGACTTACAGGGATTGTTTGCAGCAAATATAAGTACTATTGGACATCTAGCATGTGCTTTGCTACCCGACATCTAGTATTACTAACTATAGTGCAAGTTGTAAGCATACCTGGTCATGGCTTCAACAGGGTCTGGCGTTATGCTGACCTTGGTTTAAAAGCTAGCTGGTTACTAGTATATTGCGGATTAATACAGTAGGTGCATATAACTGACAGTTTTACCAAAAATGCCTAATTCAGACAAGCTAAAAATAATCTGTGATTACATATATTAGTTTAAAAACTTACGAATTACAGATTGATGTAAAATCAAAATTAAAAACAACGTCTAAAACCAACCGGCAACACACTCCAGAGGCAATGTAAAACAGATGCTCTAGTAAAATACATCCATTCCCAAAATGCCTACTATACACACACACACATACACAGTACAACGACGTACTGCACATATTTTTAAAAAATTTCTCGGAGAATAACGATTCACTCACAGACTCGCACATTGCACAAAGGCCACTTCACTTAACAAGCAACAAGGTTCACGGGTCAACAATAAGAAATTGATTACGGTAGCCGTCGCTGGTGCGAACAGCAACGCACGTACCCAGTCTGAAATGAACCGCAACGAATCCAACAAGTAAAAATAGAACCATCGTAAAATCGGTGAAAATAACAACGGCGATTACTGTCCCTATCAGGATGTGAATTCAAGTCACGTTACGCAGCAGCAGCAGCAGCAGCAGCACTGTCCAAATTGATGAGCGAAAGTGTTAAACAACACACTACGAAACAAATGAAGCTTTCTAGACGATGCTGCTCTTCGACATTTAAAATCTCTACTATAACACACTGTACATGAACACATCTCTTTCTGCACACATCGATCTTTGCAAATTCCATATCTACAGTTTTTCCTAATGTTAGAAGAAAGATCATTCGATAACAACACTTATTTACAATTTTACAGCATTATTAGTGCCTACAACTTACATCGTACATTTCACGATGATTAACTCAACTGTCGTAACTCTGAATGCACCTGCAGATTTTACAAACCACATAATTTGGTTTCATTGGTACGGTACAGCATGCAAATTAACAGGTAGAGAAGATTTTCTGAATTAACACTTCCTGCCCGTTCCGATATCATGCAAAAACGCAACGAAAGGTGCTATTTAATTAAAAACAGATTTAGTTACTGAAAAAAAATACGATTTGCTACAGTGTTCGCTGAAGACATTTTAAAAAATAAGCCCCATACGGGACTGCCGGTCGACTCCTCATAAGAGGCTAAATTGGTTGGCAGATGTGCAACACCCTATGTTTGAAGGTCACATGACGCTAAATGCGGATGAATTATCAAAAATCTGTCCAGTTGAAATTTAGATATTGTCTTGGAGTATCATAATCCACCATTAGTCTTTTGACTACATGCATACTGGCAGAGGAGACAGCGTTGAAAATCGGCCATTTTGCACATTTCGGTCCTCTGTAGCCTTCACCTTGGATCGGGTCATATGGCATAGCATCATGTATCACTTATCAACCTCTACCTACGTAACAAATTTCGTTCAAATCGAAAAAACTTTTTGTGACTGGATGGACGGACACACAGACCACCAGCTTCATTAGGTCAATTGGGAGAAGTCGACCTAAAAATAAACGACAAATGCAGAGATACTTCTTGTTCAGAAAGATACTAAAGTTTCCTCAACAGTAACAAACCACAAGACTGTAACGAAACTACATCCTAGTTGCAGTGCACTCAATACAGCGATAGGCGTTAATTATACAATTCAGCAATTTCGTTCAAGGCTCAACATAGCAGTACACTAAAAACACATGCGATGCTATGTTCTAATTCAACGTCAGCGTTTGAAACGACGCAGCAAATTTACAATACAACAAAGACACAGTGTACAGCATACAAAAACGACATTCTCAAATGACGCGGCTAGTTTCGATTATCTCAAATACGTAATACTGCTAATCACAGCCTGTAAATAGAACGTGACAGCGACCAAATATTGTCCATTTTTGGCACCTAAATTAGAAGTACGGGGTGTCAGATCAAATGATTATGCCAGGCAGTGAAGAAATAATCGACAGCCTTTATACTCTCAAGGAGCGATTGCAAACTAATGTTTGAAAAATGCCGTGGAAATCTGCTACGGAAGCTGTTACAGCCCGTGCAGTTATTATGACGGTAATCCACTTGAAAGTCAATAACCGTCTAAGCATCAATATGCTGATACTATATGTCACTATTACTGTTTGAGACTGATTAGAAATGACAGAGAAATAAGCAAAGTGTTCCCCAAGCAGACCTTCAACATCTGTCCCACTGGAGATTGCCTACTGGAGGAGACAGACCACTGTGTCTAATGGCATAGTGATTGGTATACCATTCAGCCAGGGTGCCAGATTGCTTCCCAACTAACCAAACAAACGAGCAACCATTAGCGTACTATCACAATACTGAGCTATATAGATACATCCTCAAAGCACTGTAAAAAAATTCAGTCGGTCTTTGCTAATGTCCTAGCCGGCAGAAAGCAACTTAGCAGCCAGCAATGAGAGAGAAGACAGGGATGAATCGCAACAGTCCACGGGGTTTACGACACGACAGGATGTCAACATCGATTCACCGACAACAAATGACAACAATGGCGACGTCACCACACGGAGAGACCTGATAACTCTACACCAACCATCGAACTCTTTTCTGATCCGTGGCGACAACTTCATTGCACCAGACTCTGCCCGGCCAACTGGTATGTGAAATTTGAACAAAATATCCTGCAGAAAACGACAATATGTAAGTACAGTGCACTATTTCGCGGTGTAGAAAGTTTTTCATTCGACAGGATGGGTGACTGTCTGTGGGTAGGTAAACCATCTTGGTATAGCCAGCCACCTAGGTCAACTCAGCCGTTCATCCTTCTGTGGTTGATAAAATGAGTACCGGCAACACGCCAGAGTAAAGGCGTGAGAATCACCTCTGTCAGGTGGCACGTAACACTGTGTGATCCCATGACAAGTGATCTCATGAACGCAGTCAAAGGTTTGTTAATGTATATGCGCTATACAAATCAACTTATACTTTATTTTACTTTACTTACAAAACACCACAGTCACTTAGCATAAAAACAATCTTCATTAGAAAGCAGACAACATATCTGAAACTATGAAAACTAGTTCTTAAACTCAATGTCCCTGCAGTACTTTTGCAGTGGCATAAGCATAAGCTGGCATCTGGGTAGTCATCTGGCAGATAAGTCATCTCGCCTCTGTATTATGCAATAGAACAAAATCAGTGCAAGTCTTACCATATTAACTTTACTAGTCATAAAAATTGACATTATTTTACAATATTATATGTTACAACATAAAATTATTTCAATTTCGGCACGGTGTCAATTAACGGCTGCAAACCAACCCCCTCCGGGGGCTACTGTTCGTGCATGATAACGTTCGACTACATCTGAACTACTACTACTACATCCACTACACAACGGTCTCCTTGTTTGCGCCTGAAACCAGGAGCATGCCACTAGCTCATTACCACTGTAGCTTTATGCATTCTGCCAGTATCCCTATCATTGTGACTTTGTGACCGAGATTCATACATAAACACAGCTAGCAGGAGCTGTGCAGTATTTTTTACTTCTCTAGTCATGTTTTTGTTTTAAATATAGCACAAGCATCATAAGTAAGAATTTTTGAGCTTTAATCAAGTCTGGCAGAATTATGACTAACAAGTCAGGCTTAAGAGAGTCAACTCCACTGTATCACATTTGCACATTTCATCTTGTATCAGCATTATGTGACTAGATTTAAAATGTGGCACAAATTGACTAAGTATGGAGGAAATACTCACAGCAGTTTCACACTACGGTGGCAGATCTGCCAACACGCTGTCAGCGTCAAAGCTGGAAAAAGCTGAAACATCACAAAAACACAGCAGTTGCACTGGCATAAAACAGGATGGATGTGTCATTTACGAAAAGTTATACAGCAAAACATTAATGAGTCGCATCTAGTTCATGACAGCCTGTTTACACACATCGATTCAACTCTACTACATGTCTTTCTCGTAATAACCATCAGGTCAAATTATATTTCTCAAACACTTTAACTCTAACTGCTCCACTTACTGTCCATCTACCTGCTGCTGCTGCTGCATTGGATTGGATTGAGCAGTGTTTTACGTCCCCACCAACACAGTATAGGTTATATGGAAGACGGTTTTTACAGGTCAAAAGACCCAACCAACAGTATCAAAGTACTGAAGGTACATATAGTACACAGAGAAATCAAATACACAATAATCAAACAATAAACACAAAACACAGCAAGTCCCCTAGTCTACAATAATATGGGGTGACTAAGGGATGGCTCCCACAGAGGGCAGGGTTGCCAGGCCTGAACGGCGGTGGGGCTGCCGCCGCGGTACCCCCTGCTGCTGTTGCCGACCCTTCCAATAATTTCTTGAAAATTCACCTGTTACCTTCTCAGTGATCCTCTTAACAGACAAACAGACCAACAAACAAGACACAAACGTAATAGGCTTTTTGGCAGAAAGGAAAATAAAACAGTAAGTAGTGAGTCGCGTACACATCACGGCCGATGACCAGCGAAACGGTGGAGCAGAACGCGGCTCTCCGAAGCCGTTGACCTGCGGAGGTCGTTGAACCCACTGCGTGCCGCTATTCATTCCGGTACTCGTAACTCCTGCCGACGAGTCAGGTGGAAGTTGTGTTTTGTGTCTTTCCGACGCCGTACAGTTCCACTGCATCTCGGCACTGCCAGGCCCAAAGTTGTTCATATCCGGCGGAATCACGAGAGGTTCTGGCTTGTGCTTCCGGCGAACTTTCTTCAACTCAGTCTGGTCGTACGCGAGACTGGAGAACGTCAGCTGTGACAACAGACTGTCCGACGCGCTGTGCGGATACGCCGACGCCGAGACTCCTCGAATGCTTTCGTTCTTCATCTGCAATGCAGTCGTCAGCGGCACGACGGACGCGACATTTCCCGGACCGGTTGACATCTCTGGAGCATCCTGCATTAGTACCTGAAGCACCTCATCAACTGGTGACAAGGATTGACCAGTGTGGGCACCGTACGACATCGCTGTATTCCTGACCGACGTATCTGGTGATATGCTGTCTGCGGTGGACGTCGGCTGGCAATGAGCCGTCATGACAGGAAAGACAGCAGTGTCGTTGCTATTTGACTGCTGCGACATCATCATCTGTTTCATCTTGTCTTCGTGCTGTAGCTGCTGTAGTCTCTGCTCAATCTCCTGCTGTGCGTGTGCCACATCGTGCCTGAACTGTTGCTGGTCTATCTCATGAGCCATGCTCGCCACGTGGCGCTGGTTCAGGTAGTGTGGACTCGCGGGTCCCAGCGTCGTCAGCTGCTGAGTCTGCGCCGCCGGCGTGTGCTGGTGTCCGTACGGGTGATACGCGGTAGATTTCTGGTATCGATGTTGGCAGTTGCCGACGACAGCACCTTCGGTGATAGAAGGAAATGGAAAGCGACTGGACCGGCCAGGGGTACTGGGAGTGTACGGGGTACGAGGTGTGCGGTGACCAGCCTGCTGTGACACTTGCTTTGGTCCAATGGCCGTATACAGCGTTGGAGTCCTTGGTACAGAGCTAACGTACATGTCCGACTGGTCGTTTCTTGGCTGTTCTGTATTGTGAAAATGCATCACCTCATGAGGGCCATGATCTGAGTATGCAAAGCACCCGCCATATCCAGACTGTGGTTCATTAGCCACAATGTCATGCTGTACTGCACCAGCATAGCACATGGATGTCGACCCACTGTAGGTAAATGACGGGTCTGCGAACGACTGACTCTTGTCGGCGTAGATGCCTGCCATTCTGTACCCAGCTTCTCCAGTACCTTTCATCACTTCAGATGCTGTGTACGTCGGAAGCAGGGGCATACTCTGACTTGAGATTAGTGGCGACGGACTTGGGCTGAATCCAAAACTGCCAAGGCTATCGTTGACGAGCATCTGCTGTGGTCGTACACCGTCCATAGCCATGTCTGAGGACATCATATCCACACTGTTTACCATACCGTCGCCACGCTGCTGGCTGGAACCTACATTACCTAAGCACAGGTCATTCTGTGACTCAAACGATCCACCTCCGTGTCTGAGATACTGGTCTCTCGATCCAACAAAGGTCGATAACTCAAGACCATGTGTTACAAAGTCGTCGTACTGCCTCAGATGGCCACCGTTATCGGCAACTGGCTCCGGCTTTATAGCGACCATTTCAAGTTCCGCCGACGACCTGTTACTGTCGATCCAATTACACGTAAACAGACCGCTGTGGCTGTCACCAGACAAGTCTGACTTCACCACACCATCTTCCGTGTTATGACCCATGTTGTCCTCGAGAGTAAACGTACTGCAGGCCGGGCTCACTGACATCACGCTTCCACCACAGTTCGCCTCCGGTTTTATGACGATCAGCTGTGAGCTGGGTTCAATGGGAGAACCGGCTGACATCAGATGATGGCTGGACAGTGAACGCTTCTGCAGTGGCACTCGTGACACACTCATTGTTGGACTCGAGCTGTTGCTTGACGGATTATCCAGTTTCTTTCCCGAATCAGTAACATCCTAGACACAAGCCACATCACACTGTTGCAAACATATCTGCCATGTGAGTGTGATGCACTGTATATGTCACATACAGATTACTACTTGGTACCAGATTAACTTGGTACCTTGCGAGGGCCTTCATGCTAAAAGCGTCGTATTGTTGGCAGCGGCATAGGGTCCAATGAACAAGGGGGGTATTGTAGAGCGGTTCTGCGGTGATTTACGAATTGCATAGAACCGTGATATAAATCATCTGCTTTACCTTTACCTTTTACTATACTGTCACTTTGTTGGACATCATATCTCCCGCTTTATCAGACACATATAGACTTGGGCATAAATAATTTTAAAAGTAATGTCACCTACTGCAGCATTTAAGCAATAGCCGCTGCTGCAACAACTACTGCTACTACTACTTACTAGCTTCACCTTCAGACGACACCTGAAGACTTACCTGTTTTCCTCCACCACTGCCACTTACTAACAAACCATACCATCTGCGCCTATGATTCCAATCCTGTTTGACATATGGCGCGCTACAAATGCTGTTAACTCACCATGAATTCGTGTTTACTGGTATTCGGTATTCTATTGTGTAAGTTACTCCAGGCTATGCAAAGACCTGGAAGTGTTCCAAATGGAAATGGTAAGGATCAAGTACACCTGCAGGATGACTTTTATTGCCCAACTAAGTCTCCGAAAACTCACAAGGCATATGATATCACAAATAGGTTAGTTATTCTTCTTCACTTTCTGTGTTATCTAATCAAACCATTAAGCTAAACTATTACAATTCGCAAAGTTTCAATTCATTTCGCCAGCCCATCTGAAGTACTCTGTAGCCCCCAACACCTAATTTCTCATGCAAGTTTATTCTCAGCTACTCATGACCATACAAAATTAGTAAGAACAATAGCGTACAGACCTTTTTCATATAACCACCATGTAGCCTCATGTGACCGTTCAGTGCAGGTAGGTTACGAAAGCGTCGATCACATACGCTGCATTTCACACGTTTTGGTTCACTACAAAAACACAGGAAAAGAACAAACATGATTACACTGCGAGAGGAATTAGGAGCAGAAGTGGAGTTTAACATCCCACCTGACACAATCCAGTTCATTTCATAGGCGGTCTTCACAGCCAATCACTTGACTGATACTAACAAACAAAACAGTACAGGAAAATACACAAACCAACTACCCTGGTTCAGACGCCTCTTAGGGCACTCAGCCAGTTAACATTAGATAAGCTAATTCTACAACACTCCTTAGAAGAACATTTATGGAGCACGAGTGTAAAATTTGACCAATCCAAAAACACTTAGCTGGCAACATCACTCACACATAACAGACAGCATCAAGACTGTGAGCTGAGATTCAACTGTGAACTAGGATTAGACCGATACCAGTACTCGGTATCGGTATCGGGCCGATACCAGTGGTATCGGTTTGGTATCGGTATGGCCGATACTGCAGCCGATACCAGAACCGATACCGGTCGGCCGTGACACCTTTGTAACAACAGCAAACGCTGTTTGTTGACTATTCACTAAAAGCAGGAAATGAAGCTACATCGACTGCGCTACAGAACCGCGTCTCTCCATATAAACTGAATCGGCACATCTGACAACTACAACCCACCATACCCGACCGTCCAACAACGGCCAATGTAGGCCTGTGGGACGTTTGATTCGATAACATCACCGCCAGCAGCAGCAGCACAGACGACGACCAGCAAAACGATCGAAGGATTGCGTTAAAACTCGCGTTCTGCGGCAGTTGAAATGTGACATCACTGCAGCATAGGCCTAGGTCAGTAGGATGGGCATGGACGTCACAATGGTAATGGTAACCAGTTTTCAAAAATGGTAATTGGTTATCAAAATACTAACGTTTAACACCTTCATACAGACACGCACAACACAGGCCTGCTCAGTGCTCATGCATTATAGCGTGAAATGACTCGGCGTGGCGGCTGTAACGTCACTACCGGTATCGGTATCGGTACTCGGTATCGGCATTGGTGAAGGTCTAAAGTATCGGTATCGGTGGTATCGGTCTAAGCCTACTGTGAACTGTGACAGACTGGAACTCACTGTCACTGACTGTTCACTGACAACAACTCTAGCAGTCACCAGCTTGACGCTTCTGACCAGTTGTATCACACATGTAACAAATGCGATACACAGGTCCCAGATGCACTCTGCCATACAACACATCTGCTCTAATTGGCCTGCTGCAAGCTTTATATGAAAGTATTAAGTCCTCTGGCAGTATTATTCGACCAAAGAAGCAAAATTAATGATATACCAATTTATATCGTGCATATAC
>Ga0209680_1000371_pt1 | contig 12145 bp, 8 predicted proteins | sample WorMetLIZISLAND1_FD_187413 | JGI IMG/M metagenome (GOLD analysis project Ga0209680, IMG submission 187413) | Marine gutless worms symbiont microbial communities from Max Planck institute for Marine Microbiology, Germany - Olavius loisae LIZARD... ... | reverse complement strand
AGTGGGCGTGACCTAGGTAACGTGACCCCTACAATTTTTGGCAGTACGGTCGGCTATCCTAGCGACAGCTTGGCTTCTTGTTTTTACATTTATATCCATTGTTGACAACAATGTTAATTCGGCATGCCATACATTAGAGTCTACAGGGGACGAAATCTTGACAGAACGAAAGTCTCGTGGTTACGCCGCGGCGCTATTTATGCGAGTGACAAGATGGCGATGCAGTGTGTAGTTGGGAAAGGTAACGTCGAAATGGTTAGAGAACATCCTTTCGAGGTTGGACCGCGATATACAAACCTAGCATATATTGGTGAAGGAGCATATGGCATGGTTGTGTAAGTATTGTCTTAATATTTTTATGTGCTTATGTGGTTTTAGAGTTCTTACTACTAGCCAACCTCGACAAATCATCGTCTCTATTTGTGACCTGCTCCATCAAAATGAGTCGCATGTCATAAAAATAATATCACTTTATGCTGATAAATTCATACTGTTCTATCTGCTTATTCAGTTGATACGGGCTGCTAATTATGGTTGGTGGTGTCGGCTGTGTCAGTGGTGACAGTCAGGCCCCAGCCAACCTGGACTGCCTACACAATCTGATCTCTGTTTAGGCTACATGTAGAACCCGCTTCTCATACTCACCACGTTTCTCACCAGGTGCAGCTGCACCCACTTTAGTCGTCCTCAAATCGTCACCAATCGTTGATAGATGTGGATCAGTAGTCGTGCAGCTGATTAGACTTGTAGACTATACGTCTTTAAGGGTGTCTGTAAATACTACATCGGCCCATCGGCGACCTGTCTTTGTTGACTGCCACAGCCGCTGGCTAGCAATTGACCGTCTTTGTACTCATTCTTTGCGCAGAAATGATATGGCCTATTATCATTTCGAGCACTGCGGGTTAGGATGCTTTAGTGAGTTGTTGTTGGCTGATATATAGAGGCTGTTGGTGCTGGCGTATCAAATAACTGTTTTTTTACAACAAAACACAACAGCATCACTTTTGGAACATATTTTAATGACTCAATGCAAACTGTGTACGCGGGCGGCAGTGGCGGCAGTGGCAGTCAACAAAGAGAGGTCGCCGATGGGGCCGATGTAGTATACACACACACCACGCCTTTAAAGAGTCAGTCTGGTGCCGACGTCTTCTATCCAAATGTCCTTTGAACGTGTTCACTGATGTTGTATCCACATCTTCCTGGTATGGGTACGACTTGACCAGGGTATGACTCGGTAAAGTACGGCTTGACATAAGTACAACTTGACCTGCTACCTCGGATGCACCGTGCACAATTATCCCAGTTATGCTAAACTATGCAGGCAATGCATGCAATGCAGGTGACCTAGTTATTGGTCCACCGCGATAGATCATAGCTCATTATATCTGGCACTGCTCCCTACCGCAGTCGAGCGTCAGTCGTTTGCTCTCAGTTGGTCTAAAATCAAAATCCACCATCTGCTTGTTGGCGTAGTATCATGTTTTCCAACGAAATAATGCATACATCTTCTCTATATCTGCTGTCATCTGTTGAAATTAACATTTCCTCATGTGTTATGATTTGACGGCATCGATAGATTTGCCTATGTGAAAGTGGTTATAAATCAGTAAAAACTGAAATTTCTATGTATTGATTAGTGCTGATTCTGTTATTAACATGTGATGTGCAATAGGTCAGCATTTGATCAGGTGACCAAAACAAAGGTTGCCATAAAGAAAATTTCTCCTTTTGAGCACCAGACATATTGTCAAAGAACTCTCCGTGAGATAAAGATCTTGACTCGATTCAAGCACGAGAATGTATGTGTTGCTATTCTTGTTACTGGTCTTCTTCAGCTGTTGTGAATGATGCTGGTAGTGAGAACATTGCTGCTAGAAATGTAACGCAGAAAAAATATGACAAATTTTGAATTTTATTAATTTTCTTCATATTGTAAAGATACCCTAGGCTTTGATACAAACACAGTATAAGCAGTATGATAAATGTTACCTGTATAACTTCGACAAAATTACAGATATCACACAGATGTGCGGAACTGTCCATCGTTGTCGCAGCTTCATTTGAAAGGCTGTGTGTGTATAATTTGGAAGTACCTGATATTGTTGTGTTCAGCTGTAAACATTATATTTGCTGTGTTGCTAAAAACTTCTGTCATTTTTGGTTAATGTAACTTGTACTGGTAGTTACTGTGGAACAGTAGCAGGAAACTATGTGTGATCTGTCAAAGTGCACTATTAATAGTGATGTTGATGGTCATTTGAGCAATTTTACTCTGTTCTTATGTCGACATCTCTGACGCATTGCTTCAGTGTTTTTATGGACAGCAGGGGTATATGATATGACTGTCATAACATAACCTAGCAACTATTTGCAGTCTCAATGCTGCAGACATGCCATCCTTCCCACTTTTGGCAGAATTATCCCGCTTTCTTGGTGTATTCCCACGATGCTACGCAGTGTTCATGAAATCCCGCTTTTGCAGAATCATCAAATATAGCATACTCTTGTTACCAGCTGGGGTAGCTTGTAATGCTCCCCAGACCCTCTAGTTGGCTGGGTAGGGGGAATATTTGATGCACGGTATCAGTAGCTTTTAGCTTTGTATTTTACTTTGTTTTTATTTTGGCATGTAAGAGGTTTTGGCCCTTTGTCATTTACAATAAAGGTACATCAAGGTGTTGTTATTGCATGTTTGATGTAGATAATCAACATTCAAGATATCATCCGAGTTCCGTCTATTGATGAAATGAAGGACATGTACGTGACAAAGCTGTAAAGTTTGTTATTTGATGAAACATATTATTTTCTACGTTTGATTATTATCGATCTTGGTTGCATTATATTGCTGTCATTTAACTGATGCTTTGTGCTGACAGACACATTATAGCTATGTATTGGAAATTATGCAAGATATGTTTGTAGTTGCCGTGGAAATAAATAACATATTCTTGTTTTTTGCTCGCAAAATTACTTAGTAAGTCAGTGGCATATTTTTACATATATCGGTTTTCTGATAGGTGAAACAGTAGCCAAAGTATTGGAGGACAACTGACAAGCTTCCCAAAGCTGTGCTGCACAGATTCTGTATTTGTGCTACTGTTGACGTGTTGACCTGTGTTACTTTTTGCTCCGCATGGGCTTGGGAACTTTTCCTTTCCTCATAAGAGGTGACTGAACTGGGATGGTGTTGTATCGCTGTATTTTGCATTGTGTGCTTTTTGTGTTGTATTTAGTTTGTGTATTTTTCTATTGTCAGTATCAGTCAGTTGATTGGCTGTGTACGCCCTCCAAAATGACCTCGATTGTGTCGGGTGGGGCTTTATTAAACTTTGCTCCAACTACAACTGGGTGTTATTTTTTATAAGTTTGGACTGTATCTCTGAGGTAGCTATCACTAATAGTAGTAATTACAGTGGTTTGCCAATAAAATGATGGTGGCAACATTTCAGTATTCATGGTGGCATCATGGCCAGTGCAGTGTAGGATCTGTAATATTAGTTTTCATATTTTGGTCATATTGTTTCTCTGTAGACACAGCACAACCTGATGTGAATGTGTGTTTTGTTGTAACTCGGTGTGTTCAGATACATTGTACAGTGTTTAATGGAGACGGACATGTACAAGTTGCTCAAGACACAGAAGCTTAGTAACGATCACATATGCTATTTCCTCTATCAGATCCTTCGTGGGCTTAAGTACATACATTCTGCCAACGTCCTGCATCGTGACCTGAAGCCAAGCAACTTGCTGCTGAACACAACTTGTGACCTCAAGGTCTGCATCATGTACAATTTTGTAGACTGCATTCTGTTATCTCGTGACTGTTATCATGGTGAGCTCAGGCTAAGACCTAAGACTGTAATAACCTAAGTTATGCTGTAGGTACATACAGAACTATGAGATACAGCTGCTGCTGCAATTCTTGGCTTCTGTCAATTGTAGTATTATCCAATATCCACCAAAGACATATAAGGTTGGTCCTATAAATGTCTTCATTTTAGGACTTCTGGTGTGACATCACCTATGCAGTTTTGAGACAGTCTTAGTAGCATCTGACTGGACGACCTTGTGGTCTATCCCCTCAGAGATCTCACCAAAGAAAACCTACTTCAGGAGTCTAGTCAGTCATTCTGACGACATGGCCACAAGCCAGTAGTCTGTTTCACCGTTTCACTGACCATTTATGGAAAGACAGTGGCATCAGACTATCAACCATAGTTAACATAGAATGCTGCTAGTGCTGTGCAAATATTCAAAATTTCGAATCGAATAGTTACCTTAGTATTTCGATTCGATTCGAAACGAGTACAATTATTCAAAATTTTCGAAAACTTGCCATCACCAATTTCTTACTTAAAGAAGCTCAAGAAAGCTTCTTTTGTAACAGAATGATGCCGATTTTTCACCTTAGCAACCACACCTAGCAACCAACAAAATCAGTGTTATATTGGCCCATTATGGCCCCACAAAGTACTGAAACTCCTACAATAGAAACCACAACAGTGCAGTGCCATGAAAACAGTTGAATTTATTTAACAAGTATTTTTTACTACTGGTGACTTTCGAGACCGACGATCGAAATTTCAAATAAGAGCTCAACTATTCGATTCGATTCGAAATGAAAAAACACTATTCGCACATCACTAAGTGCTGGTCCACATATTCTCATTGCATCAAGGTAATAAAGAGACTGTTGTTGGAGACATGCATTCTAAAGAGTGTAGTTGTCGTTTGAACTTGACTAACCAGTAACCACAGATGCTGACACATGTTGTTATAGCGTGTCCTGCTGTTCACTGTTTAACAGTGTATACATGGATTTTGAAAAGTTTTGACATTGAAATGATTTCTTCAGGCTGAAAAGTCAAAAATTTAAACATTTTGTCATGAAGTGTTATGAAAATGGATCTGTACTGTCCTGTAAAACAAAACATATTGAATTGTAATGATGTTTAGTCAGTTAGTTTGCTGCTGATCATGTAAGTAGTTTGTGTAGTTTAACAAGCAGCACAGGCACAGTGCTATATTGGTTTGTTTGTGTAATGTCTGCAGATATGTGACTTTGGTCTGGCCCGAGTTGCCGATCCAAACCACGACCATACAGGCTTCTTAACTGAGTACGTTGCCACAAGGTGGTACAGAGCTCCAGAGATCATGTTGAACTCCAAGGGATACAGTAAAGCCAGTGTCCTTTGTGCGTGATTGCACTTGCTGCTTGCTCTCTATGCAGCTGTATAATCTGTTAGTAATAACAACATCAGTAGATACTTCTGAATGTAACGTAACATTTGACCAAAGGAGGTTTGGACATCCACCAACGCTGTATGAATGCCGATTTTTGGCCAAATTTTATCAAGTATAGCCAAATGTTATCATGTATAAAAAGCTCAAATCCATGTTCGTGAGCATTCCATTATTTCTATAGTGTGCATTGCCAATGCCATGTGCATAAAAATTTGTTACTTCACTTAGGCACACTGAATTTACGTTTATTTTTGATTTTGTTTTCTTTAGATTTGTATTTTCCAGTTAACCCTTTGACGCCCAGTGGTGCCACATGGGTACAGCTATGAAGCATCCAATGCCAGGCCGGGTTAAGCCGTCATTTGTAATTTTTGACATCCGGGCACTCTGACGCTCAGGACTGCCCGGATGTCAAAAATTACAAATTACGGCTTAACCCGGCCTGGCATAGGATGCTTTATAGCTGTACCCATGTGGCACCACTGGGCGTCAAAGGGTTAAGGTTGATATGTAAACGTGTTTTATCTGCATCAGTCACTACTCGCCACGTTGTTTTTGGTGCATTTGTATTGATACGTTATACATCCTTACATCTAGTATCAGTCGACGTCTGGTCAGTTGGATGTATTCTGGCAGAAATGTTGTCCAACAAGCCGCTGTTTCCAGGAAAACACTGTATCTTTGTGTATTGTAGCAGCATTTATGAGTAAATTCCTTTGATGAGTAATTGTATAACCAAGCAAGGAAATATCGTGAGCAGATTTTAGAAGCAGCTGTAATTAATAAGAAAGTTTTTAGAAAGTACAAAGATCAGGATGTTATAAGTGTTTGAGCCATAATGAGGAACCATAAAGAGCAGATAAATGGAAAACGAGACAAAGTGATAGTCTTTACTGCATCTTGAAAGAGTGAATTGCAAGTAGCAGATGTTGTAACAGTGCACCCCACTGACGCTGATTGAGGGCAAGATCAAGCATCAGTCAGTTAATAATATTTGTTAATAATTATTTTTTGTTGAATAAACACTGAATCTGCCGTTGTGGTTGACAAAATGTTATATACTAAATACATTTCAGGAAGTTTGTATGCAAAACTTTTCTGTAATAATGATGATGACTTCGCCTCACTTAGCTTATAATGTAGAAATCACATGTGCAGTGATTGTTATTTTATAAGAAATACTTGTTGTGTCAAACTAAGTATACTGATGAAATTTGTAGCAATGATATAAATCTGACAGTGAGTATATCAGCATGAAATGAAGTTAAAATGAAAAAACACTGTAAAACATTTACTGTTGTTTGTCTAAATCTTGCTGTGGAATAACATTAGTATCAAAATATTAATGTTTGCATATGGATTATATGTACTGTTGCTCGCTGTACACAATGCAAATGTAGTTACGATCTTGACTTTCATACAAGACCTTGATCAACTGAACCTGATACTTGGGGTGCTGGGCTCACCATCACAGGAAGATCTCGACTGTATCATTAATGAAAAGGTTTCTGTCTGTCACGTGTAGTGTTACATTAGTTGTTGAAAACTGGCACATCATCGTCATCATCATTGTCAGGTAGCGTCAAGATTGTCCACACTTGCGGTCGTCACTGGCCTACTTCAACATGGTTTGTCAAGAGCGGCTGTCTCTGCTGACAGAATGTCCAGATCCCATTCACTCTGGTGTTTTCTAGCAGTCTTCCCATCTCTCTTTGGTGGTGGTGGTCTGGCTCAGTGGTAGCGCGTTGGTCTCGATCAACGTAGTTACTCACTCTACGTCAGGCCCGGTTAATACTTGGATGGGTGACCGTCTATGGTAAACCATCTTGGTATAACCAGCCACCAAGGTCAACTCAGCCTTTCATCCTTCCCTCTGTCAGGTGGCAGGTAACACCATATGACAAGTGGTCTCACGAGCGCATTAGAGGTTTGTTAACGTATATGCACTATACAAATCGACGTATACTTTACTCTGTTTGGGTGTCCTGATTTGCACTTGCCATAGTAAGGAATGGATTTTATCGAAGAAACCAATTTCAACCATATTGTGTAGTGTTGTTTTTCTTATTTTTTCACATTAACTATGATAGCTTTGTGTGTACTTCTTAATCATTCGTTTACATAATGTTATTCTTGTTACAGTATATAACGTTAATTATATATTTTTTCACAGCATCCAACATGAATGGCAGTGTATAGCCTAATTATGCTGATGTGCCATTAAGAAACCTCACTCAATCACTCACTGGTACTGGGTTGGTTATTCTAACAGGAATACACTCTGCAGTGTGTGTATGATTTGTATTATATGTTCACTGTTAGTGGTTTACTGAATATATCTTGCACATGTAGGTAGGTATTTATGTGATACCATGTATGTTTAAGCTCCTATGATGCATATTGCAGGCAAGAGGTTACTTGCAGTCATTGCCGCCAAAGGTTAAAGTTCCATGGAACAAGTTGTATCCATCAGCTGATCCAAAAGGTACGGTGAAAATGCCAGTGTGCTGAAAGAGTTACACATTAGGCATTGCAGTGCCAGTGAAGACATTTATTGCGATCAGTTACAGCATAACATCTACAATTTGAAGGACCAGTGTCAGTGTAACATTAAACTGTTCTTCTGTTGAACACATTCGTTTCACACAGGTGTACTTGTACCAAAATTCCTGTGCAGCTTCTAATCTCAAAGATCTCTAACATAACATTCGTCCTAAATGCACAATCTCTTATTCATGCCATTGGCCTTACTAATAAACTTTAAACTTCCTCACGCATGATATAGCTGCTACTTGCATACTTAAAATGCTGTGAAAACCGTAACCGTCTATTCATCCATCACTGTGTACTTGACGTGCATTGCCACATTAGAAGTTAATTTCCAACATTACATTACTGGATATTTGTTACAGGGCAACTGGAAAATTGTTGTAATTGAGGAAGGCTACAGAGCTAACAGCATACCAGTGCAGTTGTACAGAAATTATTCACACATTTCATATCCAAAGTACAATAAAACTAAACCAATAAAAACAAGTAAAGGAACCATTTGCCTGACTTTGCAGTTTATCTTTGTTGCAGCACTTGATTTGTTGGACAAGATGTTGACATTTAATCCGTTCAAGAGAGTCGATGTAGAAACAGCATTGGCGCATCCTTATCTTGAACAGTACTATGATCCTTCAGATGAGGTGTGTTGACTTTCAGTCAGTTTGATTTAAGTTGGGAAATATTTTTCAGTTTCGTTTTTCACTGTTTTTTCCGTTTTAGTTTCGTTTCAGTTTTTGCAAATTTTTCCGTTTCAGTTTCCTGTATTTTTCAGTTTCTGTTTCAGTTAAACCACTAACATTCCAACTACAGTTGTTAATACAGTTGAACTGAGTATTTACTATCACTGAATACTCAGGTAACAATGTGACAGTCACAAGCTAACAGGAACAGACTTGTCAATTTAGAATTAGTGCTACCGTATCAAGATTCGTGACGTGAAATGGAAATACGATGGAAACGAAAATGGACATATCCAAATTAATCAGTTTCCATTTAAAATTTTTCTGTTTCGTTTCCGTTTTTCATAATTTTTTGTTTCTGTTAACGGAATCAAAATTTGTCCGTTAACGGATATTTCTGTTTCCGTAAATTACACTGCTTTCAGTTTAAGTCACCAGAATATTGTAAAACTCATTCAGGTTTTTTAACGTGCAGTAAAACTGCAGTATCTAAATGGTATTGTGGAGCTGTGAATGCATGTAATGTACTGGTACAATGGAAACTGCGTGTTTTTTTTAATCAGATAAGTAGTATTAGTTTGTGAATTTTGTAAAAAAGAGTTCTGATGATGACTGAGGAAGGGTTGTAGAGTTCTGATAATTCGTTGCAAAATGCCTTCGACTTGTTTGTGGCATTGATCATCTGTTTGTTTGATGTTAATCCATTTCTGTGGAAGGTAGTTAAATACCATTTAATACCTATGCTGTAGTTCATTAAATTTCATCAGTTTTAACGAGAGTAATTAAATTGTCTTTTGCTTAGAATGAGATGTCAGTGGTACTGTGTCAGTGATGCTTCAGTGCATTGTTGTCTGCAGCCTGTGGCGACTGAGCCGTTTACGTTTGAGATGGAACTCGATGATTTGCCGAAGGAGAGGTTGAAGCAGTTAATCTTTGACGAGACTAATTTGCTGCGAGAGAGACAAGCTTATGAGGCAGCACAGATGGGCAGGGTCAACTTGGGTTAGTGCCTTTCATACTGTGTGTTATATACATTATTATACTAGTAATGTGCATTTAACAGTCAGTTATATCTGAAAACCCATTCATCTCAAAGTTTTCCCCCCAAAAAAGTTACAATAGAGGATTATCATTAGTATTACTTTGTAATATATTCCATGTGCTTCATGTACCTTGTATATCTGGTGTTGTAACTTGTGATATCATTATCATGTGTAAAATATACTTCAGTTTCATACGACTTATGGAATGCTCGCAAAAGTTATGTAAACTTGTAGTGAGATTATGTTGAGAAGTAGAAAAAATATTTTCTGCTGTTTTCTGCCACTGTGGTCTTTTAAAAGTAGTAGTTCTACAACTCATTTAATATCTCTTGTAACATTCATTGTTTACTTTATGGCATCATGTCGAGGTTGATCAACACATGTTACAAGTCAGTATCGGCAGCCACTGATATCCATGTAAACTCGGCTTAGTTGTCCCTTTGTGGTAGGTGGAGTGTCAGCAAAAGCTGCGCAGTAAAAACATACACCATATGATGTCCAAAAGCCTAAAATGCCATTAAGTTGGCCTTTAGAGCAGCACTGATCTTCATTTACTTGGCTACAGAAAGCACTTTACTATTGAACATTAACAAGAAGTCATGCACGATCTGTCAAATGGCATAATTTCCATTCACCTCGAACAACCCTACCCTGGGTTTAAAGGTTATGTTACTTTGTAAAAGGCAGGCGAATATTTTTGAAAATGGTGCATTTGCAGGTAAGCATTTGCAGGTATTGCAAATGCAAGTAATTTATTTATTTAACCTCCAGTGTAATGTCCCAGTGGTGTGTGCCACCTTGACAATAACTGAGCCTCTTGTACTAATAGTGCAATATGCGTGTCTATATTTGTGTATTTAATGTGTTAATCAGTAAACAGTATGCAGATTACTGGAAGTTGTAAGACATTTAGGACTGAAGTGTTCATTTAAACTGGTGTGTATTGTGTTATTGTGCAGGCTAGGTTTGTCGTCGTCAGCTGTAATGATTGTAAAGGACTGATTACACGTCATAGTCAGTGTACTACTCACCTGTTTGTCTTTTACGACTGTCACAACTGTAATGACAGTGTATGCTGAACTCGACGTCCATGTAACATTTTATTAAAATTACATTTTTCTTTTATTTTTTATAATCTGCAGCTACTTTTAGTGAATATTGTTTTTCAATGCATCATTGATGGTGTGACGTTTCATTCTTGTTGTGTTGTTGTTGATCAGTGCTATCGTGCTATCAGCTGATTCGCTGCCGAACTGTTATTAACTTCAGTTTGTTTCAATGTGCGGGTGGTCGTTCTGTTTCATCTAGCAGACTCTGTAACATTAAAGGAAGTCAGTGCTTGCTTGATACTGAATGTGGAGTATTGTTTTTTATTACTATATAATCAAGATTGTGTTGTTTCTGCAGTGTTGTGTTGCCAAATTATAATGAACTGCACTCACAGTTTTCTTTTCCTGTGATTTGTGTTTGTATGTCTGTTTTGGCATTCTGTTGTTGTTGCATATATGTATACATGTGCAGAGCAGTGACTAGACAGATTGCCATGTGTATATATACTAAGTTTCATAGTACTGTAGGTTAGGTCTTAAATTCTTTAGTTCGAGTAACTCCATCTGTGCCAAGAATTGCACAAAATCTTCATAGCTTGCTACCATTAAATGTTACAATTTCACATGTAATTTTCTTTACACACTTTGTGAGATTATTTAAAGCCTCAGAGCAGTACAGTTATGGCAGCTTATCAAACAGCTTCCAACGACTTAGTTGACGGGCCAATCACAATTTCTCGTTCCTAATCCACCTCTCAATTTGGCATTGTTTACATCGCATAAATCACAAAATAACAGGCATGCAAACATTAAATGTTTTACAGTAACTGTAGGTTACCTCGACTAATGACCTAAGATTAACTGGAGTTTTGTTAACTCCCCAGCCCCGAATCAGCCTGTTGGTTGCCAGGTTGCCAGTCACCAGCTCATTGCATACAGCTGGACAAATGTTGAGCTGATGTGGACTTGTGTGATGGGGATATGCTAGTGACAAGTGACAACATACTTGGCAGATACTGCAGAACATTGAACAGGGACACTGGGACAGTAATGAATATTCAACATAATGAAGACTATTATAGTTCCCAGTATTTTGAATGTCTTCAGAACTTTACTGCTGTTGATTTGCAATAATGAACGGTATATGACCTGTGTCCGTAATATTTAAGCCAAATGAACCTGACATTGATCATTGTTAGTGTTGTTTGCTCGTGTGCTCACTGTCATCGCGCATCACTGAGTGATTTGTGGACAACGTGATCTACAACTTATTCCAGGACTTTTCCAGTTGCAGTAACATGCATGTGAAAATGTCATAAACGTATAGTACAAACCAAAACATTTTACTAATACGTTGTCTTAATCACAAAAGTAGGCGATTTATATCGCGGCTCTTTGCGATCCAGATCGCTGCAGAGCCGCTCTACAATACTCCCCTTGTTCATTGGACCCTATGCGTGCTGCCACATTACGGCGCATTAGCATGAAAGCCCTCGCAAGGTACCAAGTTATACTGCTTGGTGAACAGAGGCACATTAGGTGTGAACAACTTGCCCAGGGTTGTTGCCCGAAT
>Ga0209680_1000367_pt1 | contig 12167 bp, 7 predicted proteins | sample WorMetLIZISLAND1_FD_187413 | JGI IMG/M metagenome (GOLD analysis project Ga0209680, IMG submission 187413) | Marine gutless worms symbiont microbial communities from Max Planck institute for Marine Microbiology, Germany - Olavius loisae LIZARD... ... | reverse complement strand
ATACCGGCAGTAGACAGTACTTATGAGGAGTAGAGGTTAACATATTGTTGTTAAAAGAGTTAGAGGAAGAAGCAACCTATCTCTACCATCCAGATCACCTGGGCTCAGTTTCAGTAGTTTCCAACCAGAGAGGCCTGCCCTATGAGAGGGTGGAGTACCTGCCATTCGGGGAGGTTTGGATAGAGGAGACAGACCCCGCGACCGGCTACATACCCTTCAGGTTCACCTCCAAGGAGCTGGATGAGGAGACTGGACTCTACTACCACGGAGCACGCTACTACGAGCCTACTATCTCCAGGTGGATGAGCGCGGACCCAGCGGGTTTTGCTCTTAGCAGTCCGAATCGGAGCGGCTACTCCATCATTGAGGCCGCTAACTGGTACGCCTATGTGAGTAACAACCCAGTGATCTATGTGGACCCGACGGGGATGGAGGTGGCTGTCCAGGCCCATGCGGTGGCCTTTGGTAATTATCATCTTTCCATAAGGATCACTCCTGAGAACCAGGAGATGTATAAGGGTGACGAGAGATTTAAGGAAGATGAAAATGGAAAGCTATTCCTCACTCTTGGAGCCGAACCTGAAAAGGGCAAACTCGTCAGTGATTTGAATAGAGGAAAAGACCTATTTAAAAAGAAGGTCGAGACGGTTATTCTGGATCTTGAAGGCAGGGATGAAGATGAAGTTATCGACGCTTTACTCAGTGCTGATAAGAATTACGGAGATGATGCGGAGTATTGGCTTTTTCCCAAAGAAGGTGATACAAAATATAATTCCAATTCCTATGTATCAGGAGTTCTGAGATATGCCGAAGTTGAACCTCCCGATATGAAATCAAATACTCCCGGCTACGATAACCCTCTTCCGATTCCGGAGGAGAATCCTATTCCAATTCCGAAGGAGAAGCCTGAAAGTGGTCTCTAGACATCCTCGGCGGATAGGGAGAAGTAAGAAGGTGTTTGTTCTCACAGGGTTGATTCTTGCAGGACTTTTGGCCTGGTTTCTGTATCTGGTTTTCTCTGGCACGATGTTCCTGTATCGCTCGAATGAAAAAATCAAGGAAAAGTTGCTCATCAAGACTCCTGTGGGGACGAGTTTGGAAGAGGTGAGGGATTTTTTGAAGGAAATGGATTGGAAAATTAGAGAAGACGCCCCTTTTTATAAAGTTGCGGGAAGACCTCAAGGCAGGCAGACGTCAAAGAGTGACTACAATCTGAAGGTATGGATTGGAGACTATCAAGGGATTCCTTGGGGAGTCTCGGTTATAGCGATTTGGGGTTTTGAGAGCGGGCTTCTAACAGAAATAGTGGTTTATAAAGAGCGTGACGCTTTGTAACAAGCCTTTTACACTCGTGTTATCCCCAGATATGGCACCGCCTTCCAGGCCAGAAAGTAAAACCTACTGCTATAATCCCACTCCCCCGCCAGGCCCGTCCCTTCGCTATCCGTAGCACAGAACACGCGTTATTATCAGTAAGTAACTGGGGCCTGCGAGTCTCGGCCCCAGCCTGCCTTCTAGTTCACTTTGGCTTTGCCAAAGTGTCTGTTAACCTGGCGCTGGCGGCTCCTGAGATGAGATGGGCGCACATAATCGCTTTAGCTGCCAGTTTCTAACAGGGCCGAGGCACGCCAGTGCGGCGGCCTGAGGCGCTGCAATGATTTCCCCTTTCCTTCTCTTCGTTCGTTAAGAATCATATTTCTTACTAGCACCCATTGATGCCTCTGCTTATCGTGAATCACATTAATGAGGTGTGCCCACTGAGAAGATTGTCTGGCGATATGATTGGAGTAATAATTATACCAAAAATTCTGGACTAACCTTCCATGCAATAGCTAAAGACACTCTCTACGTCAATATATCTGAAGGACCGGAACTTGTTTTTAACCTTAATACTGGGCAGCTGAAGTGAGCACCGTCGTCCCAGTTGTATAGGCGATTCATACGATATTCCCCCAACCCCTCTATCCACATAGGCCCTCGGTTTACCCCCACGAATTCCAATGCTACAACGCTCCCTGCCGCGCCTGTTTGAAATCCGAGGGCTTACAAAAGGCGGATTTCCAGGTTATAATCATATACTGCCCGTTTTCGAATCGGAGCTTGGATAAGTGAAATCAAGAGAAACGCATCCCAATGAAAACTGCAAGTTAATCCACGCGGTTTATGAGAGATTCCAGAACTGGGGACTGAGTAGGCGCTGATGGAATGGAAACGAGGACGGACAATGCCGGATAGACGAGAATTCAGACTAGTAAGGAGGCGGTAATGGACACCGGCGCAAATCTCGGTTTTGAAAACAAGCTCTGGATGGCGGCAGACAAGCTGCGCGGCACAATGGATTCCGCCGAGTACAAGCACGTGGTGCTCGGGCTTATCTTCTTGAAATATATCTCTGATTCTTTCCTTGAAAAACACGAAGAACTCCTGAAGGAGGAATTTGCCAATCCTGAAGACCCCGATGAATACCTGGCGGACAATGTTTTCTGGGTACCTACTGAGGCACGCTGGGGGCTGCTTCAAGGCAAGGCAAAGGATCCGAAGATAGGCCAGTTGATCGATGATGCCATGGCCGCCATTGAGCGGGAAAACAGAACACTGAAGGGAGTACTACCAAAGGACTATGCCCGGCCCGCATTGGATAAGTTCCGTTTGGGAGAGCTGATTGATCTGATTGCCACCATCGGCCTTGGGAATACGGAGAACCGAAGGAAGGATATCCTGGGCCGGGTGTATGAGTATTTTCTCGCTAAATTTGCGGAGAAGGAAGGCAAGGGTGGTGGAGAATTCTATACGCCTCAGTGCGTGGTTAAACTACTGGTTGAAATGCTGGAGCCATACAGCGGCCGAGTTTACGATCCCTGCTGTGGTTCCGGGGGCATGTTTGTTCAGGCCGTCAAATTCGTGGAAGCTCATGCCAATGGGAATCTGCCCGCCCCTAAATCTTGGGGGACGGGTAAAAATGGCGCATACAGAGCTGCAAAGATGAGAATCTCCATCTTTGGGCAGGAATCCAACTATACCACCTTTCGCCTGGCAAAAATGAATCTGGCCATTCGCGGCATCGACGCCTCTATCGAATGGGACGACTCCTTTCAAAACGACAAGCACAGGGATTTGAAAGCGGATTACATCCTGGCAAATCCACCGTTCAATGATGAGGATTGGGGATTCTCCAGGGTTAAGAGCGATGCGCGCTGGGCCTTCGGTACACCACCGGCAGGCGGAGCTCGCAGGCAGAAAGGCGGCTCAACTATCAATGTAGACGGCGGCAATGCCAACTATGCATGGATACAGCACTTTGTTCACCACCTAAAACCGGTTGGAACGGCCGGCTTTGTTCTGGCCAACGGCTCCATGTCTGCCAACAATTCGGGGGAAGGTGAAATTCGTCGTAAACTGATAGAAGCCGATATGATAGACTGCATGATAGCGCTGCCGGCTCAGCTCTTTTACACCACCTCGATTCCAGCCTGTCTCTGGTTTATAACCCGCTCGAAGAAGGGCGATGAGAAGCGGGGATACCGAAAACGCGAGGGTGAAACCCTTTTTATTGACGCTCGAAAAATGGGTTCTTTGATAGATCGAACCCATCGGGAACTTTCGGCTAAGGAAATTGAGGAAATTGGCCGTGTTTATCACGCATGGCGCGGTGAGGAAAAAGACGGTGTATATGAGGATAGGCCCGGCTTCTGTAAATCGGCCACCTTGGAAGACATTAAATCTCATCACTATATTCTGACACCCGGCCGCTACGTGGGCGCCGAGACTACTGCCGATGATGGTATTCCGTTTGAGAAAGAAATGACGGGGCTTTCCGATACCCTCTTTGAGCAGATGCGGGAATCCATCGAGTTGGATAATGCGATTCGAAAGAACCTGGAGGCGCTGGGTTATGGGGAGTAAGTCTCTTATCTTTGGTGAATGTGCTACTGAAGTACGAAAGAGGGTTCAGCCGGAGAGTGTCAATAAAACGCGGTACATTGGCTTAGAGCATATTGAGAAGGGCACCTTGCACCTAGGCGGTTATGGTTACGCCGGCAATGTCTCGAGCGCTAAGACTGAGTTCTCAAAGGGAGACATACTCTTTGGTAAACTTCGCCCGTATTTCCGCAAAGTTGTCTGCGCTCCCTTCGATGGAATTTGCTCAACCGATCTCTGGGTTGTACGCTCTAAAAATGGAATCGACCAAAAATTTCTGTATTATTGGATGGCCTCGCAAGAATTTGTCAATTTTTGCATGCAGGGCTCTGAAGGCACCAAGATGCCACGAGCGAAATGGAATTACGTCAGTAGGCATCAGATACCATTCTTTACAAAATATGAGCAAGGCGTCATTGCCCATGTTCTCGAGTCTTTCGACGACAAAATCGAACTCAACAACCGGATAAATGAAACGCTGGAAGCCATGGCACGGACCCTATTCAAAAGCTGGTTTGTGAACTTCGATCCGGTAATCGACAATGCCCTTGCCGCCGGGAATAATATCCCTGGAGAGTTCGAAAAAAGGGCCTCCATCCGCCGAAGCCTAGGCAGTCAAGTTGAAGTTAGTAGCTCCTTAGACAACCTGCCATCTCCGCGCCCGGGAATGTTCTTTGTATACGCCATACTATGTGATAATGGCAGTGTTTACATTGGTAAAACAGATGCGCTAAAAAAATGCTGGGATAAGCACTGCAGCAATAGAGCCGCGAATTGGACACCTCTTAAGCTTGTTCACTTCGAGGAATATTCATCGAAAGAAGAAGCAGATTCGCGAAAAAAAGAACTAAGAACGGCCAGGGGAGAAAAATGGCTAAAAGAAAAAATAAAAAACAAGCAGGCGCGAGAGTCAGTAATCAATAAACCACTGCCACAAGAAATACAAAAACTCTTTCCAGCCGAATTTGAATACACCAAAGAGATGGGCTGGATTCCAAAGGGATGGGGGGTTAGCACGGTTGGTGAAGAGGTTGAGATTGTCGGAGGCGGAACCCCTAGCACCAAAGATGAATCTTTCTGGCTAGGAGGCACTCATGCCTTTTGTAATCCAAAGGATATGTCCGCACTACCAGGCAAAGTGCTGCTCGGCACAGAGCGCTTGCTCACGCATAAAGGTGTAGCAAAAAGTAACTCGGGCTTATTGCCCTCTGGGACAGTTTTGATGTCATCAAAAGCATCTATCGGATATCTAGCAATAACTGTTGTTCCTGTTGTAATTAGCCGAAACATCATCGCCATGCTTAGGCAGAAATCATTGAATGAATTATTTCTTATGTGCTGGGCTAGCTGCAATATGGGCAGAATTATGGCAAGGGTTAATGGCAGCGTGCTTCTTGAAATCACTAAGCGAGATTTCAAATCGATGCCCTTCTTAGTCCCAGAGCAGCGTATTCTTGAGGCTTTCAATAATCATACCGACACTATTTGCAAGCGCTTGATATCCTGTACTAGAACAAATAAAACCCTGTCCGCTCTCCGCGACACCCTTCTTCCAAAACTCCTATCGGGCAAGATACGAATTCCCGAGGCTGAAAAACTAATCGAGAAGGGGGGCTAAGATAGCAAGGGCTGATTTCGAAAGGTGGCTAAAACCATTGCCGCCGAGGAACGCGCAAGGCGGCATAAGGTTCCGGCTAGCAAACTCGAGATATCGAAGCAGAGACAGCCTAGGTATGAGAAATTGGAAATTCCATGAAAGGAGAATAGGCAATGAGCGGCATTAGAGAAAATACCCTTGAAAAAACCTGTCTTTCCTGGCTCGGGGAACTGGGCTGGGAAGCTGTTCATGGTCCAGACATTGCCCCGGGCACTCAGAATGCCGAGCGTTCAACCTTGTTTGAGGTTATACTAAAAGAAAGACTCCGCGCCGCGCTAACTCGAATCAATCCCAGCATTCCTCCCCCCGGCATTGAAGAGGCTGAAAAACAACTCTTATCAATAGACTTCCCGAATTTGCTCACGAATAATAGAAAATTTCATCGTTTCCTAACGGATGGCATAGATGTGGAAGTACCCAACAGGGATGAGTATGGTAGAACGAGACACTCTAAAGTCTGGCTGATAGATATCGAAAACATAGAAAACAATGACTGGCTGGCGCTGAATCAGCTTACCGTTATCGATAGGCAGTTAAAAGTGAGTCGTCGTGCCGATGTGGTTCTCTATCTGAATGGTTTACCTGTGGTTGTTATCGAACTGAAAAACCCCGGTGATGAGAACGCCACTATTAAGCATGCCTTCAAACAACTGGAAACCTACAAAAAAGATATCCCATCACTCTTTACTACCAACGAACTGCTGGTTATTTCCGACGGTATTCTGGCCAGAGTGGGAACCCTAAGCAGCGGATGGAATCGTTTCATGCCGTGGCGAACAATCTCCGGAAAAGAAGTGGCTTCCAAGAAAACACCGGAATTGGAAATACTTGTTCGAGGGCTCTTTGAACGGCGGTATTTTCTCGATTACATTCTCAATTTCATTGTCTTCGATAGCAACCTCTCCACGCGCGGCGCGGGAGCGAATACTTCAGAACCAGTTAAAAAGGCCGCGGCGTATCATCAGTATTGGGCCGTGAATAAGGCACTGGCCTATACCCTCTCCGCCTGTGGAATCGATGGCGATCCGGCAAAACTGATTGGACTTCTCCCTAAAGAACGGAATCCCCTTGAAATACGAGAAGACCCACCTCCCTATGGCAGGGGAACAAGGCACTTTGACAAGAAGAAAATCGGGGTTATCTGGCATACCCAGGGAAGCGGGAAAAGTCTCTCCATGGCATTCTACGCGGGAAAGGTGGTTCGTCATCCCGATATGGGCAATCCAACCCTGCTAATCATTAGCGACCGGAACGATCTTGACGATCAGCTATTCGGAACATTTGCCAGTTGCAAAGATCTGATTCGACAAAACCCGGTTCAGGCGGGAAGCCGATCGCATCTTAGAGACTTGCTCAAAGTTGAGGTGGGCGGAATTGTTTTCACTACTATCCAGAAAATTCTGCCCGAGAAACGCGGAATTGCTTATCCCCTGCTTTCCAATAGAAAGAACATTGTCGTAATTGCCGATGAGGCCCATCGAAGCCAGTATGATTTCATAGATGGCTTTGCAAGGCACCTGCACGATGCCCTGCCGAAGGCCTCTTTTATAGGTTTCACCGGCACACCCATCGAGAGCGAGGATAGAAGCACCCCGGCGGTTTTCGGGAATTACATCGATAAATACGACATTATAAGAGCGGTTGAAGATGAGGCAACGGTGCCCATTTACTATGAAAGCCGTCTTGCCAGAATTGAACTTAGCGAAAGTCAACGTCCTAAAATCGATCCTGATTTTGAGCAGATTACCGAGGCGGAAGAAGAATCGAAAAAGGAGAAACTCAGAACAAAATGGGCTACCCTTGAATCAATGGTAGGCACTGAGAATCGGATAAAACTGCTTGCCGGGGATTTGATAAACCACCTTGAAAAAAGACTCGATGCGATGGATGGTAAGGCCCTGCTGGTGTGTATGAGCCGCCGCATCTGCGTAGATATCTACAATGTTCTTAAAGCAATTAGGCCGGATTGGCACAGCGAGAATGAAGATGAAGGCTTCATGAAAATAGTGATGTCCGGCTCAGCCTCCGATAACGCCGATTGGCAGCCGCACATACGCAATAAGGCCAAACGCGAGGATATAGCGAAGCGGTTCAAAGACCCTGTTAATAATCTTAGGCTGGTTATTGTTCGCGATATGTGGCTAACCGGGTTTGACTGCCCAAGCTTGCATACCATGTATGTTGATAAACCGATGAGTGGACATAACCTTATGCAGGCCATCGCCCGTGTAAACCGCGTATTCCGAGACAAGCCCGGCGGCCTTGTTGTGGACTACATAGGCATAGCCGACTCATTGAAAAAAGCCCTTGCAAATTATACAAGCAGTGGCGGCAGAGGTGATGCAACTATCAATCAGGATCAGGCCGCCGCCGTTCTTATGGAAAAGTACGAAGTTGTGCGCGATATGATGCATGGCTTTGATTATCTTGGGGTTATTGAGGATATTCCTGAAAACAGAATTCATGGAATAACGGGGGCAATGGAATTCATTCTTGAATTGGAGAATGGGAAAAAGAGATATCTGCCTGCGGTTTCGGCTCTAAGCAGGGCATTCGCTCTCGCGGCTCCTCATGAGTATGCAATTCGGATTCGGGATAATGTAGGATTTTTTCAGGAAGTTAGAGCCGCGCTTGTCAAGAACACCGGAGACGAGCAAGGGCGTACGCCTGAAGAAATTGATTTGGCAGTCAAACAGCTGGTGTCCAAGGCCGTATCCTCAACCGAAGTGCTTGATATCTTTAAGGCAGCAGGAATAAACAGGCCGGATATTTCAATTCTCTCCGATGAGTTTCTGGAAGAAATAAGGGCCCTGCCACAAAAAAATCTGGCCTTTGAACTGCTAAGAAAACTGATTAACGACGAAATCAAAAACAAATTAAAGAAGAATGTTATCGCATCTCGGGCTTTTTCGAAAATGCTGGAACTTGCCGTGAAAAAATACCAGAATCGCGCCATCGAAGCGTCAGAGATTATACAGGAACTAATCGAAACAGCGCGGGAAATACGAGAATCCAAGGAGCGCGGGAAGAATTTAGGGCTAACAGAGGATGAAATCGCCTTTTATGACGCACTCGCGGACAACGAAAGCGCAAGGGAAATTATGGGCGATAAGAAGCTTCGCGGGATAGCGCAATTATTGGTTGATAGGGTTAGGAGCAATGTTTCCATCGACTGGATACTGAGAGGAGATGCCAGAGCAAGAATTCGGGTGCTGATTAAACGAATACTCAATAAGCATGACTACCCGCCCGATTTGCAAGAAGCCGCTACCAATCTTGTAATTGAGCAGGCGGAAGTGCTCTGCGGAGAATGGAGTATCGAATGAAAGCTCTAGATGCGGCCTGTTGGGTATAGACAACCATCCCACCCCAAACGAGGCTAGGCCCCACCTCCCTATAGGAGCAGCTCTTTGAAGGTTTTACACACATCGGACTGGCATTTGGGACGTTCTCTTTACGGACAAAAAAGATACGAGGAATTTAAGAACTTTCTAGATTGGCTAAGCGCCGTGATAGAGGCCGAGAACATCGATATTCTTCTAATAGCGGGAGATGTGTTCGATAACAGCACTCCGAGCAATCGAGCGCAGGAGCTCTACTATAATTTCCTGGTTGGAACCTCGAAAACCTGCTGCCGGAGCACAGTGGTTATTGCCGGAAATCATGATTCTCCCTCCTTTCTGGACGCACCGAAGGGACTGCTACGAGCCCTCGATGTCCATGTGCTTGGCCAAAAAACTCCGACTGCCGAAGGGGAAGTTATTGTTATCCACGGCGATGGGGCTAGCCCGCCGGCAGTTGTTTGCGCCGTACCATACCTCCGGGATAGGGATGTTCGCATTGTGGAGCCAGGCGAAAGCGTCGAGGAAAAGGACGCGAAACTGGTAGCGGGAATTAAAGAGCACTATAGGGAGGTTTGCAGTCTTGCCAAGCAAAGGCAATCGGAACTAAGCGAAAAGAGAGGCTCAAAAATCCCGATAATAGCCATGGGCCACTTATTTATCGCGGGCGGAAAAATCATTGGCGGCGGGGGAATAAAAGAGCTTGGTTCGCTAACTCAGGTGGGTGCGGATATCTTCCCTGCCTTCATCGATTACGTTGCCCTTGGGCATTTGCACATCCCGCAGCGCGTGAATGAAGCAGAGCATATGCGCTACTGCGGCTCGCCGATTCCCCTGGGCTACGGCGAGGCCGGTCAAGAGAAAATTGTAATCATTGCCGAATTCGGCGAGACGGCGCTCACCACACATACAGTTCCCATTCCCCGCTTCCAAGCCCTGGAACGAATTGTCGGATCCTTCGATGAAATTTCCAAGCGCCTGCATCAACTACGCGAGGATGGAAGCAACGCCTGGCTGGAGATAGAGTACACGGGAGCTGAAATTATAGGAAATCTACGGGAAACCTTCGATGAGTCAGTCAAGGGCTCAGATATGGAGATTAGACGCATAAAGAACAAGGCCGTTTTCGACCGCGTCCTAACTTCGATTGAGAATGAAGAAATGCTTGAAGACCTCGATATCCATCGGGTATTCGAAAGCTGCCTGGACCTCTTTGAAATTCCGCCTCATGAAAGAAGTGGACTAGTGGCCTCGCACGGAGAAATCCTCCAACTGCTGAGCGAGAAGGATTGGCGAACTGAAGGCAGGGAGCAATGAAGATACTTGAACTTCGATTCAAAAATTTAAATTCACTGTACGGCGAGTGGTTCATCGATTTCACCAATCCGGAATACCTGTCAAACGGAGTTTTTGCCTTAACGGGGCCAACCGGCTCTGGAAAAACAACTATTCTAGACGCCATTTGCCTGGCGCTTTACGGCGCAACGCCTCGCTTGGGTAAACTGACGGGAAGCAGCAATGATTTAATGTCTAAGCAAAGCGCGGATTGCTACTCGGAACTGCTCTTTGAATCCCAGTTAGGCAGATATCGCTGCAACTGGAGCCAGTATCGGGCTAGGCGCAGGGCAGATGGCAAACTCTCGAATCCAAAGCACGAGATAAGCCATGCGGACTCCGGAGAGATTATCGAAACAAAGAAGTCCCTCGTTCAAAGCATAATCGAAGAAAAAACAGGTATGGATTTCGAGCGCTTCACTAGGTCTATTATGCTTGCTCAGGGCGATTTCGATGCCTTCTTGAAGGCCGATACGGAGCAGAAATCAAAGCTACTCGAGCAGATTACCGGCACGGAAATATACTCGGAAATTTCTCGTTGCATTCACGAGAAACGAAGGGAAGAGAATGAAAAACTGGCCTTTCTACGAGCTGAAATCTCCGGGGTTACCGTGTTGACCCCCCAGCAGGAGGAAGAGATTCTGCACAATCTGGAGAGTGAAAAAAAACTGGAAACTGAGCTCTCCGCGAAATATAGAAACGCTGATGCCGATATAACACGCCTAGTCGGCATAAACGGCCTTAAAAAAGATATATCCTCTATCTCCGGCGAGCTTGAAAAGCTGGAGCTGGAAATTCGGGCCTTCGCTCCAGATCGAAAACGCCTTGCCCTGTCCATAAAGGCGGCCGAACTGGATGGCGATTATGCAAACCTGGCAGCGGTGAGAAGGCAGCAGGAAGCTGATTCAGGGGCCATGAAAAACGCGCGGGAAAGCCTTCCGGAGCTTCAGCATGCCTACAACCGAAGCAGGGCTAAGTGGAATTCTGCCGAAGAAGAGATAAAAGCCGCCAAGGCGCGGCTGCAAGAGGCTGCCCCCTCGATAATAAAAACTCGTGCCCTCGATCAGAGAATTATGGAAATAAAGAGGCGCATAGACATATGCATAAGCGACTGCAAAGAGGATGAGATTCAACTAAAACACGAAGAAGGGCTGAAAACCCGGGAATTGCGCAGGCGCGATAGGGCAAATGAAACCTCGAAGATTGCCATGGCATACCTGGAGGAGCATTCAGCCGATAAATGGCTGCTTGGTAATTTGAAGGCCATTGAATCGCGGCTTAACGACTTTTTCACACTGCGGCAAGAACTCGAAAGCGAAAAAAGGGAAGAACAGCTTCTAAAAGGAGCGCTGCTGGAAAAAGATAGAGAGCTGGAAGGGAACAGCGAAGTAATGAGAATGCAAAAACAAGAGGTGAAAAATGTTCACCATGCGCTCGAAGAATCGATGTCAGAGCTAAAAAAGGCACTCGGGAATAAGTTGCTTCGCGAATATCGCTCAGAGAAGGAAATCCTACTCCGCGAAGCGGCTTATCTGGCTGGAATCGAGGAATTGAAAGTTCAGCGCGAACAACTTGAAGATGGCAAGCCCTGCCCGCTCTGTGGCGCTACGGAGCATCCCTTCGCTGAGGGGGGAACGCCCAAACCCACCGAACTCGATAGGAAAATAGCCGGACTCACGGAAATCATAGCCGGGGCGGAGGAAATGGAATCTAGAATCGAATCGCTTAAAGAAAAAGAAACGGAAACCCGGAAGAAGCTTACTGAAAGCGAGAAACTCGAAATAGCGATGGCAAAGGATGGGAAATCGCTCCGGGAAAAGCTCCTAGGGCTGAGCGAGCGCTTAGAAAAGGCAGAAAACAACCTTTCCACCCTGGGCGCGGGTATATCAGAGGCTCTCAGGCCGCTTGGTATTAGC
>Ga0209680_1000363_pt1 | contig 12186 bp, 10 predicted proteins | sample WorMetLIZISLAND1_FD_187413 | JGI IMG/M metagenome (GOLD analysis project Ga0209680, IMG submission 187413) | Marine gutless worms symbiont microbial communities from Max Planck institute for Marine Microbiology, Germany - Olavius loisae LIZARD... ... | reverse complement strand
GCGGTCTTTGTCAGTGCGTACGGCGGTCTTTGCAGACCCGCAATAGGGACAGGTCGGTTGTCCGCGCCAACGCGTTTCTTCAAGGTACGTTATACAGCTTTCTTGGCTGGGAAAGCGTTCGAAAACCTCTATAATGTTCATGACATTCAGCCCTTTCGGATTGACTTAATTGATCTTTAGCAAAATCAATATAGCCCCGGTAGGGCTGAATGTCAAGCCCTAAACTAGGAAATTCCGATCCTAAATAAGGCAGTGCCAGGTTCACAAAGACTGTTGATAAAGCCGACGGATCTCATTTGGGTCAAAACCGGCGACGAAGTAGGACAGCGTTGGCATTCGATCATAAAGCAGAAGTCATCTCGTAAGTGCTGAGACTCTGCAAGAGACGGAGAACGGCTGTCCGGTCCCAAACAGCATTTCGTCCGCTCCACGAACAGAACGGCCGGCGTTCCCCGACCGTCGGGCCTCATCGCGGCTCTACTCCGCAGCCTTTGGGATCACCGTCTTGACGATGGAGCCGTCGAGCGCCTTGTAGTCGAAGTAGCCGATCAACTCGTAGAGCTCAGTCCGGGTCTGCATTCGGTTTTCCAGCGCTTCTGTGCCGTCGGCTTCCCGGATATGCGCGTAGAGGTCCTCCATGGCCTTGGCGGCGACGCGCAGTTGTGACACCGGCCAGATGACGATTTTGTAGCCCATGGCCTCGAACCGGGCGCCCGTGTAATGGGGCGTGCGGCCGAACTCGGTCATGTTGGCCAAGGCCGGTGCGCCGGCCCCTTGCGCGAAAGCGCGGAAATCCGCTTCGCTGGCCAAGCCGTCGGCGAAAACGGCGTCGGCGCCGGCCGCCACGTAGCGTTTGGCGCGGGCGATCGCACCCTCGATGCCCTCGGAGGCCAGCGCGTCGGTCCTGGCGATGATGCGGATATGCCGGCGCGCCTTGGCGGCGGCCGCCACCTTGAGCGCCATGTCGTCGGCTCCGATCAGCTGCTTGTCGTTGAGGTGCCCGCATTTCTTGGGCAGGTGCTGATCCTCCATCTGCATTGCCGCGGCACCGGCATCCTCCAGTTCGCGGACGGTGCGCATGACGTTCAGCGCCTCGCCGTAGCCGGTATCGGCGTCGACGATCAGCGGCAGGTCGGTGGCCCGGTGAATGGTGCGGACGAAGAAACAGAGGTCTTCGAGGGTCATGATGCCGAGATCGGCGAGGCCCATGCTGGCCGAGACCCCGGCGCCGGAGATATAGAGCGCCTCGAACCCGGCCTTCTTGGCCAGGCGCCCGGCCAGCGCGTTGTGGGCGCCCGGTGCGCGGATGATGCCGGGCCGTTCCAGCATGTTGGCCAGGCGCGCGCCCGGCGGCGTCTTGTCCGTGGCATCGCCTTCAAGCCAGGTCATATGGCAACTCTCCTTTTCCCGAGCCGATGCGCATTTTATACCGACGCGGCGGACGGGACGCGATAAAATCGCGAAAATGCTGGATCAGGGGGGAGCCTTTCATGCACCGCATCGCCGTGCTCGACGACTATCAGAACGCCGCCCTCGGCTCGGCCGATTGGGAAAGCCTGGCCGGCTGCATGATCAGCGTCTTCAACCGCCACTTGGGTGACGAAGACGCCGTCGAAGAGGCACTTCGCAATTTCGATATCATCGTCTGCATGCGCGAGCGCACACCGTTCCCGGCATCGCTGCTCGAGCGCCTGCCCAACCTGAAATTCTTGGTGACCACCGGCCTCCGCAACTTCTCCATCGACATGGCGGCGGCCCGCCAACAAGGCGTCACAGTCTCCGGCACGGAAATGCTCGGCTATCCCGCCTTCGAACACACCTGGGCCCTGATCCTCGCCGTCACCAAGCAGATTCCCTTCGAGGACCGGACCATGAAATCCGGCGGCTGGCAGCAAGGCTACGGTGTCGGTCTCAACGGCAAGACCTTGGGCGTCGTCGGACTCGGCAAGCTGGGCAGCAAGGTCGCCCGCGTCGGCCTCGCCTTCGACATGGAGGTCGTCGCCTGGAGCAAGAACCTGACCGACGAACGGGCGGAGGAAGTGGGTGCCCGGCGCGTCGACAAGGAAACCCTGTTCCGGGATTCCGACATCGTCACCATCCACCAGGTCTTGAGCGACCGGACCCGCGGGCTTGTCGGTGCCGCCGAATTGGGGGCCATGAAACCGAGCGCCTATATCGTCAACACGTCGCGCGGGCCGATCATCGACGAGGCGGCCCTGATCGACGCCCTTGAGGCGGGAACCATCGCCGGCGCCGGTCTCGATGTCTACGAGACGGAACCGCTGCCCGCCGATCATCGCCTGCGCCAACTGGACAACGTGGTGCTGACCGGGCACACCGGTTTCGTGGTTCGCGAACTGCATGAGCTGGCCTACAGCCAGGCCGTCGAGAACATCGCCGCTTGGCTCAAGGGCGAGCCCACCCGCGTGCTCAACGCCGCTGAGGATTGAGAAGGACTGAGAAGACCGATGACCAACCCGATCCTAACGACGCGTGAAGGCACCATCGCCACCGTGACCCTGAACAATCCGGAAAAGCGCAACGCGCTCACCAAGAACGCCTGGATCAGGCTGGCCTACGAGATCGCCGGCCTCAACCGCGATGAAACGCTTCGTTGTATCGTGGTGCGCGGTGCCGGCGACGAGGCCTTCGCCGCCGGTGCCGACATCGCCGAGTTCCCGGCCGTGCGCTCCAACGCCGAGCAGGCCCTGGCCTACGGCGAGGGCGTCAAGTCGGCGCTCGGGGCGCTGCGCCACTGCCGCCACCCGACGGTGGCCATGATCCGCGGCGCCTGCACCGGCGGCGGCCTCGAGATCGCGGCCTGCTGCGACATCCGCATCTCCGGGCGATCCGGCAAATTCGGCGTGCCCATCAACCGCATCGGCCATGCCTTCGCCGCGCCAGAGATGAAACCGATCATGGACCTGGTCGGCCGGGCGCTGGTTCTGGAGCTTCTCCTGGAAGGCCGCATCCTCGATGCCGGCGAGGCGCTGAGCCGCGGGCTCATCAACCGGATCGTTGCCGATGATGAACTCGAAGACGAAGTGGCCAAGACGGCGGCACGCATCGCCCGCGGCGCCCCCCTGGCCGCCCGCATGACCAAGAAGCTCGCCATGCGGCTTCTCGACCCGACGCCGATGAGCGATGACGAAATCCGCGAGAGCTACGAGCCTTGCAATTCCGAGGATTACGCGGAGGGCGTGCGCGCCTTCCTGGCCAAGGAAAAACCCACCTTCAAAGGACAGTAAGAAAAGACACCACCCATGAACGCACGCGAGAAACTGCAGGACCTGCTGGACGGTCCCGACATCATCACCGCGCCGGGCTGCTTCGATGCCCTGTCGGCGCGCCTGATCGAGCAGGCCGGCTTCCCGGCCACCTTCATGGGCGGTTTCGCGACCTCGGCGGCGCGCATCGGCGCCCCGGACACCGGCCTCATCTCCTACGCCGAGATGGTCGACCAGGCCCGCAACATCGCCGCCGCCGAGATGGTCGACCAGGCCCGCAACATCGCCGCCGCCGTCAAGATCCCGGTCTTGGGCGACGGTGACACCGGCTACGGCAACGCCGTCAATGTCAAGAGGACGGTGCAGGGCTACGCCCAGGGCGGATTGGCCTGCGTCATGATCGAAGATCAGGTGGCGCCCAAGAAATGCGGCCATACGGAAGGCAAGCAGGTGGTGTCCCGGGACGAGGCGCAGCGCCGCATCGAGGCCGCCGTCGACGCCCGCGACGAGGGCGCCGATATCCTGATCATGGCGCGCACAGACGCCAACTACACGGACGGTTTCGAGGAGGCCCTGGCCCGGTGTCGGGATTTCGCCGAGATCGGCGCCGACATCACCTTCCTGGAAGCGCCGCGCGACCTCGACGAAATGCGGCGGTATTGCCAAGAAGTGCCCGGCGCCAAGATGGCCAACATGGTCGAGCAGGGGAAGACGCCCTTCCTGACACCGGCCGAGCTTCAGGACATCGGCTACACCGTCGCCATCTATCCGGTATCCCTGATGCTGGCCGGCATCCGCGCCATGCAGGGCGTGCTCGCCGATCTTCCCGGCGGCCACGACCCCGAGGCCATCACCACCTTCGATGAGTTGAAGGAGATCGTCGGCTTCCCCAGTTATTACGTTGAGGAAAAGCGCTACACGACCGATTGATGCCGAGAGGAAATGATCATGACTGCCGTCACCCGCACCCTGGCCGAATTCGCCGCCGAGTTATCCTACGAGGACCTGCCGCAAGAGGTCAGGGACCGCACCAAGCTGCTGATCCTCGACGTCATCGGTATCACCATCCGAGCCCGGCACGACGCCGAATCGACACCGAGCCCGGCACGACGCCGAATCGACACCGAGCCTGATGGCGGCCATGGAGCGCCTCGGGCAAACGTCGGGCGATTGCTCCGTCCTCGGGGATACGGGCGGCTACGCGCCGACGGCGGCGGCCATGGTCAACGGCACGCTGGCCCATTCCCTCGATTTCGACGACACCCACGCGGAAGGCTCGATCCACTCCTCCGCACCCATCGTCCCCGCGGCATTGGCGGCAGCCGAGATGACCGGCGCCTCGGGCCGTGACCTGATCGCGGCCTGCGTCGCCGGCTACGAGGTGCAGATCCGCTTGAGCCTGGCCCTCGACCCGTCCGCCCATTATGACCGCGGTTACCACCCGACGGCCACCTGCGGCGTCTTCGGCGCCACGGCGGCGGCCGGGAAGCTCCTCGGCCTCGACGCCGACGGCCTGGAGAGCGCCTTCGGCATCGCGCTCAGTCAGGCCGCCGGCTCCATGCAGTTTCCTGGCCGACGGCGCCTGGACCAAACGCTCACACGTCGGCCAGGCGGCCGAGAATGGCCTGCAATGCGCGGTGTTGGCGGCCGAGGGCTTCAAGGGCCCGGCCGAGGCCTTCGAGGGCAAATGGGGTTTCCTCCACGCCTATGCCCCCGACGCCGATCATGGAAAAGCAATCGTCGGCCTGGGCGAGACTTGGCAAACCCTGAAGCTCGCCGTCAAACCCTATCCGTCCTGCCGCTACAGCCACGCCGCCTTGGACGGCCTGATCCGCCTCAAGGCGGAGAACGCCATCGAAGCCGACGACATCGAGGCCGTCGAGATCGGCCTGCCGGAGACCGGCTGGAAGATCATCGGCAACCCGGAAGCGGCCAAACGCCACCCGGAAAGCGTCGTCGACGGCCAGTTCTCCATGGCGTTTTGCGCCGCCGTGGCGCTCAGGGAAGGCGGCATGGTCTGGGACGACTACGCCAAACACCTGAAAGACGAGACGACCCTCGGCCTTTGCCGCCGCGTCCACACCAAGGTCGACGTCCGCGCCGAGGCAGCCTTCCCGGAAAACATGAGCGGATCCGTCCGCATCCAGACCAAAGACGGCGACTACGAGGCCTTCGTCGACTGCCCCAAGGGCGAGCCCGACAACTTCATGAGCGAGACCGAATTCCGCGACAAGTTCCACGGCCTGGCCGGGCCCTATCTCGGCGCCGAGCAGGGCGGCAAGCTGATCGACTCGCTACTCTCATTGGAGGACGCCAACCGGGTCGAGTCGGTCCTGGCGTTGGGGAAGCCGGGCGGGTAGATCGCCGGCGGGCCGCTCCGATTGGGCGTGACGAAAACCCGCACCTTTGATATTCGTGGTGCCAGGCGGGGCCGGTGCTGGCGGCCCTGTTTTGTCTGAAAACCGGCCCCGGTCGGGGCCTTCACGAGGGGGGATATCATGAAATCCTTGAAGTCGCTGGCGCTCGGCGCCGCTCTGATCATTGCCGCCGGTGCCGTGCAGGCGGAAACGCGGGTCACCTACAAGTCGGCCAAGTCGACCTCGTCCTACTACCAGATGGCGGTGCAGATCGCCGAGGCCATGAAGGCGGGCAGCCAGGGCGGCGACATCGTCACCGTCGAGGAGAGCCAGGGCTCTGTGCAGAACGTGCTGGAAGCGGCCGTCAGGCCCGGCAACTACGTGTTCACCACGCCGCCGGTGCTGGTCAAGTTGGCCCAGGGCGGCAAGGCCATGTTCAAGGACAAGACCAACCCGAAATTCGCCGAGATCCGGGCGCTGTTTCCGATCCCTTCCCTGACCATGCATTTCGTCGTCCGCGCCGATGCCGGCATTAAGGATTTCGCCGGCCTCGAAGGCAAGACCGTGCTCATCGGCAAGGGCAGCTTCGGCGCCAGGGAAGGGGCCAAGTACCTGAAACTCTTCGGTCTCGAAGGCAAAGTGAAGCTGGCCGACGTCGAGCTGTCGAACGCCGTGCCGGCCCTGAAAAACGGCCAGATCGACGGTTTCGTCACCGCCGGCTCCTACCCGGCGCCGAACGTCATCGAGGCCGCCGCCGGCACCGGCGTCACCGTGCTGTCGCTCTCCGATGAGCAGATCGCCAAGACCAAGCGCACGCGCCTCGTCATCCCGGCCGGCACCTATGCCGGGCAGAAAGGCGACATCGTCACCACCTCGCTGCCCGTCGTCGCCTACACGACGACCAACATGGACGCCGACACCGCCTACAAGCTGACCAAGACCTATTGGGACCAGAAGGGCGCCATGGGCAAGGGGGCGGCCTGGTGGAACGGCGTTTCGGCGGCCATGCTCGAGAACGTCACCGGCAAGATCCACCCCGGTGCGCTCAAGTACTACAAGGAAGCCGGCGCCAAACTGGCCGATCACCATATGTGATCGCCGTTGTCGCCCGGATGAATCGACCCGGGCCGTCCGTGCCCGGGTCTTTCATTAGGACAGCCGTTTCGTGATGTCGGTACCGGCACGCCTTTTCTGGTCGGCCCTGGGGGCGGTCTCCATCGCCTTCCACCTGTGGCTGATCTTCTCCGGCCTGATCCCCAACCTTGTCAGCCGGCCCCTCCACATGGCCCTGGCCCTGCCCTGGGCGCTGGTCTTCATCGCCGAAGGGAAGTGGGCCCGGATCAGCGGCATGGTGCTCTGTGCCATCGGGTTGGCCGCAACGCTCTGGATCGCCCTAAACGCAAGCGCCCTCGGCGACCAGTACGGTTTCCTCGCCGGACCTTTCCAGACGGCCGTCGCCGTGGCGCTGCTGCTCATCGTTCTCGAAATGGCGCGCCGGGCCATCGGCTGGCCGCTGCCCCTGGTCGCCGCGCTGGCGCTCCTTTACGGGCTCCTGGGCCAGCACATCCCCGGCGAGTTCGGCCATCCGGGCACGCCGCTGTCGAGCTACCTCGGCACCCTGACGATTGCGGAAGGAGGGATCTGGGGCAAGCTGACCGGTGTTTCGGTCAACATCGTCGCCATCTTCGTCATCTTCGGCGCCGTGCTGAACGCCGGCGAGGCCGGGCAGGGCTTCATGAACGTGGCGGCGGCGGCAGCCGGGCACCTGCGAGGGGGTGCGGCCAAGGTGTCGGTCATCTCGTCTGCGCTCTTCGGCTCCATCTCCGGCTCGGCCTCGGCCAACGTCGCCTCGACGGGTGCCGTCACCCTGCCGGCGATGACGCGCATCGGCTACCCCCGGGCGCTCGCCGGCGCCGTCGAGGCGGTGGCCTCATCCGGCGGGCAGATCATGCCGCCCCTGATGGGGGCCGGCGCCTTCGTCATGGTCGAGCTCACGCGGGTTCCCTATACGGGCATCATGGCCGCAGCCCTGTTGCCGGCGGTGCTCTACTTCTGGGCCGTCTGGATCGGCATCGACGCCTTCTCCCTGCGCCACGAACTGAAGGGCCTACCGGCCGACGAACGCCCGCCCGTGCACGACGTGGTCCTCACGTCCGGCTTCTTCCTTGTGCCCTTCTCGGTGCTGCTGTGGGGCATGTTCGCCGGTGACTACACGCCGCAATACGCGGCTTGCCTCGCCATCCTCGCCGCCGCGTTACTCCTTTTTCTCGACGGCCGCCTGAGGGTCGATCTCAGGCGCACCGTCGGCCGTTTCGAGACGGCCTTCATGACCGCCGGGCGCCAGATCGCCATGATCGCTTCGATCATCCTCTGCGCCTCGATCATTATCGGCGTCCTAGGCATCACTGGCCTCGGCGTCAAGATCACGTCGCTCATCCTGTCCGGCTCCGGCGGCCAGTTGTGGCCGGCGGTGCTGCTCACCGCGATCGCGTGCCTGATCCTCGGCATGGAGGTGCCGACGACGGCGGCCTACGTCATCTGCGTATCGGTGGCCGGTCCGGCGCTCATATCCTTAGGGCTCGAGCCCCTGCAGGCGCATCTTTTCGTTTTTTGGTTCGCCCTCATCTCGACCATCACGCCGCCAGTCTGCGGGGCGGTGTTCATCGCCGCCGGCATGGTCGAAGAGGACTGGCTAAAGGTCGCCGCCGCCGCCATGGCATTGGGATTGGGCCTCTACCTGATCCCGCTGGCCATGATCGCCGAGCCGGCCCTGATCCGGCTCGAGACCGCGCCCGACGCGGCGCTGCTGGCGGCGGCCAAGACGGCGGTGGCGCTTGGCTTCGTTTCCTTCGGCGTCATCGCGCCGAAATCCATGGTCCTGCGCGCCGCCCTAATCGTTGCGGGCGGGGTTCTCCTCTTCGCGCCGCTGCCCGGTTGAGATCGGGCGGTAACAGAGAGACTAGGGGCGTTGTGTCCGCGCCTCGGCGTAGGCGGGCGCAGGATCATCGTCGATTGCGGATTCGGGCGTGCCGACGCGTCGCCACCAGGGCTCGTGCGGCAAGGGTTCCGACAGCCGATAGGTTTGCCCCACCATGGGTGTCGCGACCGTCACGCCGTTCTCAGCGGCGGCCCGGATCAGGCGTTCGACGGGCTCGTCCCAGGCGTGCACGGAGAGGTCGAACTTGCCCCAGTGGATCGGTTGCAGGGCCCGGCCGCCGAGATCCAAGTGCGCCTGCACGGTCTCTTCCGGCATCATGTGCACGTTGGGCCATTGCACGTTGTAGGCGCCGCATTCGAGCAGGGTGATGTCGAAGGGCCCGAGCCGTTCGCCGATTTCCTTGAAGCCCTCGAAGTAGCCGGTGTCGCCGCTGAAAAAGAGCTTGTCTTTCGTGCCTTCGATGACCCATGAAGCCCAGAGGGTCTGGCCGGCGTCCCTGAGACCGCGACCGGAGAAGTGCTGGGCCGGTGTGGCGGTGAAGGTGAGGGGGCCGACGGCAATCGATTGCCACCAGTCGCGTTCGTCGATCCGGTCCCTCGACACACCCCATTTCTTGAGGTGTTCGCCGACGCCAAGGGTCACGACGAAGCGGTCCGCCTTGGCCGCCAGCTTGCGGATCGACGGGTAGTCCAGGTGGTCGTAGTGGTCGTGGGAGAGCAGGACCACATCGATGTCGGGCAGGTCGTCGACGGTGATGGGTGCTGCGTAGTCGAAGGCCTTCGGCGCCAGCGGGCGCAGGGGAAAGATGGCGCGGCTGAACACGGGATCGGTGATGACGGTCAGGCCGTCGATACGGATCAGCACCGTCGAGTGGCCGAGCCAGACCAGTGCCGTCGGATCCGTTTCCACCCCGCTCGCCTCAGTGGACAGGCCGTCGCGGCGGACGGGGAGCGGCACCGGCGGTCGGCGGGTGCCGCCGGTGAACAGGAGATCCTGCAGTTTCTTGCCCCGCGCCCGGCGGCTGCCCGGTGATTGCGGCGGCTTCCGGGTGTAGGGGTGGAGGTTGCGGAAACGGCCGTCCCGGAAATGGGGTGAGTCGGCGTAGCGATAAAGATCCGGACCTTTTCTGCGCGCACCGAATTCGCGCAGCCGCGACGCCACCCACAATGTGATGGCGGCGACAAGGGCGAGAGGAATGAAGATGATCGGGTCCATCAAGAGGCCTTTTTGTGTACGTGAGGAATTTCGCCCTGGATGTCGCGGACGAAGACGGCGATGGCGTCGGTGAGCGTTGTGCGGAAATCGAAGGGCGGCTGGGCCAGTTCAGGGCGTTCCATGACCCTTTGCATCACTTCGTTGGGGTTGGCGAAAGGCCACAAGCCGGCGATCAAACCGTGCACGCGTTTGAACAGCACCGCCCCTTGTTCGGGTGTCATCATCGGCAGCGGTGTGGCCAGCGCCTCGACGATATGGCCCATCATCTGATGGGCGTTGAGCTTGAAGTGAAACAGGGCATCCTCCGAAACGTTGCGCTCCAGCGCCAGGGCCAGGAGCGGGATCATGTCCAGCATCCTCTCTTCTACGAAAAGACTGTCGACCCAGATTTCCGCCAGGTGCTCAGCCGACGTGTCCGGCGGCAAAGCCTGAAGCGTTTCAATGAATCCATCGGCCCACTCGGAGAAATCGACCAGGAACAATGTGAGAAATATCTCTTCCCTCGACGCGAAGTAGCGATAGATGTTGGACTTGGTGAAGCCGGCCTTGCCGGCGATGGCGTTGAGGCTGACGTTCTCGTAGTTCCTGTGGCGGAACAGCGTCGCGGCGGCATCGAGGATCTCCCGGCGGCGCTCTTCCTGCTGCTCCGGCGTGCGGGCCCGTTCCCAGTTCATGGCTGTGCCTCAAAATAAGTGACCGATGGTCTTTAAATAAGAGACCATCGGTCTTTTGTCAAGGCTGCCAGGAAAATGCGGTGCTAAACGATATTTTCACCCATAGCGCTAAGATGGGAACCATGACCCGCGCATTTCTCCATTCGGCCGTCCTTCTCGTCGCGGCATGGATGCTGTGGTTGACCCTGCCCCGCCTGGTGTTTCCCCTGTTCGACGAGACGGTCCTGCACGAGATTCGCCTCGCCGGTATCGAACGGTACCGCGCCGGCGCCTTCCGGACGCAATCGGAGTGTCATGCATTGATGCCGGTCTCGCTCTTCGCCCGCGTCGAAACCTGCGATCCGGTTCCCGATGGCGCGACCGGCGGGGCGATGCTTGTCGTTGAGGTGAATGCGGCCGCTTTGAAAGAGGCCCAGCAGATCACGGAGAGCATTCGACGCAATGAATCGCGTGAGGTCTGCAGCGGCGGATCCCTGTTCACGCGTGCCGTCTGTACCGAGACCCGGCCGTCCGATTGGCGCAATCCGCTCACCAAATACAATTTCGTCCGCCTGGACGCCTACGCGGTCGGCACCGGGGATGCCCCACCGCGGTTAGGCGCCTGGCGGCTGGAGTCGGGTCTGATCGGCGGATTTCTCGTGCTGGGTGTGCTGTTCGTCGCCGGTGGGACCATGCGCCTGATATCCGTCCGGCTGGGCGGAGAAACGGGTAGCGTCGAGGAATTCGCGATACCTGACTCCCCAACGGCCGATCCGGAGGCGGAGATCGTCGAAGATCTCGATCGCAACCCCGGCGACAGTGCGTCCGCATCGGATTTTGATGACGGTGACATCACAGGAGAAGCCAAAGGGCGCTACAACCGCCCAGCGCCGAGTTGGGTCGACCGGGTCAAGGAAAGACCCACCCAGCAATCCGCCCATAAAGAGGCTTCCGCGCCGGAAGCACCGGAAACGAGCGATGCCTTTCGCAAGCTGATCGCCCGTATGTGGGTCGAGGGCCTAGAGGACGGTTCGGACCGGCTCCGTGGTTTGGCGGCGGGCCTTTCGCGGGGAACGGTTGGCGAGCGGGTGACCACGGCGGCCGAGATCGATCACCTGATGAGGAGCGAGCTCGAATCCGAACAGGCACCCGAAGGCGCCAAGGCGGTGTCGCCGCCGATGGTCGCGGCGGCGTGGCGGGAGGTGGTGGCCGAGGTCGCCAAGCCGCGTTCCGGCGAAACCAAGGCGCCGCCCCTGGCAGAACTTTGCCCGCATTTTTCACGGTCGGACCTGCCGAAGACCGCCGAGATGCTGGAAATCCTGTGGCGAAGCCGCCACGACGACGTTTACCGGCGTCTGGCCGAGGCCGCCGCGGAATTCGCCAACGGTCAGCGGCGGCAGGAGAACGGCAACCTGATCATCGAGCACTGCCGGCAACGCATGTTGGGCGAGGCCGCCGTCCTTTTCCCCCACCGCGCCGGCCCTTACGATTGGTGGGACCTGCTCACGGCCGTGAAGTCCGAGATCGAAAGCCGGCTTGGTTCGGAAAGGTGAGCGAATTCCCATTTCGGATATGTTGACCGCTTTTCGAAAGGGGCTGTCCTAGCTAAGGACGTTTTTGTCTCGAATTCACCCATGTCTTTAATTGGTTAAGCAGTTCCCGGTGATCACCTCCATTGAACCGCCATTCGCACTCCTTTAGGAACAGGTGAAAGCTCTGTTTCGGGATGCCGTTAAAGCGCCGCAGATGCCGCTTCGCCTGGTTCCAGAAGTTCTCGATCCCGTTGATGCGATTCC
>Ga0209680_1000362_pt1 | contig 12189 bp, 7 predicted proteins | sample WorMetLIZISLAND1_FD_187413 | JGI IMG/M metagenome (GOLD analysis project Ga0209680, IMG submission 187413) | Marine gutless worms symbiont microbial communities from Max Planck institute for Marine Microbiology, Germany - Olavius loisae LIZARD... ... | reverse complement strand
TACCGTTTTCGAGATATTCACGGTTAAAGATAGTAAACTGTTGATTTGTTGAAGGGTTATTATCAGATACGGCTAAAAATCGCTGAATTTTTCCGACCGACCCTTGTTTGAGGCCCCCGTTCGGGGGAAGCCCTTAGAATTTGGTGATGAAATTTGGCGTCAGAAAACTAGAGTCTTGGGGCTACCAGATGGTGAAGAAATCATGCCGCTAGCTTTCTTCGTTTTGACACAATACCGGCGCGTGACGGACGGACGGACAGACAGACACGTTGCGATCGCTATAACCCGCGCTAGCATAGCGTCGCGCGGGTAAAAATGAGGCATTACTCTTAGAGCGTGTGCATGTGGCGCCGTTGTCAGAGCGAGGCTTACACACCATGTTGCCATTTCCAGTTGTCGATCGTTCGCGCGGTGTTTTGAACGAACTTTAAACTAGGTTTCAGTGGTCGAAACACCAACATTTTGCGTTGAAATTTTAACCTTGCCGTTCGTAGTTCCGAGTCGTCGGCATTTCCGGTGTGGTTGGCCATATTTCCATTCTGTTTGGCAAAAGTCATTGCTTACTCGCCATTGTACTCAAATTACAATTGATAATCGTTACAAAGAACTGTTGCTTCTCCAGAATTTATACGCATTTCCAGCCTTCCTAAGAATTGCGTCAGGTGTGCGCCTACGGTGCACAACCATCAAGAAAATCGGTCAGGCATCACAGGGATAACGGTCGTAGCGTCATCGTTCGGTCTCTCCCCACGTCCGCCGGGGGCGATAAACATGTGTCATAAGAATACAACATAAGTTACATTACAGAGTGCTGCTATGAACGGGTTATAACCAAGTTTCGGGGTAACCCGGACGCAGGTCGCGTATGAAAGTAGGGGTAAGCCGGACTGACGACTTATATACTGAATATATACAAGTTATTTGTACATTGATTACATGCAGTACGAGAGAATAAGCTGCAATTTGCATTGCCACCCTATACCGAGCATAGCATTAATCACTGCTTCAGACAATTATGATTTCAAGTAACAATGAGCAGACTTTTCTACTTCAGATGCTAGCTTCATGCAAGTGTCTCAATCCTCCATTTCCTACATCCATCTAATACAAGTCGAAATTTCTCTAACAAAAATGAGACATTACTCTTAGAGCGTATGCATGTGGCGCAGTTATCAGAGCGAAGCTTATACACCATTTTGCCATTTCCAGTTGCCGATCGTTCGCACAGTGTTTTGAACGAACTTTAAACTAGGTTTCAGTGGTCGTAACACCAATGTTTTGCGTTGAAATATCAACCATGTCGTTCGTAGTTCCGAGTTGTCGGCATTTCCGGTGTGGTTGGCCATATTTCCATTCTGTTTGGCAAAAAGTCATTGCTTACTCGCCATCGTACTCAAATTACAATTGACAATCGTTAAACGCATTTCCAGAGTTGCTAAGAATTGCATCAGAAGCGTGCCTGCGGTGCATAAGCGTTACGAAAATCGTTCAGGTATCACAGGTCGTAGCGTCATCCTACGGACTTCGGTCTCTCCCAACGTCCGCAGGGGTGATAAACGTGTGACGCAAGAATACAACATAAGGTACGTTACAGAGTGCTGTTATTAAAGCGTTATAGCCAATTGTCGTCCGTACTTCCGAGATGTAGGCATTTCCGGTTTGGTTGGCCACATTTTCATTCTGTTTGGCAAAAATCATTGCTTACTCGCCATCTTACTCAAATTACAGTTGATAATTGTTACAAAGACATGTTGCTTCTCCAGAATTTCAACGCATTTCCAGAGTTGCTAATAATTGCGTCAGAAGTGCGCCTATATTGTGCACTAGCTTTACGATAATCGTTCAGGTATCACATGGATAACGGTCGTAACGTCATCGCTCGGTCTCTCCCCACGTCTGCAGGGGGCGACAAACGTGTGACGCAAGACTACACCATAACGTACGTTACGGAGTGCTGCTATTAACGCGTTATAGCCAAGTGTCGGGGTAAACCGGACGCAGGTCGCGTATGAAAGTAGGGATAAGCCGGACTGACGACATATATATTGAATGTATACAAGTTATTTGTACATTGATTACATGCAGTACGACAGAATAAGCTGCAATTTGCATTGCCACCCTATACCGATCAAGTTAACAATTTAACAATGAGCCGACTTTTCTATTATAAATGCTAGCTTCATGCAAGTGTCTCAATCCTTCATTTACTATATCCATAAAATACAAATCGAAATTTCTCTAACAAAAATGAGACATTACTGTTAGGGCGTGTGCATGTGGCGCCGATGTTAGAGCGAAACTTACACGCCATGTTGCCATTACTTGTTGTCGATCGTTGGCGCAGTCCCTTGAACGTACTCCAGTCTACGTTCCAGTGGTCGAAACAGCAATGTTTTGCGTTGAAATTTCAACCATGCCGTCCGTAGTTCCGAGATGTAGGCATTTTCTGTTTGGTTGGCCATATTTCCATTCTGTTTGGCAAACAGTCATTGCTTGTGTACTCGCCATCGTACTCAAATAACAATTGATAGTCGTTACAAAGAAATGTTGCTACTCCAGAATTTCAACGCATTTCCAGAGTTGCTAAGAATTGCGTCAGAAGCGCGCCTACGGTGCACTAACGTTACAAAAATCGTTCAGGTATAACAGGGATAACGGTCGTAGCGTCATCGTTCAGTCTCTCCCTACGTCCGCATGGGGTGATAAACGTGTGACGCAAGAATACAACAAAATGTACGTTTCAGAGTGCTGCTATTAACGCGTTATAACCAAGTGTCGAGGTAACCCGGACGCAGGTCGCGTATGAAAGTAGGGGGAAGCCGGACTGACGACTTATATATTGAATATATACAAGTTATTTGTACATTGATTTACATGTAGTACAAAAGAATGAGCTGCAGTTTGCATTGCCACCGTATACCGAGCATAACATTAATCACTGAGTCAGGCAATTATGATTTCAAGTAACAATGAGCAGACTTTTCTATTTCAGATGCTAGCTTTAAGCAAGTGTCTCATTCCTTCATTTCCTACATACGTCCAATACAAGTCGAAATTTCTATAACAAAAATGAGACATTCCTCTTAGGGCGTGTGCATGTGGCGCCGTTGTCAGACCGAAGCTTACGCACCATGTTGCGATTTGCAGTTGTTGATCGTTCGCGCAGTCTCTTGAACGAACTTTAAACTAGGTTTCAGTTTTCGAAACACCAATTTTTTGCGTTGAAATTTCAACCTTGTCTTTATAGTTCCGAGTCGTCGGCAGTTCCGGTGTGGTTGGCCATATTTCCATTCTGTTTGGCAAAAGTCATTGCTTACTCGCCATCTTAATCAAATTACGATTGATAACCGTTACAAAGAAATGTTGCTTCTGTAGAATTTAAACGCATTTCCAGAGCTGCTAAGAATTGCGTCAGAAGCGCGCATACGGTGCACTAGCGTTACGAAAGTCGTTCAGGTATCAAAGGTATAACGGTCGTAGCGTCAGCGTTCGGTCTGTCCCCACGTCCGCAGGTGGCGACAAACGTGTGACGCAAGAATACAACATAACGTACTTTACAGAGTGCTGCTATAATAATAATAATAATAATAATAATAAACGAAGTTCAATTAACGTGACGTAAAGTCGCATAACTACAAGGTCACGTTACAAAGAAAAGAGTCACGTGGAGTGTCTTGGGCCCAAAGAACATACATACATATTCGTTTATTACACAGAATGACAGAACGCATCTGCACAAGATAAAATACAATTAAAAAATACGAATAAAAGCTCGCGAGTAAAAACAGCAATAAAACAGTTAATAAGAGTCTTTGAACAACATGCGGTAAATAAAATTACACCGGATGTAACGGGTAACGCCGGAAAAGTTCAGACTTCAGCCGACGTCGGAACAGCTGCAGCGATGTGGATGCCCGTACGTCTTCCGGCAGGCTGTTCCAGACGGCCGGTGCAGCAGCGGCAAAAGCACGGTCGCCGATTGTCGAACGCTGCGTGCGACGGCCAACCAGTGCCGAGGTCGTAGTAGAGCGAAGTCGCTGCCGTGAACTGACGTCGGAGACGCGGAGCAGATCGGCCGACAGATAGACTGGTGCCGTGCCATGAAGGCAGCGGTACACGAGCACCGCTAGCCTAAATGTAATCCGCTCAGGTACCCGCAGCCAGTGGAGACTGCGGAGGAGTGGCGTGACATGAACTTATCGACTGGCACCGAAGATCAGACGGGCTGCAGCGTTCTGAACCGACTGGAGTCTGTCGAGCAGCTGACTCGGCAGACCGGCAAGTGTCGCACATCCGTAGTCGAGCCTCGACAAAACAACCGACACCACGAGCGACTCGAGCACAGGCGTTATAACCAAGTGTCGGGGTAACCCGGACGCTAATCGCGTATGAAAGTAGGGGTAAGCCGGATTGACGACTTATTTATTGAGTATATACAAGTTATTTGTACATTGATTACATTCAGTACGAGAGAAAAAGCTGCAGTTTGCATTGCCACCCTATACCGAGCATAGCATTAATCACTGAGTCAGACAATTATGATTTCAAGTAACAATGAGCCCACTTTTTACTTGCGCGACGCTATGCTAGCGCGGGTTATAGAGATCGCAACGTGTCTGACCGTCCGTCTGTCTGTCCGTCTGTCCGTCACGCGCCGGTATTGTGTCAAAACCAAGAAAGCTAGCGGCATGATTTCTTCACCATCTGGTAGCCCCAAGACTCTAGTTTTCCGACGCCAAATTTCATCACCAAATTCTAAGGGGCTCCCCCCGAACGGGGGCCTCAAACAAGGGTCGGTCGGAAAAATTCAGCGATTTTTTAGCTTCAAGCGTCCATATCTCGAAAACCGTAGCAGATACGGCCAAAGTTACTATTAGTGACTAATAGGAAGTCGTATGGGCTTTCGATTGACACCAAGATCGATGACCTCGGATGACTTTGAATCGGTGTAAGGTCAAATTTTGTCGGAATTTCGGGTAATTTCTCGACTTTGGCAGGCAAACAAGACAGTGATGTGTAAAATCAGCAGTTTTCTATCTTTAACCGTGAATATCTCGAAAACGGTAGCAGATACGGCTAAAGTTACTATTAATGACTAATACGAAGTCACATATGGGCTTTCCATTGACACCAAGATCGATGACCTTAGATGACCTTGAACTTCATAAGTTTGAATTTTTAGTAAATTTCGCGGGATTTCGCAGATTTCGGACGCAACAACAGGTAAACGAATGAAGATAGGCCAGTATTGTCAGCGACAACGTTGTAAACACGTCGAATTGGAGCAATTGTGGGCAGACTTTCGCGTCGCGCGGGTTTGTCAGCGATAGCTGGGCTTTCTTGTTTATTTCAGATGCTAGCTTCATGCAAGTGTCTCAATCCTTCATTACCTATATCCGTCCAATACAAGTCGAAATTTCTATAACAAAAAATGAGACATCACTCTTCGGCATTTACTGTGTGGTTGCCACATTTTCATTCTGTTTGGCAAAAATCATTGCTTACTCGCCATTGTACTCAAATCACAATTGATAATCGTTACAAAGAAATGTTGTTTCTCCAAAATATAAACGCATTTCCAGAGTTGCTAAGAATTGCGTCACGTGTGCGCCTACGGTGCACTAGCGTTAATAAAATCGGTCAGGTATCACAGGGATAACGGTCCTAGCGTCATCGTTTGGTCTCTCCCCACGTCCGCAGGGGGCGATAAACGTGTGACGCAAGAATACAACATAAGTTACGTTACAGATTGCTGCTATTAACGCGTTATAACCAAGTTTCGGGGTAACCCGGACGCAGATCGCGTATGAAAGTAGGGGTAAGCCGGAATGACGACTTATATATTTAATATATAGAAGTTGTTTGTTCATTGATTACATGCAGTACGAGATAATAAGCTGCAATTGCATTGCCACCCTATACCGTGCAATAGCATTAATCACTGCTTCAGACAATTATAATTTCACGTAACAATGAGCCGACTTTTCTATTTCAGATGCTAGCTTCATGCAAGTGTCTCAATCATTCATTTCCTACATCCATCCAATACATGCCGCAATTTCTCTGACAAAAATGAGACATTACTCTTCCTGCCGACGTCACTTCAGCACCTTCTCTTCACTTTCCGAAAACGTTTAAAACTGCATTTTTTCCACTCTCCTATCCTGGCCTTGTCCTCTAAGTTAACTTTTTTCCTTGCGTGGTCCTTGTGGTAGCTGTTTGTTACTTACGCCACCCTAAAAATTTATTGATTGATTGATTTGATTGATTGAGCGTGTGCATGTGGCGCCGATGTTAGAGCGAATCTTACATGCCATGTTGCCATTTCTAGTTGTCGATCGTTGGCGCAGTCTCTTGAACGTACTCTAATCTAGGTTTCAGTGGCCGAAACACCAATGTTTTGCGTTGAAATTTCAACCATGTCGTTTGTAGTTCCGAGATGTACGCATTTCCGGTGTGGTTGGCCATATTTCTATTCTGTTTGCAAAAAGTCATTGCTTACTCGCTATCGTACTCAAATTGCAATCGATAACCGTTACAAAGAATTGTTGCTACTCCAGAATTTCAACGCATTTCCAGAGTTGCTAAGATTTGCGTTAGAAGCGCACCTACGGTGCACTAGCGTTACGAAAATCGTTCATGTGTCTAAGGGATAACGGTCGTAGCGTCACCGTTCTGTTTGTCCCCACGTCAGCAGGGAGCGACAAACGTGTGACGCATGAATACAACATAACGTACGTTACAGAGTGCTGCTATTAACGCGTTATAACCAAGTGACGGGGTAACCCGGACGCTGGCCGCGTATGAAAGTAGGGGTAAGCCGGACTGACGACTCATATATTGAATATATACAAGTTATTTGTACATTGATTACATTCAGTACGACAGAATAAGCTGCAGTTCGCATTGCCACCGTATACCCTGCATAGCATTAATCACTGAGTCAGAAAGTTATGATTTCAAGTAACAATGAGCCGACTTTTCTATTTCAGATGCTAGCATCATGCAAGTATCTCAATCCTTCATTTCCTACATCCATCCAATACACACCGAAATTAATTTTTCTGACAAAAATGAGACATTACTCTTAAAGCGTGTGCATGTGGCGCCGATTTTAGAGCGAAGATTACACGCCATGTTGCCATTTCTAGTTGTCGATCGTTGGCGCAGTTTCTTGAACGTACTCTAGTCAAGGTTTCTGTAGTCGAAACACCAATGTTTTGCGTTGAAATTTCAACCATGCCGTCCGCAATTCTGAGACGTAGGCATTTTTGGTTTGGTTGGCCATATTTCCATTCTGTTTGGCAAAAAGTCATTGCTTACTCGCCGTCGTACTCAAATTACAATCTATAATCGTTACAAAGAAATGTTGCTACTCCAAAATTTCAACCCATTTCCAGAGTTGCTAAGAATTGCATCAGAAACGCGCCTACGGTGCACTAGCGTTACGAAAATCGTTCAGGTATCAAAGGGATAATGGTCGTAGCGTCATCGTTCGGTCTGTCCCCACGTCCGCCTGGGGCGACAAACGTGTGACGCAAGAATACAACATAACGTACGTTACAGAGTGCTGCTATTAACGCGTTATAACCAAGTGTCGGGGTAACCCGGACGCTGGTCGCGTATGAAAGTAGGGGTAAGCCGGACTGACGACTTATATATTGAATATATACAAGTTATTTGTACATTGATTACATTTAGTACGAGTGAATAAGCTGCAGCTTGCATTGCCACCCTATACCGAACATTGCATTAATCACTGAGTCAGACAGTTATGATTTCAAGTAACAATGAGCCGACTTTTCTATTTCAGATGCTAGCTTCATGCAAGTGTCTCAATCCTTCATTTCGTATATCCGTCCAATACAAGTCGAAATTTCTATTACAAAAATGAGACATTACTCTTAGGGCGTGTGCATGTGGCGCCATTGTTAGAGCGAAGCTTACACACCATGTTGCCATTTCCAAATGTCCAGCGTTGGCGCAGTGTCTTGAGCGTACTTTAATCTAGCTTATAGTGGTCGATACACCAATGTTTTGCGATGAAATTTCAACCATGTCGTTCGTATTTCCGATACGTCGGCATTTCCGGTGTGGTTGGCCATATTTCCATTCTCTTTGGCGAAAGTCATTGCTCACTCGCCATCGTACTGAAATTACAATTGATAATCGTTACAAAGTAATGTTGCTTCTCCAGAATTTGAACGCATTTCCAGAGTTGCTAAGAATTGCGTCATGTGTGCGCTTACGGTGCACTAGCGTTAAGAAAATCGGTCAGATATCACAGGGATAGCGGTCGTAGCGTCATCGTTCGGTGTGTCCCCACGTTCGCAGTGGGCGACAAACGTGTGACGCAAGAATACAACATAACGTACGTTAGAAAGTGCTGCGATTATCGCGTTATAACCAAGTGTCGGGGTAACCCGGACGCAGGTCACATATAAAATAGGGGTAAGCCGGACTGACTACTTATATGTTTAATATATACAAGTTATTTGTACATTGATTACATGCTGTGCGAGGGAATAAGCTGTGATTTGCAATGCCACCCTATACCGAGCATAGCATTAATCACTGCTTCAGACAATTATGATTTCAAGTAACAATGAGCCGACTTTTCTATTTCAGACGCTGGAATTATGCAAGTGTCTCAATCTTTCATTTATTTCATCCGTCCAATACAAGTTGAAATTTCTCTAACAAAAATGAAACATTACTCTTAGGGCGTGTGCATGTGGCGCCGTTGCCAGAGCGAAGCTTACACACCATGTTGCCATTTCTAGTTGTCGGTCGTTGGCGCAGTCTTATGAACGTAATCTAATCTAGGTTTCAGTGGTCGAAACACCAATGTTTTGCGTTGACATCTCAACCATGCCGTCCGCAATTCCGAGATGTAGGCAGTTTTGGTTTGGTTGGCCATATTTCCATTCTGTTTGGCAAAAAGTCATTGTTTACTCGCCATCGTACTGAAATTACAATCGATAATTGTTACAAAGAATTGTTGCTACTCCAGAATTTCAACGCATTTCCAGAGTTGCTAAGAATTGCGTCAGAAGCGCGGCTACGGTGCACTAGCTTTACAGAAATCGTTCAGGTGTCAAACGGATAACGGTCGTAGCGTCATCGTTCGGTCTGTCCCGACGTCTGCAGGGGGGGCGACAAACGTGTGACGCAAGAATACAACATAACATACCTTACAGAATGCTGCGAAATTGCGTGTGCATATGGCGGCGTTGTTAGAGTTAAGCTTACACACCATGTTGCCATTTCCATATGTCCAGCGTTGGCGCAGTGTATATTAATCTAGCTTCTATTGGTCGATACACCAATATTTTGCGTTGAAATTTCAACCATGTCCTTCGTAATTCGGAGATGTAGGCATTTCCGGTTTGGTTAGCCATCTTACTCAAATTACAATTGACAGTTGTTTCAAAGTAACGTTGCTTCTCCCGAATTTCAACGCATTTCCAGAGTTGCTAAAAATTGCGTCACAAGTGCGCCTACGGTGCACTAGCGTTACGAATATCGACCAGGTATTACATGGATAACGGTCGTAGCATCATCGTTCGGTCTCTCCCCACGTCCGCAGGGGGGGGGAGAAATGTGTGAAGCAAGAATACATCATAACGTACGTTACAGAGTGCTGTTATTAACGCGTTATAACCAAGTGTCGGGGTAACCCGGATGCAGGTCGCGTGTGAAAGTAATTGGTAAGCCGGACTGACGACTTATATATTATATATATACGAGTTATGTCTACATTCATTATATGACTGTCTAGTGTCTAAACAATAAGTTGCATGTGGCATTGCCAACCTATACCGCGAATAGCATTAACCACTGCGTCAGGCAGTTACGATGTCAAGTAACATTGAGCGGATCTTTCTATTTCAGATGCTAACTTCATGCGAGTATATCAGGCCTTCATTTCCTATATCCGTCCAATACAAGTATAAATTTTCCTGGCAAAAGTGAGACATTTATTTATTTATTTATTTAAGAACTCAACACAGTAAGCAATATAAAATCGAAGATACTATAAAAGCTGTTAAGTTCTAAGGCCATCGAAGGGCTGTGAGCCACTTACACGAGGCCAATAAACGTTTACATACATACAATTACGCGCACGAACTATATAAAAATAAAAATTAAAACAAATCACCGACGCGCTGTTTGGAACTCACCACCAGACGAAGCTGCCCTACCGGAGCCACCACCGCTGTCCATAAGGCGGCCAAGACCCGCCGACACGAGCAGCCTCCATACCGGCAAATCGCAATGCTCACCTCCACGGCCGCCGCCGCCCCAGACTCCTTGGAATTCCAAGCAGTGTGAGACAACATCAACCACGGGAAAGCACTACGACCTACCAACAATAACGTAACGTAGCATAACCTACGCTACAGTTTGCTGGTAGTGGTAGTAACGCGTTATGACAAACTGAGGAGGTAACCCTGGCATCGGTCACGCGGTAGAGTGATGATTAGCTGTCTGACGGCAAACATTAAATTTATATCTCTATCTTGAATACGAGGGAGCTGAAAGAATAAGCTGTATGTAGCATCGCCCATACCTCGCACGGCATTAATCACTTCGTCACCCAGTTGTGATATCAAGCAAGCGGACTTTTCTGTTTGAAATGCTCGTTTCATGCAAGTAGCCTAGCTCAATACTTAATTTCGATCGAGTCTACTACAAGCCGAAATTTCTGTAAAAAATAGGACATTATTTTGTAGGTCTGTTTTTGTTAGAGCGATGTCGGAATTTCCGCGCAATATTGCCATTTCCAGTTAACGGTCGTTGGCACAGTCGCTTGAAGGTACTGTGTGGTCGAAAAAGTTATGTTTAGCGTTGAAATTTAAACGCTGTCGTTCGCAGATTCCCGACATATAGGTATTTCCCGTCTGGTTCACCTTATTTTTATACTAATTGGTGAAAGACATTGTTTACAAGTCATTTTACTCAGATTACAAAGATTCTTCAAAGAGGTAATGATATCCCCACGTCCGCAGGGGATACAAGCTTGTGACGGAACAAGGCGAGTTGAATGTGTCAATATGTCGAATGGAAGTACAGGAAGTTGCGTATGCGCTTCCAATTGGCACCAAGATCGATGACGTTAGATGCCCTTGAACTACTGTGAGTCCAAATATTCGTAAAATTAGCGGGATTTCACAGATTTTTGACGCAACAACTGCGAAACAAACGAAGATAGACCCGTATTGTCCGCGACATCGTGTAACTCACCGAATGTACCTACTTTTCAGCATTATGTTTCTTGCGATACGATACGATATGAGAGCTTAAGGTGGACTCGAAAGCTGAGTATTCAGCTTTATCTAGCACGCGTTGCTTGCGTTGCGTTGCTTTGTAATACATTTCTTCGGTAGGGGCCTTCGTACACGCACTGCTGTTACGCGCTTACGTTAGCGTTAGCTAGGCTTTCTTGTTATTAGATAAATGTCAGCTTGTAGTTATATTCGTCGGAAAGGAAATGTAGGATGGAGTTACTTGCACGAAACTAACACGTACTATTCAATATATAAGTCGTCACTCCGGCTTACCCCTACTCACACACGCGGGCTGCCTCGTAAAGCTAGGTTGCACCAACCTCGGTTGCATTGTCTGTTAACTAACCTCGGTTATCTCATCAATCAGTCATTTAACGTAGGTCTTTGACAGTCAGAGGTATACATAAAACTTCTTCTAATTGTAATTGTCAAACAGATTTGCATTAGCGCAAGGTGGAGTAACGCTTCTGAATGCATCCCACTAAATCTGGAAACATTTCGTCGTCACGTGTATATACAAAATGTCGCATGTCCAGCGGGCGGGTTACCCCGACATTTCGCGTCGGGTTATTTCGGGCGGCAGGGCCGTTGCTGAGTAAATATCCTGTTTACGTGTGATATTCCAAAACCGGCCGGTAGGGCGGCGCCCTCGTACGGTACTGTATATAAGGGGGTATCGCCCCGACGGGCCAAACACTGATTTGAGCTGTCGGGCTAAACAGGGTCGTCAAAATGCAAGTACGCAAACGGTATCGAACTCCGGTCGGGCAGTACGTCACTTTCGGGATAGCCCGACGTCGCGCGTCGGGTTATCCCGCGCGCGTCGGGTTAATGTGGGTCCTATGACACGAGGTCGTCGGGCGATCCCGGGTCGTATAGATCTATATATATATATATA
>Ga0209680_1000360_pt1 | contig 12224 bp, 10 predicted proteins | sample WorMetLIZISLAND1_FD_187413 | JGI IMG/M metagenome (GOLD analysis project Ga0209680, IMG submission 187413) | Marine gutless worms symbiont microbial communities from Max Planck institute for Marine Microbiology, Germany - Olavius loisae LIZARD... ... | reverse complement strand
ATGTCACCCGTTTCAGGTCGACCTCAGCCAGTCGTCTGCCGCACAACCGAACATTTGAATAGATGACTAACTGATTCGTTTCGTGTACATAGACTTGACTGTAGACTGAACTATATCGGCAGCTTGATAAATATGTTTGTGAAAATAAAACTCGTTGTATGTTACCAACGTTTATTCTTCTACACACGACATACAAATCTATGCACCAGTACATCGTTAAGCGCAGTGTCCGCAGTAAAACTACTCACAATCTTAGGCATATCTAATCCTCTACATCTAAGCATGCAGTAATAGATACAATAGTGTCCACAGAATCTACTGATTACACTCTGTAATTGTCTCTGGTTAAATGTCCACGACGAGCAGTGTTTGTTCAAATAGCGTTCGAAATGTGCAGTAGGTGGTAGTCCGAACGAATCAAAATACTCTCCATGACCGTTCTCCACACATATGCATACCCAATGACGACCGGGTTGGCTAGCAGGATCGGTGTTGACCACTAGTAGACGAGGCTCTTCGGGCAGATTATCGGCGCTGAATACACCGTCAAAGTTCTCAGCACACATCCGTCTCAGAACTCGGTCTATCTCTTCCGTATTCATACTCCAAAGTCGAAGACAACGTTCCTGTTGCGGTCGATCTCGATGACGTTTTCAAATTCCGCATAGGCGACTACGGTTACGGTAGCTTGGAGCGCCTGTCGAAATTTCAACGCCAGACGTACGCTTCCCTGTCTCACCAGACTGAAGTGATCGTCCTCGCCAAGGTCAGCCGTCAGATCGAATGCGTATAGGGTATATCCACTTCCGTAGTCGTCGCGATCGATGAAAAGTCCTTCGTCCGCTCCCAACTTTCCGGTTCCGGCAAACATTGTGTTGTACGCCCTTATATACTGTCCTGACGCAAAGTTCGGTTGTATGGGTCTGACGGCGTGCTGCTGTTGTCCGTCCAGGTACAGCGCGATTTCTTGCAGGTTAAAGTGTTGAAAGTTGAACGGGTTTTGTTCTCGATGTCCGTTGAATGCCCGATTATCGACCAACCCGACTACTATGCGTGTCGGTAGTTGACCGGAAAACAGTTTTTCGTGGTTGACGTCCAGATAATTCTGAGGAATCGCAAACGATTTGCACACTACACGACGTATAGGATACTTTGCGGTTCCACGTTCCAGAGCTTTGGCGTGGGCGAGGAATACCGACGGCATGAGTTTCACCTTTCGAACGAACAGAGACGCATGCGTTATCTTGACCTTATAATCATCGTCTCCCATCAGACAGAATGCGTCTTTGCTCCGAATCAGCTTTATCTTCACACCGACCTCGTTTAGCAAATATCGGTCCTGAAAGAAGATGTCGGCATGTATGCGACCCATCATATCGACAACTCTACTTTGCTGAGTGAGTCGACGTCGTGTGGCCAGACCGCTGTTGACATTGTTGGCAAAATCTATACTGTCCATGTTACCACGTGTGTCTTTGTAATAGAAGGCTGACGTCAGCTGAGACGATTTAGCATCTTGCCCGTAACTCAACAATGTCTCCAACATTGCTCTGTATGGATAGGTGTTTGTCGACGAGGTTATCAGAGTGCCGTTGAGCGAAATGTCCACTTGTGAAAACAGACTGTGTAGAAACAGATTCACCGGACCGACTTCGGCACCGGCTGCCAGGTTGTGACCGTTCGCTTGTGTAACTTTAGCCTTCACATACAGCATGGTGTTAGCAAAGTCCACATAATCGTCTCCCGTGCCGCTGACGTCGAATTCGATAGGCGAACCGTCACTCACTGTCGTCAGAGGATGATACTCGACCCAACTACCCTGTTCCATGCTCGTCTGAGTCGGCGGAACGGAAAACAAGTCCAATTCCGACTTTGTGCATTCGCAGGACATATCGTGTGCGAAAGCCATCAGGCAAATATGTCGTTCGTACGAGCGCGTCTCTTTCTTCTCTTGCGTCCGGATCCAGACTGACGAATGAGACTCTGCGCCGTCCTTTTTATACCCTCGGGAACGCGTTTCTTGACGGATTCCTTCAGTCCGCGTCCGCTACCCAGTACGTCCTCTGCAACATCCATACCGGTTCTGAGAGCGTCCAGAGCCACCGTCTTGCCGTGTGTCCTGAACAACGGAATCACGAAGCGTCGAAAGAGACCACCCAAGACGCTTCCCAGTCCGTGTCCCCGCTGATATCGGCTGCCGATGAAAACGGGTATCTCGCCACCGGCCTGTCTAGAGTAGTAGTCTTCGTACATGTGACGACTGGCGTCACAGCAGTATACTTTTCGCTTCATGTCTCGATGACAAATGACGATGACGGCGGTGCGCGCGTTCTTTTATAATCCCAGATATGCGTGAATGGAGCGACGGAATTCCAGGACGACGAATGCTTTTCCGTAGCGGAAAGGTACTGGCACTCCGGTGTCGGTCATGATGTTGATTTCCACGGTGTCGAAATTCTTCTTCTGCAGCGGGACGTACAGTATGGGGTTCAGAGTCTGATGCACGTTTCCGTACGTTTTCTTGGGCTTGTCGACTATGCGGAGCAGCGGTGCTTTCGTGTCTCCGACGGCAACGTGCTCCAGTATGTCGCAGTAGACGTAGGCGGAACTAACGTCCCCCGCGGTCAGAGACGCCGAACGTTTTGCCGTCATGTTGCGTCGATACTTCACGTATTCGTCGAAGCCCAGCATGCGAGCCAAGTCTCGACTGAACTCTATGACGATGTTCTCTTGCAACTTTATCGATATTTTGCCGTTGACATAGGAAAATTCCACGAGCAGCGGTTCGTGACTCTGTAGCGGGATCTGACTACGTTGCTCTGTGTGTAAGGTATCGACGAGACTGCGTACCCGTTTGTGATGACCCGACGGTAGCGTCACTCTGCGGATGAGCACATCGTTGATGTATAGATCGACGTAACACTGACCATATACCACGTTTTCTACCTCGGAAGGAAACGATATCTCCGCCAGACCCACCTCCCACTCGCTCTCGAGTTCGATCTTATCGGCGAGTTTCGTCGTGTAACGGGCCACCGTGTTCTCGGGATAGTAGTCCGCCGAGCTGTTGGACGGTAGGGTCACGTAAAATCGATTCATCTGGGCACGATTTCGTCCACCCAAGAATTAAACTTGCTCGGATAACCCTTCCACGATACGAGGTACTGTATCTTGCCGCCGCGTTTCCTGGTCTTCAGTATGCGATCGACGTCGAAGTGCTCTCTGTCAGATTTCGTCACTTTCTGGACTTCGGGTTCGTAGAATCTGCCTTTTATAAGTTCACCGGCCAGATCTCTCAGTTCGTACGTCACCGGAGACGTGGGAAGACGCGCGACGATCTCAAAAATCTCTTCAGACCAGTCGCCGAGATATCCCTTGCGAAACGGTCGTCGCTGCATGGCGATGCGGACCCTGTCACCGACGTCGTACTTCCACCTGTACGATTTCGGCTTTAACGGATAAAGACGGTCTCGGACCTCTTCCTCGTTGTGCGGACCGACTTCCACCGGCGCCATTCCGATCGAACGGTGACGAGTGTTGTTGTACGAGTGCAAGAGGTCATCCAAGACGTCGAGATAACGCCTAGTGTTCGCGTGGGTGAAATAGCGATACATTTTCGTTTTTAGCGTCCTGTTGAATCGCTCCACGACGCTGGCCTTCAGATCCTCGTTCTCGCTAGTGTAGAACTTTATTCCGCGACGTCGCAACATGGATTGAAACGTGGAATTGAGAAACTCTGTGCCTTTATCGCTCTGAACCATGTTACACTGACGCTCGTCGAGTACGCGCTCGAAAGCTTCCGTGACGTCTCGACCCGACTTTGTTCTGACGGGCACGGCCCAGGCGCGCTTGCTAAACACGTCTATGCAGGTGAGCAGGTATCGCATGCCGTCGTTGAACGGAGACAGACCCGAAACGTCGACAAGATCGATCTGATAAAGGTCCGCGATACCTTTCGAGTACGTCTTGCGTCGTGGAAAATGTATTCGCCGCGGCTTGTGCAGGGTGTAGGCATCGCGACCGGTCAGATACTTCTTTGTCTGTCGTTCTGAACGACCGCCGTAACGCTTCAACGTCTGAACGCCCGAAAAACTACCGGATGCTCGAGGATCGACGTAGATGTAGTCCAAATTACCTCCCAGTTCCATACTGAGCCCACTGTATCCTTCTTTTCGCTTTCTTCTTCTGTTTGCGAGGTCTTGCCGTTTCCGGTTCAGTCGACCAGTTTATTTCCGCGGTCGACTGTTCGACGGGTGTCGCGTTGAGGTATCGATGTAACGCTCCGATGTATTCCCTAGCCTTGCGATCGTCGGCCAGCGAACCTTTGCGAAGAGTTTCGGACAGACGAAGACTGCGATCGGTTTTTGCGACGGCGGCAGCGGGTCTCTGCAGACGCTTGTATTCCCTATCGAATTCGTCGAGTAGAACCAACTTCTGCATCAGTTCTGTAAAAGCAGGCTACCCAGTACGGACAGAATCGGTGGCAGTAGAGCGGTAAGAAATCCACCTTTCTGTAGAATCTTGCGTTTCGTCCGCAGCGACGTCTTCTTCGCGGAGAGTGCTCTGAGGTCGTGTCGCTTTCGACGTAGTTCGGTCATCTGACGAGACGTGAGAGGAACATTGCCTTTTATAACGTTCTTGGCGCACTCGCTAATGCAGTCCAGAAACTCTTTGTCGCATTTTCGAACGTACTCCCGCTTTGCTCTGTCACCCATCTTTCGTATTCTCTTCAAGGTGGGCAGGTATCTCTTCGTGAGATGACTCATTGTTCTTTCGGCACGTAAACGTACTGATTCTCTCCGGGAAATATGTTCGTGCGTAGACGGAGGTCTTCGTCCTGTTCCGGTCGGAGGTCGACGAACAAATAACCGTACGGCTCGCGCGTCGCGTCTTTATATGCTTCGAGAGCGAACGCGGACTTGTTGGGATACATCTGGCGCGCCAGACTGGCAAATTGACTCGCGTCTCTGGGATTTTTGAACAGAACCATGTAATGCGAATTGAGACTTATGGTCCTGACGTGTCTGTTCTTATGGAATAGGTTCTGTACCAGAAATATGACGCTGACGTTTCGATGATGGGACCCTTTGGTGAAGAGGTTGGCCACGGATTCGTCCGCCTCGTTCATGAGGTCGTCGATGACAAGTAGCACGCGCTCGCTACCGTCAAAATCCTCTATGTTCGGCAAACCCCGATGGAATGTCACTAGTGGGTATTTGCGAAACAGCTGCTGGTATTCGCCGTAGCAGTAGACTATGCGGCTGGGAGTAGGCACGATCATGACGTCGACATTCTGTATTAACTTAAAGACGAATCGCGTCTTGCCGCAACCCGTCGGACCCGCTACGAGTGCCGTGAAAGGATGGCGTAGAGGTAAGGTCATGTCGTTGTTGCAGACGTCGACGGTGCAGACCGAAAAACGACGCTATCAGTGCGACCACCAACGTGATCAAAAACGTCGAGGCGATATAAACTAATTCGTTCTGCTGCTGCAACTGCGACTGACCATAGTATGTCACCGTACCGTTCTCTGATGCATTCATCATGCGACTGATGTTTCGCAACGACTGTCCATGCTATTTATAGGTATACCCCTCTCCCTTCCCTGGGGAGGGGGAGGGGCGCGCGCTCCCCCCTCGAGTCCGTCGCGATGATGTAAGAAAATAAAGACGAGGACGATGGTGAAATTTTATTGACAGTGCAACGATTATTAGACAGTCTGTACAGTATACGTGATACAGCGTCATATATGCAATTTGTACAGTGTCACTGTACAATAGCAGTTTGTACAATATATGTAAACGAAGTGTCATATTTACAATTTGTACAAGTCACCGATACTCCTCAAGGTCGTACTGTACAATTGCAGGTTGGACGAAGCGATCGTTATTTAGTTTAGAGAGTAGTGACCGTATGCCAAGGTGTTTATTCCGTTTTCCAAGATGTATCGCTTATCGTCGAATGCCGAAAGACACAATTTTGTCATTTCTACTGTGTTCAAAACGTGATTAGTTGATTTGAACAGCCGAAATTTGGCCTGAGTGGTGGACGATGTATTTCGCAAAACTTTCAAGAAACTGTCGTGACGGACATGCTTTTTAATGTAATTCTTCTTTATTCCCTTGACCTTTTTCTGAGATTTATTTCCGCACGATAAGCTATACATCTTGGCTTTGAGACCGACGAATTCGAGAGGAGGAGTGGAACCGGTCTCGCTTTTCATTTTTCCCAGGACGCGATGGTTCTTTTTGGAGTATAGAGGGTGGTCGTTTTCGAAGTTACTGGTATCAAAAAGGTCCATCGCTTCGTCCATGTCGTGGTACAAATCCGAGGTTTCAATCTCACAACACAACGAGTCTGTATCGGTAAACAACAGTTTGCATCGGTCTTGGTATTTCGGTTTCAGATAATCGTAATAAAATTTGTACATTACGAGTTTTGATAATTCCAAGATGCAAAAACCCACGGCTATTGGCTTGTTGAGGAGAACTTTTGCCGGGGCCGCACGAACCATCACCAGATCTGAGTTTATAATTTGAGCATGGCGGTACGATGGCTTACTCACTGCTTTTCTTAGTTTGACAGGGTCAGCTATGAGGCGAATATTCGCACGGTTTCTGACATTTTCCATAGTCTTGCCGAAGGTACTGTTGGCTTGTAACTTGGCAAGATCCGACTGAAATTCAGACGTTGCGTTCTGACGTTCGGTGGTGCAAAGGTCTATCCAAGTTTTCAGCCACCGACGCTGTGTAAAGGACAGGACTTTGTGAATTTTTTTCAGGATGAGACCCTGTTTTACGTAAAATTGTAGGTTGCGGTAGTGGACGACATAGTTGGTTTTGTTGTACAGATTTGGTATGAGTTTTTTCATGGGACTCCAACCCTCTCCCCGCAAATTCCTCGCAAAGGGGCTCAACATTTCCGACGATACAGTGAGATGTTCTGGCGCTAAGGGATAGTCTGAATGGGTGCGGTGTAAGCATGGGGGGTAATCCAAATCACATTCTATTATGTAGCCTGTTGGTGAATCTTCAGGTATGGTGGCGAGATCGAGGTTGGAAATTTCGTCAGGGGTGAGAAATTTGAAATCGCCCACGGGCAGGGGTTCGCTCTGAGCAGAACCGTACAGATTGTTAGCATCCAAGTAGGTTATGTATGTCGTTGGTCTGGAGGGGTCGAAATCTTCTAAGAGCGGATTGTTGGCCTTGGAGTAGCGGTTAGAAATGGTCGAGATCCCTCCGCGGATAGAATTTTCAATCATTAGGTACATTTCGGGGTCTGATATTAGATCTAATTCAACTTGCGTGTGTTTCAGGGCTATGGACCACGCGAGGGACGGTAGAGTGGGATAATATAAACAGTCTAATCCGTGTTTCTGGAGCACGTCTCGGCGGAAGTGCTCGAAGACGTCGCTCAGGAGAAGAACGTCAGAGGTGAGGTAATAGTCGTGATAGTCTTTTAGAGTCTGCATTTTATTAATGTCCCACACGCGCTTTGCTCGTTCGTAATCGTCTGTGGATAAGGGTTCGTCATTCAGAGTATTATAGAAATTTTCGATGGGTGGTAGACACGTCTCATCGAATTTGGATCTGTCCGTAAAGTACGAATAGGGAAACACACCCTTGGCAAAGACATGATCGTGATCTCCGAGGTACTTAATGGTATGCTGAAAATTATGTTTTCCAGCCTTCAAAAGGAGTTCGACCAGATGCTCCAATGAGCTCGAGAGAAACTGAAAAGAGTCGATGAACTTTAAATTAGCAATCCGAAACTGTAGGAACCGCTCTCCGTTTAATGGGATGACCTTCACATCGTCATAAGTGACCTTGTAACCTTTGTTGGTCGTTTTCTCGGTGTATCTTTTCTGAAAGCATTTAATTACAAAGTGGCTGTCGTAGTTCTTCAGGTTATGGATACAGATTGGTAGGAAGTATGCGGGCTTGCCGTTGACCACAGTCTTGCACTTTTTGGCTTTGAGCTGAAGGTTGCAGTTATTACATGCAGGGAACAAGTACTGGCCGGTGACGTGACAGTGGTGCCTTACTTTATAATTTTGGTAGGTAAAAGGTTCGTGGCAGTTTTGGCACGCGGTGGCCGCTCGATGTCGTCTGAAGTCATCGGTGGACATGGGAGATAGAGGAATCTGATGGGAGAGAATTTCACTGATGGTTTCGCTCTCTGACATGATGTGGTCGTAAAACTTTGACATAACGTCGGGGCCGCTGTACACGGTGGGTGGAGTCTGGTATTGTGGGAGATCGGTGACTCTGTGACAGCAAAAACCACTAACGCAGTGTTCATCGATGACGTTTGTTTTTGCATCCGGATCGCAGTCCTCGTCAACGGGAGTTAGAAAACTTTCGAAATCGCACACGAGGTAAAAGTTCAAAGGATGTTCTTTGTCGTGATCGCGAAATTTTAATTTGAACTCCTCAGGGTTCTGTGGATCTGGATAGGCTAATTGTTGTGGGGAATGAAGAAGGCAATTCGGAATGTGGGTATCCAGGACTCGCTGTGATGAAAATACGTTGAGACAGCTGTTGCAGACATAACTACCTCCATTATGATTGGTGCGATCACCGAGTAGTCTGGAAAAATTCTTGATCCAGACATAATGTTGTGTGTTAGCATCATGTAGAAGAAGCAAGTTAACGTGGTGACTACGATGACGTTCGGGACTAAGGTACTCGATGCAGTGACCTTTGTTTTCCGGATCCAACGAGATCACGTTTACACTGATTTGAGGATTTTGCTTTTCAAATTTCGGTATGTCTTTGACATCGATTGGAAAAGTGATTCCTTCGAAATTTAGAGTGTCCCGATATTTAGTGTAACTGTAAACGCTGTTGGGGTGGTTTTTCGGTGGGTATAAGCAGGACAAAATAGCCCATTGAAAACAAAATTGGTCCGCGTTTTTAATGTTGATCACTGCCTCCTTTTTCGCGATTGAAGGCGGGGTCGGGATGTAACTGGATCCGGAAAGAGGTTTAAACTGAGTTATAACGAGTGTAAATTCTGTGACGCCGTCAAGGATAAATCCACTGCCTCTCTTGTTGAAATTGTCAACCTTCAAGTCCAGTTCACGCAAAAGTCGTTGGAAGTCAAAATCATGACCGTTGGAAACCACTTGTGGTTGGCAGGTGAAATGACCCGCGACGTGTTGCGTGTTGTCTTCGACTTCTCTGGTAAAATCGCCAGATGTGCGCGCCACGACGCGAATCGATCTGAAAACAAGCAAGAAAACAAACTGTTTACTTGACTATTTAGTATCGATCACAATGCGAAATACATATGCACAATACATACGCGAAAACAAGGAAAATTACGAACGTACCCAAACTGTCGGCGATGATCGTCGATGATCTGAGACATGTCTGCCATGTTGCGATCGACAAATTGATCAAATGAAGTGTCAGATGCGTCGGTAGCAATTCTCGCTTCTGCTATGATTTTTTCTATGGCATGAGCAACGTGAGGTCTTTTTCGCTTGCGTATGCATGCCTGAAACAAACAAAATACCGATGCACACTATCCAAGATATTGTTTGTTAAGCTATTTCAAACGAAACGTGATATTGGAACGTGTGAATACCTGACACATGTTGGGCTCGTCGAAACAGGTGCTGCAGAGGTGGCGCTTGCATGATTTGCAATAAGGTAAACTCAAGCAACGAGCGCACAGTCCACCATTCTTCATAAGAATACCACAGTTTTCGCATTGCTCTCTACCGATTTGGCGAGTGATTATGGACTCTGTCACAATATACATACGCATTGGTTGTTATTTTACAAGTACTATGTTTGCATTCTACACCATCCATCTGTGTCAGTTGTCGAGATATTTAATTGGTACATGATCTGGAACCGGTATTTCACCGCTACTATGTTGGCTTAGTGCCGGTAAAATATAACTACTATCGTGAACAAATTTGATTTTTTTCAGTGCATATATACAAGCTGAGATCGATTCACGATTCACAAGAATACCACAGTTTTCGCATTGTTGTCTACCGGTTTGGCAAGTAATTATGGTATCTGCAACGATATACACATGACTTAGTTGTTATTTTACAACTACTATGTTTGCATTTTACATCAACCATCTGAGACAGTTATCGAGATATTCACGAAGAGTACATGTTCCTAACCCGTTACTTCACTAGTATTGTGTTGGTTTAGCGTCGGTAATATATATCTACTATCGTGAACAAACTAGATATTTTTTCAGTGTATATATACAAGTTGAATTATGTACGAGTCGCTTGATATTCGATCAGTTTCTACCTGACGATGATGATGATGGTTTCGGTGTACTCTGTTCCACAGTTGTAGTTGTAGAGGCTTCTTTCTGTTCAACTACAGCCAACGAAAAAAAACAGTGATAACTCCCATGCGAATACGGTACAACTAAGTAGCCACATGTGTGCGAAAATAGTTATGAGACAGGCATATTGATACTGTGAGGTGGCGTCACCTGTCGAATGTGATAGGAATAAACTGTTCGCAAAATCGTCGTCGGTTTTTGAAAAGCGGTCCATACCGAAGTGTTGTTGTAAGGAAGCTCAGGCTGAGAAAAACAAGAAGCCAAGTCGTTGCTAGGATAGCTGACCATACTGTCTTATAATAGATTATCTGGTAATTAGCAATTGCTGCTAAATAACATGTCCAGCTGTTTTCGCAGTATTGAACTATTGGAGTAATGGCATGACATTTCGAGGTCACGTAACGTCATCGGTCACGCGAGCATTTGATTCCCCATAGGTCATTTCCTATTAATGCTCCTTCGGAACCGAGCTTCTATCCCTAACGGTTTCCGAGATATTCAATGGTGAATGTGATGCAATAGTTGACGTGACCTTAATACAACCTGTAAACAAAGGTCAAGGTCATTCATTGTGGCACCAATCGATTTCTCATGCACGACTTCCTATAGACTGACAATAGTAACTTTTGCTCTAGGACGCACCGTTTAGCCACAGACAACAGACTACGGCAACGGCGACAGACAGCCGCAACACTGTGACATAAGCGCGACAGTTGCAGTCGGCTAACAAAGTTCATTGTTAGGAGACAGACACATATAGATACTGCGATGTGGTGTTGTCTGTCGTCGAGTGTGATAGGAACAAGCTGTTCGCATAACCATCGTCGATGTTCAAAAAGCAGCCCGCACCGAAGTGTTCTTGTAAGGTCGAGAAAAACAACAAACCAAGCTGTCGCTAGGATAACCGACCGTACTGTCTAACAACATCTCCGACTGTTTTTGCTATATTAAACTCTAAGTCTATTGGATAACAGCGTGACCTTTCGAGGTCACGTGACGTCATCGGTCGCGTGACCATTTGGTTCCCATAGATTATTTAATCCTTTGGAACCAAGCCTCTATCTGTAACGGTTTCTGAGATATTCAACGGTGAATGTGACGCAATGGTTGACATGACCTTAATACGCCTATAAACAAAGGTCAAAGTCATTCATTTGCTACCAATCAATTTCTCATATACGACTTCCTATAGGTTGTCATTAGTAACTTTTGCTCTAGGACGCACCGTTTAGTCAGTAGTCGCAATACATAACATCACGGCCGACAGACGACAGACAGACGACAGATGGACGCAACACTGTATCAATAGCGCGACCGTTAGTGCGGTCGGCTAAAAACGCTAAGCGTCGCACGCTAAAAGGTACACATTTCGAGGTCACGTTACGTCATCGCTAGCGTGACCATTTGGTTCCCATAGATTATTTAATCCTTTGGAACCAAGCCTCTATGTGCAACGGTTTCTGAGATATTCAATGGTAAAATGTGACGCAATGGTTGACATGATCTTAATACACCTATAAACGAAGGTCAGGATCATTAGTAACTTTTGCTCTAGGACGCACCGTTTAGTCAGTAGTCACAATACATAACGTCGCAGACGACAGACAGACGACAGATGGACGTAACAGTACCAATAGCGCGAGCATTAGTACGGTCGGCTAAAAACACTAAGCGTCGCGTGCTAAAAAGTACACCATGTATCGAGTTAAAGATGCATATTCCGACAAACGCACGTAGCCTACATGCAGTCATAGCGGTCGTTTGACATGCTATACGTTTGATGTTTTAAACAAGACTAGTTTGACGTGTTTATGACGGACGACGACTGCAGTCGGTTTAGATTACTGAGCTCGTGCTGCTGTATGAGAGTTCGGAGTACTAGTCGTGTTTGTCTTGTCTGC
>Ga0209680_1000358_pt1 | contig 12242 bp, 9 predicted proteins | sample WorMetLIZISLAND1_FD_187413 | JGI IMG/M metagenome (GOLD analysis project Ga0209680, IMG submission 187413) | Marine gutless worms symbiont microbial communities from Max Planck institute for Marine Microbiology, Germany - Olavius loisae LIZARD... ... | reverse complement strand
GGGCATTGCCGGGGCGGTCGGGGCCGGCGGAAACGGTCAGATCGTCAACTTCGCCACCGCTCATGAAACGAAGGGCGAAGGCAGCATCGAGCGGTCGGAAACCATCAATCTGACTTTCGCCGCTGTCGTCACGCAAATCCTTCCGAACGGGTCGCTGGTCATCGTCGGCCGTCAAGAAGTCAGGGTTAACGCCGAACTCCGCGAGTTAATGGTAACCGGCGTAATAAGGCCATCGGATATCGACTCGGATAATTCTATTTCCCACGAGAAAATCGCCGAAATGCGGGTTGCCTATGGTGGACGCGGAACGCTCAGCCAACTACAGCAGCCGCGCTGGGGCATGGAAGTGTGGGATATCCTGTTCCCGTTCTAGGTTCGCGTAAATCAGAACCTGGAAACTTCAAAGGCCGGCGCTCTGGCGCCGGCCTCTTTTTTTCGCCATCGGGCGCCACGCAACAGGGCCATCAGTCGTCGCGGTGCGTCTTCTCCATGCGTTCGTGGCGCTCCTGTGCTTCCAGGCTGAGCGTGGCGATCGGGCGCGCTTCGAGACGACGCAGGCTAATCGGCTCCGCCGTCTCCTCACAAAACCCATAGGACCCGTTTTCGATCCGCGCCAGGGCTTCGTCGATCTTGTTGACGAGCTTACGGGCGCGATCCCGCGTCCTCAGTTCCAAGGAACGGTCCGTCTCGATTGAAGCCCTATCGGCGATATCAGGCTCCAGGGTTCCGCCCTCCTGCAAGTGCTGAAGGGTCTCATTGGAGGCGCTCAACAATTCGCCACGCCAATCCAGGAGCTTACGCCGGAAATACTCCAGCATCCGCGCGTTCATGAATTCTTCTTTGTCAGTGGGCTTGTAGTCTGGTGGCAACGTGACGTTCATCGCGACCTTTTTCCTCACTCGTGATCAACGCGCTGAAATAGGCGCCGGGAATATAGGTGGGTCTCCGGGCCACCGCAAGCCCGATTTCTCCCACCGCCACGCCGCTCTATACCGTTGAAAGGATTGGAGGAAACAAACCGCTACCGAAGTGGGTGGTTATGTTTTTCGTGCCAGTTTGGCGATTTCCACTTCGGCACGAAGCTCGATTTCGTCGATTATCTCGTTCAATCGAGGGTCGTTGCTATCGGTTCTTTTTTGCCTCAGGCGCTGTGCGAGTTCGGTCAACTTTTCCTTGGAATAGACGCCAGCCAATATTCCGTGCCGCAAATCTTCGAGGCGGGTCAACAGATCGTCACCATATTGCTTCAGTATGGCCCTCGTGCGCTCTTCGGTCGCGTCGGGAACCTCTTGCATGGAGAGTATCGACTCGACACCACCGATCACATTGCTATCGACAACATGAGCGACGTTTTCCGTCGATTGAGTTTCCTTGAGGTTGTCCGCAAATGTCTCGTCAACCTTACCGGTCTTCGACTTCTTTCGCGTCGCTTGCGGTCCCTCGGATCCCCCGACTTTCGAAACCTTCATGGATGTTTTCCAATCACGTGTTTCATCTTTGAAACCTATTCGACATACGCGCCACGATCGACGGTCGTTTGCAAGGCGCGGACAGTATAACCTGCCCAACCGGGTCGAGAAACTGGTTCCCCTCCTGGATCGATACGGCTTTAATTGAGAATGCGTTGCATTTACAGATTGGCTCTTGTATAAACCACGTGTCGTTTGGTGCGAATAATTCTTAGTTGCTGAACGGAAATGACCAACAACTCAACCCGGACCATCGGGATACCAGGACTAGGACCATGAATATCTCAAATCTTTCTCGTTTTTCCATCGCTGCCCTATCCGTAGCCTTTTGGACAGCCGGCCTCTCGCCTTCCGCTTCCGCTGATTCGAAAATAGTGAACCTCTACTCCTATCGGCAGCCATTCCTGATCAAGCCCCTGCTCGACGAATTCACGAGACAGACGGGAATTCGGGTCAACACAGTATTTGCTAAAAAAGGTATGTTGGAGAAGATCCGGGCGGCGGGCGCGAATAACCCGGCCGACGCTGTCCTCACGGTCGATATCGGTCGTCTGAACGAGCTCAAGGAAGCGGGTGTCCTGCACGCCGTCGAGTCGGATACGCTCCGCGCCAACATCCCGCAGCATCTGCGCCACCCTGAAGGCTTGTGGTTCGGTCTGACCACGCGGGCGAGAATCGTGTTGGCTAGCCGGGATCGCGTTTCCCCTGAGGAAGTCACATCACTGGCCGACCTCGCCAACCCGAAATTGAAAGGACGTATCTGCACACGCTCCGGAAAACACCCCTACAACATTGCGCTTATCGCCTCGGTGATCGCTCACGACGGTTTGGAGAAGGCCGAAATGTGGCTCCGAGGTGTCAAGGGGAACCTGGCTCGCAAGCCACAGGGCAACGACCGGGCTCAAGCCAAGGGTATCTACGAAGGGGTGTGCGATGTTGCGCTCGCCAACAACTATTACATGGGGAAGATGGCGACCAACAATAAGAAACCGGAACAGAAGGAATGGGCGAACGCCGTTCGCGTCCAATTCCTGGATCAAAACGGCCGAGGCCAACACGTCAACATCTCCGGCGCCGCCGTTACCAGCACTGCCAAGAACCGCGACAATGCGGTCGCACTCATTGAGTTTCTGAGCAGTGAAACGGCTCAGAGGATTTATGCATCTGACAATCATGAGTACCCCGTAAAGTCCGGGGTTCCCCTGTCCGAACTCGTTTCCTCTTGGGGCACGTTCAAAACCGATACGCTGTCCATCGATGAAATCGCGAAGTACCGCAAGGCGGCCAGCATGCTCGTCGACAAAGTTGGATATGACGACGGACCAAGCAGCTAGGCGCTTCGGCTGGACCGGTAAAACGCCATTCGCTGGGGATACCGTGTACCCGAGATCGAAACCAGGAAAGCGGGGGTTTTATTTTCCCCCGCTTTTTCTTTAGAAGCGGCATGAGGGGTTTCCAACCTGGGATGACCAAATGCCAGCGGTGATTACATCACCCGATCTGCCGTCGCCGAGCAGGTCATTACGGAGATTGCGCCGATGGGTAGCCAGCCCGTGGACGGCGGGAGCATTGCTGGTGGCCATCCTTATGGCTGTGCCGATCGTCGCTGTCGTAATTCTCGCCATTGCCCCCAGCGACGACATTTGGCCGCACTTGGTTTCAACGGTCCTATGGAAATATATCAAGACGACGCTCCTTCTCATGCTTGGCGTCGGACTTGGCGTCTCGGCCATCGGAACCGGAACCGCTTGGCTGGTAACCATGTGCAGCTTTCCGGGCCGTCGTTTTTTCAATTGGGCTCTTCTGCTGCCGTTGGCCGTCCCCGCCTACGTTCTTGCCTTTGTCATCACGGACCAGCTCGAATACGCAGGAACATTGCAAACGACCCTGCGACACGTGTTCGGATGGAGCAGCCGGCAGGATTATTGGTTCCCTGAGATCCGCTCGCTCGGCGGTGCCATCGTCGTCATGACTTTGGTACTCTACCCCTACGTCTATTTGCTGGCGCGGGCCGCATTTCTCGAGCAATCGATTTGTGTCCTCGACGTCAGCCGGACGCTGGGAAAAGGGCCCTGGCAGACCTTCTTTCGTGTCGCACTCCCCCTGGCGCGTCCGGCGATCGTCATCGGAATCACGCTCGCTTTAATGGAAACTCTAAATGACCTGGGCACCGTAGAGTTCTTTGCCGTCAAGACTTTCACGGCCGGCATTTACGATGTTTGGCTCAACATGAACAGCCGGTCCGGGGCTGCCCAGTTGGCGACCGTCATGTTGACCTTCGCCGTTACGTTGATCGCGGCCGAACGGATGGCGAGGCGTGGGCGGCGTTTTCACCATACATCGAGCAAATACAGCGCCCTTCCCAGCTATCCGTTATCGGGAATCCGCGCGGCCGGAGCCTTCGTTGCGTGCTTCCTTCCAATCGCCCTCGGATTCTTGGCCCCGGCCACCGTATTGACGGGATATGCTGTCCGTTACTACGAAGATACGTTGTCAGCCAATTACTTCGACTTCGTTGCCAATAGCTTTACGCTGTCGACATCGGCCGCTGTTGGTTCCGTGATCGTCGGTTTGTTCATGGCTTACACCGTAAGGTTGAGCAACAACCCTTTGCTTCGGGCGGCGACGCGATTTGCCAGTATCGGTTATGCGGTGCCCGGCGCGATCCTGGCGATCGGCATCATCATTCCGATGGGAGCATTCGATAACGCTGTCGACGTCTTTTTTAGAGATATATTTGGCGTCTCGACGGGGCTGCTTATTAGCGGCACCATCGCCGCCGTGATTTACGGCTATATGGCCCGTTTTCTGGCACTTTCATACGGAACCATGGAAGCCAGTCTGGCCAAGATTACACCCAATATGGACGGCGCCGCCCGAACTCTTGGCCACGGCCCTCTCTCGACCCTGAAACGGATTCACTTTCCCCTTATGCGAGGAAGTTTGCTTACGGCTGGGTTGCTCGTTTTCGTCGATTGCATGAAGGAACTGCCGCTAACAATCATTCTGAGGCCATTTAACTACGATACCCTCGCCACTTTCGTTTTTCAGTATGCGTCCGATGAACTGCTTGAAGAGTCGGCACTGGGCGCTTTGACGATCGTCGCCGCCGGAATAATCCCTGTGATTCTGCTGAGTTGGAACATCGTCCACTCGCGTCCCGGTTCGGGTTCAACGGCGATGGAACCTGGCCCGTGAGCGGACTTCACATCAGTAATTTGTCCCACGCCTTTGATGGCGTGGATGTCGTCAGTGGCGTTTCCGTATTTGTCGCACCCGGCGAACTCGTATGTCTTCTGGGGCCTTCCGGCTGCGGTAAGACCACCATGTTGCGCGTTGCGGCCGGCCTCGAGGAGGTTCAGCGCGGCCAAGTTCATATTGGTGAACGGCTGGTCGCGGATGGCGCATCTGGCGTGAACGTGCCGCCTGAAAAACGCGGGATCGGCTTGATGTTCCAGGATTACGCGCTTTTTCCCCACCTCTCCGTTTCAGAGAACATCATGTTCGGTGTCGCGGATCACGGGGCCCGATCCGAGCGGATGGCGCAGTCCCTGGAGCAGATGGACCTAGCGGCATACGGAGACAGTTTTCCCCACACCCTATCCGGCGGCCAACAGCAAAGGGTCGCTCTTCTCCGTGCGATGGCGCCGGGCCCGCGTGTCCTTCTTCTGGACGAGCCCTTTTCCGGGTTGGACGTGGCGCGTCGCGCACACGTTCGCGAACAAGCACTCGGGCTGCTCAAAAACACCGGCGTCGCAACATTAATGGTGACCCACGACCCGGACGAAGCGATGTTTATGGCGGACCGGATCGTCGTCATGAACGAAGGCCGCATGGTTCAAGACGGCGCCCCGATCGATATCTACTTCCATCCGAAGAACGACTTCGTTGCCGCCCTGTTCGGCCCGATCAACCGTATCCCAGGCCGTATCCGTAACGGCGAACTTGAAACACCGCTCGGTTCTTTTCCCGCCCCGGGGTTGGTTGACGGAGCCTTGGCGGAAGTCTTGGTCCGACCCGACGGGTTTCGGTTGGCAGAGTTGGGGTCCGCCCCCTCCGTGCATGCCGGCGACACCCCCTGCCAGCCTTCGCCGCCGGTCCCGGTGAGCGAGACGGAATTACCGGCAGCATCCACACACAACCATTTCGAAGTCGTCGATGCACGACCGCTCGGGCGGGCGAGTTTTGTCATCTTCAAGGTCGCGAGTTCCGTCGGCAACGAAGTCCTCGTGGAGGCGCGGGTGCCGGGTGTCTTCCTGCCAGAGCCGGGATCCCGGATATCAGTGGCAATCAACGCCAGAGAAGCTTTCGTCTTTGAAAGGGCTCCATGACTTATCGGAAGGCCCGGCAATTTTTGCTTCTCTTACCGAAAGGGCGGCAAATTTCGCGCCGCTTCTCACGTTGATATTCTGAAAAACACTTTTCTTTCAATCGATTAAAAATAACGCCGACTGGCATCGATTTTGCTTAATTACTGGTGAAATACGATCGGCACGCTTCAAGGCCGAAAACAGTCGGAGTTCACGAAATGGTCGGATACGGCTTTTTTCAACCAAGCACGCTGGGAATGCGCAGCCAGGCGCACGCCTTGAACACCATCGGCATCAATGTCGCCAACGTGAACACCGGCGGCTACAAGGCGACCGAAACGCGGTTCGAGACAGTGCTCAGCAAAACCATCGACCAACAAACCTCGGACATCGGCGGTGTCAAACCGAAGAACTACCAAATTATCGACAAGCAGGGGATCATTCAAAGCACTTCCCGCGACCTTGATCTTTCGATCGTTGGGAACGGTTTCTTCCAGGTGAGCCCGTCACTTACCAGCACGACCGAGATCTTCTATACGCGGGATGGCAGCTTCGAAATCGGCACGACCGAGGAAACGTCGAGTGTGACGGCGGATGACGGAAACACGATCACAATCAACAACGGGTATCTAACCGACAAGAACGGTTATTACGTTCTCGGTTGGTCCCCGGAATCCGATGGGACGTTTTCCAGTACCGCAACGCTTGCCCCAATGCGTATCGACGCCTTCGCATTTGTCGATCAGTCCACAGCGACATCGTCATCGGAACTTCGCCTCAATTTGCCATCGACGACCGAGATTGGCGATGACGCGTTACGCTATGCCATCGATGCCGTCGACAGCGCCGGCAACAAGCGGACCGTCAATCTCAATTTCCATGCCGGCGTGACGGAAAACACCTGGACCGTAATACCAGATGCCGACAATGTGACGGCACTGGCGATTTCAGGAAACGCGTTTTCCTATACGACCAATGCGACCACGCCGTCGCCCGGGACGCGAGCGGTATTTACGAAGAACGTTAGCGGCAACGACACCATCGCCATCGAAACCAACGCCGCGGCAGGCGCGTCAGCGGTCCCGGTCCGCGGTGCCTTTTTTGGTCTCAAGGTCGGCGACACGATCACCGTTGCCGATTCGTCTGATGGCGCGGCCAGCAATAACGATGGGACCTATACAATTGGCGCCATATCATCGGACTGGTCGCAGATCACATTGTCGGGTTCGCCACTGACCGGAAGCTTCACTGATGCCGTCGGCGACGGCTCGCCTGCCTCTTTCAGTTCGAGTCGCACTGTGCCAGATATCACTTTCGGTGCTAACGGTAATTTGACCGCCCCGACAACACCGTTAACCTTGACCGCGACATGGAGCGACGCGTCGACGTCGAGTTTCACCATCGATTTGGCCAATACGACCCAATTCGCCGGCGATTTCACGCCGTTCGCCTATTCCCACAATGGCTTGGCTTCCGCCAGCATGAGTCGAGTCCAATTCGACCAAACGGGTCACGTTATCGGGTCCTTTGAAGACGGAACCCAGCGGAAGATCTACAAGATTCCGTTGGCCATGTTCTCCAACCCCAATGGCCTCGAGATGAAAAACGGTATGGTTTTCGACGAAACCGCAGAGTCAGGAACGCCACGGACGGTCGCCGCCGACGAATCAGGAGTCGCCACTTTCAACGCGTTCGCAGTGGAGCTTTCCAACGTTGATCTGGCCAGCGAGTTCAGTCGGATGATCCTGGTTCAGAACGCCTATAATTCGAACGCCACCGTTTTCAGAACCGTCGATGAAATGACGATCACGGCGCGTGACCTGAAGGCCTGACGGTTCCTCTCGTCTTGATTTCGGACGGCGGCTCTCAGCCGCCGTTTCCGTTTCCAATACCAAAAGGGAAAAAATGCCGGGCTGCCGAAAAGGCCTCTCTCGCCACCAGATTCGGAATACAAAACACAAAAAAATCCTTTGTATTTCAATGAATTATAGATTTCTGAAGTTGGCATGATTTTCGCTACTCTAACTCGCGAATAATACGCCATTCGAAAGAGCGGAAGCGAGAGATGAAAAGAACGGGAAATAAGCAACGGGGCCGGCGCCCCTCTACGAAACGGAGTTTCTGCTGCCGCTTCGTCTTTACAGTCCTGACCTTCGCGGTGGCCTCCCTGGTGTTCACAAGCACCTCCCAGGCAGCGTCGCGCATCAAGGACATCGTCCAGTTCGAAGGGGTCCGCGAGAACCACCTTGTCGGATACGGATTGGTCGTCGGGCTCAACAATACGGGCGACACGCTGAAGACCGGCCACTTCACCAAACAAAGCCTGCAATCGATGCTAAACAGGCTCGGTGTGAAACCAACCGACGACGGTCTCGACTCGAAGAACGTCGCCGCGGTCATGGTTACCGCATCGCTTCCGCCGTTTTCGCGTAAAGGCGCGCGAATTGACGTTACGGTCAGCGCGCTTGGCGATTCACAGAGCCTGCTCGGCGGTACGCTTCTCGTCACTCCGCTCCTCGGCGCTGACGGTGAGGTCTACGCGGTGGCACAAGGGCAGTTGGCGGTCGGTGGCTTCCAGGCAACGGGCGATGCTGAAACAGTGACCAAGGGCGTCCCCACGAGCGGACGCATCGCCAATGGGGCGATCATCGAACGCGAATTGAATTTCGATCTCGGTAACATGACAAGCGTGACTTTGACGTTACGAAATCCGGATTTCACGACGGCACGAAGGGTCGCCCAAGCCATCAACGCCTTCCTCGGAACGTCAGCGGCGAGGCCCGCCGACTTGAGCACCATCGTCATGCAGGTACCGTCCAGTTACCGGGACAACGTCGTCAACCTGATGACGGATATCGAACAATTGCGGATCGAGCCCGATCAGCTCGCCCGCGTCGTCATCGATGAACAATCCGGTATCATCGTCATGGGCGAAAACGTCCGCATTTCGACCGTCGCCATCGCCCAAGGATCGCTGACGATCCGTATCACGGAGGCCGCACAGGTGTCGCAACCGGGTCCCTTCGCGGAAGTCGGCACGACGACAACGGTGGACCGTACGGACATTCAGGTGGATGAAGGCGAAGAACGCCGCCTCACCGTAACTGCAAACAGGCGTGTCCCTGCAGGAACTGGTCAATGGCCTGAACGCACTGGGGATCGGACCGAGGGACATGATCACGATCCTTCAGGCCGTCAAGGCATTGGGCGCACTGCAAGCCGAAATCGAGGTGATGTGATGACTCCAATCACCGATTCCTCCTTCGCCATGCAGGCGAACAACGCCCTCCAGGCCGGGCGAAACATTCCGGCCTTCGGTAAAGTCAAAACGATCGAGCAGGCGCGTAAGACGGCCGAGGAGTTCGAGGCCATGTTCATCGGACAAATGCTCCAACCCCTGTTCCAGAACATCAACGCGGAAAAGCCGTTCGGCGGCGGTTCCTCGGAGGCCATGTGCGCAGCATGCAAGTCGACGAATATGGAAAGGCCATCGCCAAAGCCGGCGGTATCGGCCTCGCCGACAACGTGTTCAGGGAAATCTTGAAGCAACAGGAGATTCAGTAGTCATGGATTCGAAAAATCGTGCCGACGACCTGATCGTCATCACAGACCGCCTGGCCGATCTTCTCGAGCGTGAGAACGACGCGCTGAAAAACCATCGCAACCGGGAAATCCATGAACTTCTCGATGAAAAGGTGACCCTAAGCCGCGTCTACGAAACGCGGATGCAGGCTTTTTCGGAACAGGAAGGCGAATTCGAAGGAATCGATGCGGACGTGCGCGAACGGCTCATGAAACTGGGTCGGAAAATCGACGGTCTCTTGGACGAAAATGCGCGTCTCTTGAAAGTCGCGATCGATGCCAACCGGCGCGTCGTCGACATGATTGCGGAAGCGGTTCGGGAGGCGGCGCCCAGTGCCGGGACTTATGGCGCGAAAGGTACGACCGGAACATCGGCGCACCGGGCCGAAGCGCAGGGCGTCGCAATCTCAATCGATCAGACGCTCTAAACGACGCCGCGAGTAGGATCGAGGAAGGTGAGGAAGGAACCGTAATATGGGCGACATAACCCAAGCACTACGTACGGCCCAAAGCGGTCTTCTGGTCAACCAGCAGGCCCTCAATACGGTCTCCAACAATATTTCGAACGTCAACACGCCGGGTTACTCGAAGAAAGTCATCACCTTCGAAAACGTCGCTGTTGCCGGTGTTCCAGCCGGTGTCAAGATTTCATCGGTTTCGCGCAAGATCGACGAAGGTTTGCTGAAAAGCCTGCGGATCGAATTCGGCGAATTGGCCACTTTGACCGAAAAAACCGAGTACTACGCGCGTATGCAGGAGCTTTTCGGATCGCCTGGCGACAACACGTCATTGTCGCACACCCTGGAAGAGCTCGGTGAGGCCGCAGAACTGCTGGCCGTCAGTCCGGACAAGGCTCTGGAAGCGGCGGAATTCGTTCGCCGCGCCGTCGACGTCACCAACCAACTTCAGAGTATGAGTGAGACGATCCAGGAACTGCGCCTGCAGGCAGACAACGCCATTAGCGACGAGATCTCGGAAATCAACACCATCACGGCCCAGATCGACCAGTTGAACGACGATATCATCTCGAACGGCACGGTCGGCCATGACGTCACCGACCTCCAAGACCAGCGAGATCTTCAAATCGACAAGCTCGCAGCGATCGTCGATATCCGATACTTCTTCCGATCGGACGGCGATGCGGTGGTGTTTACGACTGCCGGGCGCACGCTGGTCGACACCGTGCCGCCGACTCTGTCCCATACGGCGGCTTCCTCGATCACACCGACGACGACCCACGCAGAGGGCGACATCACCGGCATATTCGTCGGCACTGCGGTCGCGTCCAACGACATAACCAACGAGGTCCGCGAGGGCAAGCTCAAGGCCTTGATCGATCTGCGTGACGAGCTTTTGCCGAACCTGCAATCGCAGATCGACGAATTCGCGGCCGAACTGCGCGATGCCGTCAACCTCGTGCACAATCGGGGCGCCCCGTTCCCCGGCTCGCAGACCATGAGCGGCGAGCGTATTTTCATCGCCTCGACGACCCAGACCATGACCCTCGATTCCACAAGCGGCGCCGACGACGTGACCATCACGCTGTTCGACTCGACCGGCGATCAACACAAGACGACGACCCTGGAAACGATCATGACGTCATCCATGTACGGGTCCGCCGTACAGGCGGCAAACGGTCCGTGGACGATCTCCGAGGTCGCCGCCACGGTCGAGGATTGGCTTCAGGAAAATGCCTCATCGAGCGCCACGGCATCGATCGATACGTCCGGCAAACTCCAGATCAATCTCAACACCACGACCTACAATCTCGCCTTCCGAGACGAAACGGCGACGGCCAACGGTAGCACCGCCGAGGATGCTTCCATCGGGTTCGACTCCAACGGCGATGGCAACATCGACGAGACGATCAGTGGATTTTCGAATTTCTTCGGATTGAACGACTTCTTCGTCGATACCGTGGCCGACAATGTTCATGAGTCCAACGTGCTCGCCAGTTCCTTCGAGACTACGGCGGCAACGCTGACCTTCCGCGACAGTACCGGCTCGCTGGGTTCGCTCCCCGTGACGACGGGCACCAGCCTTACCGATCTCGCCACCAACATCGCCACCAACATCACCAACGTGACGGCTTCGGTGATCCCGGATGGATCGGGTGTCCGACTTCGGATTTCCCACGACAACGGATCGAGCATGACGGTCACCCAAGCGGCGTCTGAAACCCTGCTGACGACCATGGGCGTGCATCGCGCCGATGTCGGCATTTCCCAGGTCTTAACCGTAAGGTCCGATATCCAGAGCACGCCGGCATTGATTTCGACGGGCCGTCCCCAATGGGACTCAAACCGGGGCACCAGTGGCGAATACTTCATGAGCACGGGTGACGATACCATCGCCCAGCAGATGACCTCGGTCTTCACGACCGAAAACGCCTTCGACCAGGCCGGCGGGCTTGCCTCCGTTTCGCTCAAGTTCTCGAACTATGCCGCCGAGGTGCTTGCCAACAATGCAAGCCTCGCCGACGTCAATGATCGGACCATCGAAAGCCAGAGGGCGCTGACGGAATCGCTTCAGTTCAAGTCGGATTCCAATCGGGGCGTGAACCTTGACGAAGAGATGGCTGACCTGATTGTATTCGAACAGTCCTTTGCAGCCGCGGCGCGGGTTATTTCGGTAATCCAGAACATGATTCAGGCGCTTGAGCGGGCCGTATCCTAGGAGACGGTAAAATGACTCGCATCTCAACGCTCGCAGCTAACACGCTGCTTCTCAATCAGACCCTGCGCACCCAGCAGCGTTCTGTAATCGCGCATGTTTGGTCAAGCTCTCCATTCACGTTGCACCTGCCGGAGCCAAGGTTCTGTTCGTGGTCGGTGCAGGACCGCCACATGAGGGCGTCGGGGGCGCAGGCGCCTCAGTGTGT
>Ga0209680_1000357_pt1 | contig 12248 bp, 10 predicted proteins | sample WorMetLIZISLAND1_FD_187413 | JGI IMG/M metagenome (GOLD analysis project Ga0209680, IMG submission 187413) | Marine gutless worms symbiont microbial communities from Max Planck institute for Marine Microbiology, Germany - Olavius loisae LIZARD... ... | reverse complement strand
GCGACACATCCTCTGGCATAAAATGGCTATCCGACTCAAAGCTGAAAGATCTAGATTTTGCTGATGACTTAGCGCTACTAGATGTGTCATTAATGGAAATGCAAGATCGCACGTCCAGAGTCGAAGATGCAGCAAAGTTAACGGGTTTACAGGTTAATGCTGGAAAAACAAAGATGATGATTATGGGCACCCTACCATATGGTGAGGACAAAAAGCTTTTTGAAGTGGATTGCTGCAGATGGTAAACCTAAAAGAAATGATCAAGTAACGACCAGTAGTTCTCGGAACATTCTCTCAAATGTTGTTTTAACTGTATGTGCTGAAGCTGTGCTAGATGAGACCAGATCCGATGAGTGGTTTGTCGATAATGGAGCTACGAAGCATGTTACTTATCAGTGTGACATATTTGTGAGTTTTGAAGAATTTGACATACCTCATACGGTGACTGCTGTAGGTGAAGAATCGTTGCCAGCACTGGGAAAAGTGATAGTGATCTCGTACGGTACTTGGTTATCGCCTGTCGCCGGTATCCGTCCGCCACCGCCTGTGTGTCTAGACACTAACTGTGCCGAAAATTGGCGGTATTTTAAGCAGAAGTGGTTGAATTATGCTGTTATTACCAACCTGGCCAATCAGAGTAGACAGTACCAAGTAGCACTGCTACTACACTTAATGGGCGACCAGGCACTGAAAATATACAATGGCTTTAATTTTGCAACCACTGAGGACAATCGATCTGTTGATGAAATATTAGCAAAATTCGATCAGTTTGCCATTGGCGAGATCAACGAAATATATGAGCGTTGTTTTCAACAACCGCAATCAGCACGAAAGTGAAACATTTGAATCTTACCTTGCTACGTTACGTACTCTGATCAAATCGTGCAAATACTGTGATAACTGTATCGAATCACTACTTCGTGACCGTATTGTTTTGGGAATTCGCGATGCTTCAACACAGAAATTGTTATTACGAGAGAAAGATCTTACGCTGAACAAGACCATCGACATTTGTAAAGCAACAGAGAGTGCAGTTACACAAGAGAAAGCTTTCAGACCTGAAACAGTAAATAAACTGTATTCTCACAAAGACATTGATTCTACGGACATAAGCCGACAGCATCAACTGACAAGTTGAAACGATGCAAATATTGTGGTACTGACCATGTATTCATTAAAGAAAAATGTCCGGCATGAGGTAAAGTGTGTGCATCGTGCTCCAAAAGAAATCACTTTGCCAAAATGTGTCATCAGTCAAAGTCACAAGATCTGCGTTCGACAAATTCACGCACAAAGTCTCACGGATCAATTCATCATGTTGAGGAGCAATCTGATTCTGAAGGCGAATGGGTAAATGCTATCCGTAAACACGAGACCGATAGAAAATACGATGACCTGAAGTGCGAAATGCTGGTTGGCGATAAAACCGTAGCATTTCAAATCGACACTGGCGCATGTGTAAATATTCTGCCCATGTACTATGCACCATATTTTCACCCCACTAATAAGCAATTAACCGTGTGGAACGGAAACCAGTTTACGCCAGTGGGCGGGTGTCGCACCAAACTGCAGAAGAACAACAAGTGTTACAGCATTGAATTTGTTGTTGTGGAGGGTGACCGTACTCCTTTCATCGGTTTGTCTGCAGCTGAGCAAATGAAATTAATAACTGTCAATGACGACAAGCTGAATCGTGTCTTACAGGTGTCTGATCAATCTGTTACCGGTCATTTTGCTCATGTATTTGATGGAAAGCTTGGAAGACTGGAAGGTAAAGTACATCTACGGGTACGCGATGAGGTCTATCCAGTTGTCATGCCAACCCGACGCATGCCATTAGCAGTTCGCCTGAAGCTGAAAGCAGAACTAGAGCGCATGACCAAGGCGGGTATAATCGTTCCAGTAACAGAACCGACTCTGGGTAAGTCAAATCGTGGCGACACCCAAGAAGAATGGCGATATACGTATCTGTATAGATCCGCATGAATTGAACAAGGCACTTACAAGGGGCGATCAAAAAGTTTTGCAATTCAGTATGATGCACAAACGAAACAGACAAAACAACTGCATCATTTTTCAATACTATCTCCCTTCACATCAGCACAATTGCGGTATTGGTCAAAAAGGTCCCTCATTCCAGTCAAATAGAATTCTTGAGGCATGCTATCGAGATAAGACTCTGTGGCCTGTTTGACCTCATCATCGTCGCAAAACCGCTTTCCACGAAGATGCTTCTTCAGATGTTGAAACAGGTAGAAGTCGCTGGGTGTCAGGTCTGTTGAGTAAGGTGGATGAGACAGCTGTTCAACTCCGATGTCCTTTACTATACGGCTCGTGCAACTTGAGACATGTGCGCCGGTGCATTGTCGTGCAGCACCAGTGGACATCGGGTCAGCATTCCCCTCCGTTTCTCCTCAACTGTCTGACGCAGTTTTTTCAGCAGTTGACTGTAGTATGGTCCAGTCGTGACGAGCTCTCAGTGCAGGATGGCAATGTTCTTCGAGGAGAGCGAGTAGTTATTCCAAGTTTGATGAGAGCTGACATGAAGCGGAGGATTCATGCAGGCCACCTTGGGATAAATTCCTGTCTGAGAAGAGCTCGTGACAAAGTATTTTGGCCAGGAATGTCATCAGAAATACGACAATTCGTGGAGAGTTGTCATGTATGTGCGACTTACTGCGACAAACAGCCTCAAGAAACTATATCAATGCACAATGTCTGCAGCCGACCATGGGAAAAGGTCGGAAGAGATTTATTTATGATTCATCATCGAAATTATCTGGTGGCCGTCGATTATGCCTGAGGTTTTATTGAAGTCGACTATCTACCAGATACCTTAGTGGAAACAGTTGTTGCAAAGACGAAGCACCATTTTGCGCAGTATGGTGTGCCATATGTCGTTGTCCGTGACGGAGGACCTCAGTATACGTCCACATCGTTCAAACACTAGTGACAGCTGGCAATTCGAACATGTCATAACATCACCAGGCAACAGTAAGGCTAATGGTGCAGCAGAGGCCGCTGTGAAGTCAGTCAAGAAGTTGATGAGAAAATGCATAGCTGTACACGAAGACCCTTATCTCGGTCTACTCAACTTACGGAATACACCGGTTGAAGGCATCAATTTGGGCCCAACACAACTGATGTTTGGCCGTCGAACCAAATCAACACTTCCGACAACTGTCCGAAACCTCGCACCATCTGTACCAGATTCTGCCACATGGAAGAAGACGAAGGGAGACAAACGTGCGAAGATTGCTGATCGTTTGGATCAGAATCGAAGAGATTTAAGAGAATTGAAGATTGGTGAAGCTGTTCGTCTTCAACCACTACGATCAGGAGAGCGAGAATGGTGCCCGGCAACGGTGACGAGACAATTGAATAGCAGAGACTATGAAGTCCAGACCGCGGAAGGACGATGTCTGCGTCGTAACCGTCAGTTCATCAGAACCACCAAGGCTAACAGTATCCCCAAGCAGTCTGAAGTGATAATGCCACCTTCAACTTACCGGCAAGAGGAAGTACAGACGGCGACCCAAGACACAGCCACCACCCAAGAGGAGAGCAGTCATGATGCCACTCTTGTGCATCCTCCAGCCGATCCTGTTGAGAACTCTGAACATTATCACACTAGGACAGGACGTGTTTCGAAGCGTGTGGATAGACTAAACTTGTAACTAGTGATAGCAGTTAGCTTCATTGTATAAGAGGGGAGATGTTACGTGATGACTGTACCATTTACTTACTGACTGGGAGTTGGGGGTTTTTATATAGATGTGCCTAGTGACGTAGTATGAAAAACATGGTTGCTTTAACTGATGATTTTAATATTAGTCGACTACTTAAATAAAGTGTTGTTGCTTGATTAAGCCACACGAAACAGAGGACAAGGACTTGTATTCGAGGACAAGGACTTAAAAATTGGTCCTCGAGGACCCTCGAGGACAAAGACTTTGCTCAAGGACAACAACCCTGTCACATGCACAATGAACATGCAGATCAGACTCATGAATATTCATAAATGTTATGCTACTCACCATGAGCCAGCAGTAATCAACAGCACCAATCCAGGGACAGCACTAGACATACACACAGACAGACATGCAGACAGACAGACATATTTTCAGACTAACACTCAGACATGCATCTAGAGAGACACACCTGGAAAATAGACAGGTAAATGACATAGAGCAAATATATATAACAAGTAGTTAACCCTTCGACGCCCACCATTGCCAGATGGGTAAAGCATCCTGTGCCAGACCAGGTTAGGCCTGTAGTTTTTGACATCCGGGCACTCTGACGCTCAGGGCTGAGCGTCAGAGTGCCCGGATGTCAAAGGATGCTTTATAGCTGTACCAATATGGCAACAATGGGTATCAAAGGGTTGAGACACAGCATCAGTGAAGGATCACGTTCGATGACAGACGAGAGAGACAGACAATGAAGACATGTCCATGCAGCTAGCTACCATCAGTCTGTGAGCAGGCCATCTGTCCGTCAACTTTCATGTCTGGTCTATCAGAACGACTAAGGTATATTGTACAGATACTGAACGTTAGACAGCCAGTCACAAATACAAACACTAGATGATGAGAGTTGACCATGTTGCTACAGCTTAAACAGTCCATGCTTCATGCTGTGTCCCATGTACATTAGTCAGGTCAAGTCATGCTGTCAAGCACACAGCCAAGACACTAATGATATCAAGAGGGATAGGGTCTGTGGAAGGAGTGTCCTCCCCAGTGGGTTGGGGCCTGTGTAGGCTGTGTCCCTCCTCCTGAATAAATTAGTTTTTTTGCACAGAAATTATGCATTTTGTTGCACTTCTAGCACCGGCACACTGTAGTTGGCATCTATAATGGTCCAATGGGCAGAAAATGTTGTGAACTCTTCATCGGAAGTTACGCGACATCATTCCGATAAAGTAATAGCTAGGCCTGATGGCTACCTGTGGTCAGGGTGCCCCTGGCGTCTGTCAATGGATTTACGGTAATCGACAGGAATCACCATGGAGACTGGCTGTGGCAGCTATTGAAAGGTGTCAAATGAATCGACTCCAACAGATTCAGAACTGTCTGGCACATACAGTGGTTAGAGCAATAAGCCATGGCCGTCGCTGTCTACAGAACGCTATCCACACAGTGAACGTATTAGGCCATTCGGAGTCTGGTCAATATGAATGAACTCTGGACCTGACTTTCGTATAGAGCATCCGACACAATCTGTTCTCGTTTGGAGCGAGCCACTAATATAGCCGTGGACAAATAGCATCTCTGGCTAGTTCTGTCAACAACAGTGTAAGGGATGATATCCCCAGCATCACCTTCACCAACTGTCAATACTGTCGGAACAGTCCGCCGACATCTTGAACATTTTCTGTTTAGCCTACCATTTTCTTCATTGGCTCGATGTTCCTGAGTGAGTAAAGTACAAACTCGTGACGATGGTGTATAACTGTCTCCACGGCAAGGCTCCTTCGTACCTGACCGACTGCTGCACTCCTATCTCAGACGTTGCGTCATGGCGTCATCTGCGTTCTGCCAGTCGTCGTCAACTACTCATCCCTCGACACAATCTCTCCATATATGGTCGTCGGGCTTTTTCTGTCGCGGGTTCGGCTGCCTGGAACTGCCTGTGTGACGAACTGCGAGAACCGCTGTTAACTGCGAACAGTTTCAGACAGTTACTTAAAACTCGTTTGTTTGCTGAGTACTAGTGCATACAGCGCATTAGAGGCATTACACATTATGCGCTATATAAATCTACTTACTTACTTCTGGGTCACTAACTGTTTTGTTTTCTATTTTAGGCAAGTTATACCTTTCAGTTTCATAGTTTTTCGTTAGTGGACCGCTACAGTTTTTACCTGGGCCACTTTTAAAAAAAATACAATTTACAATACAACACAATCTGTGGCGGTAATTTGTGCCGTGATGGTGACAAAACTCAGAGTGACAGACTGACCGGATGGAAGCACCGGCATTGAGCGTCTCGGTTGTCATGTCGACCAGCACGTCTGAACAGTTGATGCACACAACAGACACGTTGTTCAGTTACTGTATACACAGCCTGATGAATGTCACATACACAGGCTGCCTGTGCCTGATATTTAAAAACATCAAAATTGTAAGTTAACCGTTTCTCTGTGTGGTCCTTGTGGTAGCTGCTTGTTACTTAAGCCACGTTAAAATTTTTGACTGACTGATTGATTGATTGATACATCTCATGTCAGTTATACAAGTCATTTGTGGGACCGTTCGCGAGGGTAAGTTAATAATAATAATAATACTCAAATTTGTAGAGCACCATACGCGAAGCTACAGAGGCACTAAGTTTTCTGAAGTACCAATGTCCTGCAGTTGCTGCTATCACCATCTACTGCTGAGCCACACAAGACATTACAGGTTACAGCAGTGTGTACAAGCAAGCTCTTTAGAATCAGGGTCTCTTCTACGATTTCACAGTTGGGGCATCGAGCTCACGGTGGGGGTCTGGCTTGGTACTGGTAGGCCTCAACTTAACCTCCCCTCACCACACACAGTCTGGCCAGTGGCCACTTACTGAAATACAATTGATACAGTCCGGAAATAACACAGCATTGATTAATAATTTTCTCCGGTGATAAAAACAGAAAAGCATGAAATATGCAGGAAAAAATGCAACTGTTGAGTGAGAATGACTGATGACATGTGATGACGTACACGTGACTAGTAGAAATAATACCTGCCGCTGCATAAAATGTCCAACTTTAACACTGAATAAGCAGCAACATGAACATGAGTAACATTAAGCACCCCCTGTGAGGTATTAGGGGAGGGGCTTGCCAGGAGATGAAGCTGGGGTGATGTACTAAAGTGGGGGTATTGAACCCAAGAATTTGTAAAAAAAACTCTCTGTTTTAGAACTGATTTGAATTAGTCTTGTTTAAAAAGTCAATTAGTTACCTGACATGCAGTTTTTCTTTCTTATTTATTTATTATAGTCTCAGCTAAAATAAGCTGACGTTGTTCAATGCTTCAAATGTAATGCAATCATGAAAATGCAATGTACAGTTATATTGACTACTACAACATCACAAGAAATAAATATGTGTACCAGAAAGTATTTAGTCGTAACTTACAATTAGTTGACTGCTAACTTTGTCTGTCTAATTACATCAAAACGAACAATCACTTCTCCAGCATGAATGGAACTGAAATTTTTACTCATTAGTTGGAATGATCTGGACAGCGTGTATAGTCAGTTACGGTATGCTACTGATCAGGTGCATTGGTGGCAATGTGGTAGAATGCCAAACTTGCAATCACGGGTCAAAATCTCATCCACGGCTACTGTGTACCAAAGCCAACTCAGTGTGTCATCCCTCCGGGGTCGATTGATGAGTAGCAAGCAAATCAGTAAGTAAGAAAGAATATTTCTAAGGCTCTTATATAGAACAAGCTGTTGTGCTCCGTTCCGGGCCGCTACAGTTTGATTTTGTGAAAGACTGGACGACCCGGTACGCAGCCTGTGCGATTAATAGTAACGCTGTTAATAGCACAGGCCTTGGCCACGGCACACGGCCTGCCTTATTGGCTGCAACGAGCTAGCCAGCCGACTGACCACTGCAGAATTGTAGGCCTACACGCAGGTTAGTTTTTTGAAAAATGTCATTTTTGGTAACGACTGCCCCTATAGATATAAACCCCAACAGAAGTCCTGCACATAATCATCACACGTCTGTGTGCAAAATTTTGCCGTTGTACGATGCGGCGTTTAGAAGGAGATAGGCCACAGAGAAAATAAACAAACGTCCAATTATTTAGCAGATGTCACAAAGTGCCGATTAGTAGCCTTTGAGCTACGGGTAAAGGCCTAGTGCGGCTGATGGGGGAGGTGGTATGTCTGTCGTGCTGCACCGCGGGTCCAGCTGTTTGCTATCGCAAGCAATGGATGGCTGGATAATGCACCAAGGTACCACTAGCTCATGCCAATCATCTGCCACTTTCACGATTGTAAAGCGCTGCTGTTCACGAGTCTATTACTCCTATAGGCAGTGCTATACAGAAAGTACTCAAAGTACCTTTAGCTTTGACACAGTCACTTGGTCGGCGAATATCAGCGGAATGAATGTTGTCGCGAGGAACGTGACCCTCAGTACACTGACACACTGCACGACGCATGCTAGTTCCAGGTCGATTGTACTCCACTGTAACAACAGATACAAGCCACCAAATCACATTTGGAGAGTTTAACACTGCACCCGACACCGTCTGGTCATTTCGAAGACAGTCTTCGCAGCAAATCACTTGACTGATATGGACAAACAAAACACTACAGGAAAATATTTAAACAAACTACACAGTGGGCCATAAAAAACGTGCCCCTAAACTTTTGTCAATAACTTTGGCAATTATAAACCGATTTTGATAAGGTTTGCACTGTATTAACCAGAAAGGAGCTGGGCACCTCAGAGTATAAAAAATGTCTCATTTCACAACGCATGTGTAAGCACCATACCGTGCAAAATCAGCAAACAATGCTTTTTCACATGAACACTGAAGTGTTTGCATATAACAGCATCAAAAACCGCCATGAAATCCTAACGTAAAGTTTACACGCCTACAGGCTATGTTCACCTAACTCAACGGACCTGAACCCGGTTGACTATGTCATCTGGTCAGTGATGCAGGAGCGTGTGTACCATGGGCTTATTCTACAAAGCTCCCGAGTCCACACTGGCCTTGATTATAACCACGTGAAACTGTTAGTCAACGTCACATGACGGCAAGTCACGTCCTGTTGATACGTCATTAACTACGTCAACAGTTCCTAAGACAGCAACAACGTTGCAAAACAGGGCTTTGTAGGTGATTACTTATACACAACTAAATATTAACTACACGCTGTTAATTACATATGCATGCAAAATACAGACGACTCCTTGTAACAGGCAAGATTCGTTTGCCAAAGGTGGAACACCCTAAAATTAAAGGTCATGTGATGCTGAACGAGGATGAATATCAAACATCTGTCCAGTTAAAATTTAGATATTGCCTAGGAGTATCAGAATTCACCGTTAGTTTTTTGATTGCATGCATACTGGTGGAGGAGATAGACTTTGAAATCAGACATTTTTTAATAACGTTCGGACTTAACCTTTACCTTAACCTTAGAACAGGTCATACATGAATCAAGCATTGACCTCTGTTGAAATCGAAAAACTTTTTGTGGACGGACGGACGGACGGACGGACGGATACATGGACAGGCAGATGAACATTGAGACCAGAAACAACAAATATTTGGTCAGTGAAAGAACTACGTGTTTGGCTGACAAACGTTCCCGTAACAGCAGAACGCAGTTGTCTGACATGGGTGTCAGCGACAAGTTGGCAGTGGTGTGCTGCACAGCTTGGAACTAGTGTATCTGCACATATGTATGTCTGCGTGTCTGTCTGTCAAATCAATTCATCGATGACATACAAGGCTCTGGTGAACAGACAAGGTTTATCCTGCAGCTCTCCATCTCTGAAGAGCTGAACACGTGGTCCTGATAGAAGCCGTTAGGACAAGGATGTATCACCACAAAGTCAGTCGTGCCGTTGCACTCCGCTTCTGGCTCGTGGCCTACAAACCATCAGCAGCAGACACAGTTCCACACGGCTCAGCAAACTCTCGATATCACAGAGTATATCATAAGTACCAGCCAGGCATGCTAAACGAAGTTGGAATGTTCAAAGTTCGAAAAAAATATCTCAATTCGAATTCAACTGGCTGAAATTCAACACTCATTTCCACGTATCACTTACAATAATGCCAACAAGGCATCGTGCTGTTTGCATCAACCACCCATATGGCAGGACAACGCCAGACCATATCTCAATGCTGAGTGAAGTGCCGTTGCACATACTACCGGTACCACTTAACAGAAGCAAATCGTCACAATCGACAGGCAGTGTTTGTTTGCTGTCCGCATTCAACACATCATCTGTGGTGGTGGTGCTAAGCTATTACTGACGACACTCGGCCTGCTGACACAGGGTGTGACACTTATGGATGCCACGACAGTCATATAGCACTAATTAAAGCTCACTGCATTGTTCACGTTAAACTGAGTTCTTTAGCATTAGATCTTTCTGCTCTCTGCTATCAACAGCCTTGCAATCACCTGTCTGCAATGTTAATAAGCCACATTCCTAGATAACAGCGATAACAGAGAAGGGAGATAGGAGTCGGAAGCTAGGCTCAATTGAAGCAAACCAGTCACATCAACCACCTAATGTGCACTCAAAATGGCAGCCAGCATTACTGAATATTGTCATCAGCACTGTAAATTTACTGCTGATTGACGTAATCATTAGACACAGCCTACTAATAACAGTACAAGCATTTACACTTTAAAATGCCCGAGCAACAAACTGTTTACTAGTTAATCAACTAAAACATCAACAATGTGTATTGATCGAAGCTGGGATTGTGAGCGACAATAATCTCAACAGTTACCAAGAGGAACTTCGCGATCTCGTGCGCAGACTTTGGCTCGACCTTCCTTGCTCCGATGAATAATCTTTCCACGCGGACAGCTGTCATCGCGGTTGACAGCGGAGCAGCCTGAAAATACCACACGTCGACGCCAAATCATTACACGGCATCTTTTCACACACACACAGTTGCCGCATTCCGTACCACACCAGTTCAGTCTGTCACCTATGATGACAGCAGAGTACGAATTATCTAAGTGGTATTCATAAGACACACACGTGCTGACAGAGATAGACTTTACAACAGTCACTTACAACTGTTCAAATGCTCGATGACACTGCTGGAGAAACTTGTGCGGTATAAACAATAGATGAATCTGGAATTTCCACAGTTCAAGAGCCAACAAATGTCACATTTCTGCCACAAAGGGCAAGTAATAGTGTAGTCAGTCAGTCAGGCATCATGAGGACAGTCGTCTATGCTATGAGTGCTTCAGTCTGCTACAGTTCCTTTCATGGAACACACAGCAGTGCTCATCTACTAGCGTTTCCACGGTCTGTCGGTCCCAGGTCGCATCATCTTTCCCAGCAGTGACTTGTGCGAGTTGTTCATGAAAACGATCTTTGTATACCAAAAATTAAGAACAGACTTTACAAATTATTGTATAAATTACCATAATTTACCAGAAATTAAGCAATATTACGTTACAATGTAATTTATCATAGCATGGTGATAGGTTCCGTGTGCATGCACAGAAGTTTAACCACGAATAAGTGTTACAAAAGTAAAACAACAATAGTTCTATACAACATGCATGTTCGCACGGTGTAAACATGCACGGTGTATAATGAAAAACGATCCTTGCTTGCCGTGCATGCGCACGGAAAACAAAGGTCAACAAGCAGATATACACCGTGCATGCATGTGCATAGAACTTAACAACAATATAGGCTGCTACTGCTAGGCCTAATCGGTTTTTGTCCTGTGCGCCACTAAATGTAGTATAATTTATGACTAATGCTATAAGACATACTTCTAAGTGTATGAATATGACGGCCACATCGGATTATTGTTTTAGCTGCATCACAGGACAATCTTACAACATGACTTACGACAATCTTACTAGAGATCTTAAGATCTTTTGTAAATTAGGCCCCAGGTCTGGTGCGGTTAATAGTCATACCACGCAGTCACAGCGGCACAGTGTTATGTACCGACACACGGTGGGCTACAGTGAAGTTTAACAGACTGTGTATTCTAATGAGGATTTAAATGGGGTGGAGTCTGGGAGAGGCAATCTGAGAGGGGCCCGGGAGGGGCAAGCCCCTCAAGCCCCTCCCCCAGCATAAAATTACTAACAAGAATAAAAGTAAATCAAATAAAAAATCACCCTATTAGTTATCACGAAAAGTATAGCGCCCGTTAATCTTCACTCGTTCCCACATGGCGAATCAGCTCACAGACGTCTACGCAATGTTTAAACACCTGACACTGTGTACTAACCAGATCCGTAAGACACGCAAGTAAAAAGCAGCAATAATTTTATGACATTCATCATGAAACCTATCCTCATTCTCGACAGCGTTAGTACAAAAAACAACACGCGTATTATATCAAAATGAACGACCGGCAACAACAAGTCAACACAACTAGGGCTGCCGCGAGTACTCGAGTACTCGAGTACTACTCGAGTACTCGTTAATTTCTATTTCCGGTTGCAAATTTCCATTTCCGGTTGATTTTTTTGCATCGAGTCGACTTAGTTGACTTCGACTGATGTCT
>Ga0209680_1000356_pt1 | contig 12259 bp, 5 predicted proteins | sample WorMetLIZISLAND1_FD_187413 | JGI IMG/M metagenome (GOLD analysis project Ga0209680, IMG submission 187413) | Marine gutless worms symbiont microbial communities from Max Planck institute for Marine Microbiology, Germany - Olavius loisae LIZARD... ... | reverse complement strand
CGGGCGATGACGTGTCACAGAGCGCAGGGACAGACGCTGAGGAACTGCTCGGTTGCCGTTGATCTCGGCCTTCAGAATCCAGATCGCCAGCTTCCGGCAGACATGAAGTCCATCATGTACGTCGCACTCACCCGAGCCACGCAACTGAAAGATCTGCTCGTCGAATACATCGCGCCATCACTGTGGGATCGAATTGGACAGGCTGACGACACGCAGGATGTACAAGCCAGTCTGGTGAGCAGTGCAAAGGACTTTGCTGCCAGCAAGGGTATGTTAGATGAGATGATTTCGGAGTTGGACTTTGAGCCAGATTATGCTGGTTGTGAGCAGGAAGAGAAGGAACTGGAAAGTGGAAAGGTTTGGCCTACCAGAAAGGAACCGGTGAAGGTGGTGGTGACCGAGGCAGACCTGTTGGCAGAGACGGAGGATGGCAGATTCAGCATGCTGGCGAGTGCAGTGAGAAAGGAACGGCACGTTGGTATAGACCAGGGAAGGCGGAACTTTGCCGTCGTGGCAGTGGACAAGGAGATGGGCGAGACGCCGGTAGTTGTAGCTGCTGGAAAGTACGACCTGGAGCTTGGTGAGAGGTTTACGGCGGCAGATGTGTTGATGAAGTTGAGAGATGGCACGGATCTTTGGCAGTGGATGCAGCAGACGGATGACAGGCCATTACCGGATGTGGACAGAGTGATTGTGCACGTGGAGCAGATGTCGGTGAGAAACAGGCATTGGAAACAGTTTGGCATTGAGTTGGGCCGGTTGATGCAGCAGAGTGTGGTTGATGCAGGTAGATGTGTGGTGAAGTTGTCTCAGCCTCATCTATTTCGAGCCGGCGGTGTTGTCGAATGTCTTGGCGAGCAGATCGTACAGGAGCTGGCTCTCACGGTGATGCCGACACAGCGGAAGCGAGTACAGACACAGGTCCGCGGCCAGGGCTCAAAGCGAAGTCGGACAGCGTGTGACGATGTAGAGCCATCGAGTGAAAGCGACGTGGATGCAGCTACTTCAGAAGACGTCGACTACCGTCGCAAGAAGCTGATGTCGGCCAGCATCTTCAAGTACATGATAGAAGCAGACAGCGCCAAAGAGGAAGACATGAAGGTCAGCGTCAGTGCATACGTTCGCGATATCTGGCAGCGTGCAATTGTACAGGATCCAAAGGTGAAGCTGGATGATCTTGGCGATGCACTCCTGCATGCGCTCAACGACATCCTCTGCGGTTCTTCCAGGTACAGGCAGCTAGTTCCTTCTAGTGTGTCACTGCATAATAACCGCACTGTTGTTGTTACAGTAGATAGGCACGAAACCTTCTTCGCTGTCGTTCACTGCACATGGAACACCTTTGAAGTGGAGGATATCGGCTTGGAGTTCACTCAGCTGAGGAGTAGGCAGTACAACTCGCAACAGACCGTTAGCGACATCAGGCAGACCTTGCTCACGCACCTCGACACCGCCTTGACCGATCCAAGCGGAGGCGGCGTCTATCGTCCAGTGGAGGTGATCAAGATGGTAGTAAAGCAGCTGAAGGACTTTATGGATTTCACGCGCAAGGAAGCTGGTGCTCTGACCAAGTCGACAACGCAAGCACTGCAGACGATATGCGATGACGCAGCTGGATCAAACAGCACGCTGAGTCGAAGGATTGACAAGAAGCTCGGCTCAGTCTACATCCGCACGCAGCGCGAGACTGGGCACAAGTTCCAACTTGTGCGTAGCACAGGCAAGCTGACGAATGCGATGCTGGCATGCATAAACTGGATGCACCAGAATGCGAAGGACTTTGTCGAGAGCAGGAGCGCGTTCATGAACGAGCGAACCAAACTGGCGTTCTTCTTGCAGCTGCAGACACTAGCCAAGTCTTCGCAGAACCAACTGGAACACTTGGTTCTCTCAGAGCGCGTGCGCACCAAGCTTGCCGGTAATGACTTCGATACAGTCGATGATTCAGGCAAATGCATGCTCGCATACCTCATTCTCGTCGGCGTCAACGTCAACGAGCAGCGCATTAAGGCAATTGCAGCGAATTACCGCACAGCACCAGCCAGACAAGCTAAACGGGCGCAGAAGCAGCCGGCAGCAGCAGAGCCAATGGATGTGGATGGTGAGCCGGTCCCGGGTTCTTCGTCAGGCAGAACAGGCTAGCAGCAGAATCTAAGATGTTCCAGGTGCAATGAACGACATGCAGTATTAGGACTAGATTAGCTGCTGTTATCATCAATGTCAATATTTCTTCCCCGGCTATGTCTGGTAAATTAAACTGATGACACTCACAACTTTTGATTCCCGGTTAAATTCCTCTATGGTATCGTATCATTCTATGGTGCTTACATACTGAAACAACAACAGTCATGTACATAGATCAACAAGATACAAGCAGAATCTGATAGATCGGTATTAAACTTGATTTATTCAGCCAACGTTTATCGCCTTAGTTCTATAGCACCATATCTTCAAAGCAAATCATGCTATCCAGTTGATAAAGTACAGTCATCTACACCCTTTGCAGTTCCGTGTCAGCTTGACTGAAGATCAGTACTTTGTCACATTGACTCCCATGGGTACGACTATATGTCGTTTGTGGTAATAGTCCGCGACCACTCGACTACTGTGCGCCTACGCTGCTTTTCAGACTTCCGTTAAATCGTTAGCCTCCAATCCAGTTCACTCTGCCTCTGATACGTAGTGATTGAAGTTCTTTTTGTTCAAATATTATATGCCGCTAAGACTGGATGTCAGGGATGTTAATGAGACCGTAACACAGAGCAAGATGAAAACCGAGACCGGGGACTATGAGACTGAGACTAAAACAAATGAGACCAAGACCAACATAAAGACCAATGCAGTCAAATGCACAAAAGAACAACAATTAGGTGAACCATACAAAGTTATAAAAATGGGAACTAGAATGGACGTCATTAAGCAAGTACGTAAATTCAGTAAGTAACTAACAAACAAGTCCAAATCTTTACTAAAACCAATAATATTGGACATGTCGTTTAAATAAATTGCTTACCATTTTGGACCCAACACCAACTCATATGACCAGAACTTTAAAAGACCGATATGGAGACCAAGACTGACTACTGTGAGACTAACACCGAAACCAAAAATGTGGTCTTGAGATCACATCCCCACTGCGACCAAGACCAACCAAGTCGTACGAGACCGGGACCAACATAAACACCAGTGTACTAGTCAAATGTACAAAAAAACCACATTTCGGTGAACCATTGAGTTATAAATGTGAAGTTGAATGGACATAAGTAACTAAGTAAATTCAGTAATTAAGTAAGAAACAAGTCTGCATGTGTGCTAAAACTGGTAATATCGGAAGAATATTTAGTAATTATTTTTGCATTTTGGTTAAATATCTTGCTTAGCATTTAGCAGCCAATGATTGATTACGCACACCTCAATACCAGCTCACATGCCCAGAACTTCACGAGACCGAGATCGAGATCGAGATCAACACCCAACCACTATGAGACTTGAGGAGAAAAAGTGGTCTGCGTAACACACCGATCTGTCAGATTGTGTTTCTACCCTGTTGATCTATGTACGTAGCTCTTGTACGCCACTTGTATCCTGCACAATCTGTTCGCTCTCTGTCTCTGGGCTAAAGGCATAAGCATTTTCAGCAACACTCAAGCGTCACAATAGGAAGAACGAAGATCTCAGACATTCATTTGTGCCGAAGACGGAACGTGTCTACTGATGTTGTACCAAGACCAGCCAGGCTTGATATGCCTGAAAACCGCAGACCACTGCAGAAACCAATAGTCAATAGATGTCATGTAGTTTTACAGCGTCTAGTTGTTTCTTGGGCGTTTTTTATCTTTTTATACGGCGTCTAGTTGTTCCTAGCGCTTTTTAACTTTTTATTACGGCGTCTAGTTGTTCCTAGCGCTTTTTAACTTTTTTATTACGGCGTCTAGTTGTTCCTAGCGCCTTTTAAAACATTTTTAGATAGCGTCTAGTTGTTCCTAGCGCTATTTAAAATACATTTTCACACAGCGTATAGTTGTTCCTAGCACTTTGTGGGGTGGTCTGCGGTGGTCTGCGGTTTCAGGCATACCCGAAGCATGAAGAATATGAACTACAGAACTATCACAACGAAGATGTCATACATTCAGTCATGCCAAAGACAGAACGTGTCTACTGATGCTGTAGCAAGACCTGCCAGGCTGTGAGTGGTGTGTGCCCTACAGCCTGGCTCTTCAGCCCTATCGTGTTAGTGGATGAGTGACGTATAAAAGCATGAAGAATGTGAACTACAGAAGTTTCACAACAGGAACAACGAAGTTGTCATACATTCAGTTATGCTGACGACGGAACGTGTTCACTGATGCTGTAGCAAGACCTGCCAGGCTGTGAGTGGTGTGTGCCCTACAGCCTGGCTCTTCAGCCCTATCGCGTTGGTGGATGAGTGCCGTATAGAAGCATGAAGAATGTGAAGTGCAGAAGTGTCACAACAGGAAGAACGAAGATATCAGATATTCATTTATGCCGAAGACGAAACGTATGTACTGAAGTTATAGCGAGACATGCAGTCACAAGTGATGATAATCAATGGACAGACTGACATGAATCATGACTCGCCAGACTTACTTGATGTTTCTCTCATTTCTGTTTTTCCTGATCAACGCATTACTGGTATTTGGCAGTGCAAGGGCCACCAGATATCCAGCGATTGCAGTTGATTTTATAACTCATACCTCGTCACGAAAACTCATCGGTCATCTGAGCTCTCAACAGACTGACATGATTATCACTGGACAGATTCAACATGACTCATACCTATCATCTATCGACAAACTGACTTGACGCCTGTGTCATTTCTGTCCTTCGTGATCGACGCGTTACTGGTATTTGGCAGTGCAAGGGCCACCAAATATCCAGTGATTGCAGTTGATTTTAAAACTCACACCTCATCACAAAAACTCATCGGTCATCTGAGCTCTCAACAGACTGATATGACTTATTTCTCGACAGACTGACATGCTTGTGGCTTGTATACGGCTCGTGTTTGAAGTATGAGAATACCAGAATACAAATGCCAAAACAGATCAGCAGCTATTGAATGTAATAGCAACAGATTATCACATAGCATGAACCAGAGAGTTGAAGTGGGTGCAGTAACAGCCAGAAACAGTACACTCGATGCATGTCCATACTGAGCTGTCCCAAATATGTCATCGGCTGCATTAACACTTGTCTATTTCTCAGATGCTTTGTAATTATGTGTATATATTTTGTGATTGTATTTCTTGTGCACCAATTCTAGTATACAAAGTATATCAACTGTATGCTGCAGTGAACTAATGTATATTTCTGCTTTTCTCTTCTCCTGCCATGTGAAGCAAGTCAGGATTTTGTGAGATTGGGTAAGCTACCTTATCCAAGGCCGTGCTTTATGCGCCGCTCTGCAGTTGGACGCTGTTCTGTATGGGATGCTTCACAGTATGGCAGGTCTCTTCCTATTATCAACATTGAGGAGACTGCTGACATGACAACATGAGGATCAGTTTCTCTTACTCTTCATTCTTTTTGTGATTATTTGTATATATTTTTGTGTCATATATTGTATTTCTTGTGCACCAATTCTAGTACACAATGTATGTCAAATGCTGCAGTGAACTTATGCTTTTTGGTTCTCTGCCATGTGAAGGCAGATCTAGTGCTATTATCTACGTTGAAAACACTGCCAATATGGCAACATGAGGATCAATTTCTCTTAATATTCATTGTCTTGTACTTATGTGTATATATTTTTTGTCATTTATTGTATTTCTTGTTCACCAGTTCATGTGTGCAAGGTATATCAACTGTATGCTGCAGCAAACTGATATTGATAACTTTTCTGCTTTTTTGGTTCTCCTGCCATGTGATGCAAGTCGGGTTTTTTGTGAGATTGGGTAAGCTACCTTATCCAAGGCCATGCTTTATGCGCAGCTCTGCAGTTGGACGCTGTTCAGTATGGAATGCTTCACAGTATGGCAGGTCTGTTTCTATTATCAACGTTGAGGAGACTGCTAATATGGCAACATGAGGATCAGTTTCTACTCTTCATTCTTTTGTAATTATGTGTATATATTCTTGTGTCATTTATTGTATTTCTTGTCCACCAATTCACGTGTGCAAGGTATATCAACTGTATGCTGCATCGAACTTATATTGATAACTTTTCTGCTTTTTTGTTCTCCTGCCATGTGAAGCAAGTCAGGTTTTTTGTGAGATTGGGTAAGCTACCTTATCCAAGGCCGTGCTTTATTCGCCGCTCTGCAGTAGGATGCTGTTCTGTATGGAACGCTTCACAGTATGCAGGTCTATTGCTATTATGAACGTCGAGGAGACTGCTAATATGGCAACATGAGGATCAGTTCTCTTACTCTTCATTCTCTTGTAATTATATGTATGTAGTTTGTGATTTATTTTATTTCTTGTGCATTGACTTTAGTGTACAAGGTATGTCAACTGTAAACTGCTGTGAACTTATGCTGATAAATGATGCCCCGTTCAATGAGCTCCTGCCACTGTACACACAAACACTGCACACGCAAACGGTTCTTTTCAGAGCCACCTGCACACACTATTCACCATTCACCAAAGAGCTCTTTTCAGGCATGGCAGGTTTGCTGCAGTTTTTACGGTTGAGGAGACTTCTGATATAGCAACATGAGGAGCAGTTTTTGGCTCTTTATATGTGCATTGTCTGTGCTACTGCTTGTGAATGCTTTATTACTTTTACTGCTGTAGTTGTACTGCACATCGTGCAAATCCCAGTGGCCTAGACACACAGTGCTAAGTGCATGTACTTGCCCCACCTTCCATTTTGGCCTACCTTAAACTCTGGTAATGGCACTTTCTAGTTGTTTGTGATAGTGTTGTCTTTATTATTTTGCAGAATTCTAATTTCAAACTTTCTGACTATGTAGTACGGCCCTTACCACCTTACCACTTGTGATTATTGCATAATAATTTGACAAAGTCACTGTTTTGGACGAACAATATTTAGTGCTTTATATCCTACAGAAAAAAACCAGATATATCCAATTACATATCTACCGCAGAATGTGACTGCTGCCATTAAATTCTATGAGCCATACAACGATCAGTGTAGTGCAACGATCTAGGACTATATCAAAGTTTCTCTTAGAAGTACCCAAATTTTCTTGCACTGCTGACAATAGCAGTTCCAAGACAAATTGTTATTGGCACTTGTAAATTGGGTGGACACTAAAACCCACAAATGGTCCAATTATCAAGACGTGACAAAATCAAGTAATACCGTTATAAAACGTTTGCGTTAACATACACAATTTTTTTGTTACCATGACAACAGAAATCGGTTTGATGCCAATTTGAAATGTATTCCTGATAACACTAGTATGGTTCAAAATGTCAAAGATATCTAGAATATCAACTGCGTTATTTATTTTTCAGTTAATATACCCAAATTTTTATTGCCCTGCCAGACACAAATTTGACAAGCTATGCCTGCATTTATTGATACTTTTGTGATTAAGTGTACATGCACCAATGGCACTGCCAGTGTTCTGGCCGGGAAACTATTTTTGGCTATCGAAAGCTGGAGCCTTCTCGATGGCGATAGCTGTGAGTAACCGGATTTCTAGTCTGGCGAAACCAATACCAGCTGTGTTATTCAATTTTGTCTTCTGCTACACATAGTTGTTGGAGTTGTTGTAGCTAAATGGAATGGGATCCAACTGTAATGCAGGCCACTGCTTCTATATGACAATGGTCATCGAGTCTCTGCAGTATGTCTTCGTGCTTCATTGGTGAAATTGATTCTTGGATAAATATCTACATCTGTATGCTGTGACAATTAACTGACGACCTGCAAGTTCACCCTTTCCAAGGTATGTAAATAGTTACTTTTACACGGAATGATATCTTGTTATTATGTGAATATCTGCACATGGCAGCTATATGATAATTATGACGATGAACATTATGCATGTATGTATGTATATATGTACGTATGTGCGATCTGTATGTGGTCCTCGGGGGTCCTGAGGTCCCCCAAGTCCTCGACGTCACGATGATCGTCAAATTTGTCATACAGTGTCGAATTTGAACAAACTGGAACTAGTTTGTTTCCAAAGACAGCCATTGTATCTACTGAAATTTAATAACGCCGTATATCGAGGCTCGATCGGAGTCTGGTCGATCGCTGAAGTTGATTACATGCAGACTTGGTACGCAATCGTCGATCGGTCGAATCGATTTCCGCGACGACCAACATTTCTCTACTGCCGGTTACCTGGGTAGGAGTGGTCGGTCTCTCGTTCGGAGTCCGATCGCACGCCGGTGTCGCGCGCGCGGTCCGATCGCTCGGGTCTGTGACCGGTGGCAACCGAGTGCGACCGGCTCGACTCCGACCACGCAGAGTGTGAAGGAGTATCCAGCAACATTAAAAAGACTCCGATGTAGTGTTTTTCTGTACTGCCCTATAGGGGCCATTGGCTCAACATATAAGTCGCGAAAAATCTCAAAAAGTTTACATACGATTTTCAAAAAATTTTCAGGGTTTTTTGCCCTCAAAGATTCTAGTTCACACACAAAAAATTAGCTGGATCCCTTCGTCAGATTTTGGGGGAGGGGGTGGGAAAGAAAAAAGTTTACCCCCTATTTTCTCCCCCCTGGGGGGTCCTGGGGCCCCAATTTTTTTTCCCGTTAGGGGTCTCCTAAGGCCCTACTTAAGTTCTAAATTTGACGCCCCTCCGTAAGAAATTGGGGTCAGGGGGTGGGGCAATCCGTTTAAAAAAATTTTTACGGGTGAATTTCCGGGCGGGACGTACCGGCGGGCTCGTACTACCGACAGAAACAGTCTTTACTGCGTTTTACAGAAGACAAAATTATCTAAAAAGTACCCTCTCAGATTTTTGAATTTCGTCCCCGGTTGGGAGCTATGGCCCCCCAAAGTTGAACAAATTTTCAAAAAAAAATTTCGCATAGTTTCCGGGGGCCTCGTGCGCGGGGGTTAGGGGCTGCGTTGGAACTGTGTACCGGATATCGTAGGCAAATAAGCCCCAATCTACAGATATACAATATTCCCGGGGTACTCCTGGGGGTATAGGGTACATGGTGCCCCGAACACACCCCCTGTCCAGAGGTCGATTTTGGCCATATTTGGCGAACGATCCTGACCAAATACAACAGGCTGGGGTTATTATCTCTAGTCCGCTTGGTAGAATGGTTCAGGGCCAAAAAATCTGTCGTCGGGTTTTTGGAATTTCCGTTCGAGGGCGGAGCTATAGGGCGCCGAATTTGACCAACGCGGCGACATTTTTGGATTTTCGCGATTTTAGGCGATGTTTGGCGTGCCATAGCTCGGCCGCTAATTATCCTATCCCAATAATTTTTCAGAACTCCATAGTCGGTATGGGGCTCTACAAAATTACCAAACTACAGATCTGTAGGTTGGAAACTGACGTCACCAGTAACGGTCAAACATTCGGAAAAGTTCAAAGCCGGACTATCGCGACGCGCGGCGATGTTTGACCAACTATATCTCTGTACACGACACACATATTCCTGTCGTATTTCGAGAATCCATAGGTGTCCGGTAAGTCTACTGAGTGGCCAAAACTCAAAAGTGTACGAGGGAAAACGCCCTCGCCACGAATGGTCAAACTTGCTAGATCGTGCGATATCGCGCAGTTTCGGGACTTGCGAGAAATCGGCTAAGTCCATCGAAATTAGTGTACCGTAGAAACATGATTTTTACGCGTTTCAGACCATTTCAACACGTTTGGGCATAATTTGTCGTGACAAAATTTTTTTCTGATTTACTATGGAAATCGGCTGGACTTAGAATTTATGCAAGCTATGCCGTTTTGGGCCGATGGACCAAGTTTGAATCTCCATATCTCGGCCGTTTCTGAAGATATCCGTCTGATTTTGTCAGAAACCATAGACCAGTAGGTGCTCTCCCCAACAAGTCGAAAACATCCCACACACGGCCATATTTCCATTTCCGGTTTCATCGCAAACATGCTGTGTCGCGTGGCGCTGGACCGTGTTTGGCTCGAAATATCTCGGCCATCTATACAGATATTCCAGTTATATTTCGGGGATCCATAGTCGTCCAGTTTGTCTATTAAGCGGCCAAAACTCAGGGGTGTACGAGGGAAAACGCCCTCGCCACAAATGGTCAAACTTGCTAGATCGTGCGATATCGCGCAGATTCGGGACTGTCGAGAAATCGGCAGAGTCCATCGATATTAGTGTTCCGTAGGAACATGTTTTTTACGCGTTTCAGACCATTTCAACACGTTTGGGCATAATTTGTCGTGACAAAATTTTTTTCTGATTTTATATGAAAATCGGCTGGACTTTGAAATTTTGCACGCCATACCGCTTTGCGCCGAGGGACCAAGTTTGACCCTCTATATCTCGGCCTTTTCCGAATATATCCGTACGATTTTCTCAGAAACCATAAACAGGTAAGTCCTCTCCCTGAAAAATCTAAAACAACCCACACGCGAAGGAGTATCCAGCAACATTATAAGACTCCGATGTAGTCTTTTTACTCCCTGCCGTATACCTGGATTGGGATAACATGTAAATCGCGAAATATCTCGAATCCCATCCATACGATTTTCGAATAATTTTCAGGGTTTTTTGCGCTCAAAGATTCTAGGTCACAGGCAAAAAATTGCTCGTCAAAACTTAGGGGTTTTCGGGGGAGGGGGTGGGAAAGAAAAAAGTTTACCCCCCATTTTCTCCCCCATGAGGGGCCCGGGGGCCCCCAAATTTCTACGCCTTAGGGGCCTTGCCCGGCGCTACTTAAGTTCTAAAACTGACGTTCCTGTGTTAAAAATTGGGGTGAGGGGGTGGTTACTTCCGGTTTCAAAAAATTTTTACTAGGTGACCCATTACACGGGCTGTATTGGGGGGGTTGTCCACATCCGACAGCCATTTTTTAAAATGGATATCACAGAGGAGTTCAATACCTAAAATTCTGTCGTCGGGTTTTTGGAATTTCGCCCCCGTTTCGGAGATACAGCCCCCCAAATTTGAACAATTTTTTGTCAAATTTTTAACAAAAAATGTCATGGGGCCTGCTGTAAAGGGGATAACAGCTGGGATGTACTTCGGTACAGTTTTCAGTAGGGCTGTGCTGTGTAATCAACAGGTGCATCAAGGTTGGGCAGCAAACCAAGCGCTGGAGGCGACATGGCCCCCCAAACATACCCCCTGAAAAAGGTCGATTTTGGCAATTTTGAACCTAAAAATCCGACGACGAAATTTCAACCCTCACATATTGTCTGTACGGCGTTTAACAGAAAAATAAATTTGCTAAAATGCGTCTGACGGCGATTTTTGAATTTCGCCCTCGTTCTGGAGCTACAGGCCGGCAAAGTTGCCCTGCGCGGCGACATTTTCAAATTTTCGCGATTTTAGGCGATGTTTGGCGTGCCATAGCTCGGCTGTTAATTAACCTATCCCCACAATTTTTGGCGCCTCCATAGAGAGTCAGGGTGTCTACAAAACTACCAAACTACAGACCCGTAGGTTAAAAACTGCCGTCGCCAGCAACGGTCAAACTTTCGGAAAAGTTTAAAACTGGTCTATCGCGACGCGCGGCAATGTTTAGCCAGCCGTATCTCGCTACACGACACACATATTCCTGTCATTTTTCGAGGATCCATAGTAGTCCGGTATGTCTACCAAGGGGCCAAAAATCAATTGTGTACGAGGGAAAACGCCCTCGCCACAAATGGTCAAACTTGCTAGATCGTGCGATATCGCGCAGTTTCGGGACTTGCGTGAAATCGGCTAAGTCCATCGATATTAGTGTTCCGTAGGAACATGTTTTTAACGCGTTTCAGACCATTTCAACACGTTTGGGCATAATTTGTCGTGACAAAATTTTTTTCTGATTTTCTATGAAAATCGGCTTGGACTTAGAAATTTTGAGCGCCATACCGTTTTGGGCCGAGGGACCAAGTTTGACCCTCTATATCTCGGCCGTTTCTGAAGATATCCGTACGAATTTCACAGAAACCATAGACAGGCAGGCGCTCTCCTCAACAAATCGAAAACAATCCGCACACGGCCATATTTCTACTTCCGGTTTCATCGCAAACATGCTCTGTCGTGTTAATCTTGCGTTTGCCTATTGCTGACAATCTCCCCTGAGCAGAGCCTTAACGGTTGGAGATAGACCCCCTAATGTATTGGAAGTCGAATAGGAAATCGAGGTCGGAAAATCGATTGAACATATTTCCGC
>Ga0209680_1000355_pt1 | contig 12265 bp, 6 predicted proteins | sample WorMetLIZISLAND1_FD_187413 | JGI IMG/M metagenome (GOLD analysis project Ga0209680, IMG submission 187413) | Marine gutless worms symbiont microbial communities from Max Planck institute for Marine Microbiology, Germany - Olavius loisae LIZARD... ... | reverse complement strand
AGGTCTCCAATGAACGACGGACTCGAATAATTGCCAGATGCTGAGACGTGTATCGAACTACCATGTTTTACAAGTAGCCTATTCAGAATGGCTCGCCTTGGAAGGGCAACAGGAATTTAACACATGATGATACAGCCCCATATTCAGCCCTAAAGTGATTTTTGCCGTTTTCGGTTTGTGATGATTCTTATCGCCCTTACACACTGTTATGAACTGGAAAGTTTGTAACATAATCTAATAATATACAAACAGTATCGAAAATTCATAAAGGAAGATAGTAAACGAGGTTATAGTCAATACATTTTATTAGCGCACGATGGCATATAGCAATGCTTAGCGCGCTTATGCTATCGCCCGTCCGTCCGGCCGTCTGTCTATCAGACGGGTGGATTATAGAACAACGGTTGAAGTTTATTATGAAATTTTCACCATATGGTAGCCCCATCCCTTCAGTTTTTGCGGGGTAAGTTTCATCCAGAAATTCTAAGAGGTTCTCGAGCGGGGGCATTAAACAAAGGTGGGGTGTGAAAACAAGCTATTTTCTGGCGTTAAACGTCAATATCTCGAAAACGGTAGAAGATACGTCCAAAGTTACTACTAATGACTAGTAGGAAGTCGCACATGGGCGTTCGATTGACACCAGGATCGATGACCTTGTATGATCTTGAACTGATATAAGGTCATATTTTGTGGGAATTTCGCGTGACTTTTGCAAATTGGAAGGCAACAACGGCTAAATGAATGAAGATAGACCCGTAATGTCTGCGAAAAAATTGTAGCCCACTAAATGTACTTTTAGCGATGTACAGGTTATTTCGATAGTGCAAGGCATTCCTCCGCTAGGCGGCGTTAAACAACGGTTGGTGGGGAAAACAAGCTATTTTGAAGCTAAATGCGCCAATATCTCAAAAACTGTAGGAGATACGTCCAATTTTACTATTAATGACTAATAGGAAGTTGCATACGCGCTTTCGACTGACACCAAGATCGACGACTTTGGATGACGTTGAACTGTATCAGTTCGAATTTTCAGAGAATTTCGCAGGATTTCGCAGATTTCAGACGCAACAACAGCTAAACGAATGGAGATAGACCAGTATTGTCGGCGACAACGTTCTAAGCGTCTGAATGTACTTTTCTACAGTGTGTTCTTTACGTTCATTTGCCGTAGATTTGTTCGCTAGGTGCCTTCATACACGCACTGCTGTCGCGCGCTTACCTTAGCGTTAGCTAGGCTTTCTTGTTTAAAATTGTAACTGCAGCTGGTGCTTGCCACACGTCATGATTCTGGAGAGTTCGTCTTCCAGCAAGTTTGCCGCAGCGCGCAGAACACGCTAGTTTCATGACATAAATACTTCATAAGTTAGTGTAGCGACGCGTTTTAGGTGAAGTGGGATATTTAATGATTGCTGTATTTGTATTGCAAATTTCCTGGAAAATATGACAGTAAATATATTTCGAAAATCGGCTGGTATTTGATGAAGTTATGTGTAGACTACGTTGGCTTACTTTTTTGGCCCACCCTGTAATAGTTTAAACTATTTTTAGTTGGGCCAATACTTTAAGTAATTTAAATTAGCTTCGTTTTAGCATTAGCTTAGCTGAAAAATTAGTTGCTATCTAATTAGCGTAACTGAGATCTTTTAGTTGGATTATCACAATAACATCTGCAATTAAATAATTCGTACTGAGTGATTTTTCTCTTATTGTCAGTTTGTAATAGCTTGGAACCTTTGACAATCATGTAATGCAATGCGGTGTGTCATTGTTTCAATAAACCATTATCTATCTATCTATGTATACACTATCTGCAGCAGCATCGCGCGGTTTCCCTGCGACAGCACAGATTTGCATTGCTGTGGTTAGCGAATACCACTGCAAACTCAATGCAAAGCGGCTGTAGCTACTAGCCCACTATCTAGCACTGATCAGCGGAGTGTCCAGCGAGATTTGACCACGCACCTGTCAGCGATTACGTAATCACGCCAGTCGGTTCCTCGTTGCTGCTGAGTTCCGCGCTGAACCTTTCAGCGCCGCCAAAGTCGACCAGTTTTAATTAGTCTTTCGCTGATGCATTCTTAGATGAACTACAGAAAAAAAACTGGCATAAAGATTTACCACTTCATCTCAAATCTTGCGAAAACTTAATGTTCCTCTGCGCAACTTTGCAGCACGTTATTCAATATCACTGTGAAGCAAAATCGTTATTTACAGTCAAAATGTCCACCGTGTGCTCGAACGCAAGCTCGAAGACGTGGACGCCACTGCCTGACCGCTTCATCGATGACCACCTGGTGGAAATGTTCCCACTCTTGGATCAGGCGCGACTTCAGCTGGTCGACGTCATGAATCTGGCTGCGGTACACACGCTCCTGCAGCTTCCCCTAAATCTGGTAGTCGTCTGGGTTAAGGTCAGAACTGTTGGCTGGCCACAGAGCTGGAGTGATGAAGTCTGGTGTTTCATGAGTTAACAGATGCACTGTCTTACGTGTTCTGTGAGTAGACCCCGGCGTCGACGGCTTGAAGCGTTTATATTACGACTGACGCCGAAATTATTCGACTAATAAGTCGACGCGTCGCAATTTTTCCGGCGGCAGCGGCGCGTCAGATTTTCGACAGCGATTGCGACGCAGCTAATCAAAAAAAAATTACGGCGTGATACCGCCGAATTTCCGACCTTGTGGGTTCCTCGATAAATGGACAGAAGTCTTCCCCGTAGACAAAATCCTGCATAGGCCTATGCCATTGCACTGACTGTCTCTTCGCTGTTTTTGAAGTAATTTAGTCACACCAGTCGACCTACAGCTACCTGCCTTCATCATCTTTCTGCACCAAGAATGTGAGACTAATCTCTCATTTCCACACTTACAGGACTTCTTAAATATCCTATATGTCTAGAGTTTTCACTTGCACCAAAAACTACTGTTCGTTTATCTCCTGGGTCTCTGCCCGGGATCAAAATAACTATATACTTATAGCCATTTCTACTATTACGTGTACTTTTTGTAGGCTAAAAGTATTGAGGCAGGCGTACACGATACCACTGTCTGAACTTTTGGTATCGCGACGGCGACACATCGTGGTATCGCCAGTATAGCTAAACGCTAAGCCTAGACATTTTAGTCCGTAACACCAATGGGTCATGTAGACCAGTTACATAAAACAAGTAAACATGACTGAATGAATTGAACACTAAAAATTCAGTGTTTGCGTCGAAAAACTGGACATTAAATGCAACGGCGGCGGCGCGGAAAAAAATTCGGCGGCGATTTGACTGTTCAGTCGACGACTTCGACGCCATGGAAATAAGTAAATAAATAAGTATGAAAGTAAGTCGGCGAAATTCAACGGCGCCGGGGTCTATATGTGAGCAGGAGCGTTGTCCTGCCTGAGTGCCTGACCGCACTCACCGCAGTATGTAACGCTATATTGAAAACTAAAAATATTTTGTCGTCAATGTTTGAATATTAATAACTCGTGTAATAAATAATATTTTCTTATGAACTTTGGCAGTTCTGTCACATTCATAATCAAGCACACGCAATTTGGTTAGGATGCGTTAGGATTTGCCATTTCTATCGTACATTGTCTAGTGTTACAGTTTCTTTCGTGGACACAGTGTATATACAAAGATCTGCCACAAAAAGTTAAATTTCGCTTATAGGTCATTTAAGGTCATACATATTCTCAGCTAATCGATACCTCGTCTATGACTTTATATAGGCAGTTAATAGTACCGTTGTATCTCTGAATGTCAGTGCTGTGAGTAACGAAAGTAAAAATACTTCGTTACCTGTATGAAGTAACTTTTTAGAACTTTACTTTTTAACTGCAACGAGTACAAAATAATATCAAGTACTTTTACTTGTAACGGAGTAACTTTTTGAGCTGTTGCTTGTACTTTTACTTCGTTACATATGGAAATAAGACACTTTCGTTACAAGTAACAAAGATCCGGTCGTAAATGGTAAGGCCAATATACCAGGAGCTCAAAATATGAAACTGAAGCGTTCATTAGTCACGCCGCTGACGCTGTGAACATCAGATCAGTGATGTTGTATACCCTGCTGCGGCGGTATCAGGACGTTATGTCCAATCTATTCAGGCTGTGGTAGGACTTTAGGTGACGTCTACTGTGTTTTGCGTTTTGCTGCATTTGTTTGTTCACTTAGATTTCATCACAGTGTAGTCAATGGGAAACCCGCGATTTGGGGGAGCCGTAGCCCCCTAACCCCTTGACCAATCGACTTGATTAATATTTGACAGGGGTGATTACACCAGCCATACGACACTACACTCCAAAAATGGTAAAAATCGGCCCCGCAAGGCCGGCCCGGCAAAGGGGTGAAATGTGAATGTAAATGCGGTTATTTATTTTTTATTTTTTTATTTTTAAATAGGATTTCTTGCCCGCCTCTCGGGACCACATTTTTGCATCGATCGACATCATTTTTGCACCAGATGACGTGCTTCGGTGGGGATTGATTTTCTAGGGAGGTCTCATTGTTAGGGTTAACATTTTTCCCTTCCTAAAAACCCCAAAACCTCAATTTTTCGGCCCACTTTTGGACTTACAAATTTTCGCCCGAAAACGCTTTACAATGGCAACGCTACAGAGTAAACTACCCTTAATCATCATCGTAGCCACCTGAAAGTTGCAGAGTGAATAGGCAAATCGGGGTCAAGGTTTCCTAATTTTAGGTAGTTTCTGGCCCCCTACCTACAGGTCACGTGACACAGCGCATGCGCAATGGCCGTTTTCGTCTATATAACGAGGATTAACATTATAATGGCGGATACACAAGAGTTGGTGAACACAGACTCTTGCTATTTGACAAACTGCTAGAACATGGCAAACTTGAATAGATATATGAAAAATTTCCCCCAAAGGGGCGTGGCCTAGGTCACGTGACCCCTAAAATTTTCGGAGTACGATTGAACATATCTTCAAAACTACTTGAGCTAGAGACCTCAAATTTGGTTACAGCTTCGTCTGGGAAAAGCCGAGCGGGCGCGCTAATAATTTTCCCCAAAAGGGGCCTGGCCTAGGTCACGTGACACCTAACATTTTTGGCATATAGTCGAACATAGCTTCAAAACTACTTGAGTCAGAGACTTCAAGTTTGGTACACAGCTTCCACTTGGAAAAGCCGAGCGGGCGCGCCAATAATTTTCACCCAAAGGGGCGTGGCCTAGGTCACGTTACCCCTCATTTTTGGCATACAATCAAAAATCTTCAAAACTGCTTGAGCTAAAGACTTCAAATTTAGTACATCACTTCGTTTGGTGAAAGCCGAGCGGGTGCACTAATAAGTTTCCCCATAAGGGGCGTGGCCTAGGTCACGTGACCCATAAAATTTCTGGGAAACAATCAAAAATATATTCAAATCTATCAGAGCTAGAGACTTCAAATGTGGTACATAACTCGCCTTGCGAAATCCGAGCTAGCGCTCAAATAATTTTCCCCAAAAGGGGCATGACTTAGGTCACGTGACCCTTAAATTTTCTCGCAAACGATCCAAAATATCTTCAAAACTATTTGAGCTGGAGACTTCAAATTTGGTCCGTAGCTTCGCATATGGAATGCCGACCGACCATAAATAGCCTACCTTTCCCCAAAAGTGGCGTGGCTCAGGTCACGTGGCCAATAAATTTTTGGCATACGATGGAACATATCTTCAAAACTGCTTGAGCTAGGGACTTCAAATTTGGTACATAGCTTCATCTTTGGAAAGCCGAGCGACCGGAGCGGGCGTGGTAAAAATTTTACCGAAAAGGGGTGTTTCATAGTCACGTGACCCTTAAAATATTTGGCATACGATAGGCCTTATTAAATTAGGTAATAAAACAGCAAATATTAAATGTAAAAAAACCTATCAGTTTACAACACCGTGTAAGGGCGATGAAGTCACACATCCAAAACAGCACAGATCATTTCTGGGATAATGTGATAGAACGATCTCATTGCACTTACAATCCACTTGACGTGACCCCCATTTTTAGCCGACCGTACTAACGGTCGCGCTATTGTTACACTGTTGCGTCTGTCTGTCGTCTGTCGTCTGTGTGTAACGTTATGTATTGTGGCTAAACGGTGCGTTTTAGAGCAAAAGTTACTATTGAGAGCCTATAGGAAGTCGTATATAAGAAATCGATTGGTACCAAAATGAATGACCTTGATCTTTGTTTAGAGGTCGTATCAAGGTCACGTCAACCGTTGCGTTACATTTGACGTTAATCTCGGAAACCGTTAGAGATAGAGGTTTGGTTTCAAAGTACTACCGATAGGAAATGGCATATGGACTATCGAATGGTCACGTGACCGATGACGTCACGTGACCTTGAAAGGTCAAACTCGTGACCCCAATACGCTTAGAGCGCAATATCTCGAAAACTACTTGAGCTAGAGACTTCAAATTTGATACACAGCTTTGTGTGGGCAATGCCGAGCAGGCGCGCAAATAAATTTCCCTGAATGTGGGCGTGGCCTAGGTCACGTGACCCCTACAATTTTTGGCAGTACCGCGACAGCTTGGCTTCTTGTACTTTTGCACTTCCTCATTATCACGTGAGTAACGAAACGGAGATAATGCAAACGCCAGACAACAGCGGTTATAATGACTAATAAACTGTTGTTATTAAGTGTCGTGTGCGCCTGTAATTTAGAGTTGCCAACTTACTATAAATCGACACGTTCACGGGGGGTCTCGTCTAGTGGATTGTAAGTGCAATGAGATCGTTCTATCACATTATCCCAGAAAAAATGATTTGTGCTGTTTTGGATGTGTGACTTCATCGCTCTTACACGGTGTTGTAAACTGATAAGTTTTACATTTAATAAGTTTAAAGTGCAGTTTTTTAAAGTAGCTTATCGAGTGCAGTTGAGTTAGGCTAAATGAGATTATTGCTTCGTCAGTTCTGTGTTACAATAACTGGTATTTACTAGCAATGATTAGCGTTTTTATCAAGTAAATGCAACATTTTCGGCATAGCAGGACAATTTCATGGCACGCAAGGCTTAGACAGCATCCAACGGCCGCACACAGTAGACCTAACGTCCTACCACATCCTGAATAGCGTGGGCATAAAGTCACACAATCGCTGCGGCATGCAGACAGCACTCCGGCCAGGGACCTCTGTATCATTAGCATCTAGCGATACGGGCGGGTCCGTGATGGACCAGCACTATGGGTTACCTGTTGAATACAGTGGACAATGCATTCCCGAACAAGGCGGGGGCAAACAAGCCGGCGGCGGCAGCTACTGATGCTATCTCCTGCATGCACTGCAACACGCTGCTGTCACTGCTAGTCGAAGATTACTACTTCATTGGCTAAAGTTGTTACTAATATAGGCCGACTGATGCCTTTACTCTATTTATTTATTATTTTTTGACAACAACAGAATACATGTGTAAACCAATGTAAAATCTAGGATATTAAAAAATCAAAGAATGAAAAACTATAATATTAATTTGGACAAATTGCACAGCAGTAAACAATCACTTAGAGACCGTAAATTACTGAATTTTATAATTTCGTATTGCTCAATAAACTATGGTGTTCGCCGGAAAAGTCACTTCTACTTTTTACTTTTACTTTTTAAGTGAAGTACTCTGTACTTTTTACTCAAACAACTTTTTGAGGAGTTACTTTTATTTTGTAACGGAGTAATTTTATGGCCAGTTACCTGTACTTGTTACAAAGTACTGAAACTGGTTACTTTTTACAGCACTGCTGAATGTGTTTGTAACTTTCATTAACTTCAAAATGCAGACAACTGTTCAGTTGGGCGAGCTCAAATCTGGGATATCTCTGTAACGGCTCTTCAGCCGTTTTAGAGATATCGCAGGTTTTCTACGGTAGCGGCGCCAGAAAATTTATCAGGGTGTGGTTTAGCCACAGCCCACAAGTATGCCAAGCGTGAGAGCGCGAGTCTATGACGGGGATCCTAGCCCCTGGCGGTCAAGCCAGAGTCCTTGGTGGAGGTCAACGGCGAAAACCCCTGAAGCTAGTGACATTTTTGCATTGCAACACACGTTTTTTGCGATTTCCTGGAGGTAGGGCCTAAAATATATCGGAAATTCATACTGCTATTGCACATATGTAGGCATGGATTGTAAAATTAAAGTAGCATCGCACGATAAAAACCGTGTTTGAAAATTGATATTGCTGTGATGTTTAATAATGCTATTTTATTGAACAAAAAATTGAGTAATTTGACTTGAGCATACGGATGCTCATAATACCGCTCGACTAAAATGTGTTATGTATTATACAGCACATTTTAATGGAGCGGCGGCGCCAGCGAAAGCTCGTATATGAGTTGCTATTAGTGGTCTACAGGGTGGCTCAAAATAAAATATCCCAGAAGAGAAACTGCTATATCTTATAGACCATTTTACTTTTTACTGTAAATTTTATACAGTGCGAGTCAAAAAAACCCCTGAGGTTATCTGACATTTTTCATTTTTTTCACAAACAGTTGAGAATTATTAATCCATTTTTACACACCTATTATACGTTCCTATCTACGATAGATTACAAATTTTTATTCAATTATCTCCAACTTTGACGAAGTTATGCCATATTAAGCGCGACTACCTAATTCACATTAATATGCTCAAAACCAAATGCCCACCATCGAAATGCATGCGTTCAGGCGTTTGCGTAAGTCGCTGATAGCTTTGCTGATCGTAACTTTGGACGTATCTGCTACAATTTTAAAATATTGACGCATTTAGCTCGAAAATATCTCGTTTTCCCACCGACTATCGTTTGACGCCCCCTAGCGGAGGAACGCCCTGCGATATCAACGTAATCTATACACTGCTGAAAAGTACATTTAATGGGCTACAATTCTGTCGCTGGCAATACGGGTATTTCTTCATTTGTTTAACCGTTGTTGGCTCCCAAATCAGACCGAATTCGACCTTATAGCAGTTCAAGGACATCCAAGGTCATCGATCTTGGTATCAACCGAATGCGTATATACAACTTTCTATTAGTCATTAACAGTAACTTTGCAGTATCTCCTACGGTTTTCGAGATGTTGACGTTCAAAGCTAGGAAATGACTTGTTTTTCCCACCTCTCCTTGATTGACGCCCCCATCCGTGGGAACCCGTTAGAATTTGTGGACGAAACTTACCCCACTAAAACTAGAGGGATAGGCTAGCGTGTGGTGAAAATTTCATAATCTTAACTTCAACCATTTTTGTATAATTCACCCGTGTGAGAGACAGACAGACAGACGGACGGGCGGTAGCATATAGTGAGCTAAGCATATGCTATATGCTGTCGCGCGCTAAACAAGATGCCAAGCTGTCGCTAGGATAGCCGACCGTACTGCCTCACAGCAGACGCTCACTTTCAGGGAAAATTATTATTTGTGCGCCCGCTCGGCATTCCCCATACAAAGCTGCATGCCAAATTTGAAACCTCTAGCTCAAGTAGTTTTCGAGATTTTGCGCTCTAAGCGTATTGGCGTCACGAGTTTGACCTTTCAAGGTCACGTGACGTCATCGGTCACGTGACGCAATGGTTGACGTGACCTTGATACGACCTCTAAACAAAGGTCAAGGTCATTCATTTTTGTACCAATCGATTTTTAATATTCGACTTTCTATAGGCTCTCAATAGTAACTTTTGCTCTAGGACGCACCGTTTAGCCACAATACATAACGTCACAGACGACGACAGACAGACGACAGACGACGACGACAAACGCAACACTACCAATAGCGCGACCGTTAGTAGGGTCGGCTAAAAACGAACAAGTCCGACAGCAATGACTGTCCGATGATGTATGCACTGCACACACCAGAGCCACGTTTTTTTACGCAGTTTAGACTAAAATAAGTCGACCGAGAAGGTCAATTCTTTTTCAATTTTTCCGATATAGTCAGTCGTGGGGCTGAGAAAAATTCGGCAAAATAGTAGCGCGACGCAAATTTACAGTTTCATATAGATTTTCAACTGCGCCTCTTTTCAGATAAGTACAAGCTGGGGGAACGGGTGGGGGTAAATTTTCACGCTTTCTTTATGCACTTTTACTTCGTCCAGAATATCAATAAAGAACTCTGACGTGTCTCTAAATTAGACCGCTATGGGCGCCAAAATTTGAAGAAAATGAAACATTTCAAACATTTTATAAGGGGGTTGAGGGAAGTATATGATAGAAGGATAAAAGGAAAGTTACAGAAACCCATGACATTTTGCCCACATTCGGTAACAGAACTTTCTAAACCACTGTATGGCCTAGTTATAGACATCTGAACAAAATTTACTCAAACTGGGGTAAAGCGTTCGCTCGGTTGATCCCTTTCGACACTCCATCGGTTAAGAAATCTTGACGCTAGCTTTGTTCGTTACCGGAGTGTGTCAGAGAGACGAATGGATGGACATCACTGTTATAGCAATGCCAGCGCTTGCATACATGTAGATAGCCATTCTATCGCGCTTGGGGGCACGTGTACTGTGGGGTAGTAAAAATACAATAAATATGTGCACTTTTAGGATGAAAATGGTATTCAGTATTCCTCATTAGCCGACCGTACTAACGGTCGCGCTTATGCTACAGTGTTGCGTCCGACGTCTGTCGTCGTATCTGACGTTATGTATAGTGGCTAAACGGTTCGTCCTAGAGCAAAAGTTACTATTGTGTGCCTATAGGAAGTCGTATATGAGAAATCGATTGGTACCAAAATGAATGACCTTGACTTTGTTTAGAGGTCGTATCAAGGTCACGTCAACCATTGCGTTACATTTGACGTTGAATATCACGGAAACCGTTAGAGATAGAGGTTTGGTTTCAAAGGACTACTATAGGAAATGGCATATGGACTATCGAATGGTCACGTGACCGATGACGTCACGTGGCCGTGAAAGGTCAAACTCGTGATCCCAATACGCTTAGAGTGCAATATCTCGAAAATGGCTGGAGATAAGACTCCGTTCCAAAGGACCACCAACAGGAAATGACATAGGCCTATTATGCATTATCAAATGGTCACGTGACCGATGACGTCACGTAAGCCAAAGGTCTTGTGAGGCAGTACGGTCGGCTATCCTAGCAACAGCCTGGTTTCTTGTTTTGCTTTCATTTAACTCCCTATTCGTTACAATTTTGTTTTGTCCCATTATCGATCGGTTGCATTCGTTTAATAGTTGGCCGATTTTACAAACTCTTTCACTGGTAAATTCTGCGGTAAATTTGCAACAAGCCTCGTCACGTTTCAACTGTATGTTCCGGGGCAGATCGCGAGAATCTAACAGCGCTCCTCAGGCCATGCCCTCCTACCCGGATAAATCTGCTCTATAGTTATCGTGCCCTGTTAGACGTCGTGTCAGTTCATAGGCCTACACCTCGGCGGAGCCGTTCGATCTAAATCTTAATTGACTTGCAAATCGTCGCGTAGTTACGTAACGTCATCGTGTTACAGTGATTGCACCTGCCTACGTGCGGATTTTCCGATACAGAACAAGAAGCTCAGCTAATGCTGAGATATGCCTGACCGAGTAGCAGAGTGTGTCACGGTATATTAAATACATCATAAATAAAAATATTTGCTTTTATGATTATTTTACAAAATAAGCCAAATTTACATAAATTACGCAGCAGTTGCGTCCGATTTATTATACTCCGTTATATTACGTTGCGTTATGTAATTAGTTTGGTTTTTGTTCCGGTTAAGACGGCGATGGAGGATTGAACAAGAAGTCAAGTTGTCGCTAGGATAGCCGACCGTACTGCCGAACAGCAGTTTAAATAAAAATGTCTAAATAGCATCTCCAGCTGTTTTCGTGCATTGGGCTCTTAATCGTATTGGGTCACGACGTGGCCTTTCGGGGTCACGTGACGTATCGGTCTCGTGACTCGTGGCCATTGGATTCCCCGCAGGCCATTTCATATTGGTGGTCCTTTGGAACCAATCCTCTATCTCTTAACGGTTTCCGAGGTATTCAATGGCAATTGTGAGGCAATGGTTGACATGACCTTACACGACCTGTAAAAAGGTCAAGGTCATTCATTTTGGTAACAATCGATTCTCCTCACCTACGACTTCTTACGGCTGTCAGTAGTAACTTTTGCTCTAGAACGCACCGTTATGTCATAATACATCGTGTCCCCGACTCACAGATAGACAGACAGACGCATCCACTGTCGCATGGGTAATAAGAAGCCAAGCTGTCACTAGGATAGCCGACAACAGTACTGCATCACATTAGACTATCTAGTATTTAGCGATTGTTGCTAAATAGCAT
>Ga0209680_1000353_pt1 | contig 12287 bp, 3 predicted proteins | sample WorMetLIZISLAND1_FD_187413 | JGI IMG/M metagenome (GOLD analysis project Ga0209680, IMG submission 187413) | Marine gutless worms symbiont microbial communities from Max Planck institute for Marine Microbiology, Germany - Olavius loisae LIZARD... ... | reverse complement strand
CTTCCAGAACACCTGTAGACGGAAAATGAGCCGTTCCCGGGCCAAGGGCACGAAATCAACGTCGAAAGCCGTGGCTGCCAATCCATCCGACATCAGACCGCCCCAGCCAGAACGTTTTTACACGGCTAAGACCGTCGGCGGAACCGTCGGTAACGACTTCAACGTCACGGTGACGGCGACGGCCACGGAGGACGACGGCGATACCGCGACCTCTGTCGCCAATATCCCGGTCGAAGTCGCCAACGACCCCGACCTGCACATTCACAATGCGGAAGGTTTCGAGGACCATCCGCTGCCGCTCAACCTCGATGCCGCGTTGACCGACGTCGAAGGCGAAACGCTCTCGATCACCATCGCTGATATCCCGGACGGTGCCATCCTGACAACCACCGGCGGCCAGGTGCTCGACGTTAGCAACGGCACGATCACGCTGACGCCCGAACAGATTCCCGACCTGCATATCCAGGCACCGCCCGATTCCAACGTCGACTTCGTCCTCAGCGTGACGGCGACGTCGACCACTGCATTCGGCGACATCGCCGAAGTGACGGCGCCCATGCCGGTGCAGATCACCGGCATTGCCGATGATCCGGACCTGGCGACGACAGACGTGGTCGGCGAGGCGGAGACGGCGATCCCGCTCACCATTAACACCAACTTGAACGATACCGACGGCTCCGAGACACTCAGCATCAACATCTCCAACCTGCCGGACGGCGCCTACCTGTCCGTCAACGGCACGCAACTGACCCCAGACGACGATGGCTCCTATACGTTGACCGAGGATCAATTGGTCGGTCTCACCGTGACACCGCCGACCGGCTCGGAGGATGCCTTCACGCTCCTCGTCAAGGCGACGACGACCGATTACGAGGAAGACGGCACGATCAGCGACACGGCCACTGTCGGCGACGTTCTCAACGTCATCCTCGACGAAGGCGCCGACCCGCCGATCGTCAACATCGGCGACGCCCAGGGTTACGAGGATACGGCGATCCCGCTCAACATCGATGCCCAGTTGGCCGATGCCGACGAGGTCCTGAGTGTCACCATCTCGGCGATCCCGCCGGGTTCTGTCCTCATGAGCGGGACGACGGAAATCACCATCACCAACGGTTCCGCCTCCCTGACCCAGGAACAGTTGGCCGACCTGACGATCACGCCGCCGGCCGACTCGAACCTGGATATGAATTTGTAGGTCACGGCGACGGCGACCCAAGGCGGAACGACGGCGACGACGACCGACACGTTGTATGTCGATGTCGTCGGTGTCGCCGATGCGCCGAATCTCGCCACCGAGGATGCTACCGGTGACGAAAACGAGGGCATTCCGCTCGACATCTCGACCAACCTGACCGACACCGACGGTTCGGAAAGCCTGTCGATCACCATCGGCAACATCCCGGACGGTGCGTCGCTCAATAAGGGCACCTTCACGCTGTTCGTCACATCGACCTCGACGGAAAACGACGGTGATCAGGCCAACACCTTCGACGTGCTTAACGTCAACGTCGAGGGCGGTGCCGACACACCCGTGCTGGTCATCGGCAATGCCGCCGGTCTCGAGGATAACGCCATTCCGCTCGACATCGATGCGTCGCTGACCGACTTGACGGAAACCCTGTCGGTTACCATAGCCGGCGTTCCCGACGGGGCTACATTGTCCGCCGGCGCCTACAACCAGCAGACCGGCGAGTGGGTACTGACGCCGCAAGAGTTGAACGGCCTGTCGATCACGCCGCCGGAAGACTCCAACGTCGATTTCAACCTGACCGTCACCGCGACCTCGACCAACGGCAACGGCGACATCGCCGAGACCTCCGGCAACCTGCACGTAGCCGTGCAGAGCGTTGCCGACGATCCGACCCTATCGACCCAGGACGCGGCCGGTGCTGGCGGCGAGGCGATCGATCTCGAGATCGCATCGGCGCTGACCGACCTCGACGGTTCGGAGACCCTGTCATTGACCATATCCGGTGTCCCGCAAGGGGCCAGCCTGTCGGCCGGTGTCTATACGGGCAACGGCACCTGGGCGCTTGAACCGGGTGATCTCAACGGCTTGACCATCACCACGCCGGAAAACTACGACACCGACTTCGATTTGACAGTGACCGCGACGGCGACCGACGAAGAGCCGATTGGCGAGGTGCCGTACTCGGACACCGCTTCGGTAACGGCGACCATCCATGTCGACATGGAAGACGCTCAGGCCGATCCGCCAGTCCTCGTCGTCGATGACGCCCAAGGCCTTGAGGACAACGCCATTGCGCTCGACATCTCGGCATCGTTGACCGATCCGGAGGAAACGCTGTCGATGACCATTTCCGGTGTCCCGCAAGGCGCCAGCTTGTCGCTCGGCACGGATCAGGGCAACGGCGTCTGGTCGTTGACGGAAACGGATCTGGCCAACATCGAGAACCTGACGATCACACCGCCGCTGCATTCGGACGTCGATTTCGACCTGACCGTGACCGCCATCTCTCAGGACGGCGACGACACGGCGACGACGACCGATACGCTGCATGTGGACGTCGGTGCGGTCGCCGATACACCGGCCGTATCCGCGGGCGATGGCGACGGCGACGTCGGTCAGACCATCCCGCTCGACATCTCGAGCGCGCTCGTCGACCAGGACGGTTCGGAGACACTGTCGATCACCATCTCCGACGTTCCGTCCGGCGCCTCGCTTTCCGCGGGCACCGATAACCAGGATGGCACCTGGACCCTGGAGCTCGCTGACTTGACCGGTCTCAACATCAACCTGCCGGCCGACGCCAGCGACGACTTCGACCTCACCGTCACGGCGACGGCGACGGAAGCCGACGGCGGCGATCAGGCGTCGAACGTGGTGACCAGCGTCATCAACGTCGACCCCAACGCCAACGACGACGTTAACGAGGCGGATCTCGGCGGCTTCACGTCGGGCAACGTGATCACTGGACTTGGTGACATCATTGACCCGAACGCAGCGGCCGACACGGGTTCGACCACCGGCAACACGATCACCGAAGTGACCTTCGGCGACACCACGGTCAGCTTCTCCGACCCCAGTGCCGTGCAGTCCGACGAGAATGGCAACTTCGTAACCATCGAAGGCGACTTTGGGACCCTGAAGATGTACGAGGACGGCGACTACGGGTACGTCGCCGAAGAAGGGCAGGCCGGTGAGACCGGTTCCGCCGGTTTGACCGATCCGGCATCGCCGGATGTGGTCGAAGCGGCCTGGTCCGGCATCGAGACCTTCGCCTTCGATTTCGGGACCTCCTATCTCGACACCAACGGTCAGCTCGACCCGAGCCTCGCCGACGATTCCGTGAGCTTCAATCAGAACGGTATCGGCGTCGAAGGGACCCAGGGCGGCATGCCGGTCCCCGGCCAGATCAACCATGACGAGAACACCGGACAGTCCGAAGCGCTCGGCGTCAATCTCGGCGTTATGGCGGCCACCGCGACCGTCCAGGTCTCCAACATGTACCAGACCGAAAACGGCGGCGAGCAGGGTGTCTGGCAAGCCTTCGATGCCGACGGCAACCTGGTCGGCGAAGGCGTGCTCGACGACACCACCGTCGATTTCGGCTCGTCGAGCAACGTCGGAACGGCGGAGATCTCGCTGCCGGACGGCGCCCAGTTCCAATACCTGGTGTTCACGGCGACGGATACGGGCGGCGACACCAACTCCAACGATTCGAGCGACTTCTATATCCGATCGATCGAGTTCGAGACGCCCGGCGTCATGGAAGGCGAAGACGTCTTCGGTTACACCATGGCCGATGCGGACGGTGATACCGCCTCCGCTACGCTCACCATCAACGTCGAGAACAACGACGTGACGGCGGAACCGCCGGTTCTCGTTGTCGACGATGCGACCGGGTCCGAAGATACGACGATCGCGCTTAATATCGATGCGTCTTTGACCGACACGGACGGCTCCGAGACTCTCAGTGTGACCATTTCCGGCGTTCCGGACGGGGCCACGCTCTCCGCCGGTACCGATAACCAGGACGGCACCTGGACGCTGGAGCCGGGTGACTTGGCGGGCCTGACCGTTACGCCGCCGGCCAACTCCAACGAGGACTTCACCTTGACGGTGGCGGCGACGTCCACCGAAACCGCCAGCGGCGACACCAACACGGTGACCGACACCCTGACCGTCGACGTGGTCGGCGTTGCCGACACGCCGCAGGTTGTGGTTCAGGACGAGCAGGGCAACGAGGATACCTGGATCCAGCTCAACCTGGACAGCGGACCCTCGGTCGACACCGATGGGTCCGAGACCCTGTCGATCACCATCTCCGACGTTCCCGAAGGCGCGCGCCTCAACCCGGGCGCCGACAACGGGGACGGCACCTGGTCGGTGACTCCTGAACAGCTGCCGCTGGTCTGCATCCTGCCGCCGGAGGACTTCTCGGGCGATATCAACATGACCCTCAACGTGACGACGACCGAGGACGACGGTGACAGCACCACCGCTTCCGAGCCGTTCACCGTCAACGTGGTTCCGGTTGCCGATGCGCCGAGCCTCACGGCGGCCGACGCTCAAGGTCTCGAGGACACGGCGATTCCGCTTGATATCTCGTCGGCACTGACTGATACGGACGGATCCGAAACGCTGTCGATCACCATCTCCGACGTTCCGGACGGAGTTACTCTGTCTGCCGGTACGCTCAACACCGACGGCACCTATACGCTGACGGTAGACGAATTGGATGGCCTGACGGCAACACCGCCGTTGCACTCCAACGTCGACTTCGACCTGACGATCACGGCGACCTCACAAGAGACGGCGACCGGCGATACGGCAACCACGACCACTTCGATGCATGTCGACGTCGTCGGCGTCGCCGACGAACCGCCGCTGACGGCCGAATTGGGCGACGGCACCTACGAGCCCGGCGACCCGCAGGTTCTGACCGTTGAGGTGACCAACGTCGGCAATGCCAGCGCCGGCTACAACAACACTTACGGCTACTACATCAAGGGCGAGAACGGTGAGCCGGTCGAAGGCGGCATCGTCTGGAGCAATGTCAAGACGACGGTCGGCGAAACCGAGACCATCACGCTCGAGGGCGTCGATCCTTCGTCCGTCGGGTTTCTTCCTGATCCCTGACGGATTTGATCACAACCCGGGTATGACCGACGGCATGCCGGTTACCTTCCAGCAGGACGATGCCGGCATTTGGACGCCGGTTTCGCCGGATGGCACACCGATGGCGGGGCAGGGGGCGCCCGCGTTCTTCGGTGACGAAGCGCTCAATCCTGACGACTACGACCACATGGTCGACAACGACGTCATCGGTAACCAGAATTGGGAAGACCTGTTCGGCGGCGGTGACAACGACTACAACGACGCCAACTTCAACGCCACCATGGAAACCAGCGGCGGCACGCCGGGCACCACGACCTTCCCGCTCGACATCGCCACATCGCTGGTCGACGCCGACGGTTCGGAAACCCTCTCCGTTACGGTCTCCGACCTGCCTGAAGGTGTAACGCTCTCGGCCGGCACCGACAACGGCAACGGCTCCTACACTTTGACGACCGCCCAATTGGACGTGCTCAGCATGGCCGTTCCGGACGGCACCACGGAAGGCTTCGATTTCTCGGTCACCTCGACGACGACCGAGAACGACGGCGACACGGCCAGCGTCTCGACGACGCTCAGTGTCGACGCGCTCGATGTGACGGCCGAAGCCCCCGAGTTGGATGTAGATGACGTCTCCGGCGACGAGGATACGGAGATCGCCCTCGATATCTCGGCAGCGCTTACGGATACCGACGGCTCCGAGACCCTGTCTGTCACGATCTCCGACGTTCCTGACGGGGTGACGTTGTCCGCCGGTACGCTCAATGACGACGGATCCTACACCTTGACGCCAGATCAGTTGGACGGCCTGACGGCGACGCCGCCGGCCGATTCCAACGTCGACTTCGATCTGACGATTTCGGCGACGTCCGTTGAATCGTCGAGCGGCGACACGAATACGGTGACCCAAACCATGACCGTGGACGTGATCGGCGTTGCCGATGAGCCGACGCTGAATGTCGCTCTCGGGGATCCGTCGACGAGCGGGGGCAACCCGCAACCGGTTGCCTATTGGAACATGAACGAAACGTCGGACCAGGGCACGCTGGCCGACTCGGTCGGCGGCCATACGGCTGAGACACACTGCGGTCTCGACATGGACGATGCCGGCGTGTTCGGGACGACGGCGGCCGAGTTCAATGGGTCCAACGACTATATCGAGGTGCCGCACAATGACGAAATCAAACCCGACAGCGGCGCCATCACGGTGTGGTTCAACGCCGACACGGTGAGCGGCCGCGGAACCCTGGTTTCGTCCGACTCGTCCGGCTACGACACGGGCGGCCACTTCGGCTTGTTCGTCGAGAACGGGCACCTCAGACTGCGCATGCAGGGCACCGACGATCAGACCAACATCACCGGTGGCGACGTATCAACCGGCGAATGGAATCAGGTCACGGTGACCTGGGGCGACGATGGGGCGCAGGTCTTCCTGAACGGCGAACAGGTCGCTGCCGATCCCAACTGGACGCGCGGTCTCGAGGGTAACGACAACCCGTGGACCTTCGGCACCAACCAATGGGTCAGCGGCGACGACGTCGCCAACAACCTGCGCGACTACTTCAATGGCCATATGGACGACATCGCCATCTTCGACGAGCAGCTAAGCGCCGATGACGTGTCCAGCCTGTACAGCGCCGGCGTTACCGAGTTCATGGCCAGCGGCGAAGGCGGCGATCTCGTCTATCCGCTCGACATCACCTCCAACCTGACCGACACCGACGGTTCTGAAACGCTGTCGCTGACGGTCAATGGCCTGCCGGAAGGCGCGACGCTGTCGGCCGGAACGGTCAACGACGACGGTTCGGTCACGTTGACGCCCAACCAACTGCAAGGACTCGAACTTACGGTGCCTGACGGATCGACCGACGGCTTCAATCTCACGGTCAGCAGCACGGCGACGGAGAATGACGGCGACACGGCGACGGTCTCGCAGACCGTAACGGTCGGCGCCTTTGACGGCACGGCGGAAACCCCCGAGCTCGAGGTCGACGACGCAACCGGCGCCGAAGATTCTGCGATCGCGCTCAACATCGACGCGGCGCTGACTGACACCGATGGCTCAGAGACTCTCAGTGTGACCATCTCCGGCGTCCCGCAAGGCGCGACCTTGTCGGCTGGCACGGTGAACAACGACGGTACCTGGACTCTTGAATCCGGAGACCTCACCGGCCTGACGATCACGCCACCGGCCAATTCCAATGAGGACATCGCCTTGTCAGTCACCGCGACCTCAACCGAGAGCTCGACCGGTGATACGGCGACGGCGACGGCCAACCTGACCGTCGACGTCGTTGGCGTCGCCGATCAGCCGCAAGTTGTCGTCCAGGACGAACAGGGCAACGAAGACACCTGGATCCAGCTCAACCTGGACAGCGGACCCTCGGTCGATACCGATGGTTCAGAGACCCTGTCGATCACGATCTCCGACGTTCCGCAAGGGGCCCGGCTCAATCCGGGCGCCGACAATGGTGACGGCACCTGGACGGTGACGGCGGCGCAGTTGCCGCTGGTCTGCATCCTGCCGCCGGATGACTTCTCGGGCGACATCACCATGATGCTCAACGTGACGACGACCGAGAACGACGGCGACTCCACGACCGTCTCCGACGACTTCACGGTCAGCGTGCTCGGCGTGGCCGACGGGCCCAGTGTCACAGCGACGCAAGCCCAGGGGTACGAAGACTCAGCGATCGCCCTCGACATCGGGGCAGCCCTGACCGATAGCGACGGTTCCGAAACCCTGTCGGTGACCATTTCAGGTATCCCACAAGGAGCAGTCCTATCCGCTGGCGTGGTCAATACCGACGGCAGCGTTACCCTGACGCCTCAGCAACTCGACGGCCTGACCATCACGCCGCCGGAACACTCCAACGAGGACTTCCCGCTGACGGTCACGGCGACCTCGACCGAAACCGCGACCTTCGATGTCGGCGTCACCGGTGTTGCCGATACACCGACCCTGGCCGTTACGGTCGGCCAGCCGACACTGGAGAGCGGTGGAGTCGGCAGTGAGTTCATCGTCAACGGTAGCTTCGAGTCGGTGGCGGGTCAGCTCGACTCGGACGATGCCGACAACTTCCAGACTCTGGAAGGCTGGCAGACGACCGACGAGTCCTTCGAGATCCACGGCGTCGACTACAACTACCGCGATGCTTCGTCGCAATCCGACGGCGACTTCAAACTCGAACTCGACGGCGGCAAGGACGACTATGGCAACGATACCGGCCTCGGCTCCAACAGCAACATCTTCCAGGATGTTCAGGGGTTGACCGAAGGCTCCACCTACAAATTGTCGTTCGACTCGGATAACCGGGAAGGCGATGCCGACGGTTACTTCGAGGTCTTCTGGGGCGGCGAGAAGATCGCCACCATCACCGACAATACGGCCGGCTTCATTTCTCACGAGTTCGAACTGGTCGGCGGCGCCGGTGACGGTTCCGATCGCCTCGAGTTCAACCTGATCGGCGAAAACGAGTGGGCCGTCTACCTCGACAACGTGTCCTTGGAAGGCACCGAAAACACCCTCACTTATCCGCTCGACATCGCTTCCGGGCTGGTCGATACGGACGGTTCCGAGACGCTTTCGGTGACCGTTTCCGGTCTGCCGGACGGGGCGGCCCTGTCCGCCGGTACGGTCAACGACGACGGCTCGGTTACGCTGACTGCTGCCGAGCTGCAGGGGCTTTCGGTCCGCGTACCGGAAAGCCAGGCCGACGGCTTCGACCTGTTGGTGAGCAGCACGGCGACCGAGAACGACGGTGACACGGCAACGGTCACCCAGACCGTGACCATCGACGCTTACGACAGCGGCGCCGAAGCGCCTGAACTCACGGTAGAGAACGCGGCCGGTCTCGAGGACACGGTGTTCGCACTCAACATCGATGCGGCTTTGGCCGATACCGACGGGTCGGAGACCCTCAACGTCACCATCGGCGGCGTTCCCGACGGCGCCAGCCTGTCGGCCGGCACCGACAACCAGGACGGTACCTGGACGCTGACCTCCGACCAGCTCGAAGGCTTGACCCTGACGCCGCCCGCCGATTCCAACGAGGACTTCTCCTTGATGGTGACGGCGACGTCGTCGCAGGGCACCGACACGGCAAGCACGGTGGCCGAACTGATGGTCGACATCACCGGCGTCGCCGATGCGCCGACGCTCTCGGCCGCGGCGACCTACAGCGAAACGACAGGCGGCGAGACGGCGATCGAGGTGCCGCAAACCGTCCTCGATGCCGCCACGGGCGACAACGTGGTGACGGTTTCCGGCGTGCCGAGCGGCGCCAGCCTGTCGGCCGGCACCGATAACCAGGATGGCACCTGGACCGTGAGCGCCGGCGACGTCGACGGCTTGACCATCACGCCTACCGACGGGTCGACCGATACGATGGCATTGACGTTCGAAGTCACCGGTGCCGGAGGGGCCGGCGATACGCTATTCTCGGACAACTTCAACGATGGTGTGTCCGGTTGGGGCAACGAGGCCGGGGAATGGTACGGCGCCATGGAGATCGAACGGGATGAAACGGCAACCCGGACCTTCGATTTCGGCGAAGAACACGCAGGCCAAACGGTGACCCTCAGCTTCGACAGCCAGACCTGGGGCAGCTGGGACACGAGCGGCGGTTCCCGGGATTACTTCATCGTGACGACCAACGGTTCCGAGGTCATCAACACCTCCGACCGCGGAAGCAACAGTCATTCGGTGACCGTGACCCTGGACCAGAACGGTCAGTTGCAGCTCGACATGACGGCCGATGCCACCGGCTCGGACGAAGGCGTCGACATCGACAACTTCGTCATCACCGCCGGTGACGACTACTCATCGACCCTGGCGACGGCGTCGGTCGACGTCGAACCGGAAGCGACCGGTCATGTCTACGATCTCGACATCACCTCGGCACTGACCGATACGGATGGCTCCGAGAGCCTGTCGATCACGGTCGACAACCTGCCGAACGGCGCCAGCCTGTCGGCCGGGACCGAAAACCCGGACGGCAGTTGGACGCTCGGTGCCGGTGACGTCGACGGGCTGACGGTGACGGTGGCCGACGGTACGGCCGACTTCAACCTGGCCGTCTCCGCCACGGCGACCGAGAACGACGGCGATACCAACACCGTCTCCACGGCCGTCGCCATTACTGTACCGGACCTTGGTGCCGAGGCGCCCGAACTGACGGTCCAGGATGCGGCCGGTCTCGAGGATACGGTGTTCGCGCTGAACATCGACGCGGCCCTGACCGATACCGACGGATCGGAAACCCTGAGCGTCACGATCAGCGGTGTACCGGACGGCGCCAGCCTGTCGGCCGGCACCGACAACTAGGACGGCACCTGGACGCTGACGTCGGATCAGTTGACCGATCTGACCCTGACGCCGCCCGCCGATTCCAACGAAGACTTCTCCTTGATGGTGACGGCGACGTCGTCGCAGGGCACCGACACGGCAAGCACGGTGGCCGAACTGATGGTCGACATCACCGGCGTTGCCGATACGCCGACGCTCAGCATCGCGGTCGGCAGCCCGACGGTAGGTGCCGGCAATCCGCAGCCGATCGCCTATTGGACCATGGACGAGACCTCCGATCAGGGCACGATTTCCGATTCGGTCGGCGGCCATACGGGCGAGACCCATTGTGGTCTCGACATGGACGACGGCGGTGTTTTCAATACGACGTCGGCCGAGTTCAACGGTTCCAGCGACTACATCTCGGTGCCGCACAGCGACGACCTCAAGCCGGACAGCGGCGCCATCACGCTATGGTTCAACGCTGACTCGGTGAGCGGCCGCAAGACTCTCGTCTCGTCCGACTCGTCGGGCTACGACAGCGGCGGCCACTTCGGCCTCTTTGTCGAGAACGGTTGCCTGCGCCTGCGCATGCAGGGCACCAACGATCAGATCGACATAACCGACGGTAGCGTGTCGGCCAATACCTGGAACCAGGTCACCGTGACCTGGGGCGATGAAGGGGCGCAGGTCTACATGAACGGCGAGCATGTGATGTCCGACGCCAACTGGACGCGCGGTCTCGAGGGCAACGACAATCCTTGGACCTTCGGCACCAACCAGTGGGTCAGCGGCAACGACGTCGCCAACAACCTGCGCGACTACTTCAACGGCCATATGGACGACATCGCCATGTTCGATCAGCAACTGACCGCCGATCAGATCGGCGATCTATACAGCGCTGGCGTCAACCAGTTCATGAACAGCGGCGACGGCGGTGACCTGGTCTATCCGATCGAGATCGCCGGCGCGCTGACCGATACGGACGGTTCGGAAACGTTGTCGATCAGCGTCGACGGCCTGCCGGACGGGGCAACGCTTTCGGCCGGTACTGTCAACGACGACGGCAGCTGGTCGCTGGGAGCCGACGACCTCGATGGCCTGACCATGGCCGTCGAAAGCGAGGTGACGGATCCCTTCAATATGACTGTCACCACGACAGCAACCGAGGACGACGGCGACGTGGCCACCAACTCGGCGGTCGTCGCGATCGATCCGGGTGCTGATGCCGGTGTCACCATGACCGGCGACGAAGCCGACGACAGCCTCACCGGCACCGGCGGTGACGACACGGTATCCGGCGGTGACGGAGACGACGAACTGTTCGGCGACGACGGCATGGATGTCCTCTACGGCGGTGCCGGGGCCGACGAACTGCAGGGCGGTGCCGGCGACGACGTGCTCCTGGGCGGCGAAGGCGGCGACACCTTCATCTTCGACGCCGAGAGCGGCGACGATGTCATCACCGACATCTTCGCCAACGACACCCTCGTCTTCGAGGGCCAGGAGTTCCATATGGACGACCTGATCCTGTCCGAGAACGAGGACGGCGACGTCGTCATGTCCTTCAACAATGTCGAAGGCGCCTCGGTGACGCTGAGCGGCGTCAAGATGGAAGACCTCGACACCAACGAGGACGGCAGCCCGAGCGACGGCTACTCGGTGACCGAGGACGACGGCAAAGTGACGATCACGCTGGACGGCATTACATAAGGGGCTGTCCTAGCTAAGGACGTTTTTGTCTCGAATTCACCCATGTCTTTAATTGGTTAAGCAGTTCCCGGTGATCACCTCCATTGAACCGCCATTCGCACTCCTTTAGGAACAGGTGAAAGCTCTGTTTCGGGATGCCGTTAAAGCGCCGCAGATGCCGCTTCGCCTGGTTCCAGAAGTTCTCGATCCCGTTGATGCGATTCC
>Ga0209680_1000352_pt1 | contig 12287 bp, 12 predicted proteins | sample WorMetLIZISLAND1_FD_187413 | JGI IMG/M metagenome (GOLD analysis project Ga0209680, IMG submission 187413) | Marine gutless worms symbiont microbial communities from Max Planck institute for Marine Microbiology, Germany - Olavius loisae LIZARD... ... | reverse complement strand
GGCCGGGGCTGGGGTTTGGGCGGAGGGTTGTCGACGAAACGCCGGGCCGTCGGTGCCATCTGCGGATTGACCGTCTCGATCCGCTCAAGGGCGCGCCGGGCCAGGGCCTCGTCGTCGCCCCAGACGCCGGCCTGGATGGCCAGGCGCAGCACCTGAACATCCTCGATACCGCCGTCCATGAGCCAGCGCAGATGCGGGACGGCGCCTTCGTGGCGCCGGGCCAGGGCCAGGCTGACGGCGAGGCCGATGCGGGCGTTGATGGCATGGGGGTCTTCCTCGAGCGCCTCTTCGAACAGGGCGACGGACTCCTCGGCGCGGCCCTTGCGGCCCAGGGTCTGGGCGGCGAGATCGAGCAGTTGGCGGTTGCCGCTGCGCCGGCACGAGGTCGTCAGCGCCTTGGCCCGCTCGTCCTCCAGACGCCGGGCCCGCTGGTGCCGGAGGTCCTCCAATAGCGTCACGCAAACCCGGACGGCGGCACCGGTCTCGGCACTGGCCGCGGCGTGCTCGTCACCGGCGGCGGCGCGCAGCGCCTCCAGGGCTATGGCCGGAATGGCCTCGTAACGGCCTTCGCCGCCCGACGTCACGATGCCGACCCATCGGCCGTCTGCGTCGACCAGTGCGCCGCCGCTGGTGCCGGGCTGGCTATGGGCGCCATGGTGGATGCGGGCCAGGGGAAAACCGTCGGCCGGGGCGAACAGGAGCGCACCCGGCGCATAGACCGTGGCTTCGCGGGTCCGCACATCGGTGCCGACCGTGTAAAGCGGCCCCTCCGGGCGCAGGGCTTGCGGTTCCAGCACCGGGCCATCCGGCAGGTCCGGGACGCGCAACAAGACCAGATCGCCCTCATAGCCGCTGGGCAGGACTTCGGCGGTCAGGGTCTTTCCCTCGGCGGTGAAAACCCGGGCCGTCGTAGCGTCGGCGACGGAGTGGCGCGTGGTGACCAGGAGATCGGCGCCGATGCGGACGGCGCTGGCCAAGGGATCGAAGGCGGATAGGCGGAAGACGGCATCGCGCGCGGCGCATACCGCTTTTTCATAGACACAAGTGTCGTCGGCGGTTGCCGTTGTCGGAAGCCAAAGCAGGAGCGCAAGCAACCCGCTGGCCACGGCGAGACGGGGCGAAAAAGCCCACACCTTACTGCGCCGCCCGCTCCACACTGCCGTCCGAGCGCAAGGCCGCACCCAGGCTCTCGACGGCGGCCATGACCCCGCCTTCGCCGTGCGGGATGCCGAGGATGCGGAGCGCCGCCTCGACACTGCCGAGCGCGCCCAGGACCATGGGTTCGTTGACGTGGCCCATGTGGCCGATGCGAAAGGCCTTGCCGCCCATGCGCCCGAGGCCGAAGCCCAGCGACACGTTGAAGCGCTCGCGGCAGAAATCGTGCAGCGCCGTGGTCTCCACGGTCTCGTCGACCAGGATGGTGCTGGTGCCGTTGGCGGCGTCGGCCTGGTCGAGGGCGTTGAGCTCCAGCGCGCCCCCTTCGGCCCAGACGTTGATCGCCGCGCGCACGGCGGAGGCCAGGCGGTGGTGGCGCTCGAAGGCGTTCTCCAGGCCCTCCTCGGTGATCATGTCGATGGCTTCGCGGAGCCCGTAGATCATGTTGACCGGCCCGGTGCCGCAGTACCAGGTGTAGTGGATTTTGCCGCGACGCGACCGCCAGTCCCAATAATTGCGGGGCAGGTCCGAGGTCTCGCCGATCTTCCAGGCTTTGTCGCTGGCCGCTGTGAAACTCAGACCCGGCGCCATCATGATGCCCTTCTGGGCGGCGGCGACGCAGACGTCGACGCTCCACTCGTCCATGCGGAAATCGGTGGTGACGAGCGACGCGATGCAGTCGACCATCAAGAGTGCCGGGTGGCCGGCTGCGTCCATGGCCTTCCTGACCGCGGCGACGTCGCTGGTGATGCCGGTGGCGGTGTCGGTGTGGACCATGAGCACGGCCTTGATGGCATGGTCGCTGTCGGCGCGCAGTTTTTCCTCGACCTCGTTCGGATCGATGGCGTGGCGCCAGTCGTTCTCCAAATAGACGCTGTTGAGCCCCAGGCTCTCGGCCATGGCCGACCATGAGAGCGAGAACTGCCCGGTCTCCGGTACCAGGACGGTGTCGCCCTTTGAGAGCGTATTGCTGAGCGCCGCTTCCCAAGCGCCGTGGCCATTGGCGGCATAGATGAAGACCTCGTTGGTGGTCTTGAACAGCGCCTTGATGTCGTCGTGAACGCCATAGGACAGCTCCAGGAAATCCGGCCCGGCATATTCCATGGCCGGCTGGCTCATGGCGTTCTGGACGCGAGCGGGGATGTTGGTCGGCCCCGGCGTCATCAGGAAATTCCAGCCGCTGCGGAAGGTCATGGGTGTTCTCCGGTTTCGATGGCGCAGAGCGCGGCTTCGCCGAACTCCCTGGTCGTCGCCTTACCCCCGAGATCGCCCGTATGGCAAGCGGAATCCGCAAGCGTCGCCTCGACCGCCGCATCGAGCAGCCGCGATGCTTCGGTAAATTCCTCGCGTCCGCTGCGCGCGCCCAGCCAGTCGAGCAGCATGGCGACCGACAGCATCAAGGCCGTCGGGTTGGCGATGCCGCGCCCGGCGATGTCCGGCGCCGACCCGTGGGCTGCCTGGGCGATACCGTGATCGTCGCTGGTATTGATCGACGGTCCCAACCCGAGACCGCCGGACAGTTCGGCCGCCTCGTCGGAGAGAATATCGCCGTACATGTTGCTGGTCAGGACCACGTCGAAATCGCCGCCGCGGCGGATCAGATGCGCGGTCATGGCGTCGACGATGATATCCTCGACCTCGATGCCGGGATAATCGGCAGCGACGTCGCGGGCCACCGATAGAAAGAGGCCGTCGGTCATCTTGAGCACATTGGCCTTATGAACGATCGTCACCTTCCGGCGACGGCGCATGGCGAGATCGAAGGCGGCCCGCGCAATGCGATCGGAGCCGGCCCGGGAAATCTTGCGCACGCTCAAGGCGATGTCCTCCGACGGCATGAACTCGCCGGATCCCTGGAACATGTTGCGGTCCGCGTAGAAGCCTTCCGTGTTCTCGCGGGCGACGACCAGGTCCATGCCGGGAACCACCGAGGGCACGCCCGGACGCGACCGGCTCGGGCGCATGTTGGCGTAGAGGTCGAGAGCCTTGCGCAGGCCGCCCGAGGGATTGACGCCGCCCTCTTCGGCCGGCGGATAGCTGAAGGTGTCGACCGGCCCGAGAATGACCCCGTCCGACGCCCTCGCCGCCTCGATCACGGCCTCGGGCAGGGCGCTGTCACCCTTGTCCAGCGCCGCGAAGCCGATGTCGCGGTCTTCCAGATCAAGTTCGAGACCGAACCGGCGGTCGAGCACCTCGAGGGCGGCCACCGTCGGCGCCATGATTTCCGGCCCGATGCCGTCACCGGTCAAAACAAGCAGCTTCAATTTGATCCTCCGTTATCGCCAATCATGTGAAGGACCGGAACCGAGCCGTTCCGTCCCGTTCGATCTGGCCGACCAGGTCGACCTCCCAGGTCAGATATTCGCGCATGCCCTCGACGTTGCCTTCATCGAGATCGTAGGGTTTGTACCAGCGGTCCTCCGGCTCGTCGGCCATATCCCTCTTCCAGCAGGAACCCGGCGGCGACCCAGGCGTCGGTGCCACCGTCCAGGATTTTGACCGTGCGTCCGGACGCCGTCGCCTCTTCCGCCGACAGGCGGGCGAGGAGGCCGTGTTTCGAGGTCAGCACCAGCAACGGCGCTTGCGGCAGCTTCGACAGGTTTTCCGGCAGGCGCGAGCGGATGGTGAACCAGGCGCCTGGGATGTGGCCCTTGCGGTAGGCGAGACTGCCGGCCAGGTCGCAGACGACCGCGCCGCCGGCCTCGAGCGCCGCCTTCAATTCGCCCGCGCTCACGGTCTCGCAGGCCACGTCCTCGATGCCGAGGACCAGTGGCCGCCACGGCCCCGCTTTCCGGTCAGCCGGAACGCTCGAGCCGTCGAGGACGAAAACGTCGTCCCACCCCATCTGGATCAGCCAGGACGCACTCATCGTTGCCCTGACACCATCGTCGTCGGTGAGGACCAGCCGGGATCTGCGGACACCGACATACTCGTCGGTCGCCTGCACCAGTTGCCCGCCGGGCGCCGGTTTGGCGCCGGGGAGATGCCCGGCCCGGTATTCCTCGGGGCTGCGCACGTCGAGCAGATAGGTGGTCCTCGCCGCATCGTCGCGCCATCCCTCATAGGTGTCCCAATCCACGCCGCGCACCCCGAAGCGCGCCGCTACGGCTTCGGCCCGGTCCCTGGCCGCAGCTAACCCGCTGTCGCTGTTTTCCGCGTAGACCCGTTCACAGCCATGCTCCAGATCGAAGCCGGCCAGATGCCAGCCCATGGTGCCGTTCTCCAGTGCCACCACGTGGTTGGGGACGCCGGCGTTGATCAGGGACTGGGCGCCGATGATGCTGCGCGTCCGCCCGGCGCAGTTGACGACGATCAGGGTTTCCGGATCGGGCACCATATCGTGGACTCGATAGACCAGTTCGGCGCCCGGCACGTCGATGCCGCCCGGGATGTTCATCTTGCGGAATTCCTTCATGGGGCGGCTGTCGAGGATGACCAAGTCGTCGCCGCGTTCCTTCAGGGCGTTGAGCTCTTCCGCCTTGATGTGCGGCGTGCCGTAGACCGTTTCGACGAATTCGCCGAAGGCCTTGCTCGGCACGTTGACGCCGGAAAAGAGCTCGTAGCCGGCGTCGCGCCAGGCCTTGATGCCGCCGTGTAAATAGGCGATGTCCGAATACCCGAAACGATCCAGCTTCTCCGCGGCCTTAGCGATCAAGCCATCGTCTTCGGCTCCCGCACAAAGGACGATGGGTACGATGGTTCTCGGAACCATCGAGACGATTCGCAGTTCCAGGCGGCTAAGCGGCAGGGACACGGCATAGAGCAGGTGAGCGCGGCTGAAGACGCCGGTTTCGCGGACGTCGAGCAGGGCCAGTTCGCCGCCGGCAAGGATGGCGTCGCGTAAGTTCCGGGGCATTAGCGCCCTTGGCAATCCCGCCGTCATCAGGACGACATTGCCTTGATGTTCTGTGTCGCCGGGAAGACGGCGTAGGTGCCGAGGTCGCGGTTGTACATGACCCGCCCGTGCAGCTGTTCGAGGGCCAGGCCGTACATGTGGAGATGGACGGTCTGCGTGTCGCCGGTGACATGGATCGAGTGGATGTCGTCGGGCATCAGGGTGACGCCGCTGCCGTGCCTCACCGTCTCCTCGCCGACGACACCGACCGTTCCCTCGCCGACGACACCGACCGTTCCCTCGCCGTCGACCGAGCCGTCGTCCGTGCGTTCGTAGAAGACGTTGTGCTCGTCGCCGTGCACGCCGACGATGACCGCCCAGGTCGTGTGGTTGTGCGGTGGCACGCCCTTGCCCGGCAGGGCCGCCGAGGCGTAGAGGGCGAAGCGGTGGTCGGCGTCCTCGGACAGGCGATAGATAACCGAATTGCCGTCGTCGGCATCGATGGGAAAATCCTCGATGGGGAACAGCGCGCGCCGTTCGGCCAGTTCCAGAAGAACAGCTCGCATCTTCCCGAGGGCACCCGGATTCACACCGTCCGTTTCCTCGATGGCGCGGATCCTGTCGACGGCGGCGGCGACGGCCCGATCGCGGTCGTTGGCGATGGTCATGGCGGCTCCTCCCTTAAGCACCGGTGAAATGTAATCGCGCCACGGCATCGTTCCAAGCCCCGGTGGTCATGCGGTTACCTGCCGGCGCAGGCTGTTCGGGTTTCGCATCATAAAGGCGAACGGAATGCAGATGACGATGACGGCGGCCAGCAGCCGGAAATCGCTGATGTAGGCGAGCAAATCGGCCTGTCCGACGACGACCTTGTTGAGCGCCGCCAGGCCGGAGGGGTCCGTCGGGTCCCAGACCGGCGGCACCGGCATATGGCCAAATAAGGGCGAAAACGGATTGACGAACTCGCTCAGCCGCGCGTGATTGGCCTGCGAGGCATTGACCCAATAGCTAGACAGCAGCGCGATGCCGAGGCTGCGCCCGAGATTGTTGAGAAGCGAGTAGAAGGCGGTGCCGACGTCGCGCTGCGCGGCGGCCATGGTCGAGAAGGCGACGGTGTTGACGGGCACGATGAGGCTGGCGAAGCCGACGCCCTGCAACAAACTGACGGCGACGATATGAGAGACGACCATATCCTCGGTGAAGTTCGAGAACTCCCACATGGTCGCCGCCGAGACCAGCATGCCGAAGACGATGACCTTGCGCGGATCGATGCGCCGGATCAGGCGGCCGACGACGAAAGCCCCGACCATGGCGCCGAAACCGCGGGGCGCCATCACCAGGCCGCTTTCGACCAGCGGATAGCCGCCGACGTTCTGGACAAAGGGCGGCACCAGAATGAGGCTACCGAAGAGCATGGCCCCGAACAGAACCCGGAGCGCCATGCCGAAGACATAGTTGCGGTCACGGAAGAGGACCGGGTCGACGAAGGGTGTCTTCGAGGTCGCCGAGTTGACGGCAAAGACCCAAAGCGCGGCAGTACTGATGCCGGTAAGCACGATGATCGTCGTTGAATCGTACCAGTCCAACCGGGTGCCTCGATCCAATACGAACTGCAGGGCCGCCACCCCGATGGCCAACATGGAATAGCCGAAGTAGTTGAATTTGCGGCGCTCGCGGATGCCCGGCCTCGGCACCAGCAGCGCGATCATGATGAAGGCGACGACGCCGACCGGGATGTTGAGGTAGAAGGCCCAGCGCCAGCTGAAGTACTCGGTGATGTAGCCGCCGAGCGTCGGCCCGATGATCGGTCCGAACATGATGCCGACCCCCCACCAGCTCATGGCGATGGAGAAGTCCTCGCGCCGATAGGTCGACAGCAGCGACGACTGGGAGAGCGGGATCAGTGCGGCGCCGAGCATACCCTGCAGGAAGCGGTAGATGAGGATTTCGGTCAGGCTCTCGGAAGTGCCGGAAAGCAAAGAGAACACCATGAACCCGGCGATTGTGAACAGGAGCAGCGGTTTCCTGCCGAAGATGCCGCTGAGCGCCCCCCAGAACGGGGTCATCACGGCGACAGCGATCAGATAAGACGTCAGCACCCAGGCCATCTGGTCCTGGGAGGCGGACAAAGAACCCTGCATCTGCTTCAAGGCGATGCTGAGGATCGAGCTGTCGAGCACCTGCAGAAGCGGCGCCAAGATCAGGGCGACGGTGACCAGCGTCAGCCTGAGGCCTTGCGGCCGGTCATCGCTGATGTCGGCCATCACATGAATTCGCGAAGCCAGGTCAATGCCGCCTGGCCGAGGTCGGCGAGCTTGCGCTGGTGCTCCGTATCGATCTCGACGACGACGCTCATACCCGCGCGGAGCGTTGGATCATCATCGGCCACGTCGATCTCCAGCCGAACCGGCAGGCGCTGCACGACCTTGACCCAGTTGCCCGAGGTATTCTGCGGCGGCAAGAGCGCGAACTCGGCGCCGGTCGCCGGGCTGATGCTCGCCACCGTCGCCGCCTTCTTCAGGTCCGGATAGGTATCGACGCGTACCGTCGCGCGCTGCCCGATACGAACCCGGGTCAGATCGGTCTCCTTGAAATTGGCCTGGACCCACACCGATCCCGTACCGACCAGGCTGAATACGGCGTCCCCGGCCTCGATGTACTCGCCAGCCTGCAGATCGAAATTGGTGACCACACCCGGTACCGGCGATGTCACGTCGGTCCAGGCGAGTTCCAGGGCGGCGCGGTCGCGCTCGGCCCGGGCCTTCAGGACCCGCGGGTGGTCGTCGGTGGCGCCCGTCGCCGTGCCGCCGAGATCGGCCAAGGTGCGGGCAATGTCCTGGCGGATGGCGCTGACCCGGTCCCTGGCATTGCGGAGTTCCTTTTCCGCCGCGTCCAGGTTCTGCTCGGCGGAGAACCCCTTTGTCGTCAACGCCTTCTGGCGGTCGAACTGGCGTTGATAGAATTCGATATCGCCCTTGGCCCGCCTCAGCTCGGCCTGTTTCTGGCGGTAAAGGGCACGCAGGGCCTGGATTTCGTGGCGCGTCGCGGAAAGGGCGGCGTCCGCCTGGTTGACAGCGATCTGGAAGGGTTCCTTGTCGACGCGGAACATGAGCCGGCCCCGCTCGACCGGCTGGTTGTCGGCGACGAGGGCCTCGACGACGCGTCCGGATACGTCGGCGCTGACGGCGATCTTCTCGGACTTGATGTAGGCGTTGTCGGTCTTCGCGAAGCGGCCGCCCTTCAGGTAGAGCGCCAACCCGCCGCCGATGACGGCGCCCGGCCCGATAAGGGACAGCAGCGTGATCGCGATGACGCGCCGCCAGCCGTTGCGCCGACGGGGTGTCGGCGGCTTTTCCGTTTCTGGCGCCGTGTTTTCACTCATCGCTGTCTTGCCTCATCAGGTTCACCTTGACGGTCAGCAAATGGTCGATCAGCCGCTCCCGCTCTTCAGGCGCAATGCCGGCCAATGCCTCCTCACGGGTCTTCTCGGAGAGCGACCTCAGCTCGTCGAGGACCGGCTGCACTTCCTCTTTCAGGTAGAGTCGCCAGGCGCGGCGGTCCTTGGGGTCGGACCGGCGTTCGACCCAGCCCTTTTCTTCGAGGCGATCAATGTGCCGGGCCAGGGTCATCGACTTGATCTCGAGGATTTCGGCGAGCGCTTTTTGGTTGATGCCTTCGCGGCGGCGCAATTGACCGAGGACCCGCCATTGGGCCCGGGTCAGACCAAGGGTCTTGGCCCGGCGGTCGAAGCGCTTGCGCATGAGGCGCGACACGTCGCCCAGCAGAAAGCCCAGGCTCCGCGTAAGATGGTATTCTTTATCATCCATGGGATCAATATAATAAGTAAGCTTATTATATGCCAGTTGATTAAAATTCGAAGTGTGGAGAACCATAAACGAAAGGAAGACCCGACGATGCCGATCGTGAACCCGATCAACTACGAGGACGCTTCGGAGCCCGTGCGCGCCGTGTTCGACGACATAAAGGAAACGCGCGGCGTCCCCGACGTGAACAACTTCTGGAAGTACCTGGCCAACGACCCGGCGACCCTCCGGCGCACTTGGGAGAGCCTCAGGGAGATCATGGCCCCGGGCGCCCTTGACCCGCTCGTCAAGGAGATGGTCTACGTCGCCGTCAGCATCACCAACAACTGCGAATACTGCATCCGCAGCCACACGGCGGCCGCCCGCGGCAAGGGTATGACCGACGAGATGCTGACCGAGCTCATTGCCGTCGTCGGCATGGCAAACGAGACCAACCGGCTGGTCAACGGCTACCAGGTGGAGGTGGACGAGGCCTTCAAATGACCTCGGTTTTCCGCAAGGCGGCCAGGCGCGCGTCGTCGTAACCGATGCCCCTGAGGATATCCTCCGTATCGGCGCCCAGCTTCGGCGCCGGATTGGCCGGCGTTTCGGCGCTGCCGGATTTGACCGGCGAGTTAAGGATGCGGTAGGTCCCATAGTCCGGAAGATCGACCGCCTGGATGCGGTCGCTGTCGGTGACGAAGGGGTTCTCGAGCGCCTCGCGGACGTCGTAGATGGGTGCGGCCGGGACGATGCCGGCGAAGATATCCAGCCACTCGGCGGTGGCCTTGGCACTCAAGGCGTCGTCGAGCAACTCCTGGATCGCAGGACGGTTCTCGAGCCGGTTCTTGAAACGGAGGAACCGTGGGTCCTCCGTCCATTGCGGTCTCCCCAGCACCTCGCAGAGCACCGGCCAGAACTTCTCCTTGTTGCACATCAGGTAGATCCAGCCGTCCTTCGTCGTATAGAGCTGGCACGGCGTCAGGGACGGGTGGGCCGAGCGTTCGAGGCGGTCCTGGACGTGCCCTTCGTTCAGGTACCAGATCGCCGGATAGGCCAGGTTGCTGAGCGCGATGTCGAAGAGGCTGACGTCCATGTCGCGGCCTTCGCTCGTCGCCCGGGCGCCGGTCAGTCCGGCCAGGAGCGCGTAGGCGAGACCGAGGCCGGTCATCTGGTCGACCACGGAGAGGCCCATGCGCGTCGGCGGGCCGCCCGGCTCGCCGGTGAGCGCGAAGTAGCCGGCTTCCGCCTGCATCAGGTAGTCGAAGCCGGGCCAGGCGGCACGCGGCCCGTCGCGACCGTAGGCCGACAGGTGGGCGCAGACGATGGCCGGGTTGAGGGCCTTCAGCGCCTCGTAGGTGAGACCCAGCTTTTCCGGGACGTCGCCGCGCAAGTTCGAGGCGACCGCGTCGGCCGTCTTGACGAGATCGTGGAACACCGCCTGCCCCTCGTCCTTCGAGAGATCGAGGCCGAGGCTGCGCTTGTTGCGGTTGTAGGCGTGGAAGAATTCGGAATCCGTTTCCGTGAAGAAATAGGGACCGACATCGCGGGCGAAGTCGCCGCCGGTGTTGGGGTTCTCGATCTTGACGACTTCGGCCCCCTGGTCGGCCAGGAACAGCGTGCCAAAGGGTCCGGCGCCGTATTGTTCGACGGCAAGCACGCGGACACCGGCCAGCGGCAAGGGCAAGGCATCCGCCATCACACCGGGTTCCGTTCGACCAGCTGCTTCGCGATGATGATGCGCTGCAGCTCGTTGGTGCCCTCGCCGATGGCCAAGAGCGGCGCGTCCCGGTAGTAGCGCTCGATGTTGTATTCCTTGGAATAGCCGTAGGCCCCGTGGATGCGCATGGCCTCAATGGAGTTTTCCACCGCCGCCTCGGTGGCGAAGAGCTTGGCCATGCCGGCCTCGAGATCGCACCGCCGGCCCTCGTCGTAGGCCCGGGCCAGGCCGACACCGCGCGCCGCCACGTTGATGCGCCCCAGTTCCAAACCGTTGAGGATCTGCTGCAGGCCCCTTCCCTCCTCGCCGCCGATCAGGTTTTCGGCCGGCACGCGGACGCCATCGAAGACAAGCTCCGCCGTGTCGATGCTGCGGTAACCGAGCTTGTTGAGCTTGCTGCCTTCGTAGCCGGCCTTTTTCTCAACAAGGAATAGGCTCATGCCCCTGTGCGCCGGCTCCGCGTCCGGGTCGGTCTTGGCGAGCACCGCCAGGACGCCGCCCTCCAGGGAATTGGTGATCCACATCTTGGTGCCGTCGATGACGTAATCGTTTCCTTCCCGCGTGGCCCGGGTGCGGATGGCCTGAAGATCCGTCCCGCAGTCCGGCTCCGTGAGGGCGATGCCACCCCGGAGTTCGCCGGACGCGAAGCGCGGCAGATAGGCGCTTTTCATGTCGTCCGAGCCGAAGCGCTCGACGGCGGCGGCCATGATCAGGTGCGAATTAAAGATGCCGGATACGGCCATCCAGACGCCGGACACCTTCTCGACGATCTTCGAATAGGTGGTTGCCGTAAGGCCTAGACCGCCGTAGTCGGGTGAGGTGGTGGCACCGTAAAGGCCGAGCTCGGCGAGCTTGTCGGCGATCTCCCGGGGGTACTCGTCCTTGGCTTCCAGGTCATGGGCATGGGGCCTGACGTCGCGCTCCAGGAACTTCTCGACGCTCTCCAGGATCAGCGCTTCCTCCTCGGAAGGCGTTATATTGACCGGGTAGTCAGTCATAATCAGTAATCCGCCTTGTCGTCGACCGCGTGTCCGCGCTTGGGGATCAGCATGGTGCGCTCAAAGGAGATCACCTCGGTGCCGTCCTGGTTTTTGCCGATGGTCCTGACGGTGACGATGCCCTGGGTCGGCCGCGACTGGCTCTCGCGCACCGACAGCACCTCGCTCTCCGCATAGAGCGTGTCGCCGTTGAACACGGGTGCCGGCATCTTGACCTTGTCCCAGCCGAGGTTGGCGATGGTCTTCTGGGAGATGTCGGAAACGCTCATGCCGGCGACGACGGAAAGGGTCAGGCACGAGTTGACCAAAGGCTGGCCGAACTCGCTCTTGGCTGCGTATTCGGCATCGAAGTGGAGCGGGTGCTGGTTCATGGTCAGCAGCGTGAACCAGGTGTTGTCGCTCTCCGAGATGGTGCGGCCCGGTCGGTGCTCATAGACGTCACCGACAATGAAGTCCTCCAGGTAACGCCCGTAGGACTCGCGATAGCGGTTCGGTCCCACTTCCTTCGCTTCGGCGACCATTTTCCTCCTCCCTTGGACGTCTCGTGACGGACCGCATTGTAATCCGGTCCGTCGAATTTCGAAGGGGCTGTCCTAGCTAAGCGAGATGCTTGGGCTAGGATTGCAGGATGTATGCGAGAAGAAGCCGGCTCAGTGGTTGGAAGCGTGATCGTTTGATGGAGCACTTTGTGGCGGCGACGACGGCACGAGCAGCCGCTGAGTTGGTTGGCGTCCACCGGAACACGGCGGCCTCGTTTTACACACGGCTTCGCAAGG